>Ga0209755_10002571_pt1 | contig 24643 bp, 8 predicted proteins | sample TergutCo191P1_FD_187301 | JGI IMG/M metagenome (GOLD analysis project Ga0209755, IMG submission 187301) | Cornitermes sp. P1 segment gut microbial communities from Petit-Saut dam, French Guiana - Co191P1 (SPAdes) (version 2) | ecosystem: Host-associated > Arthropoda: Insects > Digestive system >...
TCAGTTAGACCACTGTTTCCCAAACTTGTCTCTGTGGAACTCTGGAATATAGAGTTTATTAAACACAGTTTTATGTTTATGTCTCAAATGTAAACTCAAAACTCAAATATTGGTCCTGTTCATTTTATATCAATATCTGCATCTGAAGAGCATGATCTACTCATATAACGTATGAAAAGAATCTTAGAAGTATGGAATTGTGCATCTATTTCCTGATCTTGCAAGAAACAAAAGAAAACCGGTTCATATTGCTTTACTGCTTTTTTCACTCTTGTAGTACAAATGTGTTTTGTCCAACAGCAAAGTTACAGTGAAAAATGTTAGTAGTTCCACTGGGTTTTGTTTTTTATATGCGATCCTGTCACCATATATTGTGGGCGAAAAGTTTCTGCAGACAAGGCAGTTTGGGAAGCCCCAAGTTTGATGTCGTGAAAGAGATTAATTTTAATATGTACTTTGAGTACTTTGATCTCTTATATTCATATTCATCGTTGTGGTTAAGTTTATTGCAAAAAATCATGTCTTAATAATTCATTGTTAACCAATTTGTTGGTCTGGAATTTATAGCAGCTCACTGTAAAGGCATGCTATCATCGTTAACATTTGTTATTAAGGTTATACTAAAAATTTGAGAGTATTGTGTTAATTATTTGTAATTGTTTATTCACTTGTGTAACACTCTCTTAACTACTGAAGTTATGTAATGTTAAACTGAGATATGAGTCTGAATTAAGAAATTCGGAAATGCCCAGGAGGAAACAATGTAAGCCACTTTTTAAAGTACTATACATGGCAGGACAAAGGAAAACCATGAAAGATTCAGTTAGAGAAACTCATTCTATGCTGATATTCTCATGTGATACCACTTACATGAGACAAATAAGTTAGTGCTGTTCCAGCCTGTAGAGTAAGTTCTTTTAAGACACAGAACATAAGCGAGAAGTTATCATTGACCGAATAATCAATTGATTATGCTTATTGTATGTTTGAGTTTAAAACTCATTACTTACATAATTATGTTAGGCTGTCATTTCAGTACTTTTGCAGTACTGAACAAACTTATTCAGCCCTTGAGTTTGGAATGTCCTTGCTGTAAGTTTTCACAAGTGGTGCTGTCTTCCTGGTCTGGGGACTTTGAGAGGTTGAACTCCCTCAGCTTCATGACAAGCGAGACCCATTTTGGAGTTCTGCATGCCCTCCCCATCCATAACATGTGAAAACTTGTTTGAATGTTGGATGTACAAAACCTGAAAACTTATGTACAAAGGTAGTTAATATTTGAACCATCATCTCTGGAACCCATCTTGAAATCAGTTTGTAAAAGTGGAAATGCTCAGATAGGATTATCTGTACATTCATGATACTGACATTAGCTTGTATGATTTCATGCCAAAACATAGTTGTCCAGAATAAGCTTCTCAGCTTTTTTGTACTGTTCCTGTGACTAGTGTTGGCAGCTAGTGGGGACATTGCTTATACTGTATCGTACATTTCCGTCAGTCCACTGTACCACTCATGCACCCATGTTTTTGACAGGGTATCGTCCAACTGTATTATAAGTTCTCAGCGATCAACTGATTTGGAGTCTTTTTTCACCAGACGTTTGAACTACACATCACTGCTTCACTCTGCTGCTGGCTTCTGCAGATGCCATCTTTTGGGTGATGCATGACACAGTAGGTTACTGTGTGGAAGTGGGCCGAATGAAATTATTTACAAGAATGATACTGGTCCAACTTGTTGTTTATGAGAAACAATGAAAATTCTGGATAACACTTGAACCACATATTTACCTAACCATTCAGCCATCCTCTTTTTTTCCCTTGTCAGTGGGAATAAAGAGTCTGTCACTCTTACCAGATGGTCACACAGAATAACATTGTCATAACTGGATGCAATGTAAAAATGTTTATGGTGGTGCACTAATATTTTTAACATAATGGTTTGTAGAGCCCAAACAACTGGTTTCTCTGTACTGCATTTCTTGGAAGCTGTGTGATGAACTGGCTAGCTGTCACAATTTACAAACTAAATTTACATAATTAAAATGGAATTTCACCTTTTCTGTATCAGTGAAACAAAGTTTTCAATGAACAGAATATGAACCAGAAGTGATCCTGAAACATCCACAACATTAAACACATTTGAGGCACCTAGTAATAGAATGGCATAAAGTACAAAAACTGAATTCTGAGAAAATTTAACTTACGTGGACACCAAGTTTTGTTAAATTATCTTTGTGAAATAAAATAAATTTCATTGTTATTGCAGTGTGAATGACCTGTGCAACAATTATGAATACCATGCATGCACTTTTCATTTATGAAGTCTTATGTAAAACTGCAAATTTATTCTCTTCACAAAATGATGTTCCTATTTTCAGTTAGAGTGACAGTTTGTTATAACATGAAAAATTGGCACAGTGAGTACTTGTTACATACAGCCAAATTGTGTTTGGTGACATAAATGTCATATCCAGAATAAAAATGTGTATTTTTGTGCATGTCTTAGTGCAACTAATATATCCATGAAAACACACCCCATAACAGAAGCTGGTATAGTATAGTGTCATGTTTAGGCTATGGATAGGACAATGTAGGAACCATGGTTCAATTCCCAGCAGGGCAAGATTTCTCTTCTCCATAACATCCAGACCAATGCTGGGGCTGACCCATCCTCCAATTGATTGGATGCTGAGGTTTGTCTCCAGGGGTGAAGTGGGTAGGTCATGACACTGACTGCTTACCTGCATCTAATGTCAGTTACAAATGAGTGGATATATAGTGGATCTTTATCCTCACTTCCCTATATGCCTTCATGGTGTGCATAGAAACCACTTTAACCTCACTGTAACTAGGAACAGTGCTGCAGCAGTCAGTAAAGGAATTGTAAAGCTTAATGCAAGATTGAAACTGCACGTGAAAATGCTAGTAAATTGGAAATCAGTCTATGAATGAAAATCTACCATCCAGATTTCTAATGAGAATTCCTATGTGGTACATAACAAAACATGCTAGAACAAATCCACATAACATGGCAGCTATCAGGATGAATACAAACGTATTGGAGGCACTTATTTTTATAGAAGTATGTTGTTTCTGCTGATTGGTACATTATTTGCTAGTTATGCTTTCAAAATCTGAAACATTCACAGGCATGCACATAGTGTATAATTGTACCAAAGCAAACACTGTACACACAGAATGCCCAGTCATTTTTTTTTTAAACCAAGAAAGAGTTGCTTGCTTCAGTGTGTTTGAATTGTTGTAAATGACAGAATTCTCATCTTGCTCATGCATCATGAGGCCATCTACAGAGGCATATGTGGCTCTGTGCAAGCTGTTAATTATGTCCAGAACTTCCATTAGTAGCTTGTGTGGAAACATGTTGGGGGTCATTTTCTGTATGTTGTTAATTTTCAACAGATAGATGTCTGACCTCAAGCTTCGCAGAACCTGAGTTCCAAACATACTGTTCTTTGCAGTTGCTGACACTGTTAACCTATTCAGCACAAATATTTGGGTCATTTGAATGAAAGTCATTTTATTTGAAAAATGGTTATGGCTTTTAGCAAGATTCTTCCCCTCACATGTAATGCAGATAGCATCAAGCACATTCCACTTCGTCATGTTCCTGATTTCCAGCCTCTTCAACAGACAAATGACGAGCACAATTTCAAAGTAGTCCTTTAGAAGATGAAGTACAACTTGATCCAGAGCTCAGAATGTACTTGTACATTGGCACGGTGAGAAAACAAGCTCACCATTCTGTAGCCTTATGGCTGGATACACAGGGCACTGGTCCACATACCATCCAGTTTTCTAATTTTTTAACCCATGTTGGGCAACAGACACATGTAGCTACTGCTTAGTACCTCTCGTGTCATCCATGCTGTTTTGTTGTCTTAGTAGGTACATGGGAAGCCATGCATACCACAGAAGGCTGAAGGATGGGTAGGCTTTCCAACTACGAATGGTGTGATTTTTTTCCCCCCAATATTATTCAGTTGCTGAGGCTTCAGGAAACATGTTCAGCAGATTCTTCATGATGTAAGTTTTCAGGTTTTCACAGTGGTTATTGTTCACATGATGTGCATATGTTGGGTTTCTGCACTGTGTAATGATTAAATGCTCTGAAATTTTGAAGTTGCATACTGCCTCCATCTTCAGGGTGACTGAATTGGTTCTGGTGGATGCTGAAGTGATGCAGTTCTACTACAGTTAATATATGCAGTCATTAAACAAAGGCACAAAAACACTTGCCAGTATAATGTATTCAAATGGCAATTGTGAATCAGTCTGAAGGTCAGATTGATAGCAAATTATAATTAGTTAATAAGTTACTCAGGTAAACTACTGGTAATGCACAGCTCTCTTAAGTGTGTGTTTGTAAGAAATAATCCATGCACAAGTGTGGATGTGAAATTTTTGCATGATGTGCGTTTCCCAGGTTCGATGTGCCAGTAAACAGCTGTGCATATCCATTTGAGGGATGACTAGGTGTCTTAGTGTACGTCATGTTTTGTGTATTAATTTAAGTTGTAACCCACAGCTCAGACTGGATGTAAAATTTTACTACTCACGTGACTAATAATAATAGTTGGAAAGGTCCTTTGAACATGAAGGTGGACGTTTTGAGTAGGTGGTTATGTGTTCTTGTGACACCACCCCCGAGAGTAACTCTGTTCTCTGAATGAACTACACATTTAGACAATTATAAATTGTCTTATGTTACATATATTAATATTACAGTACTGTGTGTAAGGAGAATTCACCATCTTTCTGTACTTCTCACCATTTTGTGTTTGAATTTGCTACATATGCATTGCGTAGCTTATATAATTGCCACATATTCAATCAAACACATGTTAAAAGCCTGCACATGATAAGAATACCATTTTATCTTTTCATCTCATGCATAATGGTTTATAGGTCTTAAAAAGAAACTTAATCGTTTTAATCCTGGGCTTATTCCATTCTATTTCTTTTCCTTTTATCATTTTCTGAATACCCTTTCCCAAGTTTTCTGGATGTCTTATATTTTCCTCCTGTCTTGTCTGTCATACTTTGAAGGATATGTATCATCTTCCATCCTGTACGCACTCCTAACTGTCTGAGCTGTGGATTTTAGTGATTTAACAGCTAAATTCTTTCTTCTGTTTCCTGACATCTCTTTGCAGAAGCAGAGCACAAATGTTATGTGTTACATGGTTCCAAGTAACAGTTCTCTTATAAATATGTAACATTTTATTATTCTATCCATGATCTAGGTGATGTGACAATCCCACTGAATATTTCTTTCTTGGTATTTGAAAGATCCTCAAATTTTCCCTCAAAGAGGATGTTAGATGTTGTACAAAACTGTGTATGCAGTAACTGGACTGGACACCCTTGCTGTTCCTCAAGATTATCACAACTAGCACACATCTTCTTGGTAATGTAAATAAACCAGTTGTTTGTTGGCTTCGCCCTTGTGCTTGTATGCTGTAATTGTATTCAGTTGCATTTAACAGTATCCACAGTATGGTAAGATATGTCCCATTTGTTAACTAAAATGAAAGCATACATGAGCATGCCTTCTTTCTAGACTTCAGAACTAGATGGAGGTAGTTTAATTTTGCCACTTTACCACTGAGATGGATGCCTCTGGCATCCATTTGTAAGAAGCTAGGAAGTCCCCAAGTTGGTGTACTGGGAATTGAATCCATGTCATTCACTGTATAGGCAGCAAGTGAGCTGGCTTCGTTCATTGTAGAAAGTAAAGTATGGAGTGGAAAGTGATGAACAAGTGTTGAAAGTTTTGCACATATGCTTTTGTTTTATTTGCAAAACCATTTAGCGATTTGGTCAAACCAGTATATCTTTAAGGGTGTTTTGTACAGTAATAAGAAAATGTTAGACTGTAGTCAGTAAAATGCAACTGAAATGTCCATGTGTAAGTTTCTTTAACATTTGCCTCTTATGTTAATAGTCATGTTTAGTGTACAGGATACCACTAATCTGACAGACATCACTTCTAACACATTTGCAAGGTTCAGGTTTTCATGAATGTTGATAAGCATTGTATGCCAGTAGTAATAGAATTTCAAATGCAGTGAAATTAGTAACAATAGTGAAAAATATGTCTGTTGTAGCCTTGTGAACTAAAATCCCAGTAGGATGCAACCATTGTTGTTAATGAATTATTTATGCATATTTCTGTTTATGTGTGTGTTCAGTGTATGTATAACACTTTGATAAGTTATTGCATTGCAAAATGGCTGAATGTTTATAGAGTGAAGAATGTATGAAAACTGTACATATTTTAACCGTTATACTTACAAAATGTCTCTGTACATAACTGATTAAAAGGATTTTTAATATTCACATACTTGTTAAGTTTGTAATAATTATTTTTATAGATCAGTAGTCAAGTTGAAAACCTACTATTAAAAAACTTGTCTTCATTGTTCAGATTGCATATTTTTATTTAATATAAACTAATACCTGACAGAAATTTAATAATTATTGTATGATTGGAAGGTTCAGGATATAATGTGCACTGGTGCTTGTTTTGTTAATGATGTTTTCTATTAAAAATAGTGCAGTATTACATATAATTTTTAATGAGGAGTATATTCTGTTGTAAGACTTGTTGAAGTGTACTATTACGTGTTTAAAACTTGTTCTGATTAAAATTTTAATGACTTTTCTTAAACATTTTTTTTAATATATCAAAACCAGAAAACTTTCTTTCATGTCTGCTCACTCCAGCTGTTCCAGTATGCATTAAGTAAAATCCAGTGGACTGTTGCTACTTCACTCACAGTGTTTAGTTTTACTGTACTTTTCCCAAAAAGCAGGTTTTCTAGTGACCAAATTGTTCATGATCATTAATGAAAATCTGTTCCTTCTTTATGTCACATTTTGTGAGAAGTGATCTGAAAAGGGCAGACAGAAGTACATCCCTGAATTTCCAAGTGGAAATAGTAAGATATAAATTAGTACGTTTACTACAGTCACAGACTTCAGTCATACTGTGTTATGATTTAATTATAATGCTCTAACAGATGGACATAAGTAGCATCAAAGGAGATGGAGGAAATGCTCAAAATATGAACATGACTGAATCCTATTACAGTGCATTCCAACATTCACCTAAAAACCACGGCAACTTTGCAGGTGTGAAGGTTTGGCCTGCTTTGTTTCATTGCAGTTTACTTTTTGAACATGTAATTATATACAGAATATCAAAACTATATCCAAGGGCCCGGTATATACATAATGTTCTGTATATATTACTTAACATACAATGGGAGCTGTCTGGTAAGGCAACTGATTCTCATTCAGTGTGTTTTAATACCTCATTAGATGGTGTATTTGTGGGGATTTTTGCACTCAGCACGAGACCTTCAATCACCCCAGTACTGAAGAAAAGTCTCCTTGATGCAGACCCCATCATAAATTCTGTGCCACTGTATACATGGGTAGGCATAAAAACAATATTGCACATTAAAAGTTTCATGTATGCTCTTAGTGACTACTACTGCACGAATTGTAGTCAGGATGTGAGAGTATAGCAGTCACCCCTGCGAGTTCTCATTTCACCCATTCTGTAGAATTTACCTCAATTTAAAAACATGACTATTAAAAACAGTAGGCTGTGTAAGACAGTTCCCGTTACAGTTGAAAACAGGTACTTTGAAAAGTGCTGTCTTACAGGAATAAAGTCGTGGAGGAAGATAAGCCGCTTCAATTGGTAAATACCCATCGAAGTCTTAGGCTGCTTGACCATGAACGTGAAGGTTCATTATAACAGATTTTTTTAGTTCCTATTTATGCATGTACTGGAAACACCGGTTGGGCGATATTTTCTGTTCCTTTTGATGCACTCATATGGAACACGTAACTGATACTTATACCCTGTACATCTTTAGTTGAACACATGACGGATCTACGGGATGTAAATAAACTCCACTAAATATTCTATTCTACGTGCAGTACAGGTTAAACCGCCGGACAAGAATGCCTCTCGTGTGTTTACATAGCACGTAGCATTAACCGTGGCACATAATGTTTTTTCGCTGTTGTAAGGATGATTTGTAAAATTATGTTACTCTCTGTTAAGTTGAATTACATGTGTATCAAAAAAAAGAAAACGAAGCTCAACATATCTACTTCATGCCCTTGGTACTTCAAGTGCAAGGTAATATTTCATCCATCGCGTGTGCGACTAAAATTCAACCACCTTGAAGTTCAGAACGCACCCATTTATTTACGTAGTGCGCGGCTTTGTGGTTTTCAAGATGGCAGGTGTGTTGCGTGTTAGTAAGCAGCTTGTCATGGTAAGCGTAAAAACATTTATATAATATTTATTGTATAGAGCGTTTGAGTAACGTGGTATAAAATAATACGGTATTTTTTATTTTCTCAACTTGATGTACATTATTTATACATTTTATGCCAATTTGGTAGGTTTGAATGTCGCTTGCTGGGAGGAAGGTGGTTGTATCCTGACATGGCGAGAAGTATTCGGCTTCAACAATGGTAGGATAAGTATTATCTGTTACGAAAAATACGAAAACTAGACATGTTCAGCGGTTATAAAGATGCCACTTCCTGCTATACGGACCAGTCTGTTTTTGACAATCGCAATCAGGCCTCGTTTCTACCAGGAGATGCCTCCAAACAAACCTCAGGTCCTCCGTGGGACTACTCTCAGCAGCCCTTCAGTGCTGTGCCTTGTTATGCGGGGGACCAGAACATGAATCATAGACATCCGACTGCCATCCACAATCCTCAAGTGGTGCCTCAGTTTGAAAATAACAATGTTGTTGCTCATTATAAAAGTATAAGTACAGGTAATAATAGTCACCAGTCTGTTGTTAGGCCTAGAGCAGTGATAAACTGCCAATCCAGTTGTAATGCATGTTATAGTCATTCTGTTGCTAGAGTTCCTCATTCCTGGAATCCACCCCCTGCAGACAGTATACGTTATATTACTGGTAATTCATCAGCTCCCCTGTCTGGAGATGAGATTTCAAGATTTGCACCTAATCTACCCAGTTTTTCACAGCATGAGGACTGTTCCCATCGTTTTTCAAGTGGCTTTGCAAGTCAGCTTACCAAACTTTCAAAGTTTTCAAAAGATCACTCTCCAAGTATTTTGTCCACAGTAGCACCAAAGAATGATGTTTTGTCACCCACAGAAGACTGTAGTGTCCTCAGACCTCAACACCACCCATCAAGAGTGGAGCCCATGCCAGAAAAGTACATTCCTCCCCTCTCAAGTGAAAGTGTCCCAGTCAAGAAGGACTCGTGTGTTACTTGCCGTGGTGTATGTACTAGGCCTAATTGTAAGTCATATCACCAGCAGACAATCAAATTTCCCAATCTTGAACCTATTCCCATCCAGCAGTATGGAGTGCCAAGAGAAAATGTTGTGAGGTATAGTGGACAGGCAGCATCAACATTAAATACTGGAAGTTCATCATGCAACCAGTGGCATCAATCACCAGGACTGTGGCTGCAAAATGGCCATTCACCGGGGTTCTGGATGTCTACATCAGAAGATATACATGGCATGGGAAATGCAGGGATAACAAATTTCTGGAGTGACAGGAACAGTTGTGAGATTTCTAGCCAGCAAGTTCCCCTGCCACAAAACTACCATGACGGGGCTTCAAACAAAACTACAGGTCAGGGTAGAATCCAGCCATTATTACAGCAACAGAAAGGAGTAGGAACTGTACATGAGGGAGAGAGAAGTGACAGACTCCATCCAAATATGACCCAAAGGTATCAAAAAGTGGCCGAAGTGGCACAGAGATCTTCAGAAATGCCAGTAAGACAGAAAGGTCCAGAAGAAATAGCTGTGTCACAGACATGTCAGGAGCTGTTGCCGCGAAGAAGCCAGCAACTTGAAGCAGTGGTAGAATGTGGCATACAGTATCGACAAGATGTGGTGTCTAGGCATCAGACACCAATGGTGAAATCCCAGGTGGAGACTCAGAGTAGAAAAGATGATCAGGGTCGCTGTGAACCTACCAATACGATCACATCAGAATTATGCCATCAAGATGTTACCAGGTCACATATCAATTCAGGTGGAATCAATTCAGGTTTAGCATTGCCAGATTTCCCTCCGACCTCTGTAGAAATGCGTACAGATCAAATGAATCAAGATATTTCAAGAAGGTTTCAATCAACCAACTTTTCTTCATACCTACCTCATGAGACTAAAGTTTCCTCCTCTTCCTCTTCAAACTACTCAGCAGTACTTGGGATTGCACAGCCACCATCACGGTTCAGCTCAAATATAACTTATACTCAAAGTAAGATATCCAGAAGTAACAATTGTAGGAGATTGTTTTCAGAATCATGCACAGAAGACTCTTACAACCCTTCCCAATCTAGTGATATAGTGAGAAATGGTTTTGTTTCAAATAGAACTACAACAACAAACACATTGGAAGCTTCAGGTACATCACATCAACATATTCCTTACCATAACAAAGAAATTTCAAACACTGGAGTAAAATGTGCAGTACAAATTGGATCTCCATCTAATCATTCTTTACCACCAGACTCCATTATTAGGTATGGTAATATGAAGGACTCAAGGGAAGTCCCCAAAATCATCACAAACAGTGCTTCTATTGCTGCATCTCAGATGTCACCTCATCTGCAGTCATGTGGTAGGATGTCTTCTGACAGTGAGGCTTCATATCACAGTGGCAGTACAACAATGCAAGTTGTTGAGATGAACCCGTCTTGCAGCCTGGGGAGTTCTGCAGGACTAAATGTGGATCCCAAACTGTCATACATCAGCTCACCACAGAATAGACAAGATTCAGTGGTTGCAAGATCTCAACATGTTCGTTACCAGAATGTGTTAGCAGGCACTATATCAGAAGATGTGCCTGCATGTAACATGTTTTGTGGAAATAATAGTTCCATGTTACACCCAGCTTTGTTTGATTTGGGCAAGAACCCCAGTAATACACATACTTTAGGCACAAAACCAGCAATGATCAATAGGTCATTCAAAGAAAATTTCAGTGTCACTTCACGAGACATTTATCCTCAGAGCAACATGTCTGCATCAGCTGATGGTCTTAAACAGCATTTATTGCCACGAATGGATGATACAGGTGCTAGTCGCCCCATCAAAAAACGTAAACCACGAACCAAGAGTATGGTAAAACCTGACCATGTTGAATTAGTAGGGAAACTTTTGCATCAGGAAAGTAGTAGTCAGCACAGGACATTGACTCCTGTACTTGATGTGCGACAGTTTTTGGCCACCTGGGATGAGGAGACAGATGTTCTGTCACCAGCTCCTAAGTTACCTGATGTTGTACTCAGTAATAGTACCACAGATAATCCATTGCTGGTACTGGATTGCAGACATCTTAATACTAATGGTGTGGCAACATTGTCAGCAGTGGACAGAAATTCATTATCAGATGGACATCAGGCTGAAAATTTCATTCCATTGTACCATCAACAGCTGGCAAGTCCTTCAGAATCCAGCAGCACCAATAGTGATGCTACAAAACTTAATGGCCAGATATTGCAGGAGAGTTCTAATGACAGTGTGGCACAACGACTAGGAGAATGTCCGAGTTTAATTCCAATTGATCCAGATAGAATGGAAAAATTTGGACCACCAAATAATTGTAACAAGTCATTGGCAAGTATGTTAGAAAAGAATAAGCCCCGTCTTTATGAGATACGAGAAAGTGAACCATCCACTCCAAATGGGAGTGAAAGCTGTGTAAGCAAATGTGATTCAGTTGGGAGTTTAGTGGAGGCATCAGGAATCTCTGTGAAAAGTAATATCCATAGCAGTCTTGATAATGTTTCCACAAAATCTACAGTTTCTGATAGCATTTCACTACATGAGTGTTGTACACCAGCTGAAGGCTTACCATCACGAACAGGTTCTTTAACTAATGATTGTGACAACTTTCATGAAAAAGAGAAAACCTCAGGTCCTGATTCAGAACACAGTTTTGTGGCGCAAGATGAAAGTAGAAATAGAAGTGATAGTTGCCAGAATGTGCAGCAGAAATTAAAAAGTGAATCAAAAGATTGTGACTGTTCCATTCCACCTCAAGAGCTGCCATTATCTTGCAGTGAGATTCAGAACGTAATGCCCATTAGCACCCAGGAAAAGAGACAGGCTGATTGCCACCCTGTTCAAGATCATGGTATTAAAGAATCACAGTCTCTAGTGTGCAGTAATGAGAGAGCTGTTCATACACTGAAGGCTCTTTGCATGAATGTCATAGAATGCAGTACAAATGTCCAGCAAACATTTGAGAAAGGGGTATGTTCACATACGAAAACATCAGTTAGAAGATTTAATGAAGGTGAAGTTCAAGGTCTAGAAGCAGAACTTTGTTCCAGTTTGAGTGATTATAAGGCGATTGAAAAGACACATGCTGAAAATGGCCACTCAGTTTTGGAATCTAAGCATAATACAGACATATGCAAATCAGAAAATACATCTGCCAAAGTTGATACAATCTCTGTGTTAGAATCCACAGGAATTTCATGTTTATCAGATGAAATAAACACTTCAGAGTCACAAATTTCAAGTAATGAGACAGCAAATAGTAAAAAAAAGATGTTGTGCCAACAGACTGAGAATGCCAGTGGAACAGAAGAAAATGTGAAACACACATTGACTTGTGAAGAACTAGTGAAACAAAAAGCAGCTGGAGGGACCAACTCATGTACCACTGAGATCTCTCATTCGGAATCAGATAATTTAACAAGAACTGTTAAAACTAAAGGGAAAGCTAATAGTCCTGCTGTGAAATTGTTTGAAGAGACACAGCCTTCAAGTAGGATTAACATTAAAACTTTGACCAGGGACATATTATTGGATGCCGATATTACCTTAGCAGGTAGACCTGTCAGCCCTAGTGTGAGGGCAGAAAAATGTCCAAAACTCCATTTACCTCACAGTGGTACAGAGCAAGACACAGCAACTTCCATTTCAGAGAAAGAACCAGTTTTGACATATCAAGAAGAAATACAATTAAGTGAAAAAGGTTTGAAGAGTTGTTCAGCAGAACCAGTTGAACCCAGCATCAATGGGGCAGAATTACATGATGTCAGTGTTTCGGTCACGAGCAACCCAGAGAAGAGCCATTCGAATCTGTTGTCATATTCAAGTGATACAGGAGATGACTTGGATATGTCTGTTACATCAAGTACACCAGCTACTCCTGTCATTTTAGAAGAAGTGAATGAAGAATCAAGCAATGAAGAATTAGTTACAGTATACGAAGACTCTGTTTTATCTGACTTGGAGAGTGAGCCCAGTGACTGCATTTCATTTTCAAGTTTACCTTGCATATCTAAGAAGTCCAGTCATGCAGATGCACAGTCAGACCATACATCAAGGATGCTTGAAAGTTTAAATGGATCCCACACAGTATCTGGAACTGTAGATGAGAGTTTTCCACGTCTTGTGGAAGAAAAATTTAATCCTGAAATCTTGAGTGATAACAGAGCTGAAGTGGCAAGAATGTGTAGTTTGAAAATGTCAGATAAGGGAGATAATGAGAAATGTGTATTGATTTCTTCTAGTCAGACTGAGTCACTTAGAAGTAATGTGGAACCATTACCTTGTTCTGAAAACAATTTTGATGTTCCTCATAGTTCTGGTAAAGATACACAAACACAACCAATGAAATCACCACTGTGTCCATTGTTAGAGGTGAATCATATATCAGATGTATCAGCTGCTAGGATTCGGGATGATAGTGCAACCTCTGATGTAGTGCCTTCCCAGACTATGCTTAATATTGCAGTGCCAGATAGTAAGACCACAGCATGTGATGTAAGGTTGCACTCAGAATCTAAAGGGGAAAATTTTGGGGAGTTTGTACAAGCATTCCATAATTCCACAGTGGAAGCTGGCAACATTCTACATGGTCAAGAACCATTAACTAATGTTTCAGCAGGCAGATCTGGTTATTCAGACATTGGAACCAAAGATGATTGCCTGCTTTTTTCTGAACCTGTTGAAGATGAGAAACACAACAGTAGTACTTCTCTACTTTGCGATATTCCGGCCGTCAGAGAAGACAGTAATCAGCAGAGTGAAAATGGTATATCCATTGGTGAAACAACATCCCATGTACTATCGGATACCAGTATAGTGTTGCATGAAGAATTGGACTTGAAACTTCCAGAAAATAAAATGGATTTGTTGTCAGAGAAACAGATTTTACTGAATGCAAGTGTGAAAAACATACCTGTATCAACGCTTCCTCCATTTAATGGAGGTCACAATCTGGTAATGAATGAGGAAGGGAAGAGACAGCAAGAGGATCCTTCATTGTTGAATGACAGTTCTGTTGTGTTGACTTCATCGTCCTCAGACAATTTAATGTTGGACACAAGTGAACTTGCAGTTTCCAGTGACATGGAGGACACACTCAAAGTAAATGATGGATTCCAATGTCCTGAAGTTTCAGCATGTGGTCATCCTGAAATACTTTGTAATTACAGTTCAAGACAAATGGTAACTGAGGAAATTGGTAATGATGCATCTAAAGTTCTACTACCAGAAGGAAGTACTGCTATTGAAAGACTAGAACTGTTGAAAAATTATGAAACTGTTAATAAGTCAGTTTTAGAAACTGCAGTAAGCTGTCCAGACAATTTGACTAGCTCAGTGAAAGTGCTAGAGTCTAGTCACTGTTGTGATGAATCAGTAGGAGTAATTCAGCTACATCAGCATGACACATGTGTCAAGGGAAAATTAAATTCTGCAGCGGTTTGTGACAAAAATCCAGAATGTCTTTCTGTACCTCCAGAGTGCAGTGATAGTTCCTCAAGTACAGACATGGTAATCAGAAATGAAAATATGTCCCAGACCCATGTGAAAGATTTGAAAGGATTTGTATCACACAATGAAGATGACTGTAATTTGTTTAAGCAACTGAAACCTGCTGTTAGTCATGATGAAAACAAATCTGTAGTTCCGCTTGTATCTGAAAGTCAAGACACGCCTCCTGATTTTTCACTGCAGCAGCAAGAATTCCATGATTTACATGCTGAAAACAAATTATCCATTCCAGCAGATGAAGAAAAAAATGAACTAAATTACAAAATGAATTCTGATAACATCACTGCAGATCCTCAGAACTCAAATTTATTGTTTGTTGCTAGTGCTGAATTGGCACCTGTCCAGGATAACATATTGATGGTCAGTTCCCAAGAAACTACAGTATTGAAATCATCAACAGAACTTGATCAAACACCAGATGAACTTGTAAGTGATGTTGTGACACATGACCATCCAGCAGTTACGTGTGAATCTTCAGGCACTAAAATACCTTGGAAAGATAGAGTTGTGGCAGATTGTGAAGCATTATGCAATCTTGAACCCATTAATTTATCCATGAACACCAGTTTGAAATGGCAGGATGACAACGCTACAGAAGAGAATTTTATTGCAGGAAGCAACAGATCATTTGATGATGATAGATCACAGAGTGTAGAACATTTGAGCAGAAACTTGTGTACTCACATTTCCCATAATGAGCAAAAGAATGCTGCAGACAGAAGAGACGATGATATTGACCGTAGCGAGGGTGATTCCACAGCTGATAACAGTGGAAGCATTTCCTGTGAAAGAGAGGATGTAGTCATAAAACACCCTGTTGTTGATGGTCCTGATGCTGACAATAATGCCATCCATGTCAGTACCATAGTTTCCCCTCTTAACATTGATAAACATCATGATCACAATGATGCTGTTGCTAGAGAAGATGGTGCTAAGTATAATACTGATGTGTGTATTGAAGATGTTGCTGTCACTACTGCTACTGCTGAAGGTGGTGGTGATGGTGTTGATATGGCTCATATTACCTCACCTACCAGGGAAACTGATACTCATAATGGCCAAAACAATGTGTCATGTGTGAATGTTATTAAAACTGTGACTGATTCAGATACTGTTGCTGTTGCTATTACTACCAGTACCACCCTCACCACTACTACAGCTGCCACTGACCCTGCCACCACTTCTGACTCTTCCAATGTTGGCACCACTACTGCTGCTGTTGCTACGATGACAACAACAACTGCTACTACTACTACTGCTACTACTACTACTACTAATACTGCTAGCACCACAAGTATCACTGAATATGTCAGTACAGGTAATAACATGAATACTGCTGTTGCAGTTGAAGTTTCTGCTGCTTTCATTGCAGCTACTAGCACTGTTGCCACTGTTATTGCTGCTGCTGCTGCTGCTGCTACTATTGCTACTTATATTACTACTACTACTACTGCTGCTGCTGCTACTACTACTACTACTACTACTACTATTGCTGCTGCTGTTGCTACTACTACTACTACTACTACTACTACTACTACTGATATTGCTACTACTCTTGCTGGCTGTATTGATAGTGCCACCATGGTTGCTGCAGTCACAACTGCAAATACTACAGCTGGTGATGGTAGTGGTAGTGACAAGGGCAGTGAAGTTACTAACACATTAGTGAGTTGTTCTACAGAAGAGGGTTTGCAGCATGCAACAGGCTCTGGGTGCAGCAGTACTAGTCAGGTGGCAAACATGTCACAGGAAACAGAACAGAATGACATAGACAAGGAGCAGAGATTCATTATTGGCATGGTCACATCGGGGTCTCTCACTTTAGATGAAGAGAATACTGTCAAAATGCCTGTAAATATTAACACAACAGAAAATAAGGAATATTGCCAGCAAGAAGAAGAAGAAGGTGAGACCACTTTGAAACTGAAAATGGAACAGAATTCTAAACCATCAACTGAATATAATCATAATCAGTCACAAAAATCCACTTGCAGAATGTCAACCAGTGTTGCTGATGTGTCACATGATTCAGATCACACTGAATATGGTGATACAAGAGGACAGTCTGGTAATGCTGATACAGTAGACAGCATGTCCCAGCAGCACTGTGGAACAAGCCAAGAGCAATTTAATCATTTTGAAACAGATACAACTACAACACACATGCGACCTTTGAAACTGCAGTGCAAATCTGCAGCAGAGCCAACTAAAGATGAGTTGAATAATTATACATGTAAAGTATGCGATGACTCAAGTGCTGTGTCTGTATGGGAAGAATGCCTGTCTGAAGAGGAAATACATAATAAGATTAATAATTGTGCATTTGACTTGTCCCATGACATACCTGTTCACCAGGATAAACACATTTGCCTAGAAGAACCAATAAAAGATGAAATATGTAATTCTGAAGTAAACATTCCAGCAGAGACACCTGTACATCCAGAATGGAAATCTGCTGACACAATTATAAAAAATGAAGTTAATTGTGAAATAAATATTGTGTCAGATAATACATTCATATCTCAAGAGTGTCATTCCTCATTGGACTTAAATAAGGAAGAAATTGTCGATTTCAAGATAAATGCACCAGAAAATTTTTCCTCTACAGTGTTAACAAAGCAAGATTCTTCGGAGGGCTTGGACAGAAGTAGAATTACCACAGTTTTACGTGAGTCTGCAGGTTCGTCACCAAAGGATGAACATCTGTCTTTGCAGGATGATGGTGGTGGTGATGCTGAAGATGATGATAATGATAATGAAAATGATGATGATGTGATGTCAGACAGTAGGCAGAGTTCACGAATAACTGAAAGGTCAGGTATGGTGCACAGTAACACCAGTACTCCTTCAAGCACCAGGATGAATGTGGAACTATCTCAAACCAACATGAGTGGACAGAATTCACCAGACAGACAAGAGGTGGACCTTTCAGTTGATACAGATGATATGCCACATCTTGAAGTCATTGACACGGAAGTTTCACCTCACAGTTCTGATTCACTAGAAATGCCTTGTCTTGAGCTTATCACAGACCCTGTGGAGTCATTGGGAAGTCATCAGGTGCAGTATCTGGGAGATACTTGTGCATCTAACAGAAATTCACATCCAGTACACATTTTGCCAGAGAACATGGAAAAAAATCCACAGGAAGATTTCACAGGGCCAGAGGAGGGAGTTGTACATGGGTTACAAGAAAATAATACTCTTATATTGGAAGCAACTGTTTCAAGCATACATTCTGTATCGAAATCCGAAGGGAATGTACTGTCACAGGATCAGGTAACAAATTCTGTAAACAGTGAACTTTCAGAGAAGACAGTATCATTGTTATCAACGGCTTGTAAGGGTTCTGTGAGGTTGGAAAGGGCAGACGCCACCAAGGACAGTATTATACACAAAGACCCATCAGAAGAAGATAATGTTTTATTTGCATCTCATAATTCAGGTATATTGCAAGGTAACCAGGACAGGTATGTATCACTGACAGCAGCAGTGACAGAAGAAAGTGACATTAGTTTAGAGAAAAATGTGGAGTGTGAGGTCCGAGAGGTGCCAGTCATCCCAAGTGCACTGCAGGTCCTTTCAACATACCTGGATTCAGACGATGCTTCTCTAAAAGTGATAGAAGTAAGTCCGGAGTATGTGCAAGTGCTGCAGTCTGATGTGCCACATGGATGGGAATCTTTACGTCTGGTGACCTCAGATGCAGAATGTGGTCACTCAGGTGAGAAATCACAGGAACACACTGCAGATGCAACTATGGATGAAGAACTGCTTGCATTGGCTGATGTAGAACAAGCATGGCCATCATGTAATTTGGAAAATGAGAGTTTGGGCTCCAGTGTTGGATTGAATGTGTCTGGAGGAGAAGCCAGTCCCAGCATTGAATCTGACTCAATGTGCTCAGCTGGAAAGGAAACTGATGCACTGATCTCTGAACATAGTGAAAATGTAAACTTGGCAGCAGCTGCATTACAAGACACTTCAGATGAGCCTTCATCATTGGTATATACAGAAATGTTACCAGCCTTGTGTCCAAGTTTGGGAGATGTCTTACCTGTTGATTCTGTGTCAAATTGGCCATATCTTGAGGAGGAAGTTTTTTCAGAGTTTCCATCAGCACCCATGGACTCCAGCAATTTGTCAGTAGGTGCCCCTTTGACTCCAGTGCAGTCCATCACCAGTTCAAATAGTAGAGATACAGCAGAGTCTGAGGAAAGTTTGTCTTCTGATAGCGGTAGTCGATATAGTTTTGGATCACAGTCAGGTTCAAATGACACAACATTGACTGTAAATGGATTAAAGTGTCGTCTTAGCTGGAAGAAGATATTTGCCCTTTCAAAGGCTGACAAGAAAAAGAAGAAGAAGAAGAAAGAAGAATCTAAACATGAAGAAAACTTGGAAGTTATAAAAGAAAATTTTAATTGTTTAAAGTCCAAGCATGAATTGAAGGAATATTCTGATATCTGTTGCACAGATGGTGGTACTGAATTGGTTGATAAATGTGAGAGGTTAAATGGAAATTTAAAGACTCAGCTTCACATAAAGAACAAAGGAATCCATGGTTTGGAATTGGGTCCAGCCAAAATCGAAGTCCGTCTAGCTCCTACCTTATCACCAAGAGGCCATCTCAAAACTTGGCGGGTGGTGGATGACCCCAAAGCAGAAAGAACTGTAAATTGGAAAAGGTCCAATAACATTCTGTTGAATTCTTATGCAGGAAACGGTAGTTGCAGAAATGTTGCAAGGGATGTTGACCCATTGCCCACTGAAGTCACCCAAACACCCATAGTACTGGTCAAGAGGCTTATATTGAAACGCAGATGTGATGATGATAGTGATGCAGATTCTGATACAAAGAGTAAGCATCTAGACAAAGATGAATCATCAGACCCCATTGTTAGGAATGTAGATAATGATAAATTCACTGAAGTAACTGTTCTATCAGAGCACATACATGAAGCCTATGATCCTGTTTTGCCACTTGGCGAAAGACTAGAAGATTCAGAACACATAAATTGTCATCTAGAAAAATGTGATTTGAGTAATTCTTCATTGACAACCAGTAACAATGATACACAAGCTGACAGTATAACATATGGTAGTTGTTCAGAGTCTGAAGAAGACAGAAGGTCTCATGTATCAGCAGAAAGCAACAGCCAGAAGGCTGGAAGAAAGTTGAAAGATTTCAAGTGTGATAGCTCAAGTTCCATTACCCTGTCTGAAGTGAATGTTGCAGATGGAATAGTTCCATCTCCTGGTACAAATAAGACAAGTGATATGTGTTTTGATGAGAGTAAACTTGGTGATGTCAGTATAAATTCTGATACTGGTTTTGGTGAACTTGATGCAACTAACAGCTGTCTTGCAAGTGAAGACACTTCCAAACAACAGTTACCAAGGGTAATAATCAAACGAACTGTAGGTATGGGCAATACTAACAAGTATCAAAGCTTTCTTCGTGGGGTGTCATGCTCTAGTGATTCTAGTAGTCAGTGGCAACCAGTTGTTCGACTTGAAAGAAATTTGTCAATAGATAAGCTTGCAAAGAGTAGTACAGTGAATAATAGGACTCTGGAAATTGCAGAAGTGCTTGATAGTTTACACCATGGGCATGAATCCCCTCCTGACCAGCCTCATGTAACATTAGTGTCATTACCTGAAGTAGATTGTAGTTCTGGAGATTGGAATAGAAGTCCTTCAGTGGCAACCAGGAAGCGGAGAAATGGAACCTTTCTTCCCAGGGTAAATCAACTGCAGTGTGATTTAAACAATAGTCAGAATTCACAAAGGTGTGCAAGAAAACTGACCACCTTCAGATCATCATTCTGGGTCAGGCATGATACATGTCCCACGCAGTTAGCTAAAGGTACAAGACAACTGTCAAATGCAAAATCACACCTTAGTCAAAGAAGCCCCTCTATTAAATTAAAATTTTTTAGCAGTTGTAATGAAGTGCAGAATAGGACTTTGAAGATGGAGAGAAAAAAAGGTATTACACAAGATGTTGGTGATGAATATGTAGTTGTTGAAAACAGAAATTATACCAAAGATAATATGACAAAGATTACTTTCCAAAGGCACAAGAGGAAGGAAGTTTCAGTTAGAGATGAGTTTGAAAATGTTGAAACAAAAGTGAAAGAATTTGTGAGTGCGCAGGACATACCAGCAGTACTGAATCAGCACAGTCATGTAGAAGTACAGGCAGTGCATGATGTTTCAGCAGCATGTTCAGAAGGCAGCATTGTTGCTTCTAATTTGACTGCTTCTAAAAAGAGATTATCCACTGAAGTTGACCAAGAGTCATCAGGAAGAGAGCTACATCAATCTTGTAAGAAACACATGTCAGATGTAAGTCATTCTATTATTTCTACCAAAAAAAATGTAACTGCTGCATTGAAGGATGCTGGTGATGTGGTGTCAGAAGTTTGTTCAGAAAATGCGATGACCTCACTGAATGACAAACCATCTGCTGAGTTCTGGCCTGGGACCGAACAGTCAGCAATAACAACAAATGATAATTGCCCAAAAACTTCGAACACCAAAAAAAGACGATACTATGAGGATATGTATTTTGAAAAAGATGTGCTTCCTCTGTTTCAGCCTGAGAGAATATTATCTATTTCATCCACAAAGAAGAAACGAACTATTGTAAAAGAGACAAGCCTCCAGGTTGATGGGAAGACATTAGAGGAAGAGATTATAAGTCTAAGTACTGAGCCTGCCTTGGATTACAATGAAATTTTTCCTAAGCAGCAAACAAAAGAAACAGATAGAGAAGTCAGAGAAGGACAGAATTGTTCAATAGATGAGAGTTTTGGAAGACTGCCCGACTCTGAAGAATGTCCAAGGGAAAAGATGAGCGGCAAAATTGCTGGGCATGTAGTGGTCACGTCTTCGCAGGAACCAGAGCCTGAATTGCATAAACTTAGTGATTGTGCAACTGAATGTTTTGGTAGTTTCAGTGCAATAAAGGCAGGTGAACAGCAGGAACTGTGGAATGATAATGACCCTAATGTAGTGGAATCAACCTTGCAAGAGCATGATGCATGTCAAGCGTGTGGCCATGTTTACAGTAGCCATGATGAGAGGACAACACATATCCGTCGACATCCATATCATTGTCAGCGTTGTCATCTTGCATTCCGATCAGAGGTAAGTGCATTGTACCGTCTTGAAATGTGTCATTGTTTTGGAGGAAATGGCAGTTTCCACTTTCAGTGTAAGGAGATTGAACATGTGATAGTGTTTGTCCATCTGTACATATTGTGACTGAGTTGGGTGTCATAGTGATGACAGTAATCTCCGTATGAAAAGGGAGTAAACACTGTTTGCTGTCTTGTGAGAGTATGATTTTGAGCCTAAGTTTTTAGCATGTTAACAGCCTCTGAAATCTGCATTTTTCCCCCAATTGTTAGAATGGCAATATGTAAGTAGCAGATGGGGCCATAAAGCATCTCACATATGACAAACAGGGTCCTAGTCATGATTGTGTTACCATTACATACATTGTGGAAGCAGTTACATCAATATTTAGGTTAAGTTGGAATGTGGTTTTTAAATTTGATTCTGTTTGCTCAGTGTGTTGACAATATGACCTAACCAGCGCAATTCACTCAGCTTTAAGATGTGGTGTTGGTGGTGGTGGTGGTCATCGTCATTATTGTTACAAACAGTCCCCGACTTTCATACATAATTTGTTCCTGAAAACATGTTCAAACATTGAAATGTATGAAAGATGAGCAGTTGACTTATATGTTATAACAAGGGTTCCATTCCCATTCCCATTCCCATCAAAGTTGTCAGTTAGCCTACAAAATATAAACAGTACAAATAAATTTTCTAAAGTTATTTCTTGCCTCAAATTCTAGTTATCTCACATACCTTTTCTGGCATTTAGGAGACACAAAATACAGTTTATTACTCATTTTTACAACCCTAGACAATGGAGAAATACAGGAGACATGTATGGGTGCATAGGTGGAAGGAACACATCACTGCTGTGAGGAGAAGTGGGTGTAATGAGATGTGCTGTTTGGAAACATTTCTTGCATAGACAAAAGTGTTGGCTTAGCTGACAGACATCACCACTGTGCAGTAACTTAAAATGTTTGTACATCAGCTTTGTACAAAAGTCCATATTCAGCATACAATAAATGGATTGGGGTGAGAATTTAAAATAAATGAAAGTGCAGGTTTTATGACAGTTGAACGTACAAAAGTCGAGGACTGTTTGTATTATTCTTTGTCACCTTTATGCACGGTATTTAAAATTATATACTTGAAACAAATCCTGTTTCTAGAATATGTTGTGTTACAACTATTCTGTAGTTTGTTGTTTTGTACTTTTGCTTGTACTTTCCAATATATATGTGTACAGTGCCAAATGTGGCTCTTGTTCCTTGATTTTGTGCTTTCCCAATATGCTGTTCAGGTAATTTAATATTCATATTCTGTGCAGTAAGATAGTTTTATAGTGTTTATTCTAACAACTGCACAATAATTAGATACAAAAGTATGCAGTCATATATTAAGCCTTCTACATATTGCAGCTTTTTTCAGCCATCTTCAGGGAGGCATTTAACATTAAAAAATTTGATATTGGCTAGTTATGTCATAGATGTGCAAGTGTAGAGTTAAGAAACAGGTGTTAAAATTGTGGAGAAATAATTAGAAAATATAGTGCAGGCTGTATGTAAGTATGTCATAATGTTTATAATTTGATTGCAAACGAGCGTATCATAGAATGTCATCTTCGTTTTCAGGGATTTGTCTCTTTGTCTCCTTTGGTTATGTCACCATGGATGGATGCACATCCATTCATGGTGACATCCCCTAGACAACCATAGGAATGTGTCTTCTACACTAATAAGCTGTCTTTTTATACTTCAAATATGCTGGCCATGTTTAACATTTCCTTCATATTTTTTCTCTAAGAACTTGGCTTTGTGCATTGTGTGCCTTTATTTTTTGTTTCACCGTTTGCATTTGATTGGTTTAATTCTTCTGTACCCTTGTCTTACTTGTTGAATTCATACTTGGTTGATTGCTTTCATGGCTTTTAACAATATTTACAAACTGGTCTTTATATTCTTTGTTCAGATATTCTGCAATATTGATGATCTCTGGGCTGGGATAGCATAGTTGATATTGTGATTTGCTGTGGGCTGGATTGTCTGGGGATTGAATCCAGACTGGCCTAGGGCGCACCCAGCCTGCTGTACTATCAGTAGCAGCTCTCTTACCCATGGGCAAAAGGACCAGGGTGTGGTGTTGACGTCCCACTCCCATCTAGTGCCAAGGTTGAAGAAAGAGTAGAGTTGTACCTCTGCTTCCCCCTGGGCCTTCATAGCCTGTTCGTTGGTGAACTATACCTTTTTAGGCGTGTTTGCAAAATTGTGAAAAACAACTGTTAGTTTTGTCATGTCTGTCCATCTACGTGGAATAACTCAGCTCCTACTGGGCAGATTTTCGTTACGCTTGATATTTGAGTATATTTTGAAAATCTGTCGAGAGAATTAAGTTCTTTAAAATCTGATAAGAATAATTGGTACTCTTTGTGAAGACCAATAAACATTTTGATCATATTGGACTGAATTCTTCTTAGAATGAGAAATATTTGAGACCAGAGTTGTAGGGAAAGTCAAAACACACATTTTATGTTAATTTTTTTTTTTTAATTTGTACCATTTATGAGATAATATGGAAAAATGTTGTTTAGCCAGAGAGGCCACAGATGACAATATGGCACATGTGCATTGCATGCTGGATACCTAAGGCTGCAAACACAGAC
>Ga0209755_10002572_pt1 | contig 24634 bp, 25 predicted proteins | sample TergutCo191P1_FD_187301 | JGI IMG/M metagenome (GOLD analysis project Ga0209755, IMG submission 187301) | Cornitermes sp. P1 segment gut microbial communities from Petit-Saut dam, French Guiana - Co191P1 (SPAdes) (version 2) | ecosystem: Host-associated > Arthropoda: Insects > Digestive system...
GCAGTAGGGCCTGTGAATTCGTCAAAATCCTCAAGCGCCTCTTCGGGTTCTTCGATCGTGGCAAACTGAGCCATTTCGGGAAAGGAAGTAGGATTGCCGATAGCGACTTTTTCCGTAAGCGCTACCAATTCATTCGGTCTAAAAACAGCCTTTAACATAGCATAACCTCAAAATAAAATTAAAACAAAGTCCACTAATTATCACGGAATGACACGGATTTTTTTGCTTTCTCCAAGCATTTCGTGTAAATCCGTGCAAATCCGTGGACCATGTATTCCTTTCCTTAGACTACCAATTCGTCTTCGCCTGCTCTTGCAACAACAATTTCGCCCGTATCTTCCAAGTGCCTGATAATCGAAACGATCTTTTGCTGAGCTTCTTCAACGTCTTTCAAGCGCACAGGACCCATGTACTCCATGTCTTCCTTAAGCATACTCGCGGCGCGTTTTGACATGTTCTTGAAGATCTTGTCCTGAACTTCCGAGTCGACAGACTTGAGCGCTTTTGCAAGTTCCTGCGAGTCGACTTCGCGCATAACTTTCTGAATGGCGCGGTCGTCCAACATAACGATGTCTTCGAATACGAACATTCTCTTCTTGATCTCTTCTGCAAGTTCCGGATCTTCGTCTTCCAAAGCTTCGATAATTTGCTTTTCTGATGCGCGGTCGACAAGGTTAAGAATTTCAACGATGCTTTCAACACCGCCTGCCGCCGTGTAGTCTTCGCTTGACAGCGACGAAAGTTTTTTCTCCAGTACGCGTTCAACTTCGCGCAATACTTCAGGCGAAGTTCTGTCCATTGTCGCGATACGGCGCGCAACATCGCTTTGCACTTCGTTTGGAAGATTCTGCAAAATGATTGACGCCTTGTTCGGTTCAAGGTACGCAAGAATAAGCGCGATTGTCTGCGGATGTTCCTGCTGAATGAAGTTCAAAAGATGCGCAGGGTCTGTTCTGCGTATAAAGTCGAACGGACGAACCTGCAAGCTCGATGTCAAACGATTGATAATGTCGATTGCTTTCTGGCTTCCCAAAGATTTTTCCAAAAGCTCTCTTGCATAATCGATACCGCCTGTAGAAATAAACTGATTTGCCATCATCAGTTCCTGGAACTCCTGCAATATCGCGTCTTTTTGTTCCGCGTCGATTGTTTCCAATCGCGCAATTTCAAAGGTGAGAGTTTCGATTTCGTCTTCACGCAGATATTTGAATATCTCGGACGATATTTCCGATCCTATTGTTACCAAAAATATGGCGGCTTTCTGGCGTCCTGTGTATTCCTTTACGCCTTTTTTCTTTGCGCCGCCCACTATTGCATTCGGTGTTAATGATTTTGCCATTTTATTCCTCCAACAGCCATGTTCTGATTAGCTGGGCAGCATCTTCCGGATGCTCCTTTGCCAAATTGATGGCGCTTTCCATCAATTCCATTCTTGAGCGTTCTTCCATGGAAATGGATACGTCCATTCCCTCTTCTTCCGCCGCGGCCATTGCACTCTCGCGCATCATCTGTTCGCGTCTTGCCCTTTCTTCTTCTGCAAGCCGTTTCCTTCTTTCCATCTCGCGCGAGATCATTCTAAACAGCATAAATCCAAATAATAATAATGTCAAACCGACAACAAAAACCAAAATGGTAGTTTGCATTTGTTTTCTTTTGAAGTACTCGGCATCTTCCGCCCTGAATTCCAAAGTTCTGTCAAAAGGAATGTTTGTAACTACAACCGAGTCTCCTCTTGCGGAGTTGTATCCGATGGCGCCCTGTATATATTCAACAGCCGAGCGTATAATTTCGGGAGATACGGGAGTGTATTCTCTTTCTATCATGCCGTTGGGAAGAACAATCGGATTTCTCTTTGCGTCATATTTTTTATCCCAAATGCCGTCGATATTTACGGAAACAGTCACCTTGTCCAATGAAGGACTTCTCTCTTCCTGTGTCGTGCTTTGATTGATGGCTTCGTTCTGCGTGTTGGTAACCTGCTCCATTCTTCCAAAAAGATTGTTCATGTCCTTGTAAGCCGGAGGAACATGAGGTTCCACTCCGCCAGGCCCTTCCGGATTGAATCCTGTTCCTTCAAACCTTGTTTCGGATGTTGATCTTGAGAGAGTGACAGATTCAAGCAAAACAGAATCGTCATAAGGAAGACCGGGGGTTCTTGATCTCATCGTAAACGGAAAATGTTCAAGCGTGTTTATGCTTTTTTGCGACATGTCCATTTCAACTTTAATGTTCAAATCCCTGACGCGATCGGCGGAAAAAGTCGACTGAAGGGAGCTTAAAATAATGTCCCTGTAATGTGTTTCCAATTGTCTTATTTGTCTTTGTTCCTGACCGATAAGAGCCAGTCTGTCCGCCGCAGCCATGCCTTCAAAATCATTTAAAAGGATTCCGTTGTTGTCGCTTATTGAGATGTTTTCCGGTTGAAGCCCCACAATTGCATATTGCAAGAGTTTTTGAATGCCTTCAATTTTTTTTCTGTTTTGCGGAATAATCGTTATATCGCTTCCGGGTTTTGGAATGATTGTAACGCTTGCCGTTACAGGCTGCTGCTCCCTTCTGAAAAGCCTGTCAGGAGGCCAGGCAACCTGCAACATTACGTTATCGATATCGTCAATCGCCCTAAGGTGTTCAATTATCATCCTTTCCTGGGCGCGGCGCAAATTGACACTGCGTTCAAAGTCTGTTAATGTCCAGCGTTCCCTGTCAAAAACCTGCCAGGGATCAACTCCATTGGGAATCAAATCTTCCCTGATAAGAATTGCCCTCATGCGTCTTGCGGTTGCGTTATCCTTTACCTGCACAAGACCTGTAGGCGTGACCGATACATCGACATCTTCCTGATTGAGACGCATAACAATTCTGTCAAGCGCAGCTTCGTCCCTTATCGGAGCGTTAATCACGGACACCATTATCGGTGATGCCGAAACCCGAAAGAGCGCGGCAATTCCGACGATCACGACCAAAACCACAACGCCAAAAATGAGGCGCTGGGTTTTGGACCAGTTTGCCCACAGCGAAGTGGCTCTGGCTAACAATTTTTTGAAAAATTCATTCATCATCCCCTCCCAAAGGAATTAATTACCTTGTATTGATTAAATCTCTCCAGCCTTGAACAAGTCTGCTTAAAATATTACGCGTCACTCCAAGAGCCATTGTAGCCTCGGCTTGCGCGATCGTAATGTCATGAATGTCAACAGAACCCGGATTTATAATCGCTTCTTTCTGCAGATCGCTTGCGTTAAGCTGCGCGCCCGACACTTTGTCAAGCGCCTGAAGCATTGCGTCTTCGAAAGTTCCCGCTCTTGTAATTCCCTGCGCTCCGACCGTATCCCTTAAATGCAGAATATTTTTTCCGCTTCCCGAATACGGACTGTCGGGCGGCAGCATGTGCTTTGAATCTGTCCGTGTCATCTTTGTCGAATAATCAACCAATGCTCCCGCAGGTATAAAAGCGTCTGTACCGAAAATCTTCATAATCCCCCCCAATTCTTTATATCTTATTTCTTATTTCTCATTTATCTCGAGCCTATGTCCAATGCGCGCTGGAACATCATTTTTGATCCTTCGATAATTGCCGCGTTTGCTTCGTACGATCTTGAAGCGGAAATCATGTCAACCATTTCCGTAACAACATCGACATTTGGCATTTCAACATATCCTTCATGCGGTCCTGTCAAAAACGCGTCGGGATGAGTGGGATCATAAACATAACGCGGTTCTGTAGATCGATCCTTCTGCACTTCGACAACGCGAACGCCCTTTCCAAGTCCGTTGTCCAAACTGTCGGGAAGATACGGCGATCTCCAATACGGGCTTTCCGCGATCGGTCTCATGATAACGCGGCTTCTTTTAAACGCTCCGCCTTCTGTCGTTCTTGTCGTGTTTACATTTGCCATGTTGTCGGCGATTGTATCAAGCCTTAACCTGTTTGCCGTCAATCCTGTAGAAGCGATATTTATCGAACTGAAAATTCCCATTTGTTAACCTCTCAATACCTGATTTACCTGACTGAACTCAAAGGCGGCCGCCTGCGTAAAAAGCGTATAGCTCATCTGGTTTTGCGTCGCATGCATGAATTCCTGTTCCGGGTCTACATTGTTCCCGTTATTGTTGTATGTGCTTGTGTAATCAAGGACGCGCCTTATTTGCACATCGCGGTAATCCCTTTCCTTAAAATTGGGTATATGTCTTTCGTCTGTTCTTGCAAGCTCCAAAGCGGGCCTCTTCCTTTCGGATTCAAGCGCTCTTTTAAGTTCGCTTTCAAAATTGACTTCCGTGCGTTTAAAATTGGGGACATCGGCATTTGCCAGGTTGTTGGCTATCACCTGACGGCGTACAGTACCTGTATCCATCGCCCTGTGAAGCAAATCGACTGTTCTTGCAAAAGTATTCATAAAAACCTTCCTCAATTTCAAATTTCGGCAAAATTCCGCTCTCTCTTTACAGTATGTACCTTCCCAAATCCTGATCCTTGACGATATCGGCAAGCTTTTCATTGACATAATCAACTGTTATATCGATGTTTGCAGGCGCGATATCCGAGGCTTCAAACGACAACTCTTCCAAAAGCGTTTCCATAATGGTATGAAGCCGCCTTGCCCCGATATTTTCAAGCTTCGAGTTTACCTCGGCTGCAAGAGCCGCCAAATGTTCGATTGCTTCGCTATTAAATTCGAGTTTTACCTCTTCTGTTCCAAGGAGATCCGTGTACTGTTTGATTAACGCGTTCTTTGGCTCTGTTAAAATACGCAGGAAATCGTCCTTGCCCAAAGAATCGAGTTCCACGCGAAGAGGGAAACGACCCTGAAGCTCCGGGATTAAATCCGAGGGCTTGCTTACATTGAAGGCGCCCGCCGCGATAAACAAAATATGATCCGTGTTTACAGGCCCCCACTTTGTATTTACAGTCGCGCCTTCCACAATCGGGAGGATGTCGCGCTGAACGCCTTCCCTGCTGACATCGGGACCGCCGCCCCTATCGCCTTTAACCGCTATCTTGTCGATTTCGTCAATAAAGATAATGCCTGTCTCTTCCACGCGCTGCCTTGCCTCTTCGCTGACCTTGTCCCTGTCTACAAGTTTTTCAGCTTCTTCCGCAACCAAAATTTCTTTTGCGCGCGGAACCGAAACAACCTTTTTCTTAGAACCGCCCGACAACATGCCTGCAATCCCCGAAAGGCTCGCTTCCAAATCTTCCATGCTGCCGCCCATCATTTCGAATGACGGGAAGCTCGGGCTTTGTCCTACGGTAAGCTCGACGGTTCTGTCATTGAGTTTGCCTTCATGAAGCATTACCCTGAGTTTTTCCCTTGTCGCCTTGAACTTGTCGTCGTTTTCTTTTGTTTCTTCATGAATCGTATCGTTTGCATTTTCGTTTGCATCGTTAAGATTGTCTTCGATCTGTTCCTGATTTCCCTGCTTCATCTGCGGGATTCCGAATTGCAAAGTTGTCGCAATGATCCTTGAGTTTGAATTTTCGGGATTGATCGAAAACGTACCCATGGGTCCCATGACGGGGCCGGGTTTCGGTTTTGCCTTTTGCTTTTTTTCGTTTGTTGGAAGCAGGAGATCAAGCAGGGCTTCTTCCGCCCTTCTTTCGGCTTCCTGTGTTACGGCTTCCTGCATTTCCTGTTTAACCATCTGGAAACCTGCCGCCATCAAATCGCGCACCATCGATTCAACATCGCGCCCGACGTATCCCACTTCCGTGTATTTTGTCGCTTCCACTTTTATAAAAGGAGAGCCAGCAAGTTTTGCAAGACGGCGCGCAATTTCCGTTTTACCGACGCCTGTCGGTCCTATCATTAGGATATTTTTCGGCGCGATGTCTTCGCGTACCTCGGGGTCAAGCTTTAACCTTCTTATTCTGTTACGAAGAGCGACAGCGACGGCTCTTTTTGCCTTTCCCTGCCCGACAATGTACTTGTCAAGTTCCGTTACAATTTCTCTTGGAGTATAATCGCACTTTTTTTCGCCAATCGATTTTTTGTCTTCCATGTTAATTTAATTCCTCCAATGTAATTTGCATATTTGTATAAATGCAGATATTGCCTGCAATTTTTAAACTTCTTTCCGCAATTTCCGCCGCGGAATAATTGCTTCCTTCCAAAAACGCAAGGGCTGCGGCATAAGCGTAATTTCCGCCCGAGCCAATCGAAAGCGCGTTTTCCGCAGGCTCGATAACATCGCCTGTTCCGGAAATCAAAAGCGTTTTTGAAACATCCGCAACAAGCAAAAGCGCTTCAAGCCGCCTTAAGTTTCTGTCCATGCGCCAGTCTTTTGCAAGCTCGACCGCCGCCCTTAAAAGATCGCCCGAGTATTCTTTGAGTTTTACCTCGAATTTGTCAAAGAGCGTGAATGCGTCGGCAGTTGCTCCCGCAAAACCGCAAAGAACTTTTCCGTCCATAAGGCGGCGCACTTTTCGCGCGTTGTTTTTCATGACCGTGTTGCCCATTGTAACCTGTCCGTCGCCTGCCATGGCAACCTTTCCGTCTTTCCTTACGGCAATAACTGTCGTAGACCTGATTTTTTCCTTCACCTCTTGCTCCTTTTTGCATGCGGATGGGCTTTTGCGTAAACATTTTTCATTTTTTCTATATTTACATGGGTGTAACGCTGAGTTGTAGAAATGCTTGAGTGACCCAGCATTTCCTGAACAACGCGAACATCGCAGCCCGAGTTTACCATGTGGGTTGCAAAACTGTGACGCAGAGAATGCGGATGAATGTTTTTTCCAAGTCCCGAATGTTTTGAATAACGCGAAATTATCCAGCGTACGCCCGGTACCGATATTGGTTTTCCTTTCCTGTTTATAAAAAGCGAAAGTTTTTTTCCGTCTGTTCCTTCCATCCTTAAACGCGCCTTTCGCTGCGGAAGATATTCCGCGATAGCTTCTTTTGTCTCGTCGGAAAAGAACACCATTCTTTGTTTGCCGCCCTTTCCCGTTATCTTTGCCTCTTCCATGGAAGGGGAAATGTCTTTCATGTTTAAACTTACAACTTCGCTGACGCGAAGTCCTGCAGAGTACATTGCCATTATCAACGCCTTGTCCCTTACAGGCCAAAGAATGCCTGCGGTATCCGGAAGAGACGCAAAGTCCGCCATTTCGTCTTCCCATAAAACCGAGGGAAGCTTTACAGGCGTTTTTATATTGTGAATCGAATAGCAAGGATCGTCTTTTCTTTTTTTAAAGCGGATCATCCAGCGGTAAAAACCGCGGACAGAAGACAAATGCCTGTTTACGCTTGTTGCCGCCATGTTTTCCGCCGTCAAATCGGCGATAAACTTTTGCACTTCAAAACTTTGCGCATTGTCGGGAATTATGCCGTGATTGTCGCAGTAATTTTCGAATCTGAAAAGATCGTTTCCGTATGCTTCAAGCGTTCTTTGCGAACACCCTCGCACCGCCTGAAGATACTGCATATATTCTTTTATTGTGCTCATTCTTCACTTCCTTCCGGGGCATCTTCCGCAGAATGCAAATAATCGCATTCGGGGTTGATGCACACCTTATGCGTACCGTTTTTCTTGTCGAATTTTTCCACCATGAAAAATCCGCATTTGGGACAATCCTGATTTATCGGTTTAAAGTGACTTATAAAATCGCACTCCGGATAATTTGTACAGCCGTAAAATTCCCTGCCCCTTCCCTTGTTTTTCCTTGAAACGACATCACCGTCGCATTTGGGACATTTTGCAAGAGGAATCGATTTTGTATTTCTGCATTCGGGAAACCCGGAACATGCAAGAAAAAATCCAAAGCGTCCGAGTTTCTTTAAAAAGGGTTTTCCGCATTTGTCGCAAACATGATCTGTCACTTCGTCCAAAGTACCTTTGTACGATTCAACTGTTTTGCTTACCTCATCCACGGTAGCCTTGAACGGATCCCAAAATTCTTTAATCATTTCGGGCCAGCTCACCTTGCTTTCTTCAACTGCGTCAAGTTTTGTTTCCATTGTCGCCGTAAAATCCGCGTCTATATAAAGCGGGAAATGTTCGATTAAAACTTCATAAATCAATTTTCCCAAAACTGTGGGAGCAAGCTGCTTGTTTGATCTTGTAACATAGTAACGATCGAGCAGCGTGGAAATAATTGCCGCATAAGTTGAGGGGCGTCCTATTCCCTTTTCTTCCAAAGTGCGCACGATTGTCGCGTCCGAATAGCGCGCAGGTCCCTGGGTAAAGTGCTGATCGCTTCTGAATTTTTCCACATTTACCTTTTCGTTCAATTTTAACGCAGGATACGAACCGCCGTTTTCATCCTTGGAAAAAAGAAGCTTGATTACCTTGTAAAAACCCTTTTCCACCAATTTGCTTCCGGATACGCGGAAAAGACCTTCGTCGTCACCGGCCTTTACCCTGATATCCACAGTTACGGTTTTGCTTTTTGCATTTGTCATTTGACTCGAAACGAATTTTTCCCAAATAATCGTATACAGGCGAATCTGATCCTTGTTAAGATATTCCTTTATGAAATCGGGCGTATATTCAGTATATGTCGGTCTTATTGCTTCGTGCGCATCCTGCGAATTCTTGTTAACGGCATATTCAATCGGTTTTTCCGGCAGTTCATTCGGACAATTTTTTCCAAGCCATGTGCGCACCTCTTCCAATGCGGTGTTGGAAATGCGAACGCTGTCCGTACGCATGTATGTAATCAAACCGACACGCGACGAACCTATCTGAACGCCTTCATAAAGCGATTGCGCAACCTGCATTGTCTTTCGCGAAGTAAACCCAAGACGGTTTGCCGCAGTCTGCTGCAATTGCGACGTTGTAAAAGGCGCTTTGGGACGGATTGTCTTTTCCGTTTCGCGTATATCGGAAACCATGCAGTCGTTGTTTTGGATTTTTTCTATTATCGATTTTACTTCCGATTCGTTTTTCAGATCGGGTTTGACATTGTTCCAATGCATCAGTTGGGCTGTGTACAGCGTTTTTCCGGCCTTAAAATCGGCTTCCAGAGTCCAGTATTCGTCGGGAATAAAACTTTCAACTTCTTTTTCCCTTTCGCAGATAAGACGAAGCGCGACAGACTGAACCCTTCCTGCAGAAAGTCCGTTCTTTACTTTTTTCCATAAAAGCGGAGAAAGATTATATCCTACAAGCCTGTCCAAAACACGCCGCGCTTTTTGGGCCGCAACTTTTGCTTCGTCTATTGTTCGCGGATTCAACACGGCATCATTCACAGCCTGCGGAGTGATTTCGTTGAAACTTATTCTCTCTATCGGAACCTGATCCGTTTTGGCGGTAATCGCGTTTCTCAAATGCCACGCAATCGCCTCTCCTTCGCGGTCATTATCGCATGCTAGCAGCACTTTGCCCGACCTTTTTGCATCCATTTGCAGTTCTTTTAGTATTTTAGCCCTGCCGCGAACGGTGATATATTCCGGTTCAAAATTATGCTCAACGTCAATTGCGGTTCTTGATTTTGGAAGATCGATTAAATGCCCCATTGACGCTTTTACATTGTAACTGGGACCCAGGTATTTTTCGATTGTCTTTACCTTTCCGGGAGATTCCACAATAACAAGAATTTTTTTATCCTGCTTTGCGGCTTTCTTCTTTGGGGCGCTCTTTTTTGCAGTCGTTTTAGTTGCCATAATACATCCTTACAATTCTATATTTAAGAAATCCGCCATAGAAGAGACAAGTTTGGATCTTCCAATCATTTCTTCTTCATATATTCCGTTATAAGGCTGCGTGTCTGCAGCCCCGTTCCATCTGTCAATCACATCGCACGCGGATGTGATAATGTCCGCGCCGTCGTAAGCAAGTTTGATTGTTCCTTCCCTGTTAAAGGAATCTTCATGAACGCCCGACGATGCAACCCAAAGGTCTTTTCCCTGCTCCAGTGCAAAACCTGCCGTGATTAGCGCGCCGGATTTTTTTGGCGCTTCTACAATTAAAACGCTTCTTGACAACCCGGAAATAATCCTGTTTCTGGCGGGGAATGTCCATTTGCATGGAGGAATCCCGGGCGCATATTCGGAAATTACGGCTCCGCCTGAATCCAATATCCGTTTTGCAAGCGGCTTGTTTGAATGGGGATAGATTTCGTCTATTCCGTTTCCCAAAACCGCGTATCCCGGCGCGCCTGAAATCAAATTGCCTCTGTGGCTCATAGCGTCAATGCCAAGGGCAAGACCCGATATTACGGATACGCCTTTTCTTCCGATGTTACCTGCAATTTTATACGCCTGTTCCGCCGCAGCGGGACTTGGCTTTCTTGTTCCGACCATTCCCAAAAGCGATTTCTCGGGGTTTGGAAGAATGCCTCTGTAATAAAGAACGCAAGGCGGGTCGTAAATTTCCCTTAACAGCGGCGGATATTCGGCATCCGCCCACGAAACCCATTTAATCGATCTCATTTTGCAGATGTTGTCGATTCTGTCGGCCCTGTCCCTGTATTCGCTGATATCCCAATATTCTTTTAATTGCCGCTTGAGGATTTCTTCGATATCTCCTTTTGATTGTACAAACAACTGTTCTTCCGTGTCAAATGCCATCAAAAGCATTATCCTGTCCGTATTTTTCAAATCCGGCAAAAGAGAAATAATCAAATCCAACAAGCCGCGGTTAGTCATATAACATCCCCTGAACGAAATCTTTATTTGCCATTGCTTCCCTTCTTAATTCCTGATCCCTTGTTCGTTCCAATATTCTGTCATACAGCTCTATTGCGCGCGAATAATTTTCGGTCAAATAATACGCGCTTGCAAGAACAAACATGGCGGATACGTCAGAAGTTGAAATTTGCAGATAACGTTCCAAATGAATTATCGCATCCTGAGCGCGATTTTCTAGTTCAAAAACATATAATACGCCAAGACCGTACATGGGTCTTGTGTATGTAACATCCAATTCCAATGCCTTAAGGTAAGAATTTTCAGCCAACCTGAAAAAATGTTCCCTTTCTCTTTCGCTGTTGGCGCCAAACCCGACAATTTCCTTTGCAACTTTTGCTGCCGACACTCCCGTAAAATAATAAAGGCTTGCATCCTGATTGTTAAATTGAATCGCCCTTTCAAAAGCGTCAAGAGCAAGTCTGTCCATTTTATTGTCGGCAAGCCTTACTCCGAGAATTTTCCAGTAAACCCCCGTTTGGGCGGCTTCCCTTATGTTTCTTTCTATCTGATCTTCGTATAACGCAATTGCGGTTTTTAAACCTTCGAGAGTTTCGGGAGGACCGCCTCTTGGACTTAACTCTGCAATGCGTTTTGCAAGTTCCCTGTTCTGCCTTATGCTTCCGCTTTGATAAATGTAATAAATCAAAAGCCCGACAGCGCCAAGAATCAATATTGCAATAAAAAAATCCTTTATTCTTTTCATGTCAATCCCTTGCCTGCGCCTGCCATGTTCAATTTGGGAAGAAAACGCCTGTGATTTTCCCTTAACACTGCCGTATTCACATGCGTATAAATTTGCGTTGTGGATATGTCCGCATGTCCCAACAATTCCTGGACGGTTCTCAAGTCCGCTCCACCTTCCAAAAGCCCTGTCGCAAAACTGTGTCTTAATGTATGAATATGCGAAGACGTTCCCGCCTTTAGCGCATGCTTTGCATAATTTTTCCAAATGCCTTTTCTGGATAACCGTTTTCCGTTTCTGTTCAGGAAAAGCGCATGGCTTTTTTCCGTCTTGCCGGCAAGAATGGGGCGGGTAAAACTGATATATTGCTTTAACTCATCGCCCGCTTCTTTTCCAAACAGCACAATACGCTCCTTGTTTCCTTTTCCCCTGACTTTTGCAATACCGCCTTCAATATCGACATCCATAAGATTCAATCCCGACGCTTCCGATACGCGAAGTCCCGCAGAATAAATAAGTTCAAAAAGACACCTGTCGCGTCTTCCTGCGGGATTTTCGGTTTCGATTAAATCCAGAAGTTCTTCGATTGCATTCTTGTCCATAACCTCGGGAAGGCGCGCTTTTCTTTTTGGAATCTCCAAAAGCTCAGCAGGATTGCTTTTTACAAGTTTTTCATCCATTGCAAACCTGAAAAACGACCTTAGTGCGGAAACCGCTTTGGATACGGAACGGGGATCAATCTCTTCCTTGTTTCTTCGCATGGAAATATACGAACTAAGATTGTCACCGGACGCATTTTCAAGAGAAATATCATGCGCTTCCAAAAATGCAAGGAAACGTTTAATCTCCGAAGCGTAACAATCTTTTGTCAAAATGGCCCTGCGTTCAATTGCAATTAGTCTTGAACTGAATCTTGTCAGCAATTCCTTCTTGTCCAATTATAATGTCTCCGCTGTTTCCAAAACCTGTTTTTCTTCGTTGTGATAACTGTGTTTCCTAATCACGGACGGAACATCCAAATCGTCCTGATATTCTTTTTGCGGAAGATAGGAAAGATATTCGGGACGTTTCGTCCTTTCAACCATCCTTACATATTCGTTGTAATCGATAAAATCGGAATCTACAGTTTTTGCCGCCGCAGTTTGCTTTACGCCGTTATATCTTGCGCTTTGAAAACCCGTAGCGATAACCGTCAATTGAATGCTGTTGTCGAATTCGGGATCGATATTCAAGCCTTGAATAATATGCGCTTCCGGGTCGCACTTTTCCTTAATCGATTTTACGATGTTTTGGATCTCCACCATTGTGATGTCTTCCGGCGCCTTGATGTTTACCAATACGCCTGTTGCGCCGTCTATGCATGTATCTTCAAGAAGCGGATTGTCAATTGCGCTTGCAACCGCATCCAATGCGCGGTTTTCGCCTGTGCCAAAACCGATACCCATAAGAGCATCGCCCTTGTTCTTCATGATTGTTTCCACATCGGCAAAGTCCGTATTCATAAAACCTGTTTCGGTAATAAGCTCGGAAATTCCCTGGACTCCCCTGCAAAGAACTTCGTCGGCCATAAGGTACGCCTTGTTCCATGAAGTTGTATTGTCGATAATCTTAAAAAGATATTGATTCGGAATGACGATTAATGTATCGACTTCTTCGCGAAGTTTTGCAATTCCCTCTTCTGCAAGCCTCATTTTGTATCGGCCTTCAAATTCAAAAGGAGTTGTAACAACCGCGACAGTAAGCGCGCCAAGCTGCTTTGCGATTTTTGCAATAACGGGAGCGGAGCCTGTTCCGGTTCCACCTCCCATTCCGGCAGTGACAAAAACCATGTCTGCGCCTTTTAACGCTTCCGCAATTGCAACCTGATCCTCAATTGCCGCTTTTTCCCCCTTTTCGGGAACGCCGCCTGCTCCTCTTCCGCCTGTAACCTCTGTGCCGATCTGCACTTTGACATCAGCTTTGCTTTTCTTGTTCAAATCCTGGATATCGGTGTTGGCTGCAATAAATTCCACGCCTGAAAGCCTTGCTTCGATCATGCGGTTTAACGCATTACCTCCGCCGCCGCCTGCGGAAATCACCTTAATGACCGCAGGCACATCCTGTCTTCTTGCCTGTCCCTCTGTGCTTGATGTAACCGTCTCCTGTGGTTTAAACTGGAGCACCTTCAATACCTCTGAGCCGTCTGCCCTTAACTGTGCGCCCGGTTTGTTTTCACATACCGCTAAAACATTCATTTCCCCCCCCTTTTGTCCTTTTTACAGGAATTCTTCCCTTAACCAGGTTTTTAATCTATCGATAAGAGCACCGCTCTTTTTGTCACCTTGTATTTGTCTGCCTGTTCCGGCAGAAACGTCAATGCTTCCCCTTCTGTCCCCTTCAAGCGCAAGCCCGATTGCCGTTGCATAAGATGGAGTTCTGTATTCTTCCACAAGCCCGCCCAATTGCATTGTTGGAATTGCGCATCCAAGACGCGACGGCAATTTTAAAATTTTGTTTGCAAGCTCCACAACGCCCGAAAGCTGAGCGCCTCCTCCTGTCAAAACCACACCTCCGCCCAAAGGTCTTGGAAGATTTAACGTATCCAAATGCTGTTTTACAAGTTTGAAAATTTCTTCCATTCTGGGTTTTATAATCGCAAGAATCTGCGAACGCGGAATCGACATCGGCGCTCTTCCGCCGATACCGGGCACTATTACAGTTTCATCTTCATCAAGCATTCCATCCCAGCAGCAGCCGGCTTCGATCTTGATTTTTTCCGCGTTGTCCAAAGAAATGTTTTTAATGATCGAAATATCGCTTGTAACCTGCGTTCCGCCTGCGGGAATCGTATATGTTGAATAGGGAGTACCCTCGACATAAACAAGAATATCCGTGGTGCCGCCGCCAAGATCGATCAGCACAACGCCCAAATCCATTTCATCCTGGGTAAGAACCGCGCGTCCTGCGGCAAGCGTTTGCAAAATAAGTTCGTTCACCCTAAAGCCTGCGCGATTAACGCATTTGACAAGGTTCTGCGCGCCTGTCACCGTGCATGTAATTATATGCACTTCGGATTCAAGACGCACTCCAATCATATCCATGGGATTTCTGATCCCTTTTTGATCATCCACCTTGTAGTTCTGAGGAATCACTTCAAGTATCTGCCTGTCTGTCGGAATTACCACCGCTTTTGCGGCTTCTATTACGCGATCGATATCGTCCTGTCCTATTTCCCTTTCTCTTGCATCGCGTTTTTTTCCGGCAACGCCGACAACACCGCGCGAGTTTATTCCGTTAATGTGATTTCCGCCTATTCCAGTCCAGCAATCTGTCACTTCAAGACCGCTCATCATTTCCGCATCTTCTATCGCGGAAGCAATGGCGCGAAGAGTGGCTTCTATATTTACAACTACGCCTTTTCTTAAACCTGTAGACGGACGATTCCCCACTCCGATTATTTTGAGGCTTTCGTCTTCGTCGCGCTCGCAGATAATGGCTCTTACGCAAGTTGAACCAATATCCAGAGAGGCAATAATCTCGGTACTCATCAGGACTGCTCCTTAATTTTATATGAACCCATGCCGGATCTGAAATCTATTTCGGAAGGTCTTCTTAAATCATTGTGATTTGAATCGTTTTCAAAAACATTCAGCATTAACAGCATATACCTTAGGGTGTCTTCCGAAATATTATTTTCCACCCTTACTTTTATCGGGCTGTGAACAGGGAAGATGACCAAATCGAAACCGTCCCATGTCTTTCTTTCGATTCTGATTTCCGAAACCGCCGACAATAGCTCGGGCGAAGATTGTGCCATATTGCTCAAACTTTCCACAAGCGTAACAAGACTTGCGGGAAGTCTCATGTTAAGTTGCGGATTTTCAATCCCCGAAATTACCGGAAGATCGCAAGACCCAAGCTCCGTGGAATTTCCCATTTTGTAAAATACACCCTGCCTGTCGATAAAAATCGGCACCTGTCTTGAGTTGTAACTTGCAAGCGTAACCGCCGCCGCCTTTCTGGGAGTAAGGAAAATTGAAATCCTGTCCGGGAAACGCTTCATTACAACTGCCGATTCTACAAGAATGTTGGAAGAAACTTTTTCCTGTACATCTCTTGCATTGGTCGAAAAGAATGACGAAGTGTCGTCTATACCGGCTATCATAAGCACATCGGCTCTGCCAAGCTCCGTAAAACCGTGAACCTCGATTGTGGAAAACGGAATGAACGGGCTTATGCCGAAAAGCCAAACCATCTGCGCAAAGAAGATGGCGGCGGCGACAACCAAAAGTCGTTTTAACCCTTTCTCCACTTTGCCCGACGACTTTGCTTTTCTTGCGTTTATTTCTTCGGAGTCAATGTAGTAATATTCAGTACCCATTTTTTTCCTCCGAATAATCATAGTTTGTGTCAACAGGACTTCCGCCTGTGTTTAATCCGTTCTTCCGCGCAATATTGCTGATCAAACCTGCGCAAATAAGCGTCGTTATAAGAGAAGAGCCGCCTGCAGAAAAGAACGGAAGCGGAATGCCGGTCGCGGGAAGCGCTCCCGAAACAACCGCAGTGTTTAAGAGTGCCTGCGATGCAATCATCGTTGTCATTCCTGCCGCCAAAAGTCTGCCAAAAACCGTTTTGCTGTTCATTGCCGCCCTGTATCCAAGAACCGCAAAAACAACAAACAGCGCAAAGAACAAAAGAATGCCGATAAATCCCGTCTCTTCCACATACGCGCTGAAAATAAAATCCGAATGTATCTCGGGGATGCTTCCAACCTTCCGCGTTCCCTCTCCGATTCCCTTTCCGAAAAATCCGCTTGAAACAATCGCATCCCTGCTTGCATTCACCTGAAATCCCGCTCCCATCGGGTCCCACTCGGGACGCAGGAAGCTTACCAAGCGTCTTACCCTGTGTTCTTTTGTAAAAATCAAAAGAGCGGATATGGGAACAATAAGCGCAACTGCGGTAAAGAAATAACGGAAACGCATTCCCGCAAGGAAAAAGATTATCATCGCGTTAAAGAGAATGAACACCGCCGTGGAAAAATTGTTTTGCATGTAAATAAGGGCAAAGAAAAATCCGGTTACAACGACAGGCGGCAGAAAACCGGAAGAGAACCTTTCAAGGCTGGACGCTTTTTTGTCCAAAAGATGCGCCAGATAAAGCGGAAGGATGAATTTTACCATTTCCGAAGGCTGATAGGAAAGCGAACCAATTTCGATCCAGCGCGAAGCGCCATAGCGTTCTATACCGATACCGGGAACCATCGTAAGGATGCAAAGGAACGCCGCAACAATTACGAACGGCAGAATGAATTTTCTTAATGTTTCAAGCTTTATGCGCGAAAAGACAAAGAACGCAAGAACTCCAATACCTGCAAATATCAGTTGTCTTATGATAAAATAATTTCCGTCATGGAAGAATCGTGCGGCAAACGCAAATGACGCGGAATAGAGCGTGACAAGACCTGTCCCCAAAAGGAGAATCACACAAAAGTAAAAGAGGTGAACTGTTCTTGTGTCTTGCGCTCTTTGCGCGTCAAAATGATACATTTGCCTTCCCTTACTGTATCTTTAATGTTGAAAGGGCAATAATCGCAAAGAGCCCTCCCAAAATCCAAAATCGGACAACGGTTTTCGTTTCCGACCATCCCATCAGCTCGTAATGATGATGAAGTGGTGCCATTTTAAAAACTCTCTTCTTCCTTATCTTAAAAGAGACAACCTGTATAATCACGGAAGCGATTTCCAAAACGAATACGCCTCCGATAATCAGAATCAGCAATTCTTTTTTTGTAATCAGCGAAACAACCGCGATCACTCCGCCCAACGAAAGCGATCCAACGTCTCCCATAAAAACTTCCGCAGGGTGCGCGTTAAACCATAAAAATCCGACGCATGCGCCTGCGGCAGCCAGACAGAAAACCGTCAACTCCGCAGCCTCCGGGATATACGGGATGCCCAAATAGCTTGCAAAGTCAAAGCGCCCTGTTATGTACGTCAGTACCGCAAGCGTCAGGAAAACAACTATCAGTAACCCCGCCAAAAGTCCGTCCAATCCGTCCGAAAAATTTACGGCGTTCGATTCGCCAACAACCAAAAGGACTGCGAAAGGAATCCACCAGATACCCATGTCAAAAACCGGGTCTTTAAAAAACGGAATGTAAAGCGCGGTAATGTTTTCGCCGCCCGTAAAATAAATGACAAGCACAGCCGCAATCGCCGCGGCAAACTGCCACGCAAGTTTCACCCATGCTTTAAGCCCGTCGCTGTTTTTCTTCTTGATTTTCAAATAGTCGTCAACAAAGCCGATTATGCCGAACGCCAAAAAAGCGCCCATCGTTATCCAGACAGTCTTGTTTTGAAGGTTGCCCCAAAAAAGCATCGCGATGATGACAGACAATATTATGAAAATGCCGCCCATAGTCGGAGTTCCCGATTTTTGCAAATGCGTCGCAGGTCCGTCAATTCTTACAGACTGTCCTATTTTCAATCTTCTAAGGTATTCGATTATTTTTCCGCCGAAGAGGAAACAGATTAAAAGCGTAGTAAGGGCGGCAAACGCGCTCCTGAACGTTAAGTATCCGAATACGCGAAATGGAGTAAATACGCTGTAAAGATGCTCGATCAATTCATAAAACATCAGTTGGCCCCCGTAAGCATTTCAGTCAATCTTTCCAATGCGCAGCCGCGCGAACCCTTTAATAGCACAAGGTCGCCCGATTTTACATATTTGTCCAATTCTGCCGAAAGATCGCTTATTCTGTTCGTATGAAAAAAATTCCTTCCGTTCTTTTTTAAAATTTCAGTGGATGCAATTACTTCGGTTCCAAACAAAAACACTTTTTCCGCCATGCTCGCCGCCAAAAGTTTTCCAAGCTTTTGATGTTCATGCATCGAGCTTTCGCCAAGTTCAAGCATGTCGGCTATGACATACGCTTTCCTTCCCGGCCAATCGACAGAATCGCAGAACTCAATGCTTTTTTCCGTCGATTCGGGGTTTGCATTGTAGCAATCGCGTATGACAGTTGTGCGCCCTTTTAAAATTTCCAGTCTTCCAAAAAGCGGCTTGACCGATTCAAGACCCTGCTTAATCGCCTTATTGCCGACACACACTTCTTTGGCGATTGCGATAGCCGCAAACGCGTCTTCAAGATTGTGTTTTCCGGGAAGCGCAAATTTTATTTTTTCGCCCGCCCATGTTATTTCCGTTCCTTCAAGTCCAAGGCTCTTTGTGCCTTCAAGTTCTTCAAAACATTTTTCGCCGAAGTATTTTATTTTTGCGTTTACGCCGCTTGTCAGCCTTTCTTTGAACATATCGTTATCAGGAACAATCGCCGTATCGTCATTTTGCAGAAAATTAAAAATACATTTTTTTTCGTCAACTATTTTTTCCTTGCTGCCGAAGAATTCGATATGGGCGGAACCTATGTTTGTAACAAGCGCGATGTTTGGTTTAAGAACATCGGCAATTTCCGAAATCTCGCCGTGTCTGTTCATTCCAAGTTCAAAAACGCCGGCTTCATGATCGCCTCTTACTTCAAAGACAGAAAGGGGAAGACCGGTTTCCGAGTTAAGATTCCCCTTGTTCATGATTGTATTTCTTTCCGCAGAAATTATTGCGGCGGTTATTTCCTTTGTTGTGGTCTTCCCCGACGATCCTGTGATGCCGATTTTTAAAAGATGCGGGAATTTTTCAAGGTATACGCGCGCGGAATCCTGCAATCCTTTCAGGGTATTGGGAACAACGATTAAATCTTTCCCCGCCTCTTTTGCAATTTCAATCAGGTTAAAACTTTCAAGCGCAGACTCGCAGACAACAGCCGCGCTTGCGCCCGAAGAAAATGCGCTCTTTACGAACGAATGTCCGTCGCAGTTGTTTCCCGACAATGCAAAGAAAAGCGCGCCTTCTTTTACATTGCGCGAATCGATCGCGACAGAGGAAAAACCGTTATCGTGCGAATTCGATACAAGGCGCGCGCCAAGGGAATTGGACAGTTCGCCAAGTAAAAGCAGGTTAGTACTCATGCCCCTTCCCCCCCGTTATTCTAACCTGCAAAAAATGTTCAGGCTGTATCTTTTCCAAATCAAGTTCGTTAACTGCAATATCTTCGATTCTGTCGGGCGACGAGTATTCGCTAATCCCGGCTATAAGCCTTTTATTGCTTTCCACCCATTCTGTCTGCGATTGTTCAAGGCGGCTTAACTCGCCCGAAAGTTTTTGGTATCTGTTGGACTGCCAAACCAAAAGACCAAGGAAAAGCGGAATCGTAAAAACCAATATGTATAAAAGCAGGTATTTTTTAATCATTGTCGTCTCCATCTAAAATTTTTTCCACAACGCGAAGTCTCGCGCTTCTGGATGGAGGGTTACGCCCAATCTCGTCTTCATTGGGCGTAACGCCCTTTTTTGTCAGCAAATTGACCGAGCGCCGCCCTTTACATTTACATATCGGCGCATGTTGCGGACAGGTACAGGTTTTATTCATCGAGCGCAGGAAGTTTTTTACAATCCTGTCCTCCAATGAATGAAAACTGATCACCCCAAGCCGTCCCCCCGGCTCAAGGATTGCAAGCGCTGCTTCAAGGAGCGATGGAAGCCGTGACAGCTCTCCGTTCACCGCGATACGCAAGGCTTGAAACGTCCTTGTCGCCGGGTGAATCGGGCCGTGTCTGTAATTTGCAGGCACAGCCTTATAAACCAAATCGGCCAAAGCTTGAGTGGTTGTTATTGTCGCATTTTGTCTTTGGCGAACGATTGAAGATGCAATACGCCTTGAAAATTTTTCTTCGGCGTTATTGAAAATCAAATCCGCAAGTTCCTTCTCGGGAAGACGCGCCAGAAGTTCCGCCGCAGTTACGCCCGACTGATCATCGATGCGCATGTCCAGGTATTCGTCTTTTTCAAAGGTAAAACCCTTGCCGCTTTTTTTGTAATGAAAGCCGCTTATACCCAAATCAAAAAGAATCGTATCCGGCCGTCTCAGCTCCTTCGGATATTCCGCGAAGAAGTCATGAGACCAGCCGTGGTAGTAGTGGATACGATCGGTAAAGGGTGACAAACGCTCTCTGGCAATTTCCAAAATACCGGAATCGGCGTCTATGGCGATAATTTTAAGATCATCATATTTTGAGAGAAAAGCGAAGCTGTGTCCGCCTTCCCCGGTATTGGCATCAACCATCCATTCATTTTTTTTTCTCGGGCCGAGGAGGCTGAGCGTTTCCTCGACCATTACAGGAGTATGTATGTAATTCATTGTTATTCGATACCCCTCTGCTTTTTTAACCGTTGGCTGAGTTCCTCGGACGCCGCCTCAAATTCGTTGGCGTTTTCCTCGTCATCTTCATTGCAGTAATCGCGGTAGCTTTTTTCATCCCAAATTTCGATACGGTAAATCGATCCCAAAACAACGCAGTCTTTTGAGATGCCTGCGTATTCCCTGAGCGTTTCGGGGAGAAGGACTCTGCCCGCTTTGTCAATTTCTATTGTTTGCGACGATGCGACATATTTTCTGAAAAGGCGAAGGTCTTTTTTGGAGAAGGGATCTGTGTTTTCCTTGATGATATTTGCGAACTGCTCTTCCCATTCTGCGCTTGTATAAAGCCACAGACATTTGTCCGCGCCTTTCGAAAGAACAACAGTTGATGTTTCCAGTTCCTTGCGAAGGCCGGCAGGCAGAGTAAGCCGGTTCTTTTCATCGAGAATTACATTGTGTTCGCCTTGTAACATCATTGCTCCACTTTCTCCCACTTCATCCCATCTATTTACATTTTACATGATATATTTTAAACGTCAATCACTATTCATAATATTTTTTCAAAAAAAGTGAAAAAAATGCAAATTCCACTTAACGTTTATGTAGTAAAGACGCATAATTGCGTCTTTTTACCCGTTTTGATAATATTCAACATGCACATTAGCGAATATTTCATAGTTTTCCCCGAAGGCGACGTTCAGGAAGTGCAGGGTCGCCTTCCTTTCAATACACTTGTCGACATGAACGGCAATCTTTTAAGCGTTCCCCTCCCTACAAACAAGATGATAGTTTTCAAGGTTGCGGGAATAAAAACCGAAGAAAGAACAGGCGTAAGCGAGACTTATCATTTCTTGGACCTATTAAGCGCAGAGGAATTAAAGGAATATATTTAAAAGATGGGAAAAAAGTCGCTTTTGGCAGAAGCTCAGCGTTTTAAAAGGTCAATCGGTACAAAAAACGAGAGCAGTTTGCATAAAACGCTGAAATTTCAATATACAGGCGAAGGCGGCAAGAGCGAAGTGCAGGTTGGCGAGTTTGTCGCGGACGGAATAAGCAAAAAAGGCGAATATATCGAGGTGCAAACGGGCAGTTTTGCCCCGTTACGCAAAAAAGTTAAGGAATTTGCGTCTCACGGCAGCGTTCGCATCATCCATCCCATCCCAATTTCCAAAAAAATCGAGGTTTTTGACACAAAAGGAAAGCTCCTCTACAGACGAAAAAGCCCTGTTCGCGGCTCTATCTGGGATCTCTTCGATGCCCTACTTCATGCGCCAGAAATTGCGCTTGTTAAAAACATCACCATAGAGGCGGCGTTAGTTGACACTACGGAAAAACGCGTTAAGGACGGCAAAGGCACATGGCGCAAAAAAGGCATAAGCAAGCGCGACAAATCTCTTGCGGCTTTTCACGAAAGCGTAATTTTTGCAAAAAAAGCCGATTTCATAAAACATTTTGTACCTTTTAAAACTAAAGAAGAGTTTACCGTCACTTCCCACGCGGAAAAAGCCGAAATAAAAAGGCATGTCTCCCAAAAAGCCCTGTATGTGCTAACCAAAATGAAAGCGATAAAAAGGGTTGGGAAAAAGGGACAGGCTTGGGTGTATACAAGATAAAAAAATAATTATTGAGTATACAATTAGTTAGGGTGAAAACTGGAAAGTTTTTCTAGTTCTTCCAAAGAAAGCCCGGTTATTTCGCTGATGAAGTCCGTTGTCGAACCTTTGGCGATTAGATTTCGGGCAATGGCAAGTTTTTCTTCGGCATGACCTTGTTCAATACCTTGTTCAATACCTTGTTCAATGCCGATTATTTTTCCTTCTTCCAAGCCGTCTTCTTTCCATTGCTCATGCAGCATTCGCTCGTCCACCTTGGCGAGGTTTCTATGAAATTGATAGTCCCTTATTGATTCCAATAATCCCATTCTTTCCGTGCATTTTACGGGTTTCTTCAATTGCGGATATTTCTTTGCAAGCATTGCGCATTCCTCCATCTTTGTGCATTTCAGGAACTTCAGCCACGGCCATAAAGGTCCGTCTTCGTTCTCGGGCAGTTTGGGCAATTCAATGATAACCACTTTCAGATAATCTGTAAAGGTTCGATTTTCATCGTTTTTTAGTTCGTACACATTAAAATATTTGCTTTCTTCCCCCAATAAGACATGGTCGCATATTACTATGCTGACCACATGATACAGCTTGTCATAATCGTCACCCCATTTTAACTGATCTCCTATAAGGCGGGCGCCGTAATACAAAACCCTGTTTTTCATGTTTTTCCTTCTTTCCACTTGCAGCTCAATGTGGAAATACTTGCCCGATTTGGCTTTCAGTTTGATATCGACAATGCCTGTTTTTTCTTTCCTGAACATTTTTTTGAGGATCGGGTTTTTTACTGTCAGCCCGACATACTCCTCCCCCGGGATATTGAGTATTGTTTTCAGGAAAGCCCTTGTGTTGTCGATGTTCCTGCGTTCGCCGAAAATTTGCTTGAAAGCAAAGTCTTCAAGCGGGGAGACAAAATTGTCTTTTTTCATGATGTATCCTTGGTTCTTGATTTTCCCGTGGCGTCAAAAGATGCCCGGCAGAGAACCTTCAAAATCATGAAAATTCTCCACCCTTATATGGCATGAGAGTGCCGTTTTGCTTTAGTGAAAACGAATAAATTTTGAAAAAAACTAGAAATTTTTTTATTGTCCACGAATTTTCACAGATTTTCACGAAGAGATTTTTTTTACCACCAACCTCACGAACAAGCTCGCAAGCTCGCTTACCCGAACATAGTCCGATATTTTCTCTCTTTTCCCAAGATTTATTTGTTTGCTATCCAGGCTTTGCAAGGTTTTATGAAAAGAATGCGGACATCAGGTTCGTGACCGTACCGTGAGGTGCGGGTTCGGCTTTGTTCGTAGTAAAATTCTTCTCTTCTTAATTCCGTGTTAATCTGTGGACCCTCTTGCTTTACGCAAATCTAAAAAGCCCTGACGGCACGAACCCTGTTTGGAGTCGACCTGGCGTTATTGGATCGAGGGCCTGTAGCCGACATCTCCCATGCGGTGCCAGTGCCACCTTGTGTGGAAGACCAATAAAAGACACCTGAAGATGAGGCTAAAAAATTATAACCTGTTCTGTTTCTTAACTCGTTAAGTTCTCCGATACTCGGAAGAAACCAATCCTTATATTCCACTCCGTCAAATACAACTGTCTTGTTCGCGCAAAGCTGAGCCGCCCTGTTTGTTCCGGAAAGAGAACTGAATGCATTGTTAATAAGCACAGTGTCTCTCCTTCCTTTACCAAACGAAGTTGTCAGATCAGATTCAGTGAAAGATGAAGATGTAATCGTAGTCATAACAGATATATAATTTTCAGGTCCCCAAGGAACCGAAGCAGGTTCATCGGAAGGAGCCGCTTCAAGGAAATATGCGGTATATGTATCAAACGCGCCGTTCACTCCTGTAAGACCTGTTACCGTAAATCCGGTATTTGTCGCAGAAATAAAAAATATAATTCCTCCTGCAGGCCCCATGTCGCCAATAATTGTATTGCGCGCAGGTTCACTATCAAGCGTACCACACATGGTACAATTACTTGTAGAAGTACCGGGATATCCAGTATTTGTCATTACCCATTTAATATTATGGATTCCTGTCGCTGGTGTTATACTAAATGTAGCTGTTTCTCCGCAATTTTTGCATGTTCCGGTTGTATTTCCTTCTTCCATGCATGTGGGCGGTATTATTACTACAGTATTATCATGTATTCCTGTCGCTTGTGTTGGATTATATGTAGCTGTTTCTCCGCAATTTTTACATGTTCTGGTTGTATTTCCATTATAGATGCATGTGGGCGGTATTGTTACAATATTATTATCATGTATTCCTGTCGCAGACCTAATATTATATGTAACTGTTTTTCCGCAGTCTCTGCATGACTGGGTTGTATATCCCTCATCTATGCATGTGGGTGGTATGAACCTCCCCCGATAAAGTAGACAGAAAGTTAAGACCGTGATAAACCCAAGGAGAGGGAATCATGGAGAAAAGAAGACGAACGTATACAAAAGAGTTCAAGGAATCAGCGGTGGAGCTCTACCGAA
>Ga0209755_10002573_pt1 | contig 24634 bp, 16 predicted proteins | sample TergutCo191P1_FD_187301 | JGI IMG/M metagenome (GOLD analysis project Ga0209755, IMG submission 187301) | Cornitermes sp. P1 segment gut microbial communities from Petit-Saut dam, French Guiana - Co191P1 (SPAdes) (version 2) | ecosystem: Host-associated > Arthropoda: Insects > Digestive system...
GTACGTTTTGTCCATCAGAACAAATAGCACCTGGTGTAAGGTTAGGAATAATACCATCTCTTGATAGATTACCCATACCATTATCAACTGCATCTACTAACATTTGTGTTCCACGAATATCATGTAGTGTACCTTCAGCATCAAAGAATAAGTTTTCACCATTTCTTGATAATACTCCTGGCATACCAAACATTTCAAGACCACGAGGGAATTGTTGACGACGTGAGTCATTAATTTCTCTTGGGAAGTACATAACGATATCATCAATTTGACCATCAGTATTTCTTAAGATAAATTGTGGGTTAGCCATTAATACATACATAAATGCGATTAATTCATCAGTAATGTATGAAGCATCAGCGCCAGCAAATACATCAGACCATCTTGCATAACCTTGTGCAGGTTGAGCAACTGTTCCACCAAAAGTAGCAGCTAAGTACTCTCTGAAAGCAACCGCCATAGCATGTCCAGTTGTTGGTTGAGGTAATGCTCTTAAAATATCAATAATGTTACCATCGTTGAAAGTTCTTGTTACATTTCTTCTTAACTGAGCAACACCAACATTGTTAGTTACTGTTGCAGTAAAGCTATATCCTGCTGTTCTTGTACCAAGATTTACTGGATTGTAGTAAGTTGGAACTGTAAACGGTGTATTATCAAATTGTTGATCAACTGGTGCATCTAAAATAGCTTCAAACCAGTCAACACGCGCTAAGAACATGTTCTCAATTTCTTCATTTCCATCAAAATATGGCGTTAAGAAGATTGCTTCATCTCCATTTGGCATAAACTGTAATAATGATTGTCTCATTGCTGGGTTTCTAGACATTAATGCGTAAAAATGTGGCATATCTCCTGCCTCAATGTGCGGCAATAAGTTTAAGAAGTTTCCAGCAACACCTTGCTCATTAATATTTCCAGCAGATCCGTTGATGAAATCTAAGTTTGCCCAGCCAGCTGGGTTTTGTTGTAAAGTAGTCCACATATCGCCATTTGTACCTGACATAGGTGCCACGTTAACAAAGTTAATATTAGCAAGTTCACCTATTCTTTCCCAAACTGGTAATAAGTCACCAGGGTGGAACGTACGACCTAATACTGCTGAGGTATACGCTGGTCCTTGTTGACGAACTATATGAGAGTTACGTTGTGCATTTTCATGCAGTGACATATTGAAGGTTACTCGTTCTGTACCTTCAGGTGTTGGGTCACCTTTACAAGCAACTAATGCGATAGCAACTGCTGCTACCACAAGTAATGAAAGTAATTTTTTCATTAAATTTCTCCTTTTTTATATTTTTTTTATTCTTTAACCCCACCAGTGTTAACCCCAGCAGACATATATTTCTGCAATAGCGGATAAACAGCTAGAATAGGTATTATCGATAAGACAATTGCGGCATAAGATACCGAAATTAAGTGGAAATTGGCAGTTGGATCAATTTGGGCTTCCTCACCAGTTGTCATCTGCACAATTAGTCTTAAAACAACCTGCATCGGATGTTCTGTCGGACCAACTAGTCGCATATTCCAAAAGAATCCATTCCAACGACCCAATGCGTAAAACAATGTAACTGTTGCAATTGCTGATTTACTCATTGGAATATAAATATTTGTTAATACTTGAAACTCATTAGCACCATCAACAATGGCTGCTTCTTCAATTTCTCTTGAAATACCAACAAAATAATTTCTTAATAATATAATGTTAAATGCGGCAACACCGAACGCATAGATGATTCCCCAGCGGTTATCAACACCTAACATTTGTAAGTTTAGTAAGTTAGGAATTAAACCTGCACTAAACCACATAGTAAACACGATGTAAAAATTAATTTGTCTCTTAAATAATAAATTAGTTTTTGATAATGCATAAGCAGCACCAATTGTAATGATCATACTAAATAAAGTTCCATAGAATGTAAAGAATAATGTGTTAGTATAAGCATTCCAAAATAGCGATACAAAGTTTTCATTAACAAAGAATTGGCCAACTGCTTCAAATTGTAAGCCGATTGGTAATAATACCACTGAACCACCAACCATCGCATCTTGGCTTGAAATAGCAGCCGATAATGTAAATATTAACGGATATAGTGTTGCCAAAGCAAACAATGTCACAAGCACATATGAGAGTATTTTAAATATAATTTCTGTTGAATCTAATCTTTTCATAGTAATACTCCCTTAAAATAGCGAGGTGTTAGAAACACGTCTTGATATAAAGTTAGCTCCAACCACTAATAACATCGCAATAATTGAGTTAAACAAGTCAACCGCAGTAGCTAAGGCAATCGCAATTTGAGGTGGTAAACCTAATCCTGGCGATAACGCAGTAAATTGTCCTGAAACTCTTAATACAAATGTTGATAATACCTCGGCATTTTCAAAAACCATTTGATCTTGACCTTGAACCATTAAGATAATTTGTTCAAAACCAACGGATAAAACAGAACCGATCCGAAGGATTAACATAATTGTTAAAGTTGGTGCCATCCCCGGCATCGTGATGTGTTTAATTTGTGCTAACTTATTGGCTCCATCAATCTTAGCAGCTTCATAACTAGTTGGACTAATTGCCATAATAGCAGCAAAATAAACAATTGAACCAAATCCAGCACCTTCCCAAATACCGGATATAATAAATATCGGCCTAAAGAAGGTTGGATGTCCTAAAATATTTTGATGCGGATACGCGGCACCAAAGAATTGCAAGAGTCTATGTAAAACTCCTGATGGTACATTATGCTGCTCACTTCCGCTGGCAAACATCAAAGTAATTAACGATACAATAACAACCGTTGATATAAAACGTGGTAAGTAAGTTAAAACTTGCGTTACTGCACGATAACCACCCTTAATTTCTGAAAACATTAAGGCCAAAAAGATTGGAATTGGAAAGCCAAATAACATTCCATACATACTTAAAGTAAATGTATTTCTAAATGCTCGCCAGAATTCGTTACTCATTGGGCCAAACATCATTCTTCTTAAAGGAAATAAACCATACCACTGAGCATCCCACATTGAAATGCCTTCCATTGCTTGATTTTTTCTAAATGCCGTTAAAATATCCATAATCGGCAAATATGCTCTTAGGAAAAAGAAAATTAACGCTGGTGCCAATAAGGCATAAATAATCCAATGCTGTTTAAAATGATCAACATATCGCTTTAATTTTGTGCGTTGCATCTCCTCTTCAATCTCTAAACGTCTTAAATCTTCTAAGTCTTTACGAGATATTGTTTTAAAATCTATTACTTCAGCCGTCATAATTCTTTTCCTTTTCATTTCTTTCTTTTTCTACTTTAATCAAATAAGACTTCATATCAGTTAGGAAGTCTTTTTGTCGTTGGGCAATCATAAACACAATTAGCAACATAATAAAATTAACTAAATGTCTAAATAATAAATCCACAACTGTGCCATCTATTGGCGTAATCATTAACACTATACTTTCTAAGGTAATCATTATTCCAAGGGTTGCTAAAAAGTAAATTAACAGTGTTTTTTTTCTACTACGTAAAATATTTGACTGTTTAGGTCTTAATAATAAAACCCAAGCAATAGACAAATATCCAATTATAAATGCCAAGAGTAACCAGGCATTGCTAAACAATTCATTACGCAATAATAACATTTGCACACCTAATAATCCTAAGTGTGAAAATACTCCTGCGTAATTCCATCTAATGTAAATAAATACAATAAACACGATAGATGGTGCAATATACATCGGAAAGATCCATTGTGCACTTATCCATCCACTTGCCAAATTTGATAATACATCGGCAATAACAGCAATAACAGTTAGAATCAGTATGTCTAATATTCTATATTTTTTTAACGTCAATCTAACATTTCTCCTTGCGTTAAACCACGAGAAACCTGTAGTGGTAAAGCGTTTACATTATTCATATACTACATTATAGCATAATCCCATTATTAGTGTCAATAATTTTATAATTTTTAAGTATATTTAACACACAATTAATAGAGCAAATCAACATTCACTCTATTAATGTGTATTTTTTATCTTATATTGTGTTGATCAGTACTAAATTTCCATTAACAAAAGTCCAAACAGCGTTATTAACTATTTCACTTAAATTAGCTTCAAACCACGCTTGATTAATAACAACACTTCTTTCCATAATCGTTAAACCAGCATGGACATTTAATCCCGAAGATGTTGGGCCAGTTCCATCACCAAAATTAATATTTGGGCCTGAAATTTCAAAAGCAAACATGTTTCTAACCACAGTTAATGGTATATTAGCATTTTCAAAATTACCAAGGATATAACCATACATTCTTGAAAAACCATCGGCATTAAATCTTACTAACGACATAGTTACATCAGCAAAAATATTTTCAATCACTGTTCTAGTAACAGTTGGTTCATCTTTACCAGATATAATTCCAATATTATGGCGTCCTGAAATATCAACATTATTTAAAACAACATTTCTAATTTCAATATCACCACGTAAACGACCAACTACTGCACCAATCATATCATTATTATGTTCTAATCTCATACCATTGGCATATAAGTTTTCCATCACGACGGTTGTGTTCGGATCGGCACCACCTAAGAATCCGCCTAAATATCTAACTGATACTTCTTGTAAATGAAGGTCGGTATCAATAATTGCTAAATTACCAAAATATGCCCAGCCACTTCTAACACGTCCAACAAATGCTGCCGCATAGTTAGCATGTGAGTCAAGACTTGAATTACGTACTACGATATTTTCAAAATGACCCCATCCACGTACTTGACGAGCAAGAATACCCGCATCATCTGATGGATTTAATGTAATTTCATGCTCTGGATTTTCTTCTGGATCTGGTCTGTGTTGAACACCAGTAATAGTTAAATGAATGTTATCTAAAACTAAGTTTCTAATTAGACCATGATCAATAATAGCAAATATTCCACCTGAGTTACGATCTTGATTAATATTTCTTAAAGCAAACCCTTGCCCATCAAAGACACCCATAAACGGAGTTCCTGGTAAAATTGGTGATAAAACATGGTTACTAAAATCTAAATCATTTTCTAAAATAAAGCGGTGATTACGACTACCTTCTCCACGTTGAAGCATTGAATCAAATTCTTGTGGAGTAGTAATTCTTACTACCGTTTCACGGCGTAATCTTTCAGAAACAACTGCACTACGCAAACCATCTCTAACCGTAATCATATGAATATGAGTGGCATCACCTATCTTAAAATCATCAAGATTAGTCACAATTGATGTTAAGTCATGAACTTGACCTAAATTAATTATGTTATCAGCTGACATAGTGGCTGTATTTGATAAAAGAATAAATAGTTGTCCTGTTGGGACAAATGTATTAACATTAATATTAACTGTTCCATCAAACTCTGGTGTAACGTCATGATTAAAGATCTCATTTGGTCCATTAGAATCAAATAATATTAAAGTTTGAATTAGGGTAAAACGGTCCCAATCATTAACAAGGGATTGATAATGATAATGAACGTTATATGATCCTGGTTGTTGCCAATTGACTCGTGAATGATCCACTGTTAATGAAAAATCAACACCCTCAATCATTGTTGGATTTGGATAAAAGTTTCTCACAGTTTGTCTAAACGGGAAAGTCATCGGTAAACCAGTTTGACCGTTAACACCACTGTTAAAGAATCCTTCTGGATTACGCGTAGCGTTAATATCAATTAAGATATCTGGCATACTCATTGCCCATTGATCAATCATATGGAAATCTCTTGGATTAACATCACGATTCCTTGAAGCAACCACTGAAATGGCTAGCCAGTTAAAGTCATCATCTCTAGCTCCTGCTCCTACACCATTATCCACTAATGCATTTCTTACTTCAAACGGATCAATTAATAAGTCACGATATAAGTAAGGAATAACTTGATGGTTTCTGAAGAAAAACGGTAAACGCCAATGAATATTTTGATTAGACCTTGTCCATGGTGAACCAGTATCACCTGATCCACCTAAGAAAGTATTAATACCATTACGAAGAACCGAGTTTTGAACTTGCCAACGACCTGTAAAGTCTGGATCTAAGAAAGCATCTTGATGATCTCTAATTGGTTGAGCAACATCAACAAGCATAGAGTTTTCCATTAAAATGGCTCCTTGTTCTGTTGGAACAAGCGCTTGTGAAGTAATGCTAAAATCATCAATTAAACTGGTTGCTGCACGTAATCTTGCGATATCGCTGTGGTTATTATAAACATTAAATAAATGCACATCACCTCTTCTTAATCGCGGTAAACGATCTCTTAGGTTTCTAGCATAAATATGGTGGAATGTAGCTGTAATACCTTCAAAGCCTGAACCAGCGGTTGTATTACCTAAGTTAAAGCCTTTCATTTGCGTTGAGGCATACTCTAAAATTGTTTCCATTGAAACATATTGACGCATACGCATATAACGAGAGTTAGATGCCGTACGACCTGGACGACCTTCCACTATTAATGATTGTTCTAAGTATTCAATTTGTTCACGCATAAAATCATTAGGAACAAAGTTTAATTTTAAGTATGAGAATGTCATATTAACTGAGTTTAATCGGGCATCTAATAAACCATCATAAGCTTGATCCAAAGTAAGATGATCTAACCATAAGCCATCAGTGTTTTCAACTGTGAAGTAATCCCAGTCTAAATCATCATAACTGCCTGCCATATCATCATCCCATTCCCATATACCAGTTAAATGTAAATTTCTAAAAACAATATCACTTGAATATGAAATACGCGTAGTCATATGTGAAATGGTGTTACCTGTTTGTGAAAAGATCATTAGACCATTTCTTTCTCTAATTCTTAATTGTGATACACCATATCTTAATAATCTTGGATGTAACATTGGATGATTATCATTACGTCTAAATAAATTAGGGTTGGTTAATCTTGTTACTTCTGATTCTGGTAATGCTGCTCTTAAACGAGCCAATACATAATCAAAGCCCATGTTTAAGTCAGCTGCTATTTCAATTACTGAAATTGAAGTATTAGCAAATGCTAATAAAAACTCTACTTCGTTTCTAACTACTGCTCTTGCATCAGCAGCAACTGTACTACGATTTGAGATTTGTGAGTAAGCAAAACCATGTACTGATTGAAATCTTTGGCTGGCTGTCCATTCAGGTGAAGCATGACCAAGGACGGTTGTATTAAACTGTCTTCTAACTGTACGAGTACCAAAATGAGCAAAGGCTTCAAAATACATGTCGGTGTCAACATGTGGACGAATAACTAACCCTGAGGCAGTAGCTAATCCATGGTTACTTGACGTCCAAAAAATTGTATTATCAAACCCCTCAACTCGTGTAGGTAATGATACATTATCTGAAATTCTTTCAGGAATTACAATACTATCAAAAATTTCATATTGCCAGCTATAATCTTCATCAGCACATGCTACAATAGCAAACGTTAATAAGCCTAACATTATGAATGTAAATGTCTTTTTAAATATATTCATTTTAGTCCTCCAAAAAAATACTACGTATATTTTATATTAAATAAATACAAATGTCAAGAGATATTAGTAAAACGCTTACAGTAAATGTTAAAGATGTGATTTTTTATAGAAAAAAAGAGGTTTTCTACACAAAGGTAGATTGCCTCTTTTGTTAAAGTTTTATTTAAGTTATCTTGCTAAAACATAGATGTTTAAAGTTGCGTTCCAAGTCCAAGCAGGATTGGTTGTAAATGCTGTAATGTATGTTGCAAACCACGCTTCTGTTAGAGTTACATCCGTCAAGATGTTTGATGGTTGTAATTGAATAGTTCCATTATCAGTTCCTCTTGCATCGTTCATTGTCATATTGGCTACAAATACATGGTTTATTCCACCTTGTGCGGTTCCATTGTAAGTTACTGTTCCAACACGATTGCCACCAGTTGCCTGTAATGTACCATTAATATTTAATACATTACTAATTACGAAAGTATTTGTTCTTGCTCCAGATTCAAAGTGACCAATAATAGTTGCCACATTTGCTGGCGCAGTAATTGATGTACGATTAAATACTACTGAATTAATATTAATTGTCATTGGATTATGAACAGCACCAACAATACCACCTACACGATCATTACCAACAAGACTTGATCTATCTGCATGGATATTGCTAATATTTACAATACCAGGCGCATTGTCAAATCTTCCAAATAGTAATCCGACACCATTAGCATTAGAATTTACTGTAACATCATATAAAACTACATTATTAACATCAAGAGTTGCAATATTAAGTCTTCCAACAAGTGCTCCTGAATTCCTATCGTTAGCAACATTAGTCACGCTTGTTAAAGTTGAGTTATTAATTGTTATATTAGTAAACACTAAATTGACATTGTTTATGGTGTTAGGAGCAATAATTCCACTATTTGTAGCTGCTGCTGCACCTACTGCACCATTGTTAATTACCGCATTGTTAATTATAATATGTTTAAGATTTAGATGACCAATTGTTCCAAAAATACCATTCCCATTGATAGTTATGTTATTTAACGCAAATCCTTGACCATCAAGTGTACCAGTGAAAGCCCTAGGACCAGTCCAATCTGTAAAGCCAGCAAAATTAATATTTGATACTAAATGGAAAAGTGTTCCAGATAATTCATTATTTGCCATTTGTACAAATTGTTCAGGTGATGTAATAGCAACTGAATCTACGTGATGAGGCGGGATTACGGGTCCTAAATTCTCAACAAACACAGCTACTAATGTCATAGCACCTGTTACATTAGCATTCATATCCCATGCAACACCATTGTGAAGCCAAGAATCAATTCTATATCCTGCTCTTGGGCTAGCTGGTAATATTGCACCTGGGATTGGTGAGCCAGTTGCTGCTTCACCACTACTTATGTATTCATTAGCATCATCATTAAATGTGATAGTTACAAATTGTACAGCAGCATCTACTTCCCAATTGGCTACTAAGGTAATGTTGGCTGTGATTGGTGTTGAATTAATGTCAAAAGGATTACCATCTAATAACCACCCCTCAAAAGTATAACCTGTACGAGTTGGATTATCTGGACTATCTGCATTTTGATTAATATCTACTGTCTGTGGAGCTACTGCTGAACCACCTGCTGAATCAAACGTTACTGTAAATTGTTGAACCCATACAGCAACAAGTGTCATATCAGCAGTAACATTAGTTGCTGCTGTTACTTGTGTAACACCATCAAACCAACCAACTAATCTAAATCCTGTTCTTGTTGGTGCTGGTAATGCACCAATTGCTTGTCCCGTAATAACTTCTCTTGTAGTTACTGCTGGTGCACCATAAAAATCTTGATCAAATGTCACAGTAGATGTTGGCAAGAAATCTGCCGTTAAAGTAGTTGGACCTGTAATTTCTGTATTTAAATCAAAAGGACTACCATCTAATAACCAACCAATAAAGCCAACTGGCATTATAATCGGTCTAAAAGTTTCACCTGATTGGACATATTGATATTGAGTAGCATTCCCTACTTGTAGGGTTACTCTATATCCTAAATTAACTGCACGACCGTTTAATGTCGGTAATGTACCTGTTGTATCCCATTGTGAGCCAGTAAAACCAGCAAATTGAGCGGCAGTTAATGCGTCTGTATTAGCAAACACATTTGCATCAGCAACAAATACTGATTGTGCTGTTCTGTTATCTACATTAGCTGCATGAGCATTATTGTTATTAAAGGCTACCATAAATACGTTTTCAACTATATGGAAGAAACCTCTACCAATGTGACCAACATGAGCATTAGCACCTGTATTTTGTACGTGAGCAACAGCAATTACATTTCTAATAATTCCTGATTGATCAGCAAGTGCCATTCTTTGTTGGTGACGACCAACAACAGCTCCTAAACTATCAGCAGCTGATACATTAACGCGTAATACAGCATTTTCAATTGTAAAGTATGGAGTTGGGTTTTCAAGATTTGAGGTTCTAACTGATTCACCAATTACCCCACCCGCTGACGCATTCGTGGCTGTAATATAAGCATCAACTAAAACATTAGTAATATTAGCTGTTGATGATGAAAGTTGACCAATAATTCCTCCTGCTGCTTGATTCGTAGCTGTAATCTGTGTACCTAAAACAACAATATTATTGAAGTTACCTACGGCAGTTCCTTGTAAGTCACCTTGTAAATGACCAACAATTGCTCCTGCTCCTGTTTGATTTGAGGTAACAAATGAGTCAATGATTGTAATGTTACTAAAATTAGCGGTTGCGTTTCTCATTACACGTCCAGCAATAATACCTGCTGGATTAGCTCCACCAACTACTATTGTATCAATAACAGTTAAGTTTCGAACAGTTGCGTTACCAATTACTGGAATAATGCCCGCCGGATTAGCACTGTTACTTCTAGCATCAATATTAGAAACTGTAAAGCCTCTTCCATCTAATGTACCAGCAAAAGCATTTTGCGTTAAATTTGCTGTTGGCATTACCCAATCAAAATCAGCAAAATCAATATCATTCATTAAAGCAAACACTTCACCATCTGTCGGTATGTAACCAGTTACAACCTCAAAGAAGTCTTGTGCATCTCTAATTGGGGTTGCTATGGCTAGCAGTGATGACCATCTTGCTGTTAAAGTAATATTTTCAGTTACTGCATTTAAAGCAAAATCCCATTCAACATTGCCTCTAAACCAACCTTCAAAGATATAATCCGTTTTTGTTGGAGCAGCTGGTTCAGCGATTGTTGCGTTATTTGCAACGTTTGGAATACTTGCAACTGCCGATCCTCCTGCTGAGTCAAATGTTACTGTCCATGTTATTGCTGCTGGTGCATCTGCTGTCCAACGAGCATAAACATTCATGTCGGCGTTAACTACACTTGTAGCAAAGTTTTTAGTTTGTGCGAAAGCATTATCTAAATACCAACCAGCAAGCGTATGGCCTGGGCGAGTTGCTGTTGTTGGTGCGGTAGTTGTTTGACCAGCAACAACCGTACGGGTTGCTGGATTAATAGTTGCTCCTGGTCCACCGACAAATGTTACAGTAAATGTCTCTGGTTCAGGTGTGGTTTCATCACCACATGCAAAAACTACAAGCGAAATCAAACATACCAGCAACAAGCCAAATATTTTTTTGAAATTTCTTTTCATTATTTATTTTTTCCTTTCGTTTTTTCAAACACTTATGTAAGCGTTTTCTGTTTATGGATATATTTTAACATAAAATAGATTATTTTATTCATTAAAATAGCATTTAATTTGTTTAATAAATTAGTTTATGTTAAAAATGACACATTTTCACAAAAAGAAAAAAGTGATTTGATATAGTTATACTATATTCATCACTTTTTCATAATAAAACTTAATTTTTACTTTTTAATTATGCTACTGGAGTCCAAGAAGCTCTTAAAGCGATTGCAGTTGTTGCACGAGCAACTGGTGCATCCCAATCAAATGCTACCCAAGCGCCACTAACTTGAATTTCCCAACCTGCGAAAGTAAATCCTACTCTTGCTGGATCAGCTGGTGCAGCAGCTGGTGCTTCACCAATTGGTGAACCTGTTCTTGCTGTTGGCATATTAGTTGGTGCTGGATTAGTTCCATTTGGAGCGAACGTAATAGTTCTTGCTACTCTTCTAAATCTAGCGATTAAGATAATGTTATCTTCTGCTATATCAGTGGCAAAATTCCAAGCAGTTGCGTTTGCAAAGTTTGTGTTAAGGCCATCTGCATCAACCGAATTTGCTCTTGCAACGTTTTCATCTAAAATATACCAACCTAATAATTCGTGGTTTACTAAATTTACTTGTGGATCATTAATTCTTTCACCAACATTTACAGTTTGTGAGTTTGCTACCATTTGTACAGCATTAGCACCTGTACCCCAAGTTACGTCTGGTTGAGCAGCTCCTGCAACACCATTTACGTTATTGATTGTTGGTGCACCTCCTGCATTTGGAATAAACGCTAATAAAGCAACCGTTACTCTTTCTGGTGCTGGTGGTGGAGTTGGTGGTTCTGGTTCATCTTGACATGCCACAACTACTAACACTAAAGTTAATATTAATAACACCCCAAAAAGTTTCTTAAATGTGTTTTTCATTATTTGTTTCCTTTCAATTTTTTGTTTTTATATTTAGTATTATAACAAACTTATTAATTTATTTCAATACTTTTATTTAATTTTTTTGATTAAAGTAAAGCGTTTTCATAATAATCCAGCAAAAATGGACTTTTTTGAGGAATTATTCTTATTTTAGGCTTTAAAATTAAACAAAGAATCTGATTTTGGGTCAAACAATTAAGCTAAATATGGTAATCATCCCAAAAACAGTTAAAACAATTACTAAATAAATGATTCAAATTTAATTAAAAATTAAAGTAATCTTTGGCGTTTTTATATGAAATATCTTCCACTAACTTTTTTAATACTGCTTCATCATCAGGAAATAATCCGTCTTCTACTTCTTGGCCAATAATACTACATAGTAATCTTCTAAAATAATCGTGTCTTGGATAAGATAAAAACGATCTTGAATCCGTTAACATACCCACAAATCTAGCTAATAGTCCATTGTTAGCCAATGCCTTAATTTGTTTAGTCATTCCATCAATAGTGTCTAAAAACCACCAAGCTGAACCAAATTGAATCTTACCAGCAATTCCGCCACCTTGGAAGGCCGCCATCAATGTAATAGCTACTTCAAAATCGCGTGGGTTTAATGTATAGATAATTGTCTTTGGTAATTTATCTTCTTCATCTAAACTTGATAATAATGCTGATAAGGGCTTAGCCACTAAACCATCATTAATTGAATCAAAACCAGTATCTGGTCCTAATAATTTTAAATTACGCACTGAGTTATTACGCATTGCTCCAATATGGTATTGTTGTGTCCAATTTAAGCGGTGGTATTCTTTACCTAAAAAGGTCATTATATAGCCTTTATACTGGGCTAATTCATAGTCAGTAATCACTAAACCTTTTAAGCCTTTTTTAAGAATCGCATCTGCTTCTTGCACACTGCATTTTTCAAATAATACTACATCTAAAGCATGATCAGATAAACGACAACCATTAGCGTGGAAAAAATCAATTCTCTTAACTAAGGCTTGTTGTAAAGTATTAATATCTTTAATGTTAATATCAGCCACTTGACTTAATTGTTTAATCCAATCATTAAACCATGATAATTCAATATTAAAGGCTTTATCTGGACGGAAGGTTGGTAAAACCTTAGTCTTGAAGTTTTTATCTTTGGCGATTAATGTATGCCACCTTAAATCATCAACTGGATCATCGGTTGTAACAATCGTTTCTACGTTAGACATTGTGATCATTTTACGGGCAGTAATAGTTGTTAATTTGGCATTAACTTTGTCATAAATTTCTTTGGCAGTAGCAGGCGATAATAGCGTATCTATGCCAAAAAACATCTTTAATTCTAAGTGAGTCCAATGATATAGTGGTGAACCAATTAAAGTTGGCACAACCGCTGCCCATTTTAAGAATTTTTCATAATCATCTTGCTTACCAGTAATGTAATCTTCGGTTACTCCGTTAGCACGCATTAAACGCCATTTGTAGTGATCACCTGATAACCAAGCATCAAAAAGATTGTTAAATTTTTTATCTTCATAAATTTCTTGGGGTGATAAGTGGCAATGATAATCAATAATTGGTAAGTCTTTGGCATATTGATAAATCTTTTTAGCCGTATTGTTTAATAATAAAAAGTGTTCATTAATAAATGGTTTCATAATATTTCTTCTTTCTTAGTTTTTATAAGAATACGCCATCTTTGAAGATCGCTATTTCTCTAAATTCGTTTTGTTCATTGTTAGTCTTACGACCATTAGCAGTGTCAACGATAAAGTCAATAAACTCTTCTAATACATCATCCATTACTTTACCATCTACTAATTGTCCCGCATTAAAATCAATCCAAGACTTCTTACGGTTATAAATATCAGTGTTAGTAGATACTTTGATTGTTGGGACAAAGCCCCCAAACGGTGTACCACGACCAGTTGAAAATAAAACTAAATGAGCACCACTCATGGCTAAGGTGGTAACTGAAACTAAGTCATTACCTGGAGCAGAAATTAAATTTAGACCCTTCTTCGTTACTCTTTGGGTGTGTTCTAAGGCATCTACCACAATAGCTTGACCACCTTTTTGTGTACAACCTAATGATTTATCTTCTAAGGTGGTGATTCCACCATTTTTATTACCTGGTGAAGGATTGTCATAAATTACTTGATTATGAGAATTATAGTATTCCTTAAAGTCATTAATCATTTTTACAATTTTTTCAAAGACTTCTTTGTTTTGGGCTCTTTGCATAAAGATCTTTTCGGCTCCAAACATTTCTGGTACTTCTGTTTGCACAATACTTCCACCATAATGTGTTAAGTAATCAGTAAATTTACCTAATAAAGGATTACCTGTAATACCTGAAAAACCATCAGAACCACCACATTTAACCCCCACTTTTAATTGTGAGATTGGTGTTTTTTGACGCTTATCTTTAATTAAAATTTGATAAAGTGTTTCTAATAACTGATTAGCCTCACTAATTTCATCATCTACTTCTTGCATTACTAAAAACTTAATGCGGTTAGGGTCATACTGATAAGACTCTCTAAACTCTTTTACTTGGTTATTTTCACAACCTAAGCCTAAGACTAAGACACCACCAGCATTAGGGTGTAGTGATATATTTTGTAAAGTTTCTTTTGTGTTTTCATGATCATCACCCATTTGTGAACAACCAAAAGGATGTGAGAAAACATGAATACCATCATAATTATCTAGCTCCGGATGATTTTGGGCAAATATTTTAGCAATCTGTCTTGCTTGCCCGACAATACAACCCACAGTAGGAATAATCCATAATTCATTACGGATCCCAATATCACCATTAGGACGTTTATAAACGTTAATACTACGATCTTTACTCTTAATGTTAATCTTTTCAAATAAAGGCTTATATTCATAAGATAAGGTTTCCCCTAAGTTAGTAGCAACATTATGCACATGCACATGCTCACCTTTTTTAATATCAGCAGTGGCATGACCAATCGAGAAACCATATTTAATAATATCTTCTCCCTTTTTAATATCTTTTAAGGCGATCTTATGACCTTGCACAATATCAGATAAAACTACAATATCATTTACCACAGTACCAGATGTGATATTTTCTAAAGCCACCATCACATTATCATTTTGATTAATAATAATATATTTTGTCATTATAATGCTCCTTTTTTTAATTTTTCTAAAGCGTTAGCGACTCCTTCGTTAGTAATGGCTCTTAATGCGTTAGTCACAAACTCTACTACCATATCATTTTTGAAACTATCAGTTTGCCAAAAATCCCATGCTAAGACATTTTTTGTTACACAACAAGGTCTTTCTTTTAACCAAACTTCTTTGAAAAAGTCTAAAATAAATTGATCATCAGCTAATTTAATCGTTTGACCTTTTTCATCAACCCCTGAATAAAACTTAATTAAAGCGGCTAAACTAAATAATGCATATTTAGGAAAAACATTGTTTTTTAATGAATCTTCAATTGTTGGAATAATTCTTGATTTATATTTAGAAATTGAATTTAAGGCGATACTCATTAATAAGTGATGAATAAATGGATTTTTATACCTTTCAATCACGCTATTAGCAAACTCCGTTACAACTGACTTTTCTAAATTAATTGTTGGAATTACTTCTTGATAAACAAAGTGATCAACAAATTGGGCAACCCTTTCATCAGCCATTGATTCTTTAACAGCAGTATTACCAAGTAAGTATGAAATTGGCACTAAGGCCGTATGTGATCCGTTTAAGATTTTTACTTTTTGTTGTTTGTAAGGCACAATTGAATCAACATAATGTACATTTAAGCCCGATTTAGCAAACGGTAACTTCGTTTGTAAAACTGGTGAGCCTTCAATTACCCATAAATGAAAGATTTCACCCATCACTAATGAGTTATCTTCATAGCCTAGTGATTTTTGAATTTCATTGATTGTAGCCACCGGATAACCTGGGACAATACGATCAACTAACGTGTTGTAAAAACGATTAGCTTTACTAATCCAGTCAATAAATGATACTTCTAATTTGTTAAACTGTGCTAGTTTAATTAAAATATCTTTTAATTGATCACCGTTATAATCAATTAATTCACAAGGAACAATATCTAAACCCTTGGTTAAATCAGCATTAAAAGCGTGATATCTTTCAAATAGTAAAGCTAATAACTTACCAGGAAATGATTTAGGTGTTAAACCATTTAAGATGTTTTCTTCAACATAAACAATACCAGCTTCCGTTGTGTTAGAAACAATAATTTCTAATTCTTGACTGCGTGCATATTTTAAGTACTTGTCATATTCAGTAAACGGATCAATAAAATCTGCTAAGCAATCAATGATTTTGTTAGTTTTAACAATCTGACCATTTTGTAACCCTTCTAACATTAAAGTGTAAAGGCCGTCTTGTTTTTTCATTTCTGCTACTCTGCCTGATGGCATCGGTTGTACAACGACGATGTTGGCGTTAATTAAATTTTGATCGTTTAAGTTTTGGATGAAATCATCCACAAACGCCCTTAAAAAGTTTCCTTCACCAAATTGTAAAATTTTAATTGGCCTTTCTTTTAAGGGATGAATGTTTTTTGATAATTGTTTCATATACTGTTTTTGACAATTTGCATTGTCTGCTCCTTTTTAATATTTTGAACTCGTGTTCGGCATAATAAACGCCGTTTTTATTGTCAATTATATTTTACCACTAATTTATAAAATATTATTAAGTTTTTATCGTGATTAGTGATTTTTTATTATATAATAAACTTACTTAAATTAAAGCGAGGATATAAAAATGAAAAAAATTATAATTACTGTTAACGATAATATCAATGAAGTCTTAGCCCAAAACAAGCATTCCGATTTACATTTAGTATTAAAAGAAGGCCATTATTTTCAAAAAATAAAAATTACTGGCCATAATATTATCATTGAAGGCTTAGGGTCCCCAGACTCAGTCATCATTGATTATGATGATTATAATTATCGTCTTCATCGTGATGGCTTGTTATTTAACACTTTTAGAACCCAAACAGTCACAATCACTGGTTCTAATGTCACCTTAAAAAATATCACTATTAAAAATAGTGCTGGTAAGGGTAAATTAATTGGTCAAGCCCTAGCTTTAAGTATTTATGGTAATCATAATAAGTTAATTAATTGTCGCCTTTTAGGGCACCAAGATACTTTATTTATTGGGCCACTTCCTTTGGACTTAATTGAAAGATATGCTCATATTTTACCTAATGATGAACGTGTAGCTTCAATAGGAAAACATTTACTAGAAAACTGTTATATTGAAGGGGACGTTGATTTTATTTTTGGGTGTGGTAATGTCTTGTTTAATCGTTGTGAAATTATAATGACTGCCAAAGGTTATGTGGCTGCACCTTCGCATTATGATCAGCATCAATTAGGTTTTATTTTTAATGAATGTTTAATTAAAAATATCAGCGATGAGCCAATGGTATTGGCTAGACCTTGGCGCGAGTATGGACGCGTGACTTTCTTTAATTGTATCATTGAAGGATTAATTGAAAAACGTTATCATAGTTGGGATAAAAAGCACTTCTTCTTTTATGAATATCCTTATGTAATTGATACATTAAATAAAGAATTGTCAGCCAAAGATCTAAAACATCTACAAACAATTATCAGTCAGTGGTGAAATATATGAAATTAGAAAAATTATATCAATTAAGCCAAGAAGAAAGAATTAATTTATTAAAGGAAATAAACGGTTTTGATCCAAACTTAAATGTGGTTGATGAAAACTTATTTGAACATTTGATTGAAAATTACGTTACTACTTTTGAAGTACCCGTAGGGATAGTACCAAATGTTTTAGTTAATGATAAACTTTATCATGTGCCAGTGGCCACCGAAGAGCCTTCGGTGATTGCCGGTTGTAGTAAAGCAAACAAGATTATCGCTAAATCAGGCGGTTTTAAGACAAAAGTTTTATCAAAAATGATGATGGGACAAATCGTGTTTAGTGATGTCAAAGATTTTGATGAACTTAAAGCTGCGATCCCTAAATTAAGTCCTGAAATGGTTAAGATTGGGGCTGAATGTAACCCTACTTTACACCAACTAGGTGGGGGTGTAAAAAAGTTTGGGTTAGCGACTTTTGCTCATAACTTTGCTTGTTTATACATAATGATTGATGTAGTGGATGCGATGGGGGCTAATAGTGTTAATACTATCTTAGAAGCCATTGCTAAACTTTTAGAAGAAAAATTAAACTTAGAGGTTTTAATGGCGATTCTTTCTAATAATGCTGACTGCTTAGTGGAAGTTACTTGTCAAATTAATCCCCAGGACTTAAAAAGTCCACTTTTAGCTGAGAAAGTAGCAAAAGCTTCATATTATGCAACCTTAGATCCTAATCGGGCAGTGACGCATAATAAAGGCATAATGAATACAGTCAGTGGAATCGCACTAGCAACCGGTAACGATACTAGAGGCTTAGAGGCAGCTGCTCATAGTTTTGCTTCGCATCGTGGATCTTATCAACCATTATCTTCTTGGACGATTGATGACAATGGTATTTTAGAAGGCAAATTATTAATGCCGATTGTCGTTGGTACTGTTGGGGGAGCAATTGGTGTATTACCTAAGGCTCAATTTGCCTTAAAAATGCTAAATTTAACTGATGCTAAGGAATTAATGATGATAATGGGAGCCTGTGGCTTAGCCAGTAATTTTGCCGCTTTGTATGCCTTAGTTGATGAAGGCATTCAAAAAGGGCACATGAAACTACATAATCGTTCTAAAAATATTGTTTAGTTTTTAATTATTTTTACATTTTTTTGATATACTTTATTATAACTACAAAAGGAAATAAACTTTATGAAACCCTTGGCTGATCAATTACGCCCTACTAACTTTAATAATGTCTTCGGTCAAAAACACTTAATCGGACCTAACGGGGTTTTAAGTGCGATGATTGCTAAAAAGAAATATCTTTCTTTTATTTTATATGGACCACCAGGTTGTGGTAAAACCACAATTGCCCAAATTTTTGGCCAAGAATCAAAAATCGATACTTACTTTTTTAATGCTTCTACTGACAACAAGGCTCGCTTAAAAGATATTCTTAATACAACTGCTTATCATAATATTTTAATTATTATTGATGAAATTCACCGCATGAAAACTGATATTCAAGATTATTTATTACCTTTCATGGAAACTGGTAAAGCCACTGTGATTGGTTTAACTACACAAAATCCTTATATGTCAATTAATATTGCGATTCGCTCACGTTGTCATCTTTATGAGGTAAAACCTTTAACTGATGATGACATTAAAGAAGCACTACAAAAAGGGCTTGACTTTTTAGAACCCAAAATTGAATATGAAAATGAGGCGATTGATGTTATTGTTAGGTTTTCTAATAATGAGGTAAGATCTGCCTTAAATATATTAGAAAGTGTTTCTTTAATTTTAGATGGCCGAATATTGACAGCTAACATTGTGCGTGAATTAATGGGCAGACCGCAATTAAATCTTGATTACCAAGAAAACCATTATTATGAAATATTATCGGCTTTACAAAAATCAATTCGTGGATCTGATGTTGATGCTGCTATTCATTATTTAGCACGTTTAATTGTTTTAGGGGATTTAGATATTATTATCAGAAGGTTGATTGTTATTGCCTATGAAGATATTGGTTTAGCTAATCCTACTATGGGTCAAAAAGTTTTAAGTGCTTGTGAGGTTGCTAAAAAGGTAGGGTTTCCTGAATGTCGGATTCCTTTATCGGTGATTGTAATTGAGATGGCTTTATCACCTAAATCTAATAGTGCCTTAACAGCTATTGATTTAGCGATGGCTGACTTTATTGCTGGTCATTGTGGACCAATTCCCGAGCATATTGATAATAAGAAAATAAAACTTAATCCTTCTTTATATTGGTATCCCCATGATTATCCTAATTCATTAAATGAACAAAAACACTTACCTGATAATATGCTTGATAAAAAATATTATTTACCTAAAATAGAATCAGCCTATGAAAAGGCATTATCGGAAAGAAAAAAGTTAATTGATGATATTAAAAAATATTAATATTTGGCATTATAAAGACATTTTTTATTAATTATAATGACTAACAAAAAAAGCACTTTCGTGCTTTTTATTTTAACCTAATTTACCGACACGCATTGTGTCGCGAGCAATCATTACTTCTTCGTTAGTTGGAATAATAAATACTTTTACTTTTGAATCCTTAGCAGAAATCAAATGCTCTCCTCTAAGTTTGTTTAATTCAGGATCTAGTTTAACCCCTAAGGCTGATAAGCGATTAATAATCCCTTCACGCACATCTTTGGCATTTTCACCAATCCCTGCCGTAAAGACAATCGCGTCTAACCCTCCTAAAACAACAAAATACGAGCCAATATAATCAGCAATTCTTTTTAATTGAACATCTAATGCTAGCTTAGCACGTGAGTTACCGTGAGCAATCGCATCTGTAATATCTCTTGAATCATGTGATACACCCGATACGCCTAAATAACCTGATTGTTTATTTAAGTCATCTAAAATCTGATGAATATCTTTATTTTCTTTACGAGCAATTAAACCTAAGACTGCTGGATCCACGTTACCTGAACGCGTACCCATTGGAATACCTTCTAGTGGCGTTAAGCCCATTGATGTATCAACTGACTTACCACCATCAACCGCACAAATTGATGCTCCATTGCCTAAATGACAAACGATAATTTTTGCTTGCGGGTTTTTTAATAAAGTGGCTGCACGCTCTGAAACGAATTGATGTGATGTACCGTGAGCACCATATTTTCTAACTCCATATTTTTCATACCATGAATAAGGAGTTGAATACATATAATTAGTGGCTGGCATTGTTTGATGAAAGGTCGTATCAAAAACTGCTACTTGCGGAACATTTGGTAAAGCCTTTTTGAAAGCCTCAATCCCAATTAAATTAGCAGGATTATGTAAAGGGGCTAAATCTGATAAGTTTTTAATATCTTGAATAACTTTATCATCAATTAAGGCTGAATCTTTATAAATCTCACCACCTTGGACTACACGATGGCCAACACCTTTAATTTCATCTAAACTGCTTAAAACGTGATGTTCTAATAAAGCAGCAAACAATAACTGTACAGCTACCGCATGGTCTTTAATCGGTAATTCTTTTTCAAACTTTTGACCAGCAAACTTGATGGTAAATACAGCATTATCGTTACCAATTCTTTCAACAATGCCTGATGTAATTTCTTTTTCGGCTGGCATGTCTAAAATTTGAAACTTCAATGACGATGAACCAGCATTAACAGCAAATATTTTCACTTAATATTCTCCTTTTAATTTTAATTAATATAATTATACCTTAATGTTATGTTTTTTACCATAAATAACGTATAAAACCACTAAATTAATTGACACTATAACAATAAATTCTTTTACTCATTTCTACAATTTATTTCAACAATGCTTCTGTATTCAATCAATTCATCTAATGAAAAAATCGAATGACACCACTTAGACGAAACAAACTCTTCTAATAATAATTGAGCATCATCACGTGAATAGCCTTTTTCAATCATAATTAATTGGATTAAAAATTCACCCATGCCTAACTCTTTTACATAATCAATTAACATCTTCATTCCTATCACCTCAACTAATACTAGTCAAAATAATAGTGTTTTACTTTTTACAACAAATCATTTTGTAAGAAAAAATCATATATTTTATCTTCTTCAACTTTTGGGGCAATCAAATCTGCCACTTTTAATAACTCGTGATTACCACCACTAACACCAATACCAATATCAGCTAACTTGATCATCTCGACATCATTATGACCATCACCCATACAAATTAAACGGTAATCCTTAAACTTATTTTTAATTAAAGTGATGGCTTTACCCTTAGAATTAAAGGGTGATGTGATATCATAACCACCTTGATGCCAACGATATAATTCAAAATCAGGATATTTTTGTAAAAATGCTTGGGTGATTTTTTCATTACTATTATAAATCCACATTTGATAGATTGCGTTAGTCAGATGATACTGTGAATCAACTTTCGGTAAGTGATTGTTAAATGACACATATGAATCTAAGACATGTTGATTAATTAAAGTTACTACTTCATCAGTTTTACCAACTAACCCCACTGAAAGTTTTTCACGCTCAGCATCAGCTAATAACTTTTTAACTTTTTCATTGTCTAATGGGTTATCATATATTAACTGGTCATTAACATAAACTAATGCACCGTTAATTTTGATTTTAATTTGAAATAAATGCTCTATTTCTTTAATCACTTCTAACTTAGCATCACCCCGACCAGTAGCGTAGCCTAAAATAGAACCTGGTTGTTGGGCTAATTGGTTAATTAATTGTGTGGTTTGGGGTAAAATTGTCTTTTGTTTAGAAGAATAAATTGTATTATCAATATCAAATATATATATTTTCATTTAATCACCAAATAAATTATAACAAATTATTAAAAAATAGGGTATAATATATTTTGTATTAAGCGATTATGTTAAGGAGAAAGTTTTATGCGTAACACTTTACTAAAAACCGGTGAGATCGGAGTTTTTGCCTTAGGGGGATTAGGCGAAGTCGGTAAAAATACTTATGTCTTTGAAATAGATAATAAGATATTTTTAGTTGATGCCGGTATTTTATTTCCCGATGAATCTTTACTGGGGATTGATTATGTCATTCCTGATTATCAATATTTAATTGAAAATGAGGAAAGAATTGTTGGATTATTTATTACCCATGGGCATGAAGACCATATTGGTGGTATTCCATTTTTATTAAGAAAGGTCAAAATCCCTAAAATATTTGCCTCGGGGATTGCTGTTGATTTAATTGAGTATAAGCTACAAGAGCACAGCGATCTTAATCCACCAGGTATCGAAGAATATAAAAGTTATTATAAATATAAGTTTGATGATGTTGAACTTTCATTTATTCGTCTAAACCATTCTATCCCTGATATGTATGGCTTTGTTTTCCGTACTTCACAAGGCATTATTTTTCACACTGGTGATTTTAAGATTGATTTTACCCCAGTGGGCTTACCCGCTGAGTATGATAAAATAGCGGCTATTGGCAGTGAGGGTGTTTTATGTTTACTATCAGATTCTACTAATGCTCAACAAGAAGGTTTAATTCAATCAGAATCAAAGGTGGGTAAATCAATTAACGAATTATTTACAAGAATTCAAGGTAGAATTATTATTGCTACTTTCGCCTCTAACCTTTATCGAATTCAACAAATTATTGAAGCCGCTGAATTAACCCAAAGAAAAGTAGCTGTTTTTGGTCGTTCAATGGAAAGGGCCTTAGAAGCAGGGATGCAGTCAGGATACATTAGAATGCATAAAGATACTTTAATTAAAACTGATGAATTAAGCCAATACCCTTATGAAAAGACTTGTTTGATTTGTACTGGTTCACAAGGGGAACCTTTGGCTGTATTATCAAGGGTTGCTTCTAACACGCACCGTTTTGTTAAAGCGGTTAAAGGCGATACTGTAATCTTTTCTTCTTCACCAATTCCTGGCAATCAAGAATCGGTTAACAAGACCATTAACCTCTTATTTAAGATGGATGTTAATGTCATTACTCACGGACCATTAGCAGATACTCATACTTCTGGTCACGGATCACAAAATGACCTAAAATTAATGCTATCATTAACTCGCCCTAAGTTTTTCATTCCTGTCCACGGAGAACATCGCATGTTAAAGCATCATGCCCGCTTGGCGGTTGAGTGTGGAGTGAAACCTCAAAATATCTTGATTATGGATAATGGGGATGTCGCTGCGATGACTAGTAAAGAAATTCGTTTAGCTGGTAAGGTGCAAGCAGGGGATGTTTATATTGACGGGTTAGGGATTGGCGATATTGGTTCTAAGGTCTTAGGCGAAAGAAAAACATTATCTGAGGAAGGCTTAGTGGGGATTGTTATCACGATTGATATGAAAAATAAAAAAATTATTAATCTACCCACTATTGTTTCAAGAGGCTTTATTTATATGAAGGGTAATGAAGCCATTACTGCAAGTTTTGCCGAAGAAAGTAAAGATATTATCACTAATGAATTTAACAAAAAAAGTACTTCTATTAGCGCGATGAAGTCAGCCGTCATTGAACGTTTAGCCGACCTAATTAATAACTTAACATTAAGAAAGCCAATGATTATTCCAATTATCATTGATGTTAACGAGTAAATATAAAAGGCCTTTATGTAAGTGTAAGATGTTAGTAGATAATAAAAAAAGTCTATTAACATCTTTTTCATTTAAAATAATAATAGGCGGAAACCGAAAGCGGTATGGGTAGCAGTATGAGCAGTACGAGTGCCACCAGTCCAGACAGACGCGACGGGATTACCAGAAGAACTACCAGCAGAGCGTAGCCAATAATTTCCAATGGCATTATTGTCATCTCTTGGTGCTTGACGGCCTGTATTATCATGATTATGATAATCTGAATTGATGGTAAAGCGGTTTAGTTCTGATAACGATAAGA
>Ga0209755_10002574_pt1 | contig 24633 bp, 16 predicted proteins | sample TergutCo191P1_FD_187301 | JGI IMG/M metagenome (GOLD analysis project Ga0209755, IMG submission 187301) | Cornitermes sp. P1 segment gut microbial communities from Petit-Saut dam, French Guiana - Co191P1 (SPAdes) (version 2) | ecosystem: Host-associated > Arthropoda: Insects > Digestive system...
ATCTGGGGCATCTGACCACCCCTTGTGCCCCCCCTCCCCCCAAGTTATGCCTACACAATCACCAACTAAAATACAATCAACAAAATAGGATGCAACTGTGGCAAGTTTACGTACACATATACGAGTCTGTAGTCTTTTAACATTTCAAATGTCCCGTCTAACCATAACCTGGTTTTAAATTGTAGTTACAGTTGTCTTTGTGATCCATATGCTGGTCACCATGGTTTCACTCACCAGTGTGCAGCAGGGAACAGCTTTTCTGTTGTATGTTTATTTGAAGTGTTGTTTTTTGATTCCAAAAACTCAAGCACCCACTGACACAATATTACACTTTGTATTCAGTGCAGTAATCTTCAGAACTCACCAGTACAGAGTCCCATCTGTAAAGCAGTGCAGTGTGGTGTGATGCAGAGCAGTTGCCTGACATGAGGAGTGACATACAGCAATGCAGTGCAGTGCAGAACAGTGCAGTGTGGTGAAGTGCAGTACAGCATGGTGTGAAACAGTTCCATGCCATGTGGAGGTGTGTGCTGTGGTATCGGAGATGAGGTGTGATGCAGTGCAGCATGGTGGAGGATGGGGCAAATCAAAATTTAGTGATCCTCATAATAAACACTACATATGATTGGAGATTCTTATGGAGGTCAGTATCAACTGTATGGTCTTCTGAGACATGATACCAGGTATTTCTGTAGATGTACCAGCACTTGGGATAAACATGAAAACAGAAGTTTAAACTGAGTGATGGTATTTATGCAACATACCACCTGGAGTCACATCCCAGAAGACATAATCTATATTTGATGTTCATACTTTCACTTTGCTGTGAATATCATGATTCCGTTGATGTAAAATTTGCACAGAAGATTCCCACTGTGTAATAAAATCTTGACGTTCATTGTGAGCCTGCCTGAATGTCTTTGCTGTTTGATCCAACACCTTTGTAAGTGATTCAGCATCAGCAATTACTTGACTGAGAAGCTGGCTTCTCTCCTCAACTTCTGCAGACAATCGCACACGGGTCAATTCAAGTTCCTGCAAAATACAAATTAAAAATCATGCTGTAACCTGCTCAGCACTCATCGATGAAGAGACCTGAAATGACATGGCTGTTTCAGACTGAAAACTATCAAGGTGACCAAATAATGCATTGCAGAACAGGCAGAGACTTTGTGAAAAATAGAAATGAATGTCGATTGTTCTATCTTCTTCTGCCTGTCCTTATAACACCTCTTTGTGTGGTGACATGACAGCCTCCACATCCAACTTCCAGCCATACACTCTAGGGTATTTCCATATTTTTTAAGGAAGGGGTCATTATGACTTATATAAGAAACTTTAACACTTATGGAGCACTAGCCTGAATGCTAAACATGAACTTGGCTTCATATTTACTGATGGAACATAACATCAATTCCTTTCCAATAAAATGGCATTCAACCACAGGAATGCTCACTGCCCTACCCATCAACATATGCAAAACAATTTCCAGACCTAATTAGCTCTTAATCAGCAAAATTAGCCAAAAATAAGCTCGAAAAATCGTGGAAAGTATAAAGCACACTTTGTATCACACACCACCATTGTAGCTACTGAGTGAGACAGATGGGCGGGTGTGGCCTGTTGTGTCTTAGTCTGCGCTTATACAAGCACAACTGCTAATGAGCAAGGGACCTACACTGCAATGCACAAGTGTTGCCACAGTAATTCTTCTGCAAACAAGCAAGATCATGTACGAACCCACACAGATGGTTGCAGTAACCAAGAGTAGGAGCAAAAGACAGGAATGGCATACTAGTCTTCACATTTGCTGAGAAAATTACAAAAGCATGCATATTCAGTCAAATCCTGATTTCAAAATGTCCCTTAATAGCAAATAAAATTCAGATCAATGGGAGAGTTACACGTAGAAACTCTAGCTAGAAATGTCATCTGTGAAACCTTCCCATTGAATTTTAAACAGCATGTCACACGTTTATCCTAATCCTAAAAAAAAAATATTTAGTAAATGCATGTGATAAAATAAAATGGAAATGAAGAACATTACAAAAGTTAGTTTTACACACACAATGTCCTTGCAGTTAAAAAAAAAAAAAGACTTCGCTTTGGAAGTACCTACTTTGACTCTTCGACAGCTAACCGCACATTGTGACTAGGGTTCCTCATGGTTTTATTCAGTGTCTTAAGAAGAAAACTAGGAAAGTAATTTGAAATAAGGCATGAGCGCTTTCTTTCAATTCCTTATTACACCACTCAAGAATGCGTAATCAGTGCAGTTAAAAACCTTGTGATTCCAACAAGCATTTTCTCTGTTTTAGTTAAGGCAACATTCCAGAAGTAACGTCTATTTCTACTGTCAGGTGAAAATGAGCAACTCTTAGTCTACTAAGCTCATACACACAGCTAAATTCATATCCTGAGCAATGACATGTATCTTCTACCACTGAGGGCAGAAACTGCCCCCATTTCTGAAACAATACTGTTTTCATATCACAAAACCTAGAACAACTCTCAAAATCCATACAAGCAGCCTTTATGTGTTCATGTGACATAATCATCAAATAACATTATCTTTATTTTATCCCCTCTACCAGCTTTCCTTCACCACATAAAGATGACAAAATTGTCCATTCTGCAAATCTGTTCACTAAATCAGTCATTCACCTTCGCTTTGCTTTCATCTTCAAAGGTACATTTTGTAAGAAGTTCATTGTTTTCACCATCTCTTGCCATATCCTCTTTCCAACACAGCAAGGCATCCTTGTCCAACTTCACATTTGCTTTTAACTTCTCCAGTTTCTCTGTGTGTGTGGAGACACCTTTCTGGGAAAAACAGAAAAAGTAATAAAAATACCATTATGTCAGTTACCATTCATGAGCAACAGAGACCTCACAACCTCTCCAATAATTAGTGTGGCAATAAGCTGGCACATGGGTTTGGTGTAAAATCCACATGAACGACTAGCACGTGGGGCGATTTAAAACAATGATATTGTACAATCACCGAATCTTTACAGGAGGAATAAGCTCAACTTATAAAAATTAAAATTTATTCATGTAACTGGAAAAAAAGACTGGGAAAGAGCATTTGAAGTGCACCTAGAAACTCCACCACAAAACTAGCACATTTTTTTAACAGTCATAGATACCACACATTCCAGCAACAGTAAACATTAGGTATAAATGCCATAAGAAGTTAGTATGTTGTCTACTAGGTCCTCAGTATGAAACAGAAAGCATAAAGGGTGCGTTTTTACATACAAATATTAGGAATGTATAAGTTTCACACTTTAATTATATGGGCTTTGATGTGACTGTGATGACAGTACTAAGAATAAAATACATATATATCAAGTGATAAGTGAAAGTGCTGAAAAAATCCTAACAGGAAAATAAAAAAAAACCCCCCAAATCAGTAATGGCAGTTTCTATATACTGTTATGGAAGTGCAAATTGGATTTCCACAAAGAGGCACAAATGCAGGGATTCTAAACTGAAATCCAAACTGTCTGTGAATACGCACGGGACTGCCACCTACAGAGTATGATGACACCAGATGCTGTATAACACAGTTTTGACCTCCTGATGATGAGCACATAGTGCTCGAAACATGTAGAGGAATGTAATAAACTTATTATGAAAAAAGAATTTGTGCATTAAGTTGGTCAATTACTAAGATGATATTACATCATGATTAGTTTGCAAAACCAGCTTTATATACACTAAATGTATACTTCGCATGCTGTAAATTCTCCAGCAATTGACAACGTGTGAAAAATACATTTAGTGTGTATAAAGTTGGTTCTACAAACTAATTACTATGTGATGAACAGTACCTACAGTATTAAAATATTACATCATGTTTTCTCAAACTGTGATATGCATACCTATACTGTTATGCCAAAAACTGTACGCAACCTTAATAAGAGATAAAATTATACAAAACGATAAAAATTTCAAAACAGAAATAAAATATGTCACATATATTGATGTGGCACTGCTGGAATGCTATATAACTCATACCCACTGTCAATCAGTCTTTCCAAGTTCATATTTTTTTATTTAAATACAAAAAATATTGCTGATATATTGCAATTGCTATATTTCATTGAGAGGTATGCTGTTGAAAATTATGAAAACTCCTGCATTAGATTATACAGCATTTAACCAACGAATATACTAGATTATGTAACACTTAGTGACACACATTTTTACCTTTTTCCTGACATACCTGCAGAGCAAAATGCCTCTCTTCAAGTTCATGAAAGGTCTTGCTTGTAAGCCGTAGCTCCCGTTCATAGCTACCACACTCGACCTGAGCTGTCCGGTACAGGTTTTCTTCTGTCTCCACTTGTCTTTTATGTGCAAAAAGTATGGCCTGAAAGACAGTACTAAATTATCTTATTGTAAAAGAATTATTGTAACAAAGCCTGGTATACACCACCTTTTGCTTACATACCTCATTCTGCTGCTGCTCAAGTTTGACATTTTGAGTATGCTTAGAGAGCGAATTCACTCGATCAGTCAGTTCTTCAAGCTGAATTGTAAATTCACCTTTCTCCTTTATACTCTTTTCCACCTATGAATACAACAACATACATTGAGTATTCAACACTGCAGTCTATGATTACCAAATCATAACGCTTTTTTAAATTACTGGAAATACCACTGATAATATAATAGAATACTTTATAAACAAGTGAGATGGAATTAACTAATGTCAAAGGGTAAACAATCATACCTATTCAAAGTTATGTTACAACATTTTTACAACTACAGAATTCACACATGACATTATTTTGAGTAAGTACACATTCAAACTTCAGTTCAGACACTGCTAGGCTGCATCATGGGTCAGGTGGTCAGTCACCATTGGCATCTCACCGAGGAGGTCTGGGTGCCATGTCATTCCAGTTCATGTCGGGTTTGTTTTGGATAAAGTGGCAATGGGGTGAATTTTTCTCCAAGTATTTCAGTTGTCACCTGTGTGTATTACTGCACCAATGTGCCATAAACATATCTCACTCATTTACCCTCAACATTATATCATCTTAGCAACTGACAGCGACATTAAGTAAGACTCTCCTCTCTCCCTCATCTCTTGGCCACCAGAAACCATGATTGATGTCATGATTCAATCTTTGACAATCACAATATCTTCTTTGTTCAACTGGGCCAACATTCAGTACAGGACGAAAGTTGTATCCTAAGATATGCCTCTTGGTACTGAAATATAAAACTGTGGTTTTAGGGCTGGGAAAGCATAGTTGATGAAGTAACCAGGCAAAGGGCTAGATGATCCAGGGTAAGATTTCCAGCAAGGGGAAAAAAATTTTCTTTTGTCCCAAATGTCCAGAACGGCCCTGTGGCTCATCCAGTCCTGTATTCAATTTTTATCAGGTCTCATTTACCAGGCATAAAGCAGCCAGGACATGAAGTTGATCACTCACCTCCATCTACTGACAACGTTATGAATGAACACACCTATAGTTGCAACCATCCCCCCCCTCCCCCTCCGCCACCACCTGCTTTCATGGCATGGACAGGGGCAATTTAACCTCCCTTTTCTTTTTTGTCTTGAACTTCTACAGTGATGGTATTTAAAAGCCAATGCTTGTTATGTGTGACCTCTTTTCCAGACTCTGATATGACAAAATTAAGGTATTATGGTATAACAGGTAAATTTTCCACTCATTAATTAAATCCTATTCATAAGACAGACATCAGAGGGTAAAACTAGTAAATATGACTATAAATCTTGCTCCAGTTGGGGAATAGTAAAGCATGGTGTGCCACAAGGTTCAGTACTTGGACCATTGTTGTTCTTGCTTTTTATTAACAATATTATGAAAATAACAAATACTAAAGATAACAACAATAAGTCCAAATTACTTTTATATGCAGATGAAACAAGTCTAATCATCACTAGCCCAAATCCTACTAATTTTAAAAAAGACGTCAATGGGACATTTACAAATACTAATAACTGATTTAAAGCAAACTTGCTGTCACTGAATTTTGAGACAATTTTTCCCATCACACAATGGTATGTCCTATTTGTATTAAACATCATTCATGTCCTTGACTGGGAATCAATTTGTTTGATTCCAAACATTTATACAATTTTATATAATTTTACATATTGTATTACTCTTGGTATGGTCTATATCCTACTTATTGCTTTTACTGTGGATTTATGGAACATAAAATAAAATAAAATATAATGCAATTTTTAACTAAGACTAGCTTACATATTCCCATTAGTGTTGGTTGTAATTAACAATATAAAATCCAATATCACTAACATAATTTTTTTTAGAAATAATGATTGATAATACATTACCATGGAAAACCCATACAGAAATGATTATAACAAAATTGAGTGTGGCTACTTTTGTGGTTAGAGCCATTAAACCTATTGTGACACTAGATACCTTGAAGATGGTTTACCATTCATACTTCCATTATATTATTATTTGTAGTATAATCTTTTGGGGAAATTCCTCATATAGCAATAGAATTTTCAAACTACAACAGAGAATTATTAGAATTATCATGGGTGTAGGAATCAAGGATTCTTGTACAGAATTTTTTTTAAAATATGAAATATTTTACCATTGATCTCACAATTTATATTCTCTATCTTACTCTTCATGGTTAATAACAAAAAAAAATTTTGGATGAATTCTGAGATATATAATATCAATACCGGGAACACTTCTGGTTTCTATCAACCATTGTCATATTTGTCTATTTATCAGAAAGGTCCCTTTTATATGGGTATTACGGTATATAACAGTCTTCCACCTGAAATATGAGATTTGTCTCATAATATTAAGAGATTTAAATCATCTCTGAAAGGGTTTCTTCGCCAACGTTCATTTTATACACTGGAAGAATATTCCAATTATAAAGCAGTTGTAAGATATATTTTAACTACTAAATTGATATTTATTATTCTGTCTCTTGTATGAAATTTTGAGGTATATTTTCACACGTAAGATACACTATATATTACGCTAAGGATGATATTGTAGCGCCATATAATTTTGTTGATTGTAAATAACATTTGTTAATTCCATTTTGTTGCTTATAAGTATTTCTATACTTGTATAGACTGAGGATATTTATATATCTATATATGACTGGTTCTATAGCTGTGGGTTGTTACCAACTACAGATCTTTGGAATGAGCAAAATGAATAAATAAATAAATAAATATAACAAGGTGCCAGATCACTTAAAAATATTGGACAAGATCTTATCTTTTAAAGGTGGGTTGAGATCGTTTCTGTTACAACATGCATTTTATTCAGTGGAAGAGTGTGTATCATAGTCAGCAAATCAGAAGGGAACATATTACACTGGGATTAGGGTGTTCAACAGTCTGCCTTCTTAAATAAAGAACTGTGCCGTAATAGAAATCAATTTAAACAAACCTTGAAGCATTTCTTGTATTTTCATTCATTTTATACCTTGGATGAATATTTTAGTTGTAATAAGATTTAAAATATTTACTATTATTTAGCTATATTTATGCTCTAAAGTCTCATCATGAGAATCGTTGACCTATTAACTAATTTTAAATAGTAACATATTATAAAATTGTAAACTGAAATGTATGTTTAAATTAGTACATATTGTTAACCTTTTGACTATCACTGATTCTACAGTGGCTGCGTTGAATTTTATCCTATTTTAGACTGCTTGTATATTTTTTAATGTATTGTAATACTCATTGACAGTTAAATGTAATTGACATGTTCTATATCCTGTGGGTTACAACCCCCTTCTGGATCAGACGAACAAAAATAAATTGAATTGAACTGAATAGTGCTTCCATTTGGGTAATACTAGGAGACGAGTTCGTTAAGTTACATTTAACTGCTTAAATTCTGTATCACTATTTATAATATTATATTCGTTGGATATGCATATGTTATAAGTTGTGTTTTGTAATACATAAATTGTAAAGTGAAAATGATGTGTCCAGTGTTACGTGTGTGATTAAGTGGATGACAAACTCAGTAAATTAAACAAATACGAAGTCAGTATTACCTGTTCTTCTAGAGCCTTATTTTCATCATTTGCCACTGGAATATTGAAGCCATCTGCCCATCCTAGTTCCCTTAGAAGATATTCTATTTGTCTAACCATTATTAAGTGAACGAAACTGCTTTCAACCGTTTTTTAACCTTGTCACTGGGAGCAGGCATTATACGTTAGGTTACCATGGTTACACACGTCACTAATCAACTGTGTTTCTAAAGAGATGGATAATATGAAGCCTCCGATTTGTTACAACGGAGTACTTTTGTAGTAATATTCACATTGTTAATGTTATATTGTGAAGTTCCTTTATGAACTGACATATATTCTTATGTCATACACTATTCACAGTGTCATTACATTTTTTCTTCTCAAAATAACTCTCGTGGACTGTCAATGTTTAATGATATTCCAATTAAATGTCCTCTATGTCGTCACAAACAAATGAAAACAAATAACAAGTAGCGAACAGATGCACAGTTCGTAGTAGCATGTGTGGGAAGAAGAGATTAAATACTTAACCCCTATATCACTTATCTTTAAATTATTTACATATATTGCCGAAACAGTGTGGAGCAGAAGCATCAGATGACAAAGATGGGACACGTTCGTAGATTAGTGTATTTGCGTGAATTATCAAATTCTTGGTAAGCTTAAGACTTCAATTACAATTTTTTCCCCCCATTTTTCCATTCCATTTATTTCCCGTTTACCCATTTAAAGGTACAACCTAAGGATGTGGAAATAGTCATAATGTGATGACACAATGTATCTCTTAAATACAACTGTCAAATTACAGAATACGATTATAATACAGTGATTACACAATAAAATATTAATTACAACATTAAAACATAACAACCAGGAATATATATTGTTTATTAGATTGACATATTCCTGAATAGAATAAAATGAGTTAGAAAGAAGAAACCTCTTTAAGGCCGATTTAAAAATTTGTATTTCATTCGTACACACATTATGTGAGTAGGAAGATGATTAAAAATTTTAATTCCTGCGTAATGAGCACCTTTTTGGTATTTGGTTAAATTATAAGGAGTAGCTGAAATAATTAGCAGATCTAGTGTCGTGGTTATGCACCTCTCAGTTCTTTGTAAATAAACGTTTGTTTTTCACCACATACAATAAAAGAGAAAATATATACTGCGAGTAAAGCAGAAAGATAAAATTTCCATCTTTTTAAACAGTTCTATACATTAATCAATTTTCCTCGAACTAGTCATAAATCTTTTTCATTCTGAATATTTCAATACTATTAGGGGTGTTACCCCAAAAAATTATGCCATAGGATATGAGAATGTACATCAGAAAAATATTGCATTCTTAAAGCTTTCCTTGACAACATTGCTTTTACAGCTGTTACTGCATAACATGCAGAGTTCAGTCTGGAAATTAGTTGGTCAATATGCTTATCCCAAGTTAGAGTGTCGTCAATCACTAAACCCAGAAACTTTGTGTAGATAGCATTAGCAATAGTAGTATTAAAGTATTTAATATCTAATGTAGTGTCAATGCAATTTTTAGTTTTAAATTCTAAATAATCTGTTTTATTAAAGTTGAGCAATAGGAAATTGGTATGAAACCATGCTTTTATATCAGAGAGTGTTTTGTTTAATGCTGCTTGAAGTCCCTCTTGATTAGAGTTAGTTCCCATATGCTAGTATCATCTACCAACGACAACTTTGGCACCATTATCTGTTATTTTGGGTAAATCATTAATACAAATATAAAAAAGTACCCAAGATTGAACCCTGAGGAACCCCATTTGTAACTTGTTTCCATCTCATATGCATTAATTTTATCAATGAGTAGTTCTTGATATCTTTCTCTAAGATATGATTGTATCAAAATTAGAAATTTCTGACTAATTCCATAAAACTCTAGCTTATATAATGGAATTCCATGGTTAACACACACAAAGGCCTTCTCAAGGTCACAGAATTTTCCTCCCATAGAAAGTCTATTATTCATAGCTTTTAATGTTTCATTAATTACATTATAAGATGCAGCCTTGGTGGAACTATTAATTCTAAATTGTTCCTTCACTAGTATGTTACTAGTGCATATATGTTTATATAATCTTGAATATATTAATTTTTTAAAAATCTTAGAAAACAATGTTAAAAGAGAGATTGGCCTATAATTTGTGGTGAGAAGTTTGTGTCCTTTCTTATAGACAGATTTGATTGTAGCATATTTTAGTTTTTCATGGAATATACCTGAAAAAAAGGGTTGTTACAAACATAGGTTAAGGGGGAAATGATAAAAGGGGCACTTAATTGTAGAATTCTTGTGGGGTTTTCATCATACCCATATGAGTTTTTAGTCTTTAGGGATTTGATAATCTTATCAGTTTCATATGTTTTGGCATAGTTCCAGTCAGTTCTTGGAAATTTACTGTTATATTTGTTAAAGTGATTGGAAGGATTCATGTTATCCCTAGGACCTTTTTTTTTATGTTTCTTATAAGTGTCACCAACAGTTATGAAATAATTATTAAGAGTAGTTATCTCATATATCAATTACATACAGGTAACTTATATCATGTACGCTAAGTTTTTATAACAAGATGGCATGAGTTTTGAATTGCATTTTGTTTTTTTTTCAGCTGTGTACAAGCCTACAGAAGTAAATGTCTCTTATCCATTGCACCCATCAATGTTGTTCGAGGTTTTAGAACCTCAGTCCTTCGAAAATCTCATCGGTCTTCACGTTCGATGCCTAAATTTGGTCAAATGGATACACAGTTTGAAGGAGTTAAGGTAGAAAGTGGTCCAGTACAGCTTTCAAAGCTTTGGAAGCCACTTTGTTTCACAGCTGTTGTAAGTCACTCATTGTTTACTAATTGTTTGACCTTAGTACCCCAGAATTTTTTACACCTATAAGTTTTGGAACACCATTGTTTTGGATGATTGATGTTTTTGAAGGAGTACAATCACAGAATGCATTATGCAGTATATTCAGGCTCTGCTTGGGTAAAATAACAACCTGCTTACAGATTATCCTGAAGGAGGGATTGTGTGGCTTTCCGCAGCCCCACAAGGTGAATATCAGGGTTGAACCTTCAAATAGACCATTAATCTCTCTTTCTAAACTGTCCCTTACTACCATTTTAGTCTACATTACTGCCATGGTTTACTTGACTAGTTTGTGTGTTTCCACCTTCAGTATCATTATAACTGCAACCATGCGTTTGAGATTGCATGTCATTTATGTTATGTTATGCCTTGTGGAAGGCACAGTATAGCCAACGCTTGTGCCTCCCACATACTGTACTGCAGTTGACCAAATGTGTGATGTACTTAGGGATTATTTTTACCCAATTAAATAAAGTTAATTGTTTATCAGTGTCTCAGGTACTGTATTATTAAATAAAGCTCGTGATTTATCATATGTCAATTATTTAAACAGTGAATGACAAAAATGTGCATTTCTTTGATCATCTGGAACACTTCCCCTTATTGTAACATTGTTATTGTTGGAAAAGGTTTTGTTTACATCATAGTTTTTAAGAATACATGTGTTGTGTAACATTTTACTTTTATGATGTGTAACTGACTTAAGTAACCAACCAGTGTGAGATTTGGGGTTATTACAGCAGTGTTGCTGAAGATTTGTCACCTTGGGGTGTTGGCAGGTTAACAGCTTACCAATAATCTCTTTAAGATCTGCCTCTTCAACATAGCAGTCTGCCATGTTGATGTTATTATGTGCATCTTATGTTTATTGGACGGTGCATCATCTTGATAGTTGAACAAAGAGAGACCAACTTGTTGTCACTTGCTTTTTTATTTCATTATTTAATGCTCAACATGTTTCGGATGTTAATACATCCATACTCAGGAGCTTGCAACTTATTTGTTGAGTTATTTCATGGGTTGTATTGCTCCGGTACGATGCGTGTTGGTGTTACGGTGTGGTTTGGCTGGGGTGGTGTGGTATCCGGATGCAGGCTGAAGCAGTGCTTCAGCCTGCTCCTGAGTATGGATGTATTAACATCTGAAACATGTTGAGCATTAAATAATGAAATAAAAAAACAAGTGACATCAAGTTGGTCTCTCTTTATTGAACTGATATTATGTGCATTTGATTTAATTTACCAGGTTGGCTCAGGCAGTTTTGTCGGTGCTACAATATGGCAGTATGAAAATGTGAGAGCCAAAGCATTATCATCACTAAGGAAATCAGGTTTTATCAGTGATAAACTTCCTGGTGTAAGGAAACAAGTCTCATGGCGAAATGATGTGAATATCTGGTGGAACAGTCTTACTGAAGGACAGAGACTTTTCTTTCCAATATGCTTTGCAAATTGTTTAGTTTTCTTAGCCTGGCGAGTACCACAGCTGCAAGGCATGATGTTGCGATATTTCTGTTCTAATCCTGCATCTAGTGAGTAACAGTCTCTCATTTACCTAATTTGTATTGCTATGATTTGAAGTCATGTAACTTCTAATTCAGGCCTCACCAAGTTTTGTGTACATCTGAGCACTATATTCAAATATTAGGAGCCAGGATAGAAAGTCACCCATCCCAATCAGGAATTAGAAATGTTTATTTTTAATGTGAGGTTGAAAATCACATTGTTTGCATAGAGTTTTTACAAAGTGAAAGGTGATGTCTGAACAGTTAGCTCTGCAAGTGTAGTTCTGCTCATAAGAGGGTCATACACAATACAGTTTTGCATGCTTTTGTTTCATGTTAAATACTCCACATTTTTGCATGAAACACCGTGAAATATGTGAGTAGATCAAGATGTTTAGAATTAGGAAGCCTTTTGCTGCACATTTTGCTTGAATGCTGTCATTTCCAGATCATTATTTATGCCAGCTCTACAGTGTTTTCTGCCATCTTGTCCTGTAGTTTGAACAGAAAGGCTTGCAGTCTCACTGTTGATTGCAAATGCAAGTCTGCATATTGCAAATGAATTACTGCAAATATTAGAAACTTTTAAGCAGGCCTATAGGAACACTTTACAATTGTACTCCAGAATATCCTAAGCCAAAATAAAAATTTTGTGAACCACAGTTAATGTATGTTTGGAGGCTAATCGACACTTACTGAAATACTGTACAGAGTCTGTATGATGTAGTTGGCTACTAGTAACATGCCACATATAGGGTCAGCTGTCACTGTATACAGTACATGCAGAGGTACCCATGGATATGGTTCCTTCATTTTCAGTATCACATTAGCTAAACCTTTCTTTCTTCTTTTCGTGCAACAACCCCCAGTGGGCCAGGACCTCCTCATTCACAAGGTTTCTAGATCACACACAATGCGCCACAGTTGGTAGGCCTCCTATGGACGAGTGATGTGCTCATCGCAAAGACCTCTACCTGACAACGTACAACACTCACAACAGACAGACACCTATGCCCGCAGTGGGATTCAAACTCACAATCTCAGCAGGCGAGCAACCGCAGACCTACACCTTAGACCGCGCGGCCACTGGGACCGGCAGCTAAACCTTTAAAGAAAGAAAAATACATTAACAAATTAAAGTTCATACATGTCACAAGGATTTGAACTGCATCCAAAACTCTACTTCAGTACTTGAAAATTGGGTTTGATAGTCAAGAGTGTCACACATAACATACAGTATTTTGGTGTTCTGTGTTTGGTCTGTGGTAGTTCAACATTTGGATGACATACATCTTCTGCGCTATCAATTCATTTTATATCCTGCACAGAAAATACAAAATGTTATCACTTGTCATGCAAACAGCCAAGATAAAAGTGTAACCATAAGAAATGTAAATGTTGCAAAATACTCAATTTTGACATTGATCTTTGAGCAGGTGTTAAATATGTTAGAATGATACAGTAACAACATGAAGTTAACCCTGTGTATAATTAAGCACCACACCATGAAGGTGTATGGGAGTGGATATGTAGCTTAATGCATTCTTAGATTTGACACTTAATGGAGGTTAGCTTCACATCCCAACCCTATTATCCTCAGGCAAGGATTACCAGTATCCCTTGGACAGGAGACTGAATGCGCCAATTTGAAAGCACTGGTGAAGAGAAAATCTTTCTGTTGCTGGGTGTCAGATCTTAGTCATTCAGCCTGTAGCCATTTGCAATACTGACTGAAGTATACCACCTCCATGTTAGAATAATAAAGTTGTCCCTGTGCACAATTAGGCATTGAGCCAAGAAGACAAACAGGCATGTGGAGTGTATCTTTCCATGTCACCACCTGAGCAAAGAGCTTCCAGTACCCTCTAGATAGGAGAGTGAGTGGCCCAGAGCCTTTCTGGATAATGTGGAGAAGAAAAAAATTTCTGCCCGATAGTAATGCAATCAAATCGCAATTTCCAGTTCATCCAACCCATCATCTGTCACTAGACTGACTGAGCTACATGTTACAGGATACAGGCAATCCCCAACTTGAGAAATTTGGAGGGAGGGGGGGAAGAGAGAGAGAGAGAAGAAAAGAAAAGTATAAAAAATAATTAAGGTGTTTAAAACACGTGCCTAATTTTTCCTTCGGTGAATTAAAGCATATTGGGATGGTGGAAGAATATTTCTGGGTGATGACACAGCCAATAGAGTGGTCATGCTGTAGCCAATAAGATTCCCGTGCATTGGAGTTTGGATTTCAGCTGGAATCCCTTGCATATACATATATAATTGACCATGTACTCCGTTTTGACTTGCACCAGACCTACCAGAATTAGGGAGTGTCTATATATGTTACAGTAACACAAATGAAAATTACATGAAGTGCTGAAGAAAGGAATTAATTACAATGAATTCAGTTTCAAATTCTTATCTTCATGAAGTGATATATTTCGTGCAGTTAAAATTAACCTTTTCTCCTTTAACTAGGAATTGTATGTTGGCCTATGGTACTCTCTACCTTCAGTCATTATTCAGCTCTACATCTGTTGGCAAACATGTATGTACTGCATAGTTTTTCATCAGGTAAGATTTTCAAAAATATTTTTATATTCGCCTGAAGAGTAACATGTTTATGAGGCCTCTATGTATGCTGCAATTTATTGAACTTAACTGTCAAGAACTGGGTGCTGCAAGCACATTCCAGTGTTCAAAAGATTCAAATATAATGTAACAGACTTGTATGATGGACATAGGTGCCAAAACTTATTCATTTAACAACATCCCGTTCTGCATTCTAAAATTCGTAAAAAGAAAAAGCATACATTGGAATTCTACGTACTTTAAATTTTGTGGATATCTGTCACAGTTAAAAGTCTTTAGTTCAATGTACTGGTTCCAGCAACTTCCCATATGCATTTTTTTAACACTGTAAAGCACATTGGTTGTTATATGTAGTATTTTATTTTAAATTAAAAAGGACCACATATTTCCCCCTCACCACATTTATGTGTCTGTTACAGTTTTCAGGAGAAACAGTCATAATTTTAATTTAATTGCATTGACTGATTTTTGTAATGTAGATGCACAGTTTTCTGTGAGGCTGAACCCAAATTTATAAGTGTTCTTCACTGTACTTGAAGTTTCAAAGGCTTAGAATGTATTTTCTTTTCTTCATAGGAGCTGTAGCGTCAATGGGAAAGGAGCAATTTCTTGGGGTATACATTACTGCAGGAGTTCTCTCTTCCATGTCTAGTTACTTCCACAAAGCCGTCCTGAAGCAGTCTGCACTCTCACTTGGAGCAGTAAGTTTTACACATGTAGGGCTCACACCCATACTGCTGTGCTTTGTTCGAAGTGCAGGATTGCTAGAGGTGTAACCTCAGATTGGCCATGCACATTATACCATAAAATGGTTGTGATGCAAATTTCAACCAATGCCAACCCCTTCAGTCAGTCTGTTTGCACCATCTTCACATATGTGTTTCTGTCAGAATATAAAATGGTTGCATTGTTTTGATGTGCTCAGTATGTACACAGACACTGCACTTACCACATCATGGCATATTTGTGTTTCAGTCAGGTGCCATAATGGGTATTCTGGGATATGTGTGCACTCAATATCCAGATACTAAACTTCACATAATCTTCCTGCCATTCTTCACATTTGCAGCTGGAACAGTAAGTTTGCACAGACATGCTTATAAATAATTTAGGACAAACAGAAAATTTTTAAAACTTATAGATATAAAACACAAGGTACTCATTCTTGACCCAGGTTATGATTGCTTGAATGTGACATTCAATAGGAGTATGCCATCTCTAAATGTCATGTACTAACGAGGCAGTGGTGATGGAAGCTCATAAAAAGTTTGGGATTTTTTCTTTTGTAATACAAAGATCAGAAGAAAATAAATGCACTGATTTAATTGAAAGTAAATGATTCAAATGCTTTAAATCACATTCAGAAGACTGTTGTAAATACTAGCACATTCCTGTAACAGCTGTGGCTACTGTACTCACCAGGAAGATTGTGGAGGGGCAAAGTTACTTTTTAAATATATTAGAGACAGAAGCCAAGGAACCCAAACAAAACTGTGAGAGACGGTGCATAAAGTATCACTACACACTATCAAGGCCCTGTATTAAATGATGACATTTCTTCTCCAATATCTAAGGTTCATGTGGCAATCATGATGGTGTTACCATTGGTGGGGAATAAAAGGTTGTGAATGTAGGATAATACACTGTCCATAGAAAGTTTCTGTTGATATATGAGTTGTCAGGGAGGGACAGACACACGGATGGATGGTTCATTGATAAATGTTTCAATTCCTATACCCCAGATTCTGGTAGTGGTCCACATCAGATGTAACAGTTAAACTGCTCTGACTCACAGCATCAGCATCCTGGCTGTAAAAGTGAGGATTCATGATTGATACAGTTTAAAAACTGCTGTCATTTTTTTGTTTTATGATTGAATCATTTGGTTTCAAAAGGCAGTAATATCCGTCAACAGCACGAAGTTAATCAAATTATTCATTCAGATCAGGTTATGATCCTTCATTCTCGGTACTTAACAAATGAAGTTGTAACATATTACAGTAACAAAATGCTATGCCATTTGTTGTCAAATTGGCTGCCTCTTGTTCCAGAACGCTGATGTCATGTTCTCAGAATAAATTTAATGAGTTCAGCAGTAATATTAAAGTAGACTTTACTCTCAGTGATAAATATACTGTACATCAGATGCACCTAACAGTGAGATGTCTGCAGATACTACAGTGTATGAAGTAAGCTTGATACACAACACTGCATAATAAATACCCCAAAATATGAGAACATACATGTATAAACTAATACGTCAATAACAGAAGAAATCACACATTACACAAACCTACCATCATTTCCACATGTTTACATAGATAATGACACACAAGCAAGAGTTAGCCACTTACACACAAGGACTTCAAATTAATGTCATTCATTAAAAACAGATATTTGTCATTGCAGGCAATTAAAGTGATTGTAGCAGTTGATGCAGCTGGTGTTCTGTTAGGATGGAGATTTTTTGACCATGCAGCTCATTTAGGAGGAGCAACATTTGGAATGTAAGAGACTGTTTGTAGTTGGTATCCATTTATTCTGAGGCCACAGAAAGAAGTCTCATGGTTTGACCCCCTCCACATGCCACACTGTTAGTTCCTCCTCCAGCACAGTTTCTTATGTTATTCTATAGTTATACACCCACTCTGTTCCTAGTAATGTTGGCAGTGATAACTACATGACAGAACATTGCTAGCAACAAGTACTTTGGGCTGGCTGACACACCAGAGATAGGGATGCATCATCACCACCATCCATAAGACTTCTTTCCGTGATCTTCTACTGTTCATCACAATACCGTTATTTCCTTTGAACTTGTACATCTATCTTAAAAGCCATAATTTATACATAAATATGCTAGCTTCACCTAGACCTAAAACAGATGATGATCGCCAGAGTTTTTGACACCATGTGGGATTGTGGGCTGATACCTACTGACATTTCACAGGGATGTGTTTCCTCTCTCTTTGTAGTGATATAACTACATCCAGGTAGGCCCTGAAGTGATTCAGGGAAGGAAGTGAGTCAGTTGTATATGTAGGTTGCAACTGTTTGGCCAATCAGAACTACAGAAGGGGCAGGTCAGATGTTGGTCCTGGCCAGTAAGAGCGTGAAACGATAAACCATTAATGAATGGCATTTTCAGGGACCCACACAGTAAGAAATGTCAAGTTTACATATATATATATGGTCTTTTGTTGGTCTTTGACAGTTGGGGAAGTGGAAAGTGACAAGTGAGAACAAGCCTATTCATGAGTACACAGGTAGTGTGTTGCTCCAGAGGAACAAGACTATTCCATCACTGCAGAATGCTTTTTCTTCCTTTCCTTCATGAAGACGAGAGGCTACCATGGCCCACCTACAGTTAGCTTGACTGGTACACATATTCACCCTTATTTAATTTGCTCTTAATTTTTTTTGATCAAGCAATTTTGATTTGTTGGTGTTGTTCTACCCTAAGATGGAGATGGAAGGTCCCTCTGAAATTGTGGTACTTTATCTACCAAACTACATGGTGTCACATCACAATTTCATTATTTACTGCCACAAGAAACTTGAGTCTTAGATTCAGTAACTGTTTGTAATTTTCTTTCAGTGCTTGGAGTTACTGGGGTAATGCATATATTTGGCAGAAGAGAGAACCACTGCTACGTTGGTGGCATGAGTTGCGGGGTACGTCAGTGAAGTAGCTATTAGCTGTTAATCCCTTGAAAACTTCTTTAAATGGCACCTGGCACGCCCTTGAAGATGCATTTAAATGGCAGCAAGAGACTTCTGTTGCAGTGTTATATCTGTATCACTTGTTTTATGTATATTCATAAATAAAATGCGTTTTTGGACAAGGGACCACAGAAGAGCATAAGGCTGTCATCTGTCAACAAATACGAAATACTAGCACCATCTAAGCACAGACTTAAAATTCCCAGAGATGGGATACAACTGTTTGAGAAAAAAATGGCCAACTTCATCTCAGAGATAAATTACTGGACAGTGGGTTATGAGTGGCACACAGTGGATTGTAGTGATGGGGATATGTAATGTGTGGTTCAAAAATGGCAGTACAGTAAAGCAAAGAAATGTTTCAGCAGTAGCATCAAGAACATCTGGAAGATGTATGTTGTGAAAAAAGCCTGAAAATGAGAAATTTTACCATAAAACATTACAGGAACTCTATACAAAACAGATGTATACATTTGAATTGCTGTGACAAACTACAGAAAATACCAGGACTAATCATAATATTCAGGCCTGGCTATCACATTACTGTAATAACCCCCAGTGTTCAAGCTGGTGAGAAACCTGTCACTGACATATGTATTATAGTGATGGCCATGGTCTGAAATTGGCGCAAAGTCTTCATCCTTTGCCCCCTTCATCTGATCGTAGTTTTGTAAATTCAATTTTGTATCTTCATGGCACGAATTATGCTCAAGTTCCTTCACTGTCTGAATGAAGCTCAGGGCGCAGAACCACAAGTAGAACAGAAAAACTGTAAAGAAATGACATGACATGTACTCCAGCTAATTACACAAGCAGATCAACTTATGCAGCTGAGAGTTTTTGAGCAGCTTGATGCAAAATTTTGTGACTGTCTATTTCTGCATTAATGTACAGGGTGGGCGTGAAGTCAACGTAGACCCAGACAATACGCACCTCATACTCAATATAAGTTTACACATCACAGCGCAGCATGCAGTACAATGTAAAATGGTAGTTTGGCAACAGTGTGCAAGATAGTGCATACATGATTTGCCGCAGCCACAGAATTTAGTTGTATTTTCCATATGGCTGACACATGCAGTTACTCTATCTAGGAGCACTTGGTGGCAAGTGTTTGGGGTGCATGAGAGACAGCACACAGGACAAACCATGTCCCAAGTGATGGCTGCGTTCCGTGAATGGTTTGATAAGGCTCCACCACAAAGAGCAACACTGCTGAATTGGGAAAAATGAGTGTTTGCTTTTGGAAGTGTTAAAGACAGTCCGCGGAGTGGGAGAAAAACAACACGCTTGGAATCGTGCAGTAGTGCCACTTCCATTGAATGTTCTCCAATGAAGTCAGCACGGAAACGATCGTCAGAGCTTGGTGTGCCACGGTCAACAGTGCAAGACCACATGAAGAAAGACTTGAATGTGAGGCCGTATCGCCCAACTTTCGTGAATGAACTGTCGGATGGCAACATGGATCTGCGCTATGAATCATGCCGTGCTCTGCTGGACACATTCTCAAATGCCGTATCCCGCTCAAAGGTTCTTTTCAGTGACGAATGTGCCATCTATCACAGTGCACACGACAGAAATGTGGTGTTCTGGTCAAAGGAGAATCCCAATTTCACGGAGGAGCTGGAACATAATCCAACGCATGTGATGATATGGACGGGTATGACATCAGATTATCTGATTGGACTTTACTTTTTTGATGGACCAGTGAATGTGGCATCTTATTTGGCAATGTTGGAGACGTGGCTCATACCTCAGCTAAGAGACAGAGGACTCCTGGGTGACGTGTGGCTGCAGCACGATGGGGCACCCGCACGCTTCACTCTTTCTGTGTGCGATATTTTGAACAAACATTTTCCAGGCTGCTGGATTGGCCGTGGCTCACCGACATCTCCAGCACCATTGCCATGGCCACCTCATAGTCCTGGCCTTACCACACCAGACAATTCGTTGTGGGGTTTTATCAAGGGAAGAGTGGCTACACGTTGCTACAACAAAGATTTGCGCAGAGCTGTGGAAGACACCTTTCGCACAATTATTCCAAAAATGCTCCGACGTATATCACAGAGGACATGGAGGCACATCTATTTGTGTGTCCAGCATCAAGGTGCACATACGGATTCACTGGACATGTAACCAAGGCGTACGTGATTCAAATCAAATTATGGTAGCGTATTGGATGGTGTACGGTGACTTCTCACACACCCTGTACAGTTGGCTCTGTCCGATTCTGCAGTAATATACACATGGCTTTGTCCACATTGGCAGGCCTAACAAAGTTTGGACAAGCAGGAGAAGATTGCAAAATTAATGCATCGACTTTTAGTATTCATTTCTACCACAGAAATACATCACAAGTGTAACCCTTAAACACCATAATTACTTGCCCAGTGCACTCAGAAAAAAAACTGGGATGTAAATGTACTGCCCATTACGTTCCATGTTATTGACTGACAGCTATAGTCATCCAGTATTCTCAGCATTACAATGCATGATGATCCTTCATTTTGAAAGTGTTAAGAAGATAGGCATAACAGGAAATAATAAGAATTTATTGTTTTTAAGTGTTATTTCCACAAATAAAAATGCACCTCACTCAGTAGGATAAAAAGAATGCAACTAGGATAACAAGGAAAAAAAATCTATTTTATGCCATCTCATTTTTATTGTTCATGAAACTGTAACTCCCAATAACAAATAATTAATCCTTATTGTACAGCCCTGAATTGGGTAAGGTATTTTTATAAATTAGCAGCCCATCAACTGAGTTTGTGCAACCAGAAACTTTAGGCAAGATTGAAGGTAAAAGCAATATAAGAAAAATCTATACATGGAGTGGTAGTGCTATGGACATGTGCGTGTTGATTTCTGCAGAGCATTATGCAAGTTTGTAACCTGCCTGGACCACTTGTTGACACACATGTAACACTGCTGAAATGTCCCTGTATTGTGCAAAGATAATGGTAGGTCTGTTTCAGATCACAAACTGAAAGTGGTGAATAAATGACAACTGAGGATAACAAAGTGTGAAAAGTACATAAAACAGGGACAGGAGAGAATGAACACATGTACAAGACAAGATTCAACATGAAAGCAAAGAAGAAGAGAGCAGGCTGCAGTATCAGTGGATGGTAACATCACAGTTTTCTGGGATGTGATGTATAAAAGCATAAAGTTACCAGCATGTATGGTGTCACACCACAGACAATAATGACCCAAACATTTACCACTGTGAGAATCTCGAATCTCACAGTAGATGGTGCTTTCAAACATATGAATCAATTCTGAAACTGGATGCCTCTGATAGGAAGGAATCTGAAAAAAACTAAATTAATACTCCTGTATGTCCTTCTCTATTTATCTTCATTTGCCAAACACTTGAGTATGTTCAAGAGCAGAGAACATGACAATAAACTATTTAATTCAGTGTTGTCATCTATTCACTGAAACATACTTGTGCCAAGAGTTACATGCAATAATATATAAAAACAGTAATTTGTATAGTATAAGGCAGTAACCATTAGGCCATACCTCAGTTTTACAGTCATGTCTCTGAGAAAAAATTTTAATTTTTCACTTTAGCAATTACAAAGACAAAAACTCGGGTCATTCACAGTACTTCATATGGTTACTGGGAAAGGTTGTCACTACTATGGAATATAACCCTTTCTCCTGTATACAGAGAATCTAAATCTCATGCAGCTGGGGAGTGATACATCATTCCAGAGAGGTGACAGTGAATTGGTTTTGTATCCAAGAGAGTTCAAGGAGTTCATATACAGGGTCCGCCAAAAAAATGTATACACACTTTAACAAAAGAAAACTCTACGTTGTATAATCGATTATTGTAAATCTACAATATATTTCCGCCAACACAACAATATGATATATGCATTTACTTCAATATAACATATATAGTTATTCTAGCTACATGTTTCGACTCCTATGAGTCATCGCCAGGCATTAATATTCAAGAACTACTAGTACATATTGTCTTACAGTTTTTTATGTCTTAGTCGAACTATTGCAATAGGGATCCCTTTATGCATTACAAAACCAGGGCTAAGCTAAGATTTACAATAATCAATTATACAACGTAGAGTTTTCTTTTGTTAAAGTGTGTATACATTTTTTTGGCGGACCCTGTATATATAAGAGGACACTTTAACCTTTGATCTCAAAGTTCCCACAGTTAAAGGAGTGTACTGAAGCTGTATGCAGCATTCAGAAAATAATTACACTTTGGTATGAAATCACTGCTAGACCAGGAGACTAACGGCTGAGGCTTGGTGTAATTTTGTCAAGACCAGGAAAGTATTAGCAAGTACAAGTAATACTGTCTTCATAACAAGTACATCGCATTTACCTACAGGAAGAAATGTAACACATTCATGTATCACACCAAACTCTTGCGTCATTTTGTTTTAGAACTTACGCAATACAAATCCTCCTCCACAGCTGATGCTGATGAGCACACCAAGGTCACCTGTGTTCTTCTTTACCAGTAACATGGTAATAATAAAGCCAGCACTCAGGAAGATTAGCCGAGCAATTTCCAGTACAAGAAATGGGTACACAACCCAGACTGACACCTGAGTGTTAAAACAAATACAATATTAATTACCTATACATGAATATTGGTTTACAATTTCAAATTCTCATTCACAATCTTGTTTTTTGAATTACACAGGTAAATTTTAGTTTCTTAATTTGAGTATTATATACTTTTTAAAATTCTGGTTCCTATATGATATGATACTGACACGGTAAGCAATCATATCCCACGAAAACATGTACTTCTACTTGTGGTGAACTTAAACAATGCTGTCATAGGGCCAAGTCCTCATGTGAGCTTTCAAAAGTCTCAAACGGGTGTTAGTATAGCACTTCTGAGCCATGCTTCTCAATTGTCATGATGTAAGGTGCATAATGTCATGCTGCAAGATACTCTATTTTTTCACTGGGTAAAGGGTAAAGTTTTCCCTATCCACACCATGAAGTTATACAGGGAGTGTAGAGCTCTACTTATTCTTAACCTCAGCAACAGATGGAAAGGAGTGGTCAACTTCATGCCCCAGACACTTTATCCCCAGGAATACAATGGGTTCTTGTCACAGAGTGCACACTGCAGTTCACAAAGCATCTGAGAGTAGCGAGAAGCATTAAGAGTTTTCCCTCTGGGCAGAATTGTCATTATGAACCACTCTACATCCCTTGCTATCTCAGAACACAGTTCATCATTGTATTGGTCAAAGCCATTGTTCTGGCATCCTTTTTTGGAGATGTAACATGATGCTATTCCATGCTTTGTTGCTGTATTTTGGGGCTGAAATGATGGAACAAGCTTTCATCACCAGTCACAATGCTTGGTGGAATATCACTGCTCTCAGGTGCATGTCTTTCAAGAAGTTACAAAAACACATCATGACCCCTTTTGTGTTTGCCCATTGGAAAGTGCATATTATCAACAAATTTTCCATTATCCCAAAATTAATACTATCTGCATGGGATTGTGTCCTGCTGCAGTTCCACTAACCACCATTGGTCAACTCTGATCAGTGCATCATTTTTCTGCTGGCTGCACTCTGTGCTGGCAGATCAGTGATGTCCATACTCCCATCACTGCTTGCCCTGCCCCCCACGCATACATCTCCATACACAAGACCAAGACAAATCAACATGTACAATGATTGGATGATATGCCCTGGGTTTTGACACAGTGTAGGTTTGTTGTGGAGGCAGCATATTTCTCTGTAACAGCAGTGCCAACCTACAAACCTACATGATGTCACAACCCAAAAGCCTGCCTTGAAAGAATAAAAACTTATAGTAACAGGCTGTGCTCCAGCTCTCATAAAAATACTAAAACAGATATGGGGTAACTTACTTTCAGAG
>Ga0209755_10002575_pt1 | contig 24631 bp, 25 predicted proteins | sample TergutCo191P1_FD_187301 | JGI IMG/M metagenome (GOLD analysis project Ga0209755, IMG submission 187301) | Cornitermes sp. P1 segment gut microbial communities from Petit-Saut dam, French Guiana - Co191P1 (SPAdes) (version 2) | ecosystem: Host-associated > Arthropoda: Insects > Digestive system...
TTCGTGCGCTTCTTTTACTGTGTGTCCTTCGCCTATGAAGTCCATTGTTTTTCTTCTTAAATCTACACTGTATGCCATACGCTAATTATACAATAGTCTTGGATTGTTTTCAACTTAAATGATTATACATACTAAGCGTTCCTGCGGCCACATCCGCTACGTCCGCGATTTCTTTCTGCACATCAATAGCATCCTCCGGTTTTAATTTAGGCCATTTGGATGAAGGATTAGACGAAGGCTTTCCACCTCGTTTTAAGTTGATTTTCGCCTTCTCCCGCAATAACTTCTCCTTACACAATGCTAGTTCTATCCGCGCCGCTGCATGTAGATTCCGCCGCCCAAGCTGATTCTCGATTATCCAAATTTTCACGTCTTCTCGTGAATCAAAAGACATATCCACGACGCTAAACTCAATTTCATGCTCTGCACATATGGCGTAACGGTTCATCCCGTCCACGATAATGCCGTTCCAAAGCAGTATCGCGTCATTGCATTTTTTGCCCGCGAGTATGTTTTGCTCAAGCTGCGCGTATTCCTCCGCAGAAAGCGGCGACATTAAGGCCTTAAATTCCGCGTCGATGATAGGTGGTGTTGTCATGTTTCTCATCCTTTCAAAATGAAGTATTTGAGAACAAGAATACACATAACCAAGTGACAAATGTTATGACATTGTCCGAGACTTTGTCATTGCCGCCCTTTGCCAATTTACAAAACTTCTGATAAAATCGTATAAAACCACACAGAGGAGATTTTTATGATACGCACAAGATACGCACCAAGCCCAACGGGATTTATGCATATAGGAAATTTACGCACGGCATTGTATGAGTATTTGATAGCGCGGCGGGGCGGCGGGGCGTTTATATTGCGGATAGAAGACACGGACCAAGGACGACTGGTAGAAGGTGCGACAGACGCAATCTTCGAAACAATGCGTCTCACAGGGCTATCCTTTGACGAAGGCCCGGGCATAGGCGGCGAGTATGGCCCATATGTGCAAAGTGAGCGCAAAGCGGATTATTTGCCACATGCAAAGCGACTTGCAGAAAGCGGCAAAGCATATTACTGCTTCTGCGACAAGGACAGGCTCGACGGGCTTGCGGACGAGCGCGGGCTAAAAAAATACGACAGACACTGCGCCGCCCTTTCTTCGGAAGAAGTAAAAAGCAAGCTGGAAAGCGGCGTACCCTACGTAATCCGCCAGCTAATACCCGAAGGCAAAACAACCTTTAGCGACGAGGTTTTTGGCGACATCACCATAGAAAATAGTGAGATGGAAGACCAAATCCTAATAAAATCCGACGGAATGCCCACATACAATTTTGCAAATGTGATAGACGACCACGCCATGGCTATTACACATGTAGTACGTGGCAGCGAGTATCTTACATCCACGCCAAAGTACAAGCTTTTGTACGAGGCCTTGGGATGGGATATTCCTGTTTTTGTGCATTTGCCATTATTGCAAAACGAGCAGGGGCAAAAGATTTCCAAGCGAAACGGCGACGCGTCCATTCCGCAGCTTTTGGAGCAGGGCTTTTTGCCGGAGGCGATTGTAAACTACGCCGCATTATTGGGCTGGAGCCCTTCCGACAACCGCGAAATCTTCACCCTTGCCGAGTTAGAAAAAGTATTCGAGATGAAAAACATAAGCAAATCGCCGTCGGCGGTAGATATAAACAAGCTAAAATGGGTAAACGGCGAGCATATCAAAGCCCTATCGGAAGAAAAATTCTACGAGCTTGCCCTGCCGTATTTAAAAGAAGCAGTAAAAAAAGCGGGCGCGGACTATGCGGCATTGGCAAAAATAACACAATCCCGCGTAACCGTTGTAAAAGACTGTGCAGAGCTTGTGGACTTTATTGACGAGCTACCCGATTACGACATCGAGCTATACACCCACAAAAAAATGAAAACAAACCCGGAAATCGCAAAGCAAAGCCTACAGCTTTCGCTGGCAGCATTAAAATCGCTGTCCGCTTGGAATCACGACGCACTTTTCGCAGCGGTATCGGGCATTGCAGAAACCAACGGGCTAAAAAACGGACAGGTACTATGGCCAATACGCACGGCACTTTCGGGCAAGCCCACGACCCCCTGCGGCGCGACAGAAATATGCGAGCTTTTGGGCAAAGATGAAGCATTAAGGCGGATGGAAATTGGACTGGAAAAACTATAAGCAACACGGTATATGGCTGGTATTAGCGGCGGGTTTTATTGCCCGCCTGTTTGCGTTCTTTTTTATTGACCTTGCCTTCGAAAACGATATTCAGACATTTCAGCTTTGGGCGCGGCGGCTTTTCGAGGGTGGGTTTTCCAATTTTTACTCGCCCGATTTTTTCTCGGATTATCCGCCTGTTTATATGTATGTTTTGTTTTTTGTCGGTGCTTTTGCCGACGCGCCGATATTTAGATTTTTGACGTTTTTGCCTGCCATGCTTGCCGACCTTGGGATAGGCTTTGTTATCTATAAACTAGCCGTCAAAAAATCACTACCCTTTGGTCTCTTAATTACCGCAGCTTGGGTTTTTAACCCTGCCATTATTATGATTTCGGCGGTTTGGGGGCAGGTGGAGTCGGTTTTCCTGCTGCTGCTTATTGTTTCACTTTATTTTATGCGGGACAAAAAGCTTCTTATTTCCTATGTGCTTTTTGGGATTGCGATTATGACAAAGCCGCAGTCGCTTTTTCTCGGGCCTGTTTATTTGTACTCGGCGTTTGAGTTTCTGCGAGGCGAGCGGTTTAGCGCAAAAGCGTTTTCGCAGCTTCCGCTTGCTATCGGCGCGGGTATGGGTGCTATGGTGCTTGTTTCCCTTCCCTTTGGGCTTACGGCTACGTTTAATCAGTTGATGTACGGCATGGGCTTGTACAGCCATGCATCGGTAAATGCTTTTAATTTTTGGGCTTTGGTGGGGGGCAACTGGCAACCCCTTGAGGGCGTAATGTCCGTTGTTGGCATTGTTATCGCGCTTGTTATTATCGTCGCTGCGCTGGTGGCTTTGCATGTGGACAGTACGCGGCACGAGGGTAAGCATTTTTATCTTATCGTCGCCGCTATTTTTATTGTGATTTTCACCTTCTCGGTACGAATGCACGAGCGGTATATGTTCCCGGGGTTGGTGTTTCTTCTAATATATTATTTGGAAAATCGAGACAGGCGCGAGTTTGTATTGTACTGGGCGTTTTCTGCGATGTTTTTTGTAAACTGCCTGGAGGTTTTGCGCTGGGCAAACGGCGGCTTTGATTTTGAAATAATAAATAATTCGTCAATTTATGTGATATCTTTTATTACGGTTGTGCTGGCGGTCGCGCTCATCGTTACGCTGGTTAGGAATTTGCTGGGACGCAAAAACGAATTGACGGAAAAAGATAGCCTAAAAAACCCTCCACGCATGAAGGCACTTGACTGGGGCGGCATTGTGGTGCTGATAGCGGTTTACAGTATGCTGGCGTTTACAAATCTTGGTGATATGCACACACCGCAGACAACGTGGATTTCCGACGAGGAATTTAAGCATATACATTTGGGCGGCGATTTTTTTGGCGAGGATACGGGCATAAAATATGTTTCGGAGTTTCAATATTTGATGGGTGCGCGGCATGATATTCCGTTTCATGTCCACGCATCTATTGACGGATACGAGTGGGAGCTTGTTTACAGCACATACGGCGGAAGTGTTTTTGCATGGCATTTCGCGCCCATGAGTTTTTATGCGCGATTTATTGCAATCTGGGGAGGGGAAGGGCTAAGGCTGCAAGAAACCGCCTTCCGTGGCGCAGACGGAGAAATCCTACCTGTAGCCAGAGGCAGCGAATCCCCGCTTTTCGACGAGCAGCACCTAATCCCGGAAAGCCGCAATTTTATGAACAGTACCTACTTCGACGAAATCTTCCACCCCCGCACCGGCTACGAATTTTTGCACGGCCTAACCGTCTTCGAAACAACACACCCGCCATTGGGCAAGGTGTTTATGTCGTGGAGTATCGACCGCTTTGGCATGACGCCGTTTGGTTGGCGTTTGCCGGGTACGCTTTTTGGGATTTTTATGATACCGCTGATATATGCGTTTGCGCGTTTGCTTTTAAAATCCAATAGCTTCGCGTTGTTTGCGGCATTTATTTTTACCTTTGACTTTATGCTTTTTTCGCACACACGGCTGGCTACCATAGATACCTTTGTTACGTTTTTTGTGCTTGCCATGTATTTTCTTATGTATTGGTATACGCGGCGGGTGGAAGAGAATTCCCTCGTTAAGTCGCTGGTTTTGCTTGGGCTTTGCGGCGCAGCGATGGGGCTTGCGATTGCTTCTAAATGGCAGGGGCTTTATGGCGCGTTGGGTTTGCCGATTTTATTTTTCCCGGCTTTGTACAAGGTGTATTTGATTGATAAACGTAAGGCTAAGATTATATTTTTCTCGTGCTTTGGCTTTTTTGTTGCGTTGCCGCTTGTTATTTATGTGCTGTCGTACATCCCCTTTGTAAATGCACAGGGGGGTGGGGGGCTACGTACTATCTGGGATAATCAGGTGCTTATGCTGCGCTATCATTCTATTTATGTGCTGGAGCATTTACACCATCCCTTTGCCTCGCCCTGGTGGTCTTGGCCGCTGATACAAGTTCCGCTTTGGCAGTACCAAACGGTAATTTCCGCCACAATGCGGCAGGGCATGAGTTCCCTTGGTAATCCTGCGGTTTGGTGGTTTGGTATTTTTGCCGTGGGCTTTGCGGTTTATATGCTGGCCAAAAAACGCCGCAATGAGTACGATACCATGTTTTTGCTGCTGGCCTATGCAGTTAACTTTTTACCGTGGATTTTTGTAACGCGGCTTACATTTATTTATCATTATTTCCCCAGCGTGCCGTTTATGGTGCTTCTTATTGCACTGGTCTTTAAAAATTATGTAAAGCGCGATTATTTGTGCTTTGCTTACGCGGGCTTGGTGTTTGCGCTGTTTGTGGTATTCTATCCGGTGCTTTCGGGTACACCCGTTAGCTTGGAATATGTCGAGCATTTGCGCTGGTTCCCCAGATGGTTTTTTGTATGAGAAATGCCCTTTTAATGGAATTCATCGGCTCGCTGTTTTTAATAATAGCAGCCATATCACCGATAATTTTGTTTTACGAGACCATGGGCGCGCATATCGGCATTGCGTTACTGGCAAACGCAATATCCGTCGCCTTTGTGCTATGCGCATTAATAGAAATCGCGCTCCCCATATCAGGGGCGCATTTTAACCCTGTTGTCACTCTGGCGAAAACGCTGGAGCAACAAACAGGGTTAAAAAAAGCGGTTTTATACGTTGTATGCCAAGTAACGGGCGGGCTGGCAGGTATAGCCCTCACACACCTGATGTTTTTCGAAAAATTCGGCGGCATATTTTTCATCTCGGAAGTCGAGCGTAGCGGCTCGATATTTTTTTCCGAAATGCTCAGCACATTTATTTTGATATTTGTGATTTTAATGCTTGGACACCCCAATGTTAAATCTAAACGCGCCGCGTTTATCGTGGCTTTTTTGGTTGGCGGAATGGTAATGGCCACCTCGTCCACGTTTTTCGCAAATCCGCAGGTTACGTTTGCGCGTATATTTACAAGCTCGGCGTCGGGGATACAGCCTGCCGACGCGCTTGTATTTATCGCCATGCAGATAGTCGGAGCGGTTTTGGCTTTTTCCGTTTACAAGGTTTTCGCTCCTGTCAAATCATAGAGGCTTTCAAAACGATAGCCCATTTCTTTGTATTTTGTCAAAAGCTCGTCCAAGATATCCGCATTTGTTTGTGAGACATTATGCAAAAGAATAATCGCCCCCGGGTGGGTACGCGGTATTAGCTTAGAGAAGGCTTCTTCCCTGCTGGGCTGGTTATCCCGCTCCCAGTCCTTGTACGCCGTAGACCAAAACATGGTCTTGTAGCCGAGTTCTTTTGCGTGTTCCAGGTTTTTCTCGCTGTAAACACCACGCGGCGGGCGATAAAATTTTGGGATTTCTTCCCCTGTCAAATTTTTGTAGATTTCTTCTACTTGGGATAATTCTTTGGCAAAATCTTCTTTGTTGGCAATTTTGCTCATGTCAGGGTGAGTCATGGTATGGTTAGCCACTATATGGCCTTCCTCCACCATGCGCGTCACAAGCTGCGGGTAGTCACGTATATATGTGCCTACCAAAAAAAACGCCGCAGGGACTTCTTGTTTTTTTAAGATATCCAGTATCCCCGCTGTCAAATCAGTTTCGTATCCCGCGTCAAAGGTTAGGTATAGTACCTTTTCATCTTCGTTCCCCATAAAATATGCGTCATACTGTAGCAGATGCTCTGCCGTCGCATTGGTCTCGGGTCTTCCGCCGTCCTTTGGAAAGTAAACTCCCCAGCTTTCGGCAATTACTACATTAGAAAATAAGATTATGCCCACAAGGGTACATATAAATTTTTTCATAAAAAAAATCACCTCACAATGTATTCTACATTTCTAGGTGATTTTTATACAGAGAACACGTTTGCACTTAATAGAAGTTTTTGTAAAATCGCCAAAGGCGCGTTAAAACAGGCAAGCCACAAACGTATTATTATGAAAACGATTAATCGCCTTATCGTTAAAAGAAGTGGTTGGGCATATTTCGCCGCCGGAGTAAGCGATAAAGGTCGGTAATTTTTTACCAAGCTCGTTAATCTTAAAGTTTATCAAATCTGCCTCGTCGTGTGGCCGGTCTCCCATAACCCAAGAGCGGGATATGCATGAGTAAATCAGAAGTCCGTTGGCTTCGCCTGCTTCTTTTAAAAATTCATCCACCTTTGCGCCCGTGGTGTTTAGGATGTCGGTACGTTCATTTGTAGCTACATGCAGGGTGCTGCCTTCGGGTACTGTGCCATTGCACTGTATTCGTTTTGCGACGGTAAGCCCAAACGCTTGCTTTGCCACCATGGGCGTATTGTCATGAAAATCTATCAAAAACGGAAGAACAAGCAATGATTTTACAGAATCAAATGCCTCCAAAATACCAAGCTCTTCAAAAAACTCAAAGGCAGGGCGAGAGTCAATTTCCGAAATTACAGTGCCACTGCTTTTAGTAACCTTAGCACTTTTTTCGAACATCTTATCCAGCGAAATATTTGCGATATAAAACTTAGGCTTAATATTTCCGAAAACAAGCGAAAATACCAACCTATCGTTATAGTGTTCGCCGTTAAAAATGGTAAAGCTGCCGGAAAAATCATCAGAATCGTCCACGGCGATAGTGCCAAAGCAAGGCGCACCGTAGCTTGCGACAGAAAGCGCGTTTATGCAGTCATCGCCGGAGTACTGATACATAAACGGCCAGTAAGCAAGCACCAAAGACGCCCTGCCGTATACGCCCGTGGCGGCCTGTTTATAGCAGTCCATGATTTTTTGTTCAAAGTTGTCCTCCAGTGACGGTGTTACCACATTAACAAACCTTGCCTCGTCAGTGGTAATCAGCATAATGGAAAGAGCAACCTTGCCTGTTTTATCGCCTGTGGATTGCAGAGAAGAAATCGCTCCAATCACATCAAAAGGCAAAGCATCGCATACCTTTTTCATTACGCCGGACGTCACAAAATCCTTGTGGCAAGCGATTATGCCCAGCGAATTTTTCAAAAGACTTTCTTTTATTTCCAGTCCTGATAAAATTTCGTCTACCGCCTTTTCGTTATTTTCGAAAGTAGACGCTACAATTGTTTTGGTCATTGTTAAATCCCCCTAAAATGTAATAAGTGCCATTGCTATGTCATCGCCGCTACCTTTGTCCGACGATTTTCTTAACCAATCCGGCAGATTTTCTTTTATAAAATCCAGCCCTTCTTCCTGCCAAAGCTTGTAAAAATCCGTGCCGGCCTTCAAAAAGCCGGAAGAATCCGCAAAGCTTTTTGCGTACCCATCCGTAGAAAGCAGAAACATCGTTTCGCCGTTATCCGCATTCCATGGGATTATCTGTGTGCGTACATACATCCATGCATCGGTAAGGCATAGCGACTCGGTATCCTCGCCTACGCTTTCTTCCACAGCGAGGATGGGGCGGGCGTTTCCGCCTTTGTCTATCATCAGGATATTACCGTCGCCTATTTGCAACGCGAAGATAAAATCCTTTGCCGCCGCCACCGCGAGCAGAGTTGTGCCGTATTGGATGTACGGGAAGGGGTCAAATTCTTCCCGCTCCCGGTCCGCGTGTAGTTTTTTTATTTCTTCTTTCCATTTTGCTTCAATCAGCTTTGGAAGGCGTATGTCTTTGTGGTCGGCCAGGTTTGGCAGCATTTCGTATAGTAGCTTGCCCACTAATTTTACTGCCGTTTGCGCGCCTTCGTCGCTGTGCGGGCAGGAGCTGCTTCCATGCCCGTCTGCCACACAGGCGATGGCAAAGTCCTTGCCTGTATGAAGATACAGCGCGTCCTGGCACGGCTTTTCGTTACGAATATGAATCGCACCGTCCACAACATTGCCGATTGCCTTCCAGCTTTTTTTTACCATATATCATCATCGTCCGCAGACGCTGTTGGGATGGTGTTTACGTCAATCGCACTGCCGCCCGCGGTATCACCGACAGAAGGAGCGGATACGTTTTTAACAACGGTAGACGCCCATTTTATAAATTTGACAAGAAGCTGCGGGTTTTTGGCTTCCAAAACAAGTTCTTTGTTGCCCGCGAATTGCTCCAACACGTCGAGGTCTACATCTTTACCGATGGCGATGGCAATACGCACGGCTTTTTTGCCCCAAGGAGTGGCAAGCAGCTCCTCCAGCCCTTTTTTAAAATCATCGGTGGGCTGCCCGTCCGTAAGCAAAACAAGCACGGGCGGAAGGCGTTTTGTGTCGGTAGGGAACTGCTTTAGCTCGCCCGCGACCAGCTCCAGTGCCATGCCCATGGCGGTAACGCCGCCTGCGGTAAGGTCTACCCAGTTAAAATTTTCGATATCGGTGGCGGTGGGTATATGCCACGCCGCACCGTCAGAAAACTTAATTGCGCGTACCATGATGGAGGCGTTAGGGTTGTCGTCGGCTTCTTTGCGCATGTCGGGGATGGTTTGTCGGATGGCGTAGTTAAGTGTTTGAATTTTTTCCCCGTTCATAGAGCCGGAACAGTCCGCAATCCAGAAAAAATCTAAAATGCGTGAGGACATCTCTCCACCGGGAAGATTTCTTTCGCTCATGTAAAATTCTCCTTTTCTAATGGGGGCTACGCCCCCAAACCCCCTCGCTACACGCGGCGAAGCCACGTTCCGCTCCGCTCCCGCGCACCGCACTTTGTGCGGTGGGGTGGTTTTTTATTCGATTAACCCCTCGGCAGGGCCAAAGTTTATTTTTGCACCGTTGATTAGAGGAACGGTTTTACACGGCTCAATCACTGCGGTGTCGCCGTTTGCTTTTATAAAAGTCCAGTTATCTTTAGTTGCGTTGGTAAGCCCCCATTTGCCGGGCCGGGAAGGGTGCTGGCTCATTTTGCCGACCACTGTGTCAAAATCGAAATTAGCGTGCAAGTGGTGCGCAAAAACGGAACTGTTATGGTTTAGCATTACGTTTTGCCCCTTGATATTTAAGCGGGGTGGGGGAGAAATCGTAGTTTTGCACGACCAGCAAGTAGGCTTTTTATTGAAGAAATTTTCCTTGCCGCATTTTTGGCAGTACAGAATACTGTTTTTTAAGGAGACAAAAGCGTCCTTCCATTCCTTTTCCACAATGCGGTGATTTCCGTTGTGCAGGCCTTTTGTGAAGGCCTTAACAAACATGTCGCGCAAATACGGCGGATACATATTCCAGAAGATAATCGCGTTATCCTGATACCCCGGGATAGGGCGGTTTTTGTCATTTACGGGGTCCCATATAAAAATCGGCTCGTGGCCATATATTTTTTCCATCGCCTTTGCGTCGAAGCATTTGATATTTGCTTCAACTGCGCCTTCCAGCGGGTGGTGCAGCATAAACATGTAAAATAATAAGACCGCCATGGAATACAAATCTGTTTCCGTAGACGGTTTACTTTTGCCTGTAATAATTTCGGGCGCGATAAAGCGAGGCGTGCCGTTTGTCGCGCTTTCGGTGTCGAGGTTAACGGTTACGTTATCGTTGTCACAAATAAGTACATCGCCGTTTTTAGGGTCGAAAAACAAGTTGCCGAAGGAAATATCTCTATAACAAAGCCCTTGCGAATGAAGGCTCTGATACCCGTCGGACAAATTAATGCCCGCCATACAAAGCGCGCTAAAGGTAGGCTCGGCACGGCGTTTCATAAGGTCTACGATGCCCTTGTACATGGGTGGGCGCAGCTTCATTATATAACCGAACAGTCCGTCCTTTGTGATGATATCCAGCGGCCACAAAAAGCGGGCGTCGGGTGCGCCTCGTTCTATTAATCTTTCGATTAATTTTTGCTGATATTTTGTGGCGGAGTGCTTGAAGTACCATTTTAAGGCAAATCGCCGACCGCTTTTGTCTTCCACTTCATATACCTCGCCTTGCCCGCCCGAGGCTATAAAACGGATGACCTTATAAGTAATTTTGTGCTTGGAAAGTAGTTTTTGACCATCTGCTAATGCGTAAATCATAGTTACCTCCAAATGTGTGTATATTATATTGTCAGTGTAGTATAACACATGCGTAACATAATAGAAACAATTTATGCGTAAAATTTATCTAAACCTTGAAATTTTTTAGAAATTTATGTTATTGTTTGTAAATGCAGGAGGTGTATTATGGCTCTTATCCAAAATACGTTCGATAGGGCAGGGGAGTTTTATGTCGATTTGTTTGCCGATTGGCTTCATATCCATTTTTTGATAAGGACGGTTTTGATTCTCTTTGTTTTGTGGCTTTTGGTTTATTTGGTGGCGCAGGTGGTAAAATATGTTATTGCCCCTGCTTTTTTGTTGTTTTTTTATCATGTGATTTTTCGTGCATACAATTTTTTGTTTGTGGAGACACCCCATGAGTGGCTGTATATACGCTACCATTCTAAGGATAGGAGTGATTTTTCTGCCGCTTATTTACGGCTTTGCGATAGGGTTAAGCGTAATCGGATGATTCTGGAGCATACTAAATACAAGGGCGTTATGATACGCTCGCGCATCTTTGCACAGCAGTTTTTGGTGATTTGCGCTGTTACCGTTACGCTTTGGGCTTCGGCCTTTGGGCTTCATCAGGAATACGCCTTGCCTGCGATGGCGGTTGTTTCTTACCCCTCGGAAAGTGATGATTTTGCCATGGAAGCAGTAACAGATTTGGAAGAAGAAATAACCATACCAACGGACGAGTATGACCCTTTGACCGTGCCGATTGCTTCCACCGCCGATTGGCGTCCAAACAGTGTTTTTACGCTAAACGAGCAGGGTAGGGCGGGCGCAAGGCTACGCGACGGCCCGGGCATAACAGACCAAACGATAATCGAAATTTTATGGGAAGACACCGCACTCACATTTTTAAATGAATACATGCCCGACACATATGTAAACGGCCTGTACTGGCTGCGCGTGCAAACCCCCGACGGTACTGTAGGTTATATAAGCAGTCAGTTAATTCAATGAAGTAAAAAACGCGGGCTTCTACGCGTTTTTTGCGAAATGGTTTTTGACGCGGTCGAGCTTTAGCTCGACAAGGCAAAAAGAATTCCGATTAGGAGGAGAGTTTTTATGCAACCAATTATAATAACAAAAAGCAATCTGGAAGCAGAGGTAATGAAATCCGACAAGCCCGTGTTAATAGACTTTTGGGCCCCATGGTGTGGGCCATGTCGGATACTCGCGCCCATCATAGACGAAATCGCCGGGGAAATCGACTACGCAAGGGTAGGGAAGATAAACGTAGACGAAGAGCCGGAGCTTGCCGCGGCATTTGGTGCGATGAGCATTCCGTTGCTTGTGGTGGTAAAAGACGGCGCGGTAGCCAAACAAGCAGTAGGCGCAATGCCAAAAGAAGAAGTGCTGGGGCTTCTCAAAGACTATGTTTAAGGGGAAGAAAATCCGCTCCTTTTGGAGCGAAGAGGAGAAAAAATGGTGGTTTAGTGCCGTAGACTTATGCGCGATATTGATTAACCGCGACTATGACGAAGCACGTAAATACTGGAATCACATGAAAAGAAATTTAAGACCGTCACAAAACCAACTGACGATAAATTATCGTCAGTTGAAAATGAAATCTGCCGACAGCAAGATGCGCTTTGGCGACGCGTTGGATATAAAGCTCGTATTTTACGTTATAATGATAATACCAAGCAAAGAAGCCGAGCCGTACAAGCTATGGCTGGCAGAAGCCGCCGCAAACGGCACAGCCTCACAAGAGCTAACAGCCCTTGCCAAAGCCAATGCCGAAACCACCGAACAGCCCGCCATTCCCGTACAAAAGACGATAACGCGAAGGAAGCTGGTATGAGTTATCTAATAGACCACTACAGCAACTACGACGAGGACGCAAGGCTGGGCTACAAGCACGGGCAGGTGGAATTCCTAACCACAATGCGATACATCGAAAAATACTTAATCCAAGACGCACACGTACTGGAAGTAGGCGCAGGAACAGGCCGATATAGCCGCACGATAGCCGATATGGGCTACAAAGTGGAAGCAGTGGAGCTTATACAGCACAATATCGAGATTTTCCGAAAGCAAATCACATCGACACAAAAAATAAACATCACACAGGGCAACGCCCTCGACCTTGGCATGTTTGAAAATAATACTTTCGATATGACGCTGGTTTTTGGGCCTATGTATCACCTGTACACAGAAGCGGACAAGCACCAAGCCATAAGCGAAGCCCTTCGCGTAACAAAGCGGGGTGGGGTGATTTTTGTGGCGTACTGCATAGGCGACGCAAGCATATTGGAAGACGCATTCCACCGAATGAAAGGCTCATGGGTCTCCGAAGGGCTTAACAACGGGAAAATTAACCCGGAAACATTTGCAATAACAAGCCAACCGCAAGATATTTTTGAGCTAACCCGAAAAGAAGATATCGACCGCCTAATGGCGTCCTTCCAAGTAGAACGCCTTCACTACGTAGCCACAGACATGATTTCCCGCTTTCTGCGAGAAAGCCTGTCAACCATGGACGACGAAACATTTAATTTGTACTTAAAATATCACTACGCCGTATGCGAACGCCCCGACATGGTAGGGCTAACGCACCACAGCTTGGATATTTTCAAAAAAGAATAGGAGAGATTAACATGCTAACAACAGGTAAAACAGGAACAGCAAAAACGGTAGTTTCCGAAAAAAACACAGCGAAAACGGTGGGCAGTGGAAGCTTGGATGTATTTTCCACGCCGATGATGATAGCCCTAATGGAGCAAGCCGCCTGCGATTGCCTGTCGGATAGCCTGGAACATGGTCACACATCCGTAGGCACACAAATAAGCGTAGACCACACAGGAGCCAGCCCACTAAATGAAGAAATCACCGCCACCGCCGAAATAATAAACATAGACGGCAGAAAAATCACCTTCAGCGTAACAGCCCACTGCGGCGAAAGCCAAATAGGCAACGGCACGCACACCCGCTTTTTAATCGACGCAGAACGCTTTATGAGCAAGCTTATTAACAGGTGATTAATAAAAGACGGGAAATATAGTTTGCCATAAAAAAGAGGTGTACTTATGAAAGAGAAAAAACAATTCAGTTGCTCAGATTGCGAAACACTGGGTTGCTCTCAGCAAGGGAATAGATTCCCAACGGATTGCCTTGGTGACGGCGTTGATTCAGCGCGTTTTTTAGAGTTATATAAAAACGACCGCATAATATCAAAGGTTTCAATAGCCGCAGCAGAAGTTAATTATAACCATACGAGAGTCCAGGAAACTATCGCCTTCGCTAAAAAAATAGGGGCGAAGAAGGTAGGCATTTCTGCCTGTATAGCCCTGATAAAAGAGGCAAAAAATTTTGCAAAAATTTTGGACACACACGGAATAGAGAATTTTTGCGTAAATTGCAAAGTTGGCTCTATTGAAAAATCCGAAATTGGCGTAACGGAAAAAGGCTGCCTATGCAATCCAATTTTGCAAGCAGAAATATTAAACCAACAAGAAACGGATTTGAATGTGATAATAGGCCTATGTATCGGACATGATTCATTATTTACAAAGTATTCAAATGCCCTGGTTACGACGCTTGTTGTAAAAGATAGGGTATTAAAGCATAACCCTGTAGCGGCGTTATAAAAGAACAAGCCGCCTGCGGATGTCCGTCAGACGGCTTAGAATAAAGACAAATTAACGACCGGCTCTTAGTTGAGATTTTCGCACTTCTTCCTCTCGCTGGCGTATGGGTATACAAATATCAATCTGTAGCTTGCCGCCGAAATACCAACCGTGGTCGCGCTCGTCATGGTATGAAAAATCACGGCGGGTATCGTCATATTCAAACTCGGATTGCGGCAACCAGTTAAGAAATATCTCGTTCCAAGTTTCTTGTGCGGCTTTAACAAAAGAATCTGCGGTAGGTGGAGTAGGGAAGATGGCGTAAAGTCCGCCTGTGACATCAATCTTTGTCATGTCGGGCTGTATATTGGCAAGGTCGTTTGGATTGTCTATGCCCCTGCCCAAAACATAGGTAAACTCGCCTGTGCTTTCGTTGATGTCATAGCACATAGAAATTTCAAAATGCTTTGATTTTGTAAACGTGCCGTGAAGTTTTGTTAATATTGTGCCATAGTCCAAGTTTATGGTGTCCCAAAATGTAGGGGCATTCACATTTTCTTTCATGTTCTCCGACCGATGGCGGCTTGGATAGCCTACCACGGCGAAGGGAGTTAATTCAATAATATGGGGGTGCATGGCGTTTCCTCCTAAAAATTTATTTGTCAGCATACTGACATTTGGTTTCATGGGCGGGTTTACAGTTAAACGCAGCTTGCAAAGGGAAGGGGGGAATCCAAACCAATGCACAAATGCTTTTGTAAACCCTCCATGCGTTTCGAAGCCATAATCCATCGCTACATCTAATACTTTTTTGCCACGAGATAAGTCATACAGCGCGTACTGCAATTTGCGCCATGTTACATAAGACATTAATGATATTCCGATTGTCCTTGTAAAGATACGACTAAAATGGTATGCGGAGTACCCGGCCTTCTCCGCTATCATGGTAGCGTTCATCTCGTCGAAAATATTGTCGTCAATGTAGTCGAGGACAGCTTGCAGTGTGTGGTTAATTGCGTCACCTCTTTTCTCCTGTACAGTGATGTTACTATAGCATGGTATATGTACGGTTTCTTATCCTGGATTGCTTTATATGTATTATTCGCAAAAGACAACTTTTGCGAATAAAAGCCTGTTCTCAAACATCCATTCTGTCCGTTTGATATGAAAGTCCGAAAGGCTTTTTTTATCGCCATTCATATTATCCCCGTGATTAAAAGTCCATATGCTTTCCAAAACGCCAATCATAACAAGCATATATGGAATGGCTTGCTTTTCTTCTTGGGTTAAGGGATTGATTTTGTCGTAGCTTTCGTAAATGCATTTGGCTATTTCCGGATTGTTTTGAAAAACATCCTGTAATAGATAGCATAAATCATATATCCTTACGTTTCTTTGTACCATGTCAAAATCAATAAAGCCTTGAAATTTATCACCGTCAAACATTATGTTGCTCGGATTCAAGTCCTTATGGATTATTTGACGCGGCAGCTTTTTATAAAGCGGGTGGAAGTCATTTATGTAGCCGAGAATTTCTTTTGATACCCTCTCAATCCCCCTATTTGTCGCGTCTCCGTATTCACCGTTTATGAACTTAATCATATCGTATTCGAAGCGAGGGCCGCCGTCATATACGCAGCTTTCGAAAGTGCGGCACAGCAGGGCGGTATTCTCCCCTATTTGTTTAGCTTTCGTCATAGAATCCCCGTTATGGATATCCATATGCCCTCCCCTAACCTTGTGCATTAGGGCAAAGTATTCGTCATCATGTTTAACATAAAATTCGCCGTTGTTTGCGGCGATAAATCTAACAGCCAATACACCCTTATCCGAAAGTTGGCGGGTTAACTCTGTGATTTTCTTCACACAGTCGAAATCATTGGTTTTTTTTAGGATATAGGCATCGTCTATGTCCCATATGTTATTTCTAATTTCTGAAATATTAAAAAAACCGGGGATATCAAATTCCGAAAGAATACATTCCATAAATTTACCTCATTTCTTAAAAAAAGCTCTTTGTCAATACGACAAAAAGCTTTTTTCTTAACAAGCCGACAATCGGACTCGAACCGATGACCTATTGATTACAAATCAATTGCTCTACCAACTGAGCTATGTCGGCGGGGGTGGGTTATTATACCTCACCGCATTGTTTACATACTTTTAGGGTTTTGTCGCCTTCGGATTTTTCCCAAAGGAGTTTTACGCCTGTGCGGCTACAGGCGGGACAGCTTCCGCGCCAGCCTTTGATTGTGCGGGCAAGTTTGCCACGTTTTGGTTTTGGCATATCAATGTCTCCTCAACTTTTTAATTCGTGCGAAACGCATTATAGGACATTTTCTTGGAACTTGTCAATAGGAATCTTTGTACATTTTTTTGAATAAGCTTATTAAAAAGACACCGGGGGTACATAAATGTTAAACGGATTATGGGGCGGAATGATTTTACTTTCTATTGTGGTGGCGTTGTTTACGGGGAATATTCCCGCGCTTACCAATGCGGCGATAGAATCCGCACGGGACGCGATTACCCTGTGTATTACCATGCTTGGGATAATGGGAATGTGGGCGGGGCTTATGACTGTGGCGGAAAAGGCGGGGCTTGTTAATGCCCTAGCAAGGCGGGCGCGTCCCCTACTCCGCTTTCTTTTTCCCGACCTTGGGCGTAATCACCCTGCTCACGAGCCGATTGCCACAAATTTTATCGCTAATATTTTGGGGCTTGGATGGGCGGCAACTCCCAGCGGGCTACGTGCAATGCAGGTTATGCAGGAAGAAAATCCTTCAAAAGATACCGCAACGCGTTCTATGCGGATGTTTATGGTAATCAATATGTCCAGCCTTCAGCTTGTAACCATAAGTGTAGTAGCCTACCGAATGCAGTATGGCTCGGCTAATCCTTCTGAGATTATTGGGCCGGGGCTGGTTGTTACGGCTATTACAACGGTGATTGCGGTGGCGTTTTGCAAAATCCTTGATAGCTTCGAAAGGAAAGGTCGTTAGCCATGAATTGGATATTATTTCTTTCGGATATGATAATCCCTGTTACTTTTGCGGGGATTCTTATGTACGCGCTTAGTAAGCATGTTCCTGTTTATGATAATTTTATCGTGGGCGCGAAAGAAGGCTTTTTTACCGTGTTTAAAATCGCGCCTACCATCGTCGGCCTTATGGTTGCAGTGGGAATGCTGCGGGCGAGCGGCGCGTTTGATATTTTGAGCGGGCTTATTTCTCCTGTTACGGATTATACGGGGTTTCCGAGCGAGGCTGTGCCGCTTACGCTTATGCGGCTTGTTTCTTCTTCGGCTTCTACGGGGCTTTTGTTGGATTTGTTTGAGCGGTATGGGGCGGATTCTTTCTTAGGGCGGTTTGTTTCTGTTATGATGAGCAGTACCGAGACCGTTTTTTATACAATGAGCATTTATTTTATGAGCATTAAAATAACAAAAACGCGCTTCACTTTGGCGGGCGCGCTTTTGGCTAATTTTGCGGGGGTTATGCTTTCGCTTTGGATTACAGGATTGCTCTATCCATAATGTTGTCTTCGTCGTCGGGTGGTGGGTTTAGTTTTTTGTATTCGCGGTGTTCGATGTACTCGTCGAGTAGGTCTTTTAGGATGGCCACTATGGGGATGGCTACGAGCATTCCGAGCATTCCTGCGTAGTGAAGGCCAACGGTTACGCTGATGATGATAAGCAGTGGGCTAAGCGAAAACGAGCCGCCCATTAGCTTTGGCTGGATAAAGTTTCCGTCGATTTGCTGCAAAATAAACATGAAAATGGCGGCAACGGCAGCGGTAGGTATATCCTGCGTGAGAGCGACTACAAGCACCGCAAAGGCTGTGCCAAAAATAGAGCCAAAATACGGGATATAATTTACCACGCCAAGTATAATGGCCAAAAACAGAGCGTGGTCGGAGCCAAAAATCCGTAAAAGCCCAAACATAAGCGTACCAAGGATAATCCCGTCAATGGTCTGTGCGTAGATGTACATATGGAAATTATGGTTAAGCTTGCGAGAATATTTAACAATCGTTTCGTTGGTTTTTAGAGATGTAATTGCCGCGATAAGGCGTTTTAAAAATTCCTTTAAGCGGTCTTTTTCTATTAGAAAATAAATGGAAGAAACAATTGTAAGAATCGTGGAAAATAATGCCCGTGCAGTCGCGCCAAACCCGGCCATTACCGTGCCTGCCACATCAGCAGCGGCAAAGCTGTCCACAAAGTCCGATACTACGCCCAGTATCATATACTCGTCAATTTCCGGCAGAAAGTCTGGTAAATTCCAGGAGTCTACTGCTGCCATCCAGCCCATAAATATTTCTTCGTAGTTTTCGAATTCCTCTATAAATGTGGTTATACTTTCGGACACGGCGGGTACTACTATGTTTGCGATAATCACAAGCAGTGCAATTATGATGATAAAGAGTGTAAGCACGCTAAATGCGCGGCTTCTTTTTTGTACAACGCGGTTGTTTATTTTTAAATATAATTTTTGAATGCCGCTACAGGGCAAATTTAAAATATACGCGATAATACCGCCGATAAAAAACGGTGTAACCACTCCCCAAAAACGATTAATGTGTCCCGTAAAAAAATCTATGCTTGTTATCACTCTAAATGCGATAATCAGTAAAATGCCCAATATAAAATACGGCACTATAGAACGCATTAGCCGAGACTTAATAAATTTTGCCATAATATTGCCCCCTTAGCTCCAAGTTTAGCATTATTTTTTTAAAATGTCATTAAATTAAAATGTATTTACCCCCATAATGTGACATAATGACGGAGTTTAGAAAAGGGGTTATTTTTTTGAAAAATTTTTCTGCAAAAAAATTTATGATTTCGTGCGGGATTACTGTTGGGGTTTTGATGGCTGTTATGGCTGTGGGTGTTGCGGTTTATGCGGGGATTCAAGCTATGACCAGACCTCCTTCTATTCCTACACATGTGGAAATCCGTAATCCTTCGACTTCCGGTGCGAATATAAATACGCAAACTTCTAATAATATAAGCGGAAATACAAACGAGGACATCCCACCGCAGATACTTGCGGTAATGGAGCGGAAGCCCTTGTTTTTTACGTTTTTGCTTTTCGCGCTGGATAGCGGGAATAATGCCGATGTGATTATCGTAGGTGCGTACGATACCGTGGCGGAAGAGGCCTTTGTAATCAGTATTCCCAGAGATACTTTTATCGAAACCAATCGACGGCTGCGTAAGCCTGTAGCGGCATATGCCGTGGGGCGCAGCGGTGGTGGTGGCCATGAAGGTGGCGTTGCGATGTTAAAGGCCGATATGCAGACGTTGTTTGGGTTTACGCCGGATTTTTATTTGCAAACAGATTATGAAGCTTTTGTACGCATGGTGGACGCTGTGGACGGGGTGGAAATTAACGTGCCTTTCCATATGCGCTACGACGACCCCATCGATAATTTGCGCATAAATATCCCTGCCGGTACGCAGGTTTTAAACGGTCGGCAGGCTTTGCATTTTGCACGTTTTCGTAATGCGAATCCCGGATTTAGGGCAATCACGGACTATCAGCGCATAGAAAACCAGCAGCAAATCATTCGCGCATTGTTTGACGAGCTGATGACACCGCGCACGATAGCACGTATTCCCGAGTTTATCAGAATTTACGGGGAGCATGTAAACACAAATTTGACCTATCGCGAAAAGCTATGGTTTGGTACTCAGTTTGTTGGCTCTGAAGATATGACGGTATCCATGTACACCTTGCCGATGGCGTACACCCGCCGCGAGGGCTGGTACGAAGTCCCCGACCGAGAAAAGGTCTTGGAGCTTGTAAATCGCACGATTAACCCTTTCACAAGGGATATCACAGCAGAAATGGTAAGAATCTCACAATGACAAGAATAAAAGAACTTGTGGCAAAGTTAAACGCCGCAAACCAAGCATATTATAACGAAAATCGCGAAATCATGTCCAACTTGGAGTATGACGCGCTGTATGATGAGTTGGTGCGACTGGAAGCGAAAACAGGCATACAGCTCGCAGGAAGCCCCACGCGAAAAGTAGGCTACGAAGTAGTAAGCAGCCTAACAAAAGCTCCGCACGACGTCCCAATGCTTTCGTTGGATAAGACTAAAGACCCGCAGGCTCTTGTGGATTTTCTTGGGGAGCAGCAGGGGTTGCTTTCGTGGAAATTGGACGGGCTTACGATTGTTTTAAAATACGACGGCGGCGAGATGAAGCAGGCGTTGACGCGTGGTAACGGGCATATCGGTGAGGATGTAACACATAATGCGCGGGTGTTTGCTAATATTCCGTTGACCGTGCCTTATAAGGGTAAGTTTGACTTGCGCGGCGAGGCTGTTATTTCCATTGCGGACTTTAATGCCATTAATGAGAACGATGAATACAAAAACCCACGTAATTTGTGCAGCGGCGCGGTTAGGCAACTAAACAGCGAGACTGCGGCAAAGCGGCGGGTTCTTTTTTATGCTTTTGGGCTGCCGGCTTCGGTGGGCTTGATATTTGAGAAGAAGTCGGAGCAGTTGGCTTGGTTGGCGGCGCAAGGGTTTGAGGTTGCGGAGTTTGAGTTTGTTTCTGCGACGGATGTGGAGGATGTTTTGGGGCGGTTTAAGGCGGCGATTCCTACTGCGTCGCTTATGTCGGACGGGCTTGTGCTTACCTATGATGATATCGCTTACAGTGAGTCGCTGGGGGCTACGTCCAAATTTCCCAAGGATAGCTTGGCGTTTAAGTGGGCGGATGAGCTTGCGGAAACTACGCTCGTTAAAATTGAGTGGAATACCTCGCGTACGGGGTTGGTTAATCCTGTGGCGATTTTTGAGCCTGTGGAGATTGAGGGTACGCAGGTGAGCCGTGCCAGTTTGCATAATGTGAGTATCTTGCGTGGTTTAGGGCTGTGTGAGGGTGATAAAATCAGTGTCTATAAGGCTAATATGATAATACCGCAGGTTGCGGAAAATTTGAGCTTGAAATCCCGCTTAGCCCAAGCAGAGCAAGGGCCGGAAAGCTTTGGCCCAAAAAAACAAATCCCCGTTCCCCTCACCTGCCCTGTGTGCGGCGGCGATACGGAAATCGTCGGCGACCCCGAGACGCTTTACTGCACAAACCCAAGCTGTGACGCACAGCAAGTACGTGCGCTTTCGCATTTTGTGAGCCGCGACGCGCTTAATATAGGCGGGCTGTCCGAGCAGACACTTGAGAAACTGGTGGCGCGTGGATTTGTTGCGGATTTTATGGATTTGTTCAGGCTGGAGCGGTTTGCGGATGAAATACAGCAGATGGAGGGCTTTGGGAAAAAGTCTTACGAGAAGCTGATACAAAGTATCGAAGTTGCTAAGGATGTGCCGTTGCCTAATTTTATTTATGCATTGGGGATTAGGCATGTTGGGCTTGCCAATGCCAAGCTTTTGTGTGCGTATTTTAAGCATGACGCAGGGGAAATTGCTGAGGCTTGTAAAGATGAAAATTATTTGGAGATTTTATCCGAGATTAAGGGGTTTGGTGAGTCTATTTCGCGGAGTTTGTTTGGTTTTTTTTCGCAGGAGAAGAATTGCAGGTTGTTTGATGCGGCGTTGAGCGTGCTCAGGATTCAAGTCCCCCACCCTGCTGACGATGGCGAGCGGGCTTTGGATGGATTGACTTTTGTGATTACGGGTGATGTTACGCGGTTTAAAAATCGTGGCGAGTTGCAGGCATTTATCGAGGGTAATGGTGGGCGTTGCGCGGGTAGTGTTTCTGCTAAGACCTCGTTTTTGATTAATAATGACGCGCTTTCGGCTTCTTCTAAAAATAAAAAAGCCGCGCAGTTAGGCGTTCCTATTTTGACGGAGGACGATTTTTTTGCACGGTTTTTTGGTTAGTTTGATAAAAACTTAATACCGCCGCTGCATTCGGATGAGCTGGCACAGCTTGAGCAAAACATCCTTGCCGACGGAAAGCCCCGCGACACAATAAAAACATGGCATGGTTATATAATCGACGGTCATAACCGCTACGAAATCTGCAAAAAGCACGGGCTTATGTACGAAACGGAGGCGATTCGCCTTTCTTGCAAGGAAGCGGCAAAGCTGTGGATTGCTGAAAACCAGCTTGGGCGGCGTAATCTATCGACACTGCAACGGGTAGAAATAGCCGAAGTAAAAGCCAATCTTCTACGCGCCAAAGCCAAAGAAAATGGCGAATACTATAATACACGAAAAATTACCGCGGAACTGGCAGGCGTAAGCGAACGCACCGTTTCCCGCTGCATGAAAATCATAAAAAATCATCCCGGCTACAAAACCCCTGTAATAAAAACCCGCGAGGTAAAAGTACTGTATCGCGAGAATGATGTGCGGTTTAAAGACACACCAATATGCCACGAAAAAATGCTGCGCGATATCTGCGAAATTGGTAAGGTTTATTCACTTTTGCTTACCGATAAGGGCAAAAGGGATATGTTTTTGCAGCATTTGCGGGGGCATGTTAGGATTTTAGAAACTCTTAAAAATTTTTTCTATTGACACATAGATATAATGTGGTAAAATTTGTTGTGGTAAATCCTTGGAGGTTGTCTTTGTCAAAAATGCAAGCTTTTGTATACGGCGTTTTGGTCGTCTTGGGAAACACCAAGGTATTTTTTTGTGGTGCTGTAGGAAGAATGGTTGAATATCTCCATTAGCACAACAGGCGGTGTTCCCTGTTTCCAGGAGTGGTAGCCAAAGGTTTTGCGCAGAGAATGACAGCCTACGTTGTGAGAAACGCCGATTGCGTCGGCGGCCTCGCGGATTATACGGTAGGCATGTACACGGCTTATTGCTTTGCCGGTGAGGGCATTTAGTATAAGCGGTTCGTTAGGATTGGGATTAGCCTGCGAAAAGTACGCGTCCAGGGCTTTGATGATTGCTTTATTTAATTCGATTATCTTATTTTTGCCCGTTTTTTTCTCGGTAAGCTGTAAGTGCTTACGCACGCGGCGGTTTTTGAAATCATAAACCTGCTCGCAACGTATCCTTAAAATGTCGGAAATGCGTAATGCGGTGTATATGGCTATAACAATTAGTAATTGGTTGCGATGTTCGGCACGGTATTTGTAGTATTTTAGTATTGCCTTTACATGCTTACGGTCTCTGATAGGTTGTGTAAGTGCCATAATTTTTCCTCCTATGCAAACTCGATTGTTATTCTAGGACAATATACCGCAGGCAACAATTAACAAAAGGCCTGCATTTGCGGGTGCATACAGTACCTTGCGATGTAGCTTCAAGATTTTTTTCGTATTAATGTTGTGTAAAGTTAATTATGTATGTAACATAATATCTATTGTGTTACATAGGTGCGTTAACCCCCATAGAATCAGGGTTTTCTCCTCCATAATTTGTCCCCCTCTCACGCAGATGAAATTCATCTGCGTTTTTTGTTGCCCAAAACACTGATTTCCACTGAATTCCATTGACATGTAACACAATAGATATTGTGTTACATGCTCATACACGTAGCAGTCCGAAAGGTGTTTTACTTAATTTGGTGTTATTGCCTATCTTAAACGAGAGATAAGCATTGCATAAATAAATTATATAGGAGGAGCGGGGATGTATTTTTCTCGATTCTTACGCGCAGGAGAAAGGCGAAAAGCCTATGCGCAGAAGTTGCTCGCAGTAGCAATGTTGTCAGGGTTGGTTGTTGCAAGGGTACCGACCACCGCACTCGCCCAAACATTAAATGCCGGTGGCGAGCCAAATGCGGGAGCAGTTGGGTCATCTTATGATGATGAGTACATGTACATTTGTGACAAATGCATTAACGACGAATGTGATTGTGCAGACGGTATCTATTGCGATGACCCGGATTGTAAGTGTTCGCTATTGAGGTCACTTGGAGTGAGACTTGCAATTGAGCCATTAGTTGGCGATGCTGATGCAGATTCTGACGCGGATGCGGATGCCGACGCGGATGCTGACGCAGATGCGGATGCGGATGCTGATGCCGACGCTGATGCCGATGCTGACGCAGACGCTGATGCTGACGCAGATGCCGACGCGGATGCTGACGCCGACGCTGACGCCGATGCGGATGCCGACGCTGATGCAGATGCCGACGCTGATGCTGACGCAGATGCAGATGCAGATGCCGACGCTGATGCTGACGCTGACGCAGACGCGGATGCAGATGCCGACGCTGATGCAGATGCCGACGCGGATGCTGACGCAGATGCCGATGCGGATGCCGACGCTGATGCAGATGCCGACGCGGATGCTGACGCAGATGCTGATGCTGACGCCGATGCTGACGCAGACGCTGATGCTGATGCCGACGCGGATGCCGATGCTGACGCAGACGCTGATGCTGACGCTGATGCAGATGCCGACGCTGATGCAGACGCGGATGCTGATGCCGATGCTGACGCAGACGCTGATGCTGATGCAGATGCCGACGCGGATGCTGACGCAGATGCTGATGCTGACGCAGATGCCGATGCTGACGCTGACGCTGATGCTGATGCTGATGCCGACGCGGATGCC
>Ga0209755_10002576_pt1 | contig 24625 bp, 22 predicted proteins | sample TergutCo191P1_FD_187301 | JGI IMG/M metagenome (GOLD analysis project Ga0209755, IMG submission 187301) | Cornitermes sp. P1 segment gut microbial communities from Petit-Saut dam, French Guiana - Co191P1 (SPAdes) (version 2) | ecosystem: Host-associated > Arthropoda: Insects > Digestive system...
ATAACCATAATCCCCGTGACAATGCCGAAAAGCTGCAAGAGTGCAGTCATATCCGCATCAATAGCCGCCTGTCCCAAGTCACCCGACAGGCGTGTCATTAACACGCTTGCCGCCGAAACGATAAGCGCAAGCACAAGAAACACAGACATAAAACCCTTATAACGAAGCCGTTGCCTCGCCAAGGTCTTAAACATCAAACCCATAAATTCCCCTCTCAATCACAAAAACTCTCATATAATGATTGCATAGCAATCATTATAGCATACTATAACGGTTATGCAATATTAAAGTCAAGGGATTTGCGGTCAACTTTTAATGCGAAAATCAACTGTGGGGAAACATAGTCACGACGCTGATTCCCGCAGCAGATATGCAATTTGCTCCGCTTTTTTTCGAGCCAGCGATATCGTCATCACTGCTGCGACAAAAAAGACTACGCAAACTGCACATCACCTGCTGCCCTGTGAAGCAGCACCCCCGTCCCCCTGCTTCACATTAACAGTTTACTTCTGGTAGTAAAAACAGTATACTGCTTCTAGAAATAAAAATTAAATAAAGGGAGGTAATAGCGGATATGAAATTATCGTCGGAATGGGCAGGCAGACTGGAAAACTGGCTTGTTACTCTTGAAAAAGATTTCTACGCAGAACTTGGTGAGGTGAATTTTGAGGGTTTTACAACATTTGACCACCTGACGCTCAGCCAAGCGGAAAAGAAGAAGTTTAAGCCGTTCCCGTCCGGAACTCAGTGGGGAGAGGATTGGCAATACCTGTGGCTTCGGGGAAGAATAAAATTGCCGGAAGCTGCAAAAGGCAAGACGATAATTTTCAACTTAGCCACAGAAGCGGAGAGTACAATTTTTGTTAACGGCGAGCCGTTTGGCAATCACCGCACAGCTTGGGCGACAAGACCTCACCACTTTTTATGTGATAACATACTCGCAGAACATGCAAAACCGCAAGCGGAATATGATATTCACTGTGAGCTTTATGCAGGGCATTTTTACGAAAAATCAGAGCGAGGTATATTCACAGGACCTGTAATGCCGGGAGATTTTAAAAATCCACTCTGCGGTAAGCCGTATATAACCTTAAAACGCGCAACATACGGCATCTGGAATGAACATGCGTATGCGCTCTGGCTTGACGTGAAAACACTTAGAGAGATAATGGAAAAGCAGACAGATGGCAGCCTCCGGGCGGCAAAAATTGCAGATGCTCTGAAACGTTTCATGTTACTCGTTGATTTTGAAAAACCGCCCGAGAAGCGGATAATAGACTACAAAAACGGCAGAAATGCACTAAAAGAAGTGCTGATGGCACATAACGGCAGCACATCGCCGACATTTTATGCAATCGGCAATGCACATCTTGATGTGGTCTGGCTGTGGCCATATGCCGAGACAGTGCGCAAAACAGCCAGAACGTTTGCCGCACAGCTTAGGATGATTGAAAAATACCCCGGCTATAAATTTTTGCAGAGCCAGCCGCAGACATATGTTATGTGCAAAGAAAACTATCCCGAGCTTTATGAAAAGGTAAAAAACGCGGTGAGAAAAGGCGGCTGGGTAGTCGAAGGCGGCATGTGGGTTGAACCCGACACGAACATGAGCAGCGGCGAGTCGCTCATACGCCAGCTTATTCACGGTAAACGATTTTTCCGTGAGGAATTCAGCATTGACAGCGAAATCCTCTGGCTGCCCGATACATTCGGCTACAGCGCAGCTTTGCCGCAGATTCTCAAAGGATGCGGGATTAAGTATCTTGTTACGCAAAAGATTTTCTGGTCATATAACGGCTCGGAGCAGTTCCCGTATCACTATTTTACATGGAGGGGCGCTGACGGAAGCGAGGTAGTTTCATTTTTGCCGACAAGTTATACATACGACACTAACCCTGCTACTTTGATAGACTTATGGGAGAATAGGGTGCAAAAGGATTCTATGGATAAGTTTTTGCTGCCTTTCGGATATGGCGACGGAGGCGCGGGTCCTTGCAGGGATCACTTGGAATATGCGTTTCGTGAGACAGATTTAGAGGGCTGCCCCAAAGTGAAAATGGAACATCCCGGCAAGCTTTTTTCCGATTTGGCTGCTGACGGAGGTCCGCAGGACACATATGTGGGCGAGCTGTACTTCACTGCGCACCGCGGTGTATACACTACTCAGGCGGCGATTAAACGCGGAAATCGCAAGGCAGAAATATCGCTCCGTGAGGCTGAACTGTGGGGAGCTGTCGCCGCATGGTCCGGTTTTAAGTTTCCGCAAAAGGAAATGGACGAAATATGGAAAAAAACTTTAACTAACCAGTTTCATGACATTTTGCCCGGTTCTTCAATTGAAAAGGCAAACAGGGAAGCCGAGGTGGTATATGGGCAAGTGCTGGAAACAGCAGGGAAGCTGACTGCAAAGGCTACAAAGCACCTTGCCAAGGGAGTCGGTTTATCTGTATTTAACTCGCTTTCATGGGAACGCACTGCGGTTGTGTTTGACCCAAAAAACGGTAAAGAAGTGCTTGTAAATCTCCCATCGTGCGGTTTCGCAACGCTCAGCGGCGCAGAGATTCTTGTAAACGAGAAAAACGCTGCACGAGGGAGCGTGACGTCGAGCGGAGCGGTGTTGGAAAACAGCGTGATGCGTGCTGAGATAAACGGAAATGGGGAGGTAGTCTCGTTTGTTTTGAAACAGTCGGGGCGTGAGTTTGCTTCGGGTTCGATGAACAACTTTGCGCTTTACAGGGATATCCCCCGGACGTTTGATGCTTGGGATATTGACAGCATGTATGAAAATGAGCAGATAGAGCTGCGGCAGGGTGCAAAAATAAAGCTCATTTCATCCGGTGATGTAAGAGCTGCTGTTGAGATAAAAAAGAAAATTGGAAATTCCACACTCAGGCAGGTTATCTCTCTGTGCGCCGACAGTCGGCGATTGGAATTTGACACAACAATAGAGTGGAATGAACTGCACCGTCTGCTAAAAGTTTGTTTTCCCGTTGATGTTTTAGCGGAGGAAGCCATTAACGAGATACAGCACGGCTACATAAAAAGAGCAACGCATCGCTCACGCGCATATGACAAGGATCGCTTTGAGGTCTGTAATCATCGCTATACGGCAATGTGCGATGAAAACCACGGTGCCGCAGTTCTCAATGATTCAAAATATGGAGTGAGTATGCTGGGCAATGATATTCGCTTAACTTTGCTTCGTGCCGCTTCATGCCCCGAAATGAGAGCGGATAACGGTATTCAGCGGTTTACTTATGCTTTTACTGCATGGGAGGGAAGTTTCTTTGATTCTCCCGTAGTGCAGGAGGGTCTTGAATTAAATGTACCGCCACTCGTAGTTTCAGGCGGTAGCGATGGTATGTTCAGCGAGAGTTTATTCAGTATCAAACGCGGCAATAGCGTCATAATAGATACAGTGAAGCCCGCAGAGGATGAAAGCGGCGACATAATAGTCAGACTATACGAATCAAAACGTGCCGACTGCCAATGCACCATGAAAGCAAATGTACCATTTTCAAAAGTGACCCTAACGGATATGCTGGAAAACGAAATGGAGCTCCTGCAATCCGAGCAAGGCTCCATAAATCTGCACTTCCGCCCGTTTGAGGTGAAAACCCTCCGCCTTGCACGGTAGCAGCAAGCGCAACGCAGCAGCATGATATGCAGCGTGCTACGCCTTTTTGCCCGCCGGCTTATGTCGTCGGCACTAACTGCATATCCATAATATTCCCGGTTTAGATTGAATGTTTTTTGTGATTATTTCTGTTGTTTATAACATCTTTTAGCTTATATGCTATTTTTTTAATAGCTACAAATATAGTTACACCAACTCCAACTTCTGACCATAAATGCAAGATAATTGAGAATGTGTTATAGAAAGTGCTTGAAGGGTAAATCACAAAAAAAGTAAACGTTCTGGCAGCTCCATATAAAACGAAGAAAACAGAAAGCATAATCCATTTTAGCCGCTGTTTGTGTGACCTGTAAAATAGCTTTACCACATAATAAAATAGCAGCGTAGCAAAAACCGTGCTGAAAAACAAAACGAAAACAGCAGCTAAGTTAAATTCATGTAATACTATCATGAAAGAAACAATACTACAGAAAAGCAGAAAATGCAACACTTTTTATAGGAGTAAGAAGAACAAATTATTGTCATGCATCTTTTATCTATCATTTGCTAGCCTTAGCAAACTGCATATCAATCTGCTACTGCACGTTCAGTTCGCCCACTGCGTTTTCCGCAGAATCTACTATCGAACCATCTTTGATAATGTTGTAAATCGCTAAAATATCAGGCGAAAGTACGCGATCTTCTTCAAGATGTGAAACAACAGAGCGTATTTTGTCATATGCTGCGCCGGTTCCTTTGCCGGGTTTGGCGGGTTTTAGAAAATCAAAACCTTGTGCGGCAGCGAGCAATTCTATGGCTAGAACATTTCTCACATTTTCCAGAATTTCGCGAGACTGCCTTGCCGCAATTGTTCCCATGCTTACATGGTCTTCCTGATTTGCAGAGGTTGGAATAGAATCAACAGATGCAGGGTGCGCAAGCACCTTGTTTTCGCTTACAAGTGCAGCCGCTGTATATTGTAAAATCATAAAACCTGAATTAACCCCGGGGTATGCCGTGAGAAAAGCGGGTAAATCACTTAAACTGCGGTCAACAAGCCGACTTAATCTGCGCTCGGAAATATTGCCCAGCTCAGAGAGCGCAATTTTGAGATAATCCATAACAAGAGCAATAGGCTGCCCGTGGAAGTTTCCGCCGGATATGATTTCACCTGTATCAGCCATGACAAGCGGGTTGTCTGTTACAGAATTAAGCTCTACATTAATAGTTTCCAACACTCGGCGCAGAGCATCTTTTGAAGCACCGTGAACTTGCGAAACACAGCGCAGGGAGTACGCGTCTTGAACCTTATCGCAATCGGCGTGGTCGTCCATAACTTCGCTGTTTTGTACCAATTTTAGGACGTTATTTGCCGAAAGCTTTTGTCCGGTATGCGGACGAATCATAGTTATTCTCGGATCAAAAGCTACTGTAGTTCCCTTTAATGCTTCAAGCGAGAGGGCAGCGGCAATATCTGCTGTTTTCATAAGTGTCACAGCGTCATAACACGTGAGTGCCGAAATCGCTGTCATCACCTGTGTGCCGTTTATTAGTGCAAGCCCCTCTTTGCCGGAGAGTTCAAGTGGACGCAAGCCAAGCGATTTGAGAACAGGTGCACTGGGCACTTCTTTCCCTTGGGTTATAACCTGTCCCTCTCCAAGGAGAGTAGCGGCAATATGTGACAGCGGTGCCAAATCCCCGCTTGACCCTACAGAGCCTTTGCATGGTACATGCGGGTAAACATCATTGTTAAGAAGAGCTACAAGCCCTTCAACTGTTTCGGAGCGAATTCCGGAATACCCCGCACAAAGTGAGTTTACACTAAGCAGCATTACAGCACGGCAAACGTCCTCGGGCAGTCGCTCACCAACTCCTGTGCAATGGCTGAGGATAAGGTTTCGCTGCAATCTCGCACGCTCATCATGCGGAATGAAAATCTTACTGAGTTCTCCAAATCCCGTGTTTATGCCATAAACAGGCTTTTCGGAATCAAGAATATCGTCAACAAAAACCCTGCTTTTATTCATACGCGCCACAGCTTCGGGTGATAGCGAAACACGCTCCTTAAACCGTGCAATCCGCACCACATCATCAATAGTCAGCGGCTTTTCTCCAACTATGTACATAACAACCTCCATTAAGCTACAGCCCAAACATCTGCTGAGATGATTGGCAATTTGCTACGTTTTTGCGAGCCAGAAACATCGTCGTCACTGTTCTCGCAAAAACTACGCAAACAGCCAACCATCTCTACAGCCCAAGTCATCTCATAATTAACTGATTTTATCATAACAACAGGAAATACACAAGCATTGGAACAGTTACGCCGCATAGTAGGGTTGTCAGAAAAATTCCTATGGAAGCCAGGTGTTCGTTTCCGCCGTATTCTATAGCTAGCATTGGAGACATAGCACCTGTCGGCATGGCGGAAATAACAACGAGCACGCCAAGCATAAGCTCATTTGTGATTATCTGTCTCAAAATGAGCCATGTAATAAAAGGAACAGCGATGAGTTTGAGAAATGTAACGGGTAAGATGCGCCAGTCTGAAAAGACGCTCTTAAGCGGCACATATGCGAGCGCAGAACCAACGACAATCATTGCAATGGGGGCAGTGGTGGCTCCGGTTATTTTCAGGGTTTCCCTGATAACGTAGGGGAAACTTATATCTGCGAGTGCTATGGGTATGGCAATGAAAGCTGCAACGAGTGTGGGGTTTATGAACCGTTTTAAATCAAACTTTTCTCTCTTGCCGGAAATCATGACAATTCCTACAGAAAATAGGAGTATGGTAAATGGGATGTTAAACAAGGCGACGTAGAATGCAGATGAAACCCCCAAAACGGCAATAGTTATGGGGAATCCCATAAAGCCGCAGTTGCTGAAAACAGACATGAAGCTGAGTAACCCACGGTCAGTCTTTTTTTTGCCGAGCAGGTACACCACAGGCAAAGCGATGGCAAAGGCGATGGCAAATGTGAGCAGTGTCATAAGCAAGAAATAAACTGTGTCAAAGGCTGTAATGTCTGCTTCATTTTCAACAACCGAACTGAGTATGGTACACGGCAAGGCAACATAGATGATAAACTTCGAAAAAAGCTTATTTCCCTCTACGGTCAACAATTTTGCCTTGCCGATTATGAATCCGGCTGCCATCAAAAGAAAGAGAACAGCCATCTGATTTAAAATAACTTGCAGATACATGTTTTAACTCTTTAGTTCTATCCAAAGTCTGTCATAAAGATCCAGAATATGTTGCGGGAGATGCATAAATACTTCGGTGTTGTCCATTACTGCGGCAGGCGGAAACATGATGGCATATTTCCAAGGATCAATCTCTGCGGCGTATAGTGCTGCTGCCTCGTAGTTCGCTGATGAGTACATGATTGCAGACATATTCATAAGAGCTATGTCGGTGCGAGCCATGAAGTTGATGAATTTTTCCGCATTTTCCCTGTTTGGAGCACCGCGTGGTATGACCATTGCATCAACAAATGCGTTTGTACCCTCAACAGGAACTACGAAAGCCAGGTCAGGATTTGACTCATGCATCCACAGAAAATCTCCCATGTAATACGGACCGAGCCAAGCTTCGCCGGACTCCATCAGATCGAATATTTGGTCCATGACATAAGCTTGCAGGACTCCTCTTTGCTGAACCAAAAGGTCAAAAGCCTGCATTATCTCATCTTCATTGATTGTGTTTTGAGAAAATCCGAGGTATTTCAGTGCTATGCCGAAAGCATCGCGGGGATTGTCGAACATAAGAATTTGACCTGCAAACCTCTCATCCCACAGTGCGCCCCAGCTTGTAATCGAGCCTTCCTCGATGAATCTGGTGTTATAGATTATTCCGACAGTGCCTGTCATATATGGTACGGAGAACCTTTCGTCCGGATCGAATTCGAGATTTCTGAATCTTGGGTCAATCAGCTCAATATTTGGGATGTTTTCGAAGTTAAGTTCATAGAGCATATCTTCGGCAATGAGTCTTGCAATCATGTAATCGGAGGGGACAACGACATCGGCGACAATTGTACCCATTGAGAGCTGTGCATACAGCACCTGATTGGTTGCATATGTGTTATAATGTACTCTGATTCCGTATTCGCGCTCAAATATTTCCAGCACTTCCGGATTGATGAATTCACCCCAATTGTGGACGTGTACTTCACCAACAAATTCGACTTGCTCCCCACAACCGGTCAAAAGCGGCAATGTGAGCAAACCTAGGATTGCAACTACTAATAAGATTTTTTTCATGATACTCCTCCTTGCATTGATGTTTCGTATATCTATTCAGTTTCAGCAGCTTATGTACAATCTACTCTGCACCTAGACTGCTACCCCGGTGAATAGCCTATAGCTTTCTTGTTTTTCTCATCCTGCCTGGCTTGGCGGACATTTACTATAATCAGCAGCACAAGCACAGTCACAAACAAAATTGTGGACAGAGCGTTTATCTCAGGGGTCGTGCGCCTGCGAGTCATTGCGAAAATTTGCATTGGCAGAGTCATTACATTACCGCCGGACGCAAAGTAACTTATGATAAAATCATCAATAGACAGAGTAAATGCGATTATCAGCCCGTTTATTACCCCCGGCATAATTTCCGGTATGATAACCTTTCGAAAAGCTTTCATCCATGTGCAGCCGAGGTCACATGCCGCATCAACCAAGTTCAAATCCAATTGTCTAAGTTTAGGCATTATACACATCACGACGTAGGGAATACTGAAAGTCACATGAGCAATCAATAATGTCCCAAAACCCAGATTAAATCGAAGAAACGAGCCAAGCGTGATAAAAAGTAAAGTCAGAGAAACGCCTGTCACGATGTCGGCATTCATCATCGGGATATTATTTATGTGCATAAGTGTGGAACGCCATTTGCTGCGCATATAGAAAAATCCGATGGCGGCTAAAACTCCTGCAATCGTTGCTATAACAGCAGATATAAACGCCAAAGAGAGCGAAGTGTAAAACGCATCCATTATCATGTTATTTTGCAAAAGCGAGCGATACCAATCAAATGTAAAGCCACTCCATATAACACGGCTTCTGGAGTCATTAAATGAAAATACAACTAGTATGGCAATCGGTGCATAGAGAAACAGTAGAACAAGCCCGATATATGCTCTGCCGAAAAATCCCGGTTTCTTTGTCATTGTCCTCCTCTCACCAACCTTCCGTCATTGTCGCCGAAGCGATTCATCACAACCATGAAAAATACAACTATAACCATCATCACAAGCGCAACAGCGCTGCCGAGCTGCGGATTAAATGCCGCACCAAGAAACTGTCTTTCTATCAAATCACCAAGCATCATGACCATGCCGCCGCCAAGCAATTGTGTAATGACAAACGTTGACACGGACGGAACAAATACCATCATAATTCCCGAAAGCACACCGGGCAAACTCATTGGTACGACCACTCTGCGAAAGACGTTACGCGAACTTGCACCAAGGTCTTGCGCCGCTTCTATCAAGCTGCGGTCAATTTTTACCAAAACCGAGTAAATCGGCAGTACCATAAATGGCAGGAAATTGTACACCATGCCGATGACAACGGCGGTAGGGGTATTCATTATGCGAAATGTAGGAAGCCCTATTGTTTCAAGGAATGTATTGATGATGCCGGTGTTTGCAAGCAGTGACATCCATGCATAAGTCCGCAGCAGGAAATTCATCCATAACGGCAATATCACCAACATTATCAAAAGCCGTTGCACCCGTGAACTTTCGCGGGAGAGTATATATGCAAGGGGGTAGCCGATTGCGATGCAAATTAATGTGGCAATAACCGCAAGTTGAAATGAGCGCACAAAAAACGGTAGAAATCTGTACATTTCAGCAAAATTAGCCAGCGTAGGCACACCGTCTCTGGTAGTAAATGCGTAACCAACGATAAGCAACACAGGAGTAATGACGAATAACGCCATCCAAATAACATATGGAATTGAAAAGTGTTTTGGTTTTAACATAAAAAGAATACCTAAATCCAATTTCTGACTATCCAGCAGATGATATGCGGTTTGCGGAGTCAACTTCTGATTTCACTTTCGTCTTCTTCAAACTCATACTCGACATCGCCTATATCATCATAATCTGCGCTGTATGAACTGTAGTCGCCATACATGCCTGAATATTTGCTCTTTTTCATTACATGTATGCCGTCAGGCTCGATTTGAATACCGATTTTTGTGCCGACAGGGCATAAGTCGGTGGTTTGGATAAGCCATTTGAAACCGTGAAAATCAACGATTATATCATACATGACACCACGGAAAGTGACGGCAGTCACCGTGCCGGTCAGCTTACCTGCCTCAGACGGCACGATGTCAACATCCTCCGGACGAATGACGACATCAACCGCCTCGTTTGGCTCAAAACCCTTGTCAAGACACTCAAATTTTCTGCCGAAAATCTCAACAACAGCATCAGAACGCATGATTCCATCGACAATATTACTCTCACCGATAAAATCTGCGACAAACGCATTTTTCGGCTCGTTATAGATATCCTCGGGCGTGCCTATCTGCTGAATGACACCGAGATCCATAACAACCACAGTATCAGACATTGCAAGCGCTTCCTCCTGGTCATGGGTAACATAGACAAAAGTAATACCCGTATCCTGTTGGATTTGTTTTAACTCGTTTTGCATATCCTTGCGCAAGCGCATGTCAAGAGCACCAAGAGGCTCGTCAAGCAAGAGCACCTTTGGCTCGTTGACGAGAGCGCGTGCGATTGCCACACGCTGCTGCTGACCTCCGGACAAAGTAGAGACATTTCGCTTTTCAAAACCCGTTAAGCTGACAGTTTCAAGCATAGCAGTGACACGGTCAGCTATTTCGCCCCTGCTGAGCTTCTTGCCTCCGGGACGTTGGAGCTTTAAACCGAATGCTACATTTTCGTAGACATTCAGGTGAGTGAAAAGAGCATATTTTTGAAATATTGTATTGACCATCCGTTTATGTGGCGGAACGTCATTAGTCCTCACACCGTCAAATAAGACATCTCCCGAATCAGGTTTCAGGAATCCGCCGATAATCCTTAGCGTTGTGGTTTTACCACAGCCGCTGGGACCAAGTAGTGTGAGGAATTCTTTGTCTTTAACGTACAGATTAATGTTGTCTAAAACAACGTCACCGTCAAACGCCACTCTACATTCCGAGAGGCGAATCAACCCTTTTTCCATTTATCCTCCCCCTTATCCATAACCGAGTTTGCGCGGACGAGAGCGTAAAGTTTGCGTAGAGAACAATATAATGCCATAACATGCAATTGTCAATAGAAAAATTTTATTTTTTCACACAAAATGCTTTTGACTATTTCACTTGACGAAATATTTAGAAAGGACTACAATGATAGGCAAAGAAAGGTATAATCGAGATTTACCTGACTTTGAGGTGTGGCTACAGTAAATGAGGGAAGGAAAAGAATAGATTTTGATAGGTAACTTTAAGCGCTATGACATGACGCGACGACCAAATCGACAATGGAATATACTCAGGCCTATAACATGGCTTCTCAGTTATCCCACATGCATAACCCACAGGGCGAGGATAAATAAAGATGAAATGCCGGACGACCTCAAACCACCATACTTTTTGCTTTGCAATCACAACGCTTTTATGGATTTCAAAATCATGACAAAAGCGATTTTTCCAAAGCGGGCAAATTATGTAGTCGCTATCGACGGCTTCATCGGCAGAGGCTGGTTGCTCCGTGCCGTGGGGTGCATATGTACTCGCAAATTCGTTAAAACAATCAATCTGGTGATGAATATGCTTCATGCAAAAAACAGTGGGGAAATTGTCGTTTTATTTCCGGAGGCAAGATATTCGTTATGTGGCACACAGGCGAAATTGCCTGAATCTCTCGGGAAAATGGTGCGGAAAATGGGAATTCCGGTAGTGTCGCTCATAATGCACGGGCATCACATAAATTCACCGATATGGAACGGCGGCAATAGAAAGGTCAAGCCTGTAGAGTCTGAAATGAAGTTACTTTTCACGAAAGAGCAGGTCAAGCAATTATCTGTGCAGGAAATTAACGAACGGCTTGCAGAGGTCTTTACATATGACGATTTTGCATGGCAAAAAGAAAAGGGCGTTAAGGTAAAACTCAAAACCAGAGCCGAGGGTTTACACAAAATCCTCTATCAGTGTCCTGCGTGCAATACTGAATACAAAATGTCATCAAAAGGCATTATTTTAAAATGCGACCACTGTGGGAAAACTTGGGAAATGAGTGAATTGGGGCAGCTCAGTGCGCAAACGGGGGAGACAGAGTTTTCACATATCCCGGACTGGTATGAATGGGAATGTTCAAATGTGCAAAGTGAAATCGAGAATGGTACATACTCATTTGAAGCCGAGGTACGTGTTGAATCACTCCCGAATGACAGAAAATTTATTGTATTTAATGAACGCGCCAGACTCCGGCATAACATGGATGGATTTAGGCTGGTCGGCTCATATGAGGGTGAGCAATATGATATAAAATGGCCTGCTCAGGCGATGCACTCATGTCATATTGAATTTAACTATATGGGTCGCGGCGACTGCGTTGATTTAAACACAACTGATGATACGCTCTATTTATTCCCTGAAAACGCAGAATTCTCGGTCACGAAAATCAGCATCGCAACCGAGAAACTGTTTTTACATCCTGCTTCGCGGCAAGGTATTTAAAAATATTTCACACACCTTGTCGGCTCGTTAAATTTGCGGATAGTCAATAAAATACTTATCAGCGAATTCTATTTTGTTTAGCTTAAATTCCTGTCCGTTTAAATACTCCAAAATTCCCGCATCAGTCTTAAATGAAAACACAAGCTTATACGAACACAGGGCTTGTTTTGTTTCATGGTAAGGCTTGTTTTTACGCTCGCTGCCGTATTTACTGTCGCCCAGAATGGGATGTCCTATGTAGGCAAGTTGTGCGCGTATTTGGTGCGTTCGCCCTGTTATCAGGCGGCACTGAAGCAAAGAAAGTGTGTCTGAACTTGCCATGGTCTTGTATTCCATTATAGCTGTTTTTGCGCCGGGTTGGCTGTTTTTTGTCACATAGACGCGATTTTTTACCGCATCTTTGAAGATATATCCTTCAAGTCGTCCGTGCGGCGGATTTGGCGTGCCGTGTGCTATGGCGAGATAATATTTGTCAAGTTCCTGATTTTTGATTTTTTCGTTGATAATACGCAGCGTTTCGGCGTTTTTAGCGGCAATAACTATCCCTGATGTGTTTCTGTCGATGCGGTTGCAAAGTGCCGGCGTGAATGAGTTCTCATCACGTGGTTTCCACTCTCCGCTTTTGTGCAAATATGCCCCGACCCTCGCAATTATCGAGTTGTAGTCAAAACTGCCGTGGCTGTGGCTCAGCACTCCTGCCGGCTTGTTTATGAGCATTATGTTCTCGTCCTCGTAGACTATGTCGAGCGCAGGGTCTGAGATTTTGAGGTATGCCGACTCTTCACTTGGCGTTTCAAAAAACTCGTCGTTTATATACATTTGCACAATATCGTCCAAGGTGAGCTTATAGTCTCGTTTTGCACTTTTGCCGCCGACCTTGATTCGCTTGATACGAATGTACTTTTGTACAAGGGAAGATGGCAGCAACGGCACAGCCTTTGCTACAAATCTGTCAAGCCGTTGTCCGGCATCATTTTTACTTATGGTGAATTCTTTCATATGGAAGCAGGGAGTGAAGCAGCACCCCCGTCCCCCTGCTTCACAAAAGCCTCTCTGAGCTCTAACGCTTTTTCTTCGGGGCAGGTGGGATTGCACCATGCGCCTGCGCCTGTTTCGCTGGACGCGAAGAACTGTTGCTTTTCCGCTGAGCGCATCGGAGGAATGAACTCGATGTGGAAGTGGAAAAACTCATCGCTCTCGCCCGATGGCGGTGCGTTGTGCATACACATCATGTATGGGAAATGCGTGTTAAAAAGGGCATCGTACATGGCAGAAGCGTCGCGGACAATTTCCCCGAGAGAATCAAGCTCTGAGTCTGTCATCTGCGCGATATTTGCCACATGGCGTTTAGCCGTTATATGTGTGGCGTATGCCGTTTGTGCGAAAAAGGGCATATAGAGCGTGAAAAACTCGTTATCATGAATTACACGTCTGCCGTCCTTTATTTCCTGCGTAAGCAACTCGCAAAACAGACATTTGCCGGTCTTATCAAAATGCTCCCCGCTGCCTTCAATCTCATCTCTTAAATTTCTCGGAACAAACGGGTAGCCGTAGACCTGCCCGTGGGGGTGGGGCATGGTTACACCCACTACATCGCCGCGGTTTTCAAAGATAAATACATATTTAATCTTAGGGTCGCTTGCAAAATCGGTGTAAACCTCTCTCCACATACGTGAAAGTTTATGCACATGCTCATCCGTAAGTTGCGATAAGCTAACTTCATGTTGGTCTGCATAGAGTAACACTTCACATCGCCCGTAAGCGGGTTTTGCTGTAAATAACCCACCGGAAACATCGTCAGGCGCAGGCGGGGTTACAGAGAGTGCCGGAAAATCATTAGGATACCTAAATACGTCAAAGCCCTCATCGGGTACTTTTCCGCTTCCCGGGCAAAAAGGACACCAGTTTTTCGGCATTTGCGGACGCTCCTGACGGTGGCTAGCAATCATCAGCCAGTCGCGTGTTATCGGATTATATCTGAGTTCAGCCATTTTGTGGACAACTCCTCTCTATTCCGCCTTCTTTGCGCACATTTAGGAAATGGCACGCGCCATCGCCGAAAAATGCACACATCTTTGATTTATAGTGCTCTCGAAGTTCATCGGGCACAAAGGCTAGTATTGTTCCTGCGAAACCTCCGCCGTGTACGCGCCAGGCTCCTTTGCCATCCAGCAGTTTTTCAGAGAGAGCCAAAGCAAGAGTTATTCCTTGCTCGTGTGGTGCAGCTCCGGTGAACACATTTTGTAAATATGCAAGTGATGAACGCCCTGATTCGTTGACTAAATTTAAAAATGTCTGCATATCTCCATGCTCTAGTGCCTCAGCCTGTTTTCTTACACGTGCGTTGTCTTCATAAAAGTGAATGGAGCGAAGTATTGCCCTGCTGCTCAGATGTCTTAGTTTATCTATTTGCTCGTAGAAAGCATCGCTTGATACTTCGCTTAAATAGTTTTTGCCGAAATGGTTTGCTACAGTTTTCATTTCATTCGGTATCGCTGCATATTCGCTTGTTAGGTCGGCGTGTGAGCCGCCTGTGTCTACAACACAGAGCGAATAACCCGAAAAATCTGCTGTAACAGGTGTGACTACGGCGTTTTCGGGGTCGGTGAAGTCTATCTTGCTCAGTCCTCCGAAACTCGAAGCGGCTTGATCCATGAGACCGCATGGTTTTCCGAAATATTCATTTTCTGCATATCTTCCTGCAATCGCTATATCAAGCGGCGACACTTCGGCATCAAACAAGCCTTTAAATACGTTGCCGATAAGCACTTCAAATGCTGCAGAACTTGACAGTCCCGAGCCCGCAGGAATTGTAGAGCTAACTGTTGCGTCAAAACCGTCTATTGCGTGACCGTGCGCATCAAACCATGCTGCAACGCCTCTGATAAGCGCAGCGGTGGTCTCTTTTTCTTTTTCTTGCGCCGCAAGTGTACTCAGCTCAACGCTTAAGTCTCCGTATTGCTCATTTCTCAAATTGACGGTGTTAGTACCGTTTGGGACAGCTTTGCAAATAACTTCTAAATCCACCGCAGCGGCAAGCACAAAGCCATGTTGATGGTCAGTATGGTTTCCGCCAATCTCAACACGACCGGGAGCAGAGAAAATTCGCTCTTTCATCAGATAAATATTCCTCTCAGAAATTTGATTATTACGATTATCGCAGAGTAAACGGAAATCGTCAATAATAATCGGAAAATTGCTTTAAAAAGAGTCCGATAAAAGGAAATCGCTGATGTTTTGATGTGTTATCCCGTCGCGGCTCATATCAACATTATCCATGGAAAGCACATACTTCGGGAAGTTATCGGCAATGCTGTAATAGGCTCCGAATTCACGATTAACCGTTTTTTCGCCGGAAAGCAAATAACAAACTTGAATGTATATCCGCTTGCCGTCTTTATCTCCCAGAAAATCAATCTCTTTTTCACCCACACGCCCGACGGTGACCGTATAGCCGCGTCGCCACAGTTCCAGACAGACCATGTTTTCAAGAACAAGCTCAATATCTCGCTCATTGTTACCGTATACGGCTTGCCGCAGTCCATGGTCAGCAACATAGTATTTTTCGTGTATTTGCAGTATTTTTTTGCCGGATATGTCTAATCGTTTGATCCTGCCGAATAAATATGCATCTTCGCAGTATTTTAAGTAGTTCAGGATTGTTTCAGGGGCTACGGTGCGCTGTTCGCTTTTGAAAAATTTTGAAAGGCTGTTTGCTGAAAATGACTTGCCGATATTCGCCATTACATATGCTATGATACGTTCAAGCAAATCAACATCTCTGATATTGTTGCGCTTCATGATGTCTTTTATTACGACCGAACCATGAAGGTCTTGCAGATACTGCTTAGTGTCGCTTTCACAAAGAGCGACTTTCAAGGGGAACGGCATACCCCCTTGCTTTAAATATTGCATGAACAGATCTGCTTCCGACAGCGCCCGTTTCTTATCGCTCATTGCTATGCTGTATTCGCGTAGTGAAAAAGGATATACCTGTATTTGAATGTATCTGCCTGACAGCTTTGTTGCAAACTCGCCTGACAGCATTTTTGAGTTTGAGCCGGTGATGTAAATGTCCGTATCGGAACTCACTCTCAGAGAGTTAATGCATGACTCCCAATTGTCAACCTCTTGAAGTTCGTCAAAAAAGAGATAGGCGCGCCCTTTTATGGATTCAATTTTGTTTTTCAAATAGCTGTGCAATTTTTTTGCATCTTTAAACTCGTCAAGTTCCATATCCTCAAAATTGAGCATAATCATATTTTCGCCTGATACGCCCCTTTTTTTTAGCTCTAGGCGTACCATTTCCAGCATAACCGACTTTCCGCTTCTGCGTAGGCCGGTCAATATTTTTACCAGCTCCGGTTCATCTATGAACCCACGGAGTTTCTCCATATAAGTTTCACGCCAAACCATTTTAAACACCCCCGTGAATGACTTGCTTCAATTATAACTGAAACATTTAGGGGAGTCAACTATTTTATCAGTCATAACTGATAAAATTCGCTATGGGGGGAGTCCACCTACCTAATTACCTTTCTTGCGAGTTTTATGGCGGTGCGGTACCAAATTGGCTCCATTCGCTTTCTTACATCGACTATGCGCTCCATTATTGCTATTTTTTGCGGGCACTCTTTTTCGCATTTGCCGCATCTTGTGCAGTCATACAAGGAAAATGTGGGGCTGAAGCCTCCTGATGTTGTCGCAAACTGCGTGATTCCTGCAAAGCGGCTTATAGTGTAGCTGGTGTTGTATGAGAGAAAACTATCGGGTATGTTTATCCCTTTAGGGCAAGGCAGGCAGTAGTTGCAGCCTGTGCAGGGGATTTTGTATGAATCTTGAAAAATGTCGGCTACTTTGGCTACAACAGCCAGCTCATCATCTGACATACAGCCCGGCTCAGACAACGAAGCGAGTGTGATGTTTTCTTCAAGTTGCGCCATATTGCTCATGCCCGAGAGCACCACCGCAGGTTCGGTGTGATGCCATAACCAGCGCAGTGCCCATGAAGCAGCGGAAGCTTCCGGGTTGCTTTGCTCCAGCATTTTAAGTGCAGCGGGCGGCAAATCGTTTGAAAGGCGTCCGCCAAGCAACGGCTCCATTATAAACACCGGTATATCCTTTGAGTAGGCATATTTTAAGCCGTCACGCCCCGCCTGATAGTTGATGTTGATGTAATTATACTGAATCATGCAAAACTCCCAATCGTATGCATCAATCAGTTTGGTGAACTCATCTTTTAGCCCGTGAAAAGAAAATCCGACTTGCCTAATCTTTCCATCAGCTTTTTTTCCTGCAATCCATTTTTCCACACCAAGTCCGCACAGCCGCTCCCAATCTGCAAGCCCCGAGAGGTTATGCATAAAGTAGTAGTCTATATAGTCAGTTCTGAGGCGTGAAAGTTCTTCATTGAATACGTTGTCAAAATCTTCGTAGCTACGGCACTTAAAGAGGGGCAGTTTTGTTCCGATATACACCTTTTCACGTACCTTGTTTTTTTCTAAAACAGTGCCCAGCGCAACTTCGCTTCCGGGATATAGATATGCTGTGTCAAAAAAGTTTATACCTTTTTCGATTGCGTGCATAATAAGAGTCTCCGCTTTTGGCATGTCGATTCTTCCCATAGTGCCGGGTAGGCGCATACACCCAAGCCCCAGTATAGACAGCTTGTTGCCGGATTTTTTATCTATGCGATATTGCATAAAGCTTGTTGCTCCAATCTTGAATTTGTGTTATTTTAATAGTACAACATAAATTAACAAATAGCAAATAAAAAAACATTTGACATGCGCCCTGTTTTGTCTTATAATGATTCGATGTGTGCAGGAGAAGCAACAATGCTAATCGATCTTCGAGAGATAATTGGAGTTCCCGGCGGCGTAGTCTCGTTTGACTTCGAGCCTGATTTATCAGAAGCAGTCGCAGGGTCGATTGTGGCGATAGCACAGCCGGCGAGAGCTGCGGGAAATGTTACAAACAGCGCAGGAGTGCTGACATTTTCGGCGAATATGGATACATCGTGCAAATGTATCTGTGCAAGATGTCTTAAAGAGTTCGAGTTACCTGTACATAAGCACATATCGGCGAATCTCACTGAAGGGGGAGCAGGCGAAAACCCCGACGGTTACTTCCTTCAGGGAGACAAGGTCGATGCAGGTGAAATAATACTCACAGAGTTTATTTTAGATATGGATGAAAGACAGTTATGCAGCGAAAACTGCGAGGGATTATGCCAAAAGTGCGGTGCTGATTTAAACATTGAGCCGTGCGAGTGCAAAAAGGAAATAGACCCAAGGTTGCAAATTTTGAGTCAATTACTGGATGAAGATTAACCTGTAGGAGGTGTTATATATGGCAGTACCAAAGAGCAAAGTCTCTAAAGCGAGAAGAGATAAAAGGCGCTCATCACACTGGAAGCTGGAGTCTCCCGGACTTTCAAAATGTTCAAAGTGTGGAGAACTGCGTTTGCCGCATAGAGTGTGCAAGGCGTGCGGAAACTATAACGGTCGTGAGGTCACATAAATAAACGCTGCTATTTTTAGGGCGGGGGATTTCCCCCGCCTTTAATATGTAAAGAGGTGATTAGCGTAGTTAAGTCAATCAGGCAAAATTCTCCTGCGAGTGAAAGCATAATTTCGCAGGGTGATGTTCTGCGTAAAATAAACGGAAACATCATAAAGGATGTTTTGGATTATCAGTTTCACTCCTATGACAGCAGGCTGAAACTTGAAATTTTGGGTACAAACGGCAAAGTGAAAATTGTGTCGCTGAAAAAACCCGAGGGTGCCGACTTAGGCATTGAGTTTGAGTCTTTTTTGATGGATAAAGAGCGGACTTGCGAAAATAAATGCATTTTTTGCTTTATGAATCAACTCCCAACGGGTATGCGAAGCTCTCTATATTATAAAGACGATGATGTGAGACTTTCTTTTTTGCACGGCAATTATGTGACGCTCACGAATTTGTCCAAAGCTGATGTGAGGCGCATAATTGAGTATCGCATCAGCCCGATAAACGTCTCTGTTCATTCGCTTGACCCGGCGCTCAGGTCTTTTATGATGGGTAACAGTAAAGGGGGCAAGTCTTTAAATATTATCAAGGAGTTTGCTCAGGGCGGTATTATGCTCAATTGCCAGATTGTCTGTTGTCCGGGTGTGAATTCGGGTAAAGAGCTTAGAAAAACAATCGAAAGGCTTATGAAACTCGGCACGGCGGTGAATTCGGTTTCTATTGTACCCGTGGGGCTTACAAAATATAGAGAGCGGCTTCATCCGATTGAGCCGTTTAATAAAGAACTCGCGCTCAAAACCGTGCGATTGGTTTCACATTTTGCCAGAATGTGCTTTAGAAAAAGAGGGTCGCGGGTGTTTTTCTGTGCAGATGAGCTATACATGATGGCAGGGCTTGACTTGCCGGGTGATAAATACTATGAAGATTATCCGCAGCTGGAAAACGGCGTTGGCATGATGCGGCTGTTTATCACTGAGTTTGAGAATGTTTTTAATAAAAAAAGAGCACACGCACCTTGCCTTGGCAGCACAGATACAAAAATATCAATAGCAACGGGTGAGCTTGCATATCCATACATAAAAAATCTTGTTGACAAAGTGGCTGAGAAATGTGGTACAATTGACTGCAAAGTCCACGCTGTAACCAACGACTTTTTCGGGCATGGTATTACCGTCTCGGGTCTTATTACAGGCGGTGACATTTTAGCACAGCTCAGTGGCAAAGACCTCGGGTCAAAGCTGCTCATACCTCAAAATATGCTCAAACATGGCGAAAATGTGCTCTTAGATGATGTTACTATTGCGCAGCTTTCTGAAAAAATGAGCGTTCCGGTAAAGGTTGTGGGGCAGAGCGGAGAAGAATTTTTCAATGCGCTTATCGAGGGAATTTGTGAGGTGGAGGGGAACGATGGCTAACCCGCTTGTCGCAATTGTCGGCAGACCGAATGTAGGTAAATCAACGCTTTTTAACAGACTCGCGGGCAAACGTCTTTCTATTGTTGAGGACACTCCGGGGGTTACTCGGGATAGGCTGTATGCTAAGACTGACTGGAACGGGCGTAAATTTGACATTGTGGACACCGGAGGCATTGAGCCGAAAGCCGACAGTGAGATTTTGGTGTTTATGCGCGAACAGGCAATGCTAGCCATAGAAATGGCAGATGTCATAGTTCTGGTGACAGATTTTACAACCGGGGTCACGGCATCAGACGAAGAAGTTGCGAGAATGCTAAATAAGGCAGGTAAACCCATCATTTTAGCTGTCAATAAGATGGATTCAATAGGTCCTGTTCACCCCGATATTTATGAGTTTTACTCCTTGGGGTTGGGTGAGCCTATTGCTTTATCTGCGGCACACGGGCATGGTACGGGTGATTTGCTTGATGCGTGTGTGGCGCTTTTTGCCGAGCCGTCAGGCGATGATGAGGACGAAACCGGAATTATCCGTGTAGCGGTTATAGGAAAACCAAATGCAGGGAAGTCCTCTCTTATAAACAAAATACTGGGTGAGGAGCGGGTTATTGTCAGTGACAAAGCGGGAACAACAAGAGATGCCGTTGATACTCCTTTTGAAAATGAGCATGGGAAGTATGTGTTTATTGACACCGCAGGTCTCAGGCGCAAATCAAGAATCGATACCAGAATCGAAAAATACAGCGTACTTCGAGCGCAGATTGCAATTGAACGCTCAGATGTTTGCATTATACTGATAGACGCTCAGGAGGGTGTTACCGAACAGGACACAAAGGTTGCAGGGCTTGCACATGAGGCAGGTAAGGCGAGTATCATCACCATAAATAAATGGGATTTGATAGAAAAAGAAACAAATACCATGGAGCAAATGCGCAGCGAAGTTATGCGCGACCTTAGTTATATGACCTATGCACCCACTCTGTTCATATCGGCACTGACAGGCAAGCGAGTGGACAAAATTTTCGAAATGATTAATTTTGTGAGCGAACAGGCATCTATGAGAATCACAACAGGTACGCTCAATTCGGTGCTTTCCGATGCTACAATGCGAGTACAGCCGCCGACCGACAGGGGCAAACGACTCAAAGTATTTTACATGACACAAGCAGGCATAAAACCACCCACATTTATTTGCTTTTGCAATGATTCCGAGCTATTTCATTTCTCTTATCTCAGGTATCTTGAAAATCAAATCAGGTCGGTTTTTGGACTTAAAGGCACTCCGATACGAATGATTGTCAGAGAGCGCGACAAAGAGAATTGAAAGCTTGACAATAGCACTTGTCAACCGTCAGAGGGGGAAATCATGGCAATGTTTATTCTTTTAGTGTTAATAACAGCAATACCTGCCTATTTGTTGGGTAGCGTCAACGGAGCAATAATTGCGTCTAAAGTCCTGTACCGCAAGGACATACGCGACTATGGCAGTGGAAATCCCGGGCTTACGAATTTTTACAGAACATTTGGCAAGGGCGGGGCTTTGCTTGTCGTTTTTATTGATGTGTTTAAAACCATTGCGCCTGTCATATTCGGCGGTTGGCTGTTCGCTAACTTTCCGGATATGGTTTTGTCTGCGAGAAATCCGTTTGATGCATATTTTCAGGAGTCGGCTGCATTTTGGCCGTTTGATATGTACTTTCAGGAGGTGCTTTTAGGTCAGGCTGTTGCGGGTTTATTTGTTGTGCTGGGGCATTGTTTTCCTGTGTTTTACAAGTTTGCGGGTGGCAAGGGGATTATGGCGATTGGCGCAATAGTAATTGTTCTTGACTGGCGGCTTGCGCTTGTGGCGTGGGGCGTGTTCATTTTGATTACTGCGCTGACTCGTTATGTTTCGCTCGCCTCGATGATTGGCTGTACGGCATTTGCAGTTTCCATGAGAATACTCGACATCGGCGGAATCCCTGAGTTTGCAGTTATCTTGTTAATTGTGATTCTGGTTCACATCAGGCACGCTGCGAACATAAAGCGTTTAATAAAAGGCGAAGAGTCAAAGTTAAATCTGAGCAGAAAAAAATCGTAGGGGACAGGCTTGCCTGTCTAGCTAATGTGATTTTTGTCGCATAATATCCGCAGATAATGGGCAATTTGCTCCGCTTTTTGTAGGGGACGATGGCAATCGTCCTGCAAGCACACGCAAACTACACAGCATCTGCTACACCGAAGCATAGGAGTGAGTATTTTGAAAGTTTCTGTTTTTGGCTGTGGTGCTTGGGGCACAGCGGTTGCGCTTGTTCTTCATGACAATGGGTATGATGTTACAATGTGGTCAAAGTTTGACGACGAAGTAAGAGCGCTGAGAGAGTCGCGAAAAAACAAGCTGCTGCCCGACGTTTTGATACCAAACGATATTACGCTTACATCGGATTTGAGCGAGGCAGTGAGCGAAGCAAAGGCTGTTATAATCGTAGTGCCATCGTTTGCACTGCGGGAAACTGCGACGGCTATTGCAAAGAATATTGACGAAGATGCTGTCGTAATATGTATGTCTAAAGGGATAGAAAAGGACACTTGCGGGCTGTTTTCAGACATCTTGGAGGAAGTGTTTCCTGACGGCACAATGATTGCCGTTGTGTCAGGACCCACACACGCAGAGGAAGTGTCAAAGCGTGTGCCGTCGGCGTGCGTTGTTGCGTCAAGCGATATGTCCGTAGCGATGCGGGTGCAAAACCTTTTGATGAATAAATATTTAAGGGTATACACTTCCACAGATCTCATAGGCGTGGAGCTTGGAGCGGCACTAAAAAACGTCATAGCCCTCAGTGCAGGCATTAGTACAGGGCTTGGAATAGGTGATAACGGTATTGCTATGCTGATGACTCGCGGGCTCGCCGAAATTGCGGAGCTTTGCATGAAAATGGGCGGAAGCAAAGAAACCCTTGCGGGTCTTGCAGGGCTCGGTGATTTAATCGTAACCTGTATGTCCGAACACTCCAGAAACAGGCGAGCAGGGCGGCTTATAGGGCAGGGAATGAGTGCCGATGAGGCGATGAAAAGTGTCGGTGCTGTCGTTGAGGGGTATTATGCTGCAAGCTCTGCAAAAGAACTCGCAGAGCTGATGGATGTGGATATGCCCATTTGCCTTGAAACTTACAGGGTTCTCTATGAGGGCAAGTCCCCGCAAAAGGCACTGGAAGATTTGATGAGCAGAAGCAGACGCAGCGAACAAAGCACAGGCGGCGAGCTTTGGGTTATGTGATCTTACATAGAGTGGAATAGATAAGGGAAAAAAACATTGACACGTGCGATTGCACGTGCTATGATGAGCTTTATAGAGGGCCAGATTTATGAAAAGCTATTCTTCGAGAGAAGTAATTAAGATTCTTAAGGAAGACGGTTGGACACTGCAAAGGATTGAGGGAAGTCACCATCATTATGTACATAACAACAAAAAAGGAATAGTTACAGTTCCACACCCCAAAAAAGACTTTCCAAGAAGAACCCTGACAAGCATTTTCAAACAGGCGGGAGTGGATATGCAGTAGGCATCCACTTGGCAGAATCATTTAAAAGAGGAGTGTTTGTTTTGAAAAAAGATAATTATGTTTATCCGGCTATATTCATTTATGATGATGACGGCATTTCGATTGAGTTTCCTGATTTGCCCGGTTGTTTTAGTTGTGCAGACACAGATGAGCAAGCTCTTTACATGGCAAAAGATGCGCTCCGGGGATACTTGCTTACTTGCGAGGATTTGGGGCAAGAAATAAAAAAACCCACACCGTTGAACTTAATCGCTACAGAAGCCAATCAAAAGGCGGTGCTTATTGATGTTTGTCTCGCATTTTATAGGAAAGCGAATAATAACCGCGCTGTAAAGAAGACCCTCACAATACCGGCGTGGCTGAATGAGGCAGCAGAGCGTGAAAAAATTAATTTCTCTTTTGTTTTGCAATCCGCATTAAAAGAGCAGCTGCACATGCAAGAATAGACAATGAAGCGAAGGACGGGAGTGCGGCTTCAAATCATTTTCAATTTTGAAAATACTTGCTTACATTCACAATTACTAATCCGATGGCAACAATACAAATGAGTATTATTCCCAAAATAATTGGCAACAATACCCAACTTAACCTTACAAAACTGATAATAAGTGTTATTAAAACGGTCACTACAATTAACTCAAATCCAACAAATCTCATGACCTTTTTTCTGTTGAATCTTCCTCTCCCTGCTTCACTCATACCGTTCAAGCCAGCTAGGAATCTGTCTCCTTTTCCCATCATAAACGCAACGCCTAATGATAAAAATGAAAGCAAGAGCAATGCATCGAGTATATAGAAAACTACCATAAGCGTACCTCTTTTCACTGTCCACTTGACAGGGGAC
>Ga0209755_10002577_pt1 | contig 24601 bp, 21 predicted proteins | sample TergutCo191P1_FD_187301 | JGI IMG/M metagenome (GOLD analysis project Ga0209755, IMG submission 187301) | Cornitermes sp. P1 segment gut microbial communities from Petit-Saut dam, French Guiana - Co191P1 (SPAdes) (version 2) | ecosystem: Host-associated > Arthropoda: Insects > Digestive system...
ATCTTTCTATAATGGGCAAATTACCCAATTCAATGAAACCCTTAGGCATGGAAACCGTTTTATCTTTTAAACGAGAACCTAAACCGCCTGCCATTATAACTGCCTGTTTTATCATAATTACTCCGTTTTATTTAAAAATTTCATAAAAGAATCTTTATTTTGTATCGGTGTTTTATCAGGTCTGCCCAAGTCCTTGCGATTTCCTTTACAGACAAGGACTTCTATAAATAAAGGTTTTTCTTCTTCGCCTAACGCAATTCTCAGTTCTTCTTTTGTTTTAACTGAATAAACCTGCTTATAACCGCAAGAGCGTGCAATGCCGCATAAGTCTAATTTCCCGGCAATTGTAGGCTGACCTCCGACAGAATCATGGGCGCAGTTATTTAGAACAATATGGCGCAGATTAGATGGTTTTCGTTCGCCGATTGCAGCAAGAATTCCCATGTGCATAAGCACAGCGCCGTCTCCGTCAATACAGGTAACTGATTGTTTTGGTTTATTAAGAGCGATTGCAAGAGCAAGAGAAGAAGCGTGTCCCATACTTCCAACCGTAAGAAAATCTTTTTCGTGTTCCATGTTATGTTTTTTGCGAAGTTCAAAAAGTTCACGGGAAGCCATACCTGTAGTAGATACAAATACTTCCTGCTGCGAAGAAGCAAAAAGTATTTCTTCTATGGCGCTTTCACGCGTCATTAATAACTTGTCCTCTTTTTGCAAAGAAGAAAGAGTGTACGGCGCAAAAGTATTCTTTTTAACAATTAATACAAAAGGAGAATTATTTTTATTTATATGCGCATAACATTCTTCAAGTTGAATATTTGCTTCATCTTCATTGTTGGAAAGTATCAAGTACGGAAATCCCATTGCATCAAATAGAGAACATGTTACTTTTCCCTGTTTTATATGTTGAGGTTCGTCATGTACATCAGGTTCTCCGCGCCAGCCGACAAGTAAAACCATTGGTATTTTATACACATCGCTGTCTGCAAGAGAGAGCAGGGGATTGACAGCATTCCCTATACCGGAATTCTGCATATAAACAAGAGGTATTTTTCCTGTAGCAAGATGATAACCTGCAGCAAGTCCTATAGCTGCGCCTTCATTTACTGAAATAATATGACTATTTTCTTTTTTCTGTGAAATATCAGTAACAAATGCGCAGAAATCCTTTAAAAGAGAATCAGGAACACCTGTAAAGAACTCAGTGCCATGATGCGTAAGTTTTGATAAAAAATATTCAGGTTCTATCATTTATTTTCCTTCCGGTTTAAATTCGCTCCAGTTGGCAGGATCAAAGATATTAGTATGAACATGAAGCCATTCATTATCATTAATAGCATATTTATATTTATCCATAAGATTTGGATTGTGGCTCATTGATGATGTTATGATATAGCCATTATCTTTATTTTTATATAATTCATTACCATTAAATGGATTGATAAGATTACTAATTAAACCATCTGCGGCTATATGAGGTACATCTGCATTTGTCATAAATGTATAATCTGTTTTTAATTCTTCTTCACTATTAAAATCTTTTACTAGAAGTAATGCATTATAGTAACGAAGCCATCTGTCATGAGGTAATTGTATGTCATTCGGCAGAGGTTCTGTAAGATTATTACCATGATCTGATACAATAATAATTCTTGTATTGTTATAAACATCATTTTCTTTTAAAAAATCAAACCATTTTGCAAGAAGCAGAAAAGAAGCCATATTTACATAATAATGACTTTCATTTGAAAACAATCCTTCTTTTTTATTAATTATATTATTAGAAGGAATATAATCAGGAAGTTCCAAAAAGGCAGGTGAATGAGGTAAAGCATTATATAATATTAATGCATGGTTACTATAATCGTTAATGATATCAGTAATCATTGAAAGGTTAAACAAGTAAGAATAATTATCTATTGTGTTTTTTGAAAGAAAATTTTCTGAATTATTTATAGAAAGATATTCCCCATGATCATAAAATAATTTATGAAAAAATACAGGAGAGGTCTTTAATATAGAGAACCTAATAAAATTATGATGTAATATTTTAAAATGCTTTAATTTAATATTGAAATCATTTAAAAAATCATTTCTGAATAAATCATTATTATTAGTTGCTGTAATATTATTTATATTATCAAATATTGAGTTTTCTATATAAGGTAAATTTTCTACGTTTACATTAAAATTATTATTTGCAAATATTCTCGGCAATACCTGGACAGATTCCAGGATTTTTTCATTTTGTAATTCATTTTGGCGTTTATGTATTTCATATGCAGAATAATAGTAACCTCCAAAAGCACCTGGTAAACCATGTATGGTATAACGTCCGGCAGCGACTGTATTTGGATAAAAAACAAAACCATTATATGAATCTTTTAATTCAGGTTTTTCTTCCATGGCATAAGGAAAATATCCGGAAGTAGCTCTGTCAAGAAGAATGACAATAACATTTTTACCGGTTTTTGATAAAGAAAAAACATCAGCAGCATTTGGTTTTGCATTAAGAATATTTTTAAAATCTTTTGATATATTTATCAGGTTATATATTCCTAAAGAAGAAAAAGCAATAATTAAAATAATTTGTATTGAGAAAAGTAATATTTTCTTATTAAATTTCATTATAATAAAAACGATTAAAATAGTTAGAAGTATTATTAGTAAATTAAATATTTTTAATTTAAAGGTTATAAATTCTGGAAATATTTCAAAATGCAAATCAGAGGTCATAATTCCGTATTCTTTTGGAAAAGTTAAGGAATTTACAAAAAATATAATTAGTAAAAAGGTAATAATTAAAGTTAAAATATATTTTATTTTTTTATCAAATAACATATAAATTAAAATTGCTAATAAAGAAAAACCAAAACATTGAAGAAGAGTAAAACCTATATAAGGTAAAGGTGAAACATAAGGATCAAGATACGAAAAATCTACAACGCTTGTAACGATTAAACTGGATGGTATAACTAAACCAAGTAATAAAAACATACCAGCCAATGATAAAAAGAAAGTGCTTTTAATTACATTAATTGAAGATAGCGCTTTCTGAGGGAGGGGGGGATGAATATATTTTTTAATTAAAGGTATTAAAATTACGAAAAAAGCGGTAAAAAATACAATTAAACGTTTAGATAAGATACCATCATGAAAAAATAAAACATAAATACATACTGGAGATAATAAAATAACTGTAATTATATATATAATTTTTTTTGAATATTTAGATTCCTGAATAATATTCTTTGAAAGAGAAAAAAGATTATTACATGTCCAGTAAAGTACAAGACCGGACGGAGAGTTATACAATAAAATTAAAAAAATAACGGCAATGCCATATAATTGTATTTTTTCTCTTATTTCTAATCCCTTGGTATATACATATGTTGATGCGCAATTTATTAATGTCATTAAAAACGGTAAAATATTTAATGAATTATTGCCCATTACAAGCAATGAATCGGGTTTACCAAGATCAGATATCGGTCCTAAAGAAAACCCTCTTATTATTTCCAGATAAGAAAGAAAATGATAAGCTGCAATAAAGAAAGGTATTAAAATAACAAGTGAAATACTTGTACGAAGCGAATAAAGAGGATGATAATTATTTTGACGATAATAAGCAGAAAGAAGCATAAAACGTTTATCACCTGAAGAAATTGCCTTAATATTATCTACCATAAACTTCATTTTATTTTGAATATTACGTTCCGCTGCTTGATATTTCTCCGCCATAAAATACAAAGGTAAGGTAAAAATACTTACAGCAAAAGATACTCCAATAATGGATAAACCGGGGTTATTCAATATTCTATAAACAAATACATAGCACAATTCTATTATTTGTTCTATTGGGAAGATAAAAATTGTATAAATTATATTTGACATTATTTTAACTATTTTTCTTACAAATAAATATCATTTCTTCGCCGTTTTCAAGGCATCTTTTATCATAATAGCCGTATTCTTCTGTTATTATAAAACCTGTTTTATTTAATATTTCAATTATATCAAAATATTCATGATATTTTATTGTCAGCATATCTTCTTTTACATATTCATTATTATTCTCAATAATTTTTATTTTATTTTTATACTGTATATATTTTTTTTTAGTATCAGCAAAATGATTAACTGTAGAACGAATAATTCTTCTATTTCCGTCAGTAATATCATATGATATATCCTCTTTACCTATCCAATTTTCATCATAGACACGAGGTTTAAATATACTAAATATAAAGATTCCATTATCAATTAAATGTTTATTAACGCATTTTAAACAATTAATAGTATGCTCATCCAATATAAGCCATTGTAAAGAACGCCATGGAATGATTATAAACTCAAAATTTTGTTCAAGATTAAAATTTGACATATCCATGTTGTGAATACTAATATATTGTTTTAAATAAGAATGTGTTGAATTTAACTTGTAATAGAATCTTTCAAGCATTCCTTTGGAAAGTTCAATACATTCAATTTTTCTTTTTAATTTTTCGGCAAGGAAAAGAGAAACTCTTCCTGTTCCGCTTGCCAATTCTAAAATAGTTCCCTTTGTTTTACTTGCATAATCTGCGTAAAATTCCAAATCGTCTTTTATAATATCACGATTATCAAAATCATAAAAATCTGCAGTATTTTGATATAGATTGCCATTAATAAAATTGTCCATACTATTTTCCGCCTGGAATTAATTCCAATATTTCTTTAATCGGCATACAGAATTTATCAGCTTCCAGAGAGCGTTCATTTTCCAGTATAATTTTTGCAGCATTCATCATGGCAGGATATGAAGCGCGCAGCATATGATTTGCATAAATTACAATGGAAGCGCCCCAATCAGACAACTCATTTTCTGTAAATTGATTATAAGTTGTAGGAACAAGTACAATCGGAATAGAAGAATACTTTTCTCTGAATTTTCGGCAAAATTCTTTTATATCATCTCCTGATTTTTCTTTACTGTGAATCATAACGCCGTCTGCACCTGCAGAAACATAAGAAAAGGCTCTTTCCAGCGCATCAGAAACGGGAAAACCTGCAATTAGACTTTCCAAGCGGGCAATAATCATAAATTCTCTTGTAACCTGCGCTTTTTTTCCGGAGCTTATCTTTTCGCAGAATTCTTCGATAGAGGCAAGCTCTTGATTAACTTCAGTTCCAAAAAGCGAATTCTTTTTTAAACCGACTTTATCTTCAATAATGACAGCAGAGATTCCGTTTCTTTCCAATGTACGCACAGTAAAAACAAAGTGTTCTGTTTTTCCGCCTGTATCTCCGTCAAAAATTATAGGTTTAGTTGTACATTCCAATATATTTGTAAGATCCTGGAGCCGGGTAGTAAGGTCAACTGCTTCTATATCCGGTTTTCCTTTGCTGGTGGAATCTGTAAGACTGGAAGACCATATTCCGTCATAGCTTTTTGTTCCATTTTCTTTTTCTATTTCCAGATTTTCAATAATTAAGGCAGAAACGCCGGAATGTGCTTCCATTATGCGAACAGGTTTCTTAATTTCGATAAGGCGGCGAAGAGTTTTAAGACGTATATCAGGTGTTGTTCCCAAAGAACGCATTGCTTCTGTCAAAAAAGAAGAATTAATTCCTTTTGTATAAGGAATTTCTATAACTTCCCCGCCCATTTCTTTCATTAAAGCAAATACTTCTTCCCGGACTTTACTAAAAGAACCTGATTTCCAGTCATCGCCGTGAATGATAGCATCAGGTTTATATTTTTTTAAATTATTAACATAACTCCATTCTTCCTGAGGGACAACTTTAGAAACTCCCCTTAAATTTTCTACCACTTCGCGTCTTTGTTCCCAATTTAAATACGGAAGGCGTTTATGAGAAGCAATTGCAGAATCTGTCAAAAGACCTACAAGAACATCGCCGTATTTTGAAGCTTCTTTAATAATATTGATAATACCCGGATGAATTATATCACCGCATAGACCAAGATAAATTATTTTCATTTTTTATCAGTTACTCCTTTTTCTGCGGAATTTATTATAAAATCAGCAATACGTTTAGCGGATTCTCCCTGATATTGCCACATAGTGTTTTTAATTTCTATACGTTCGCCCTGCATTTTTTCATTGTTATAAAGGTTGGTTATAATTTCTTTAATATTTAACAAAGCAGAACCGTCAATTTGAACACCAATATTTTTTATAGCTTGTATATAATATGGTTCGTTTTCTAAAACAAAGGCATCTAAATAACGAAGATCTAAATCTTGAATATTTACTATAACCGGTTTATTGAATAAAAAAGCATAATCAAAAATTATACCTGAAAAATCAGAAATCATTATATCCGATTTAGAAAGAGTATAAATATTTTCATGATTAAAATCCCATTCAATATTACTATTAAATTTATATTTTTCTGTTAAAGTATCAATCATTTTTTTTTCAACAATTAAAGACTGCGGATGAGGTCTTATAATTATACGCCAGCCAGTTTTAGATAAAGGATCCAGAAGTTTCTCTCCAAATACACTTAAAAGCGCAGAATTATTCCACGACGGGGATACAAGAACGGTAAATCTATGGTCTTCTTCTGCTGGAATTTGCTTTATTTTCTCTGCACATCTGTCAAAAAAGGTATTACCGACAACAATTAATTCTTTTTCATGCAAATTTCTTATTTGCTCAATCATATGAAGTTCTGCAGCTTCTTTTTCATTCGGAATTAAAACAGAATCAAAATAATCAAGAGAAAAAAGATGATAAAGAACTGAACCGCCGGGATGGTGAACCATATGACAATAATGCTTCACATTTTTGGATCGTTTCCATTGAAAAACATCAAGATGAGGAGTTGTAGTTAAAACAAAATCAGCGGAAAGAAAATTTAAAAAAGCATAAGCTTTATTGTTCTGTCCGATGTATTTTCCTTTTACATATATATAATTAGAAGTAAAAACCGGATCATCCTCTGAAGTAGTAAAATAATGAATTTCTATTTTTCGGGCTTCAAACTCATCTAAAACATATTCAAAAAACGGCCAATATCTTTTATCCTCTGCATATATTACATATTTATACTGTGCTTCGCTTAATTTTTTATTATGAAAAAATATAACTCCAAGCTTAAGAATAATTCCCCGTACAAGAAAGTAAAAAGTCGTAGCAATTCCAATGGCAATTGTAAATATTGCGCTGCCTGTTCCTGGATCAATATAAAGCGGTAAAAGATTCATTATTCCTTCTTTTATGTGATATTATTTACATTTTTAATGATATTAAGTACTTTTTCAGCTGCTTTATCATAAGAATATTTATCAAACAAAGCATCCGGTTTCTCAACAGGCTGCTGCAGAAGATTATCAAGGTCAATATCTGTACTGTACGGGTCTATATAGTGAGCGCAATTCCCGTAGACTTCAGGCAGGCTTGCACAGTTTGCAACAATCACCTGCGCTCCGCAGGATAATGCTTCAAGCGGAGTTAAGCCAAAACCTTCGTAATAAGAAGGCAGAATGAAGGCCTTGCATTTTGACATTAAAGCTTTTACTTTTTCATCGTTAAGATAACCAAGTAAAATTATATTTTCCGGCAATGTATCTTCAAGTTCCTTTACCTTTACAGTTGAAAGACTGGTACCGGAAAGAGCAAAATTCGATTGCGGATGTTTTGCCGCATATTCAATAATCCAGCGGATATTCTTTCTTTTAGAAAGACTCCCGAGAGAAAAGTAAAAAGGTTTTTCCTGAAGGACAGGAAAATCATTAAAAATAGAGAAGTCTGAATTAAAAGATTTTATATGATCTGCGCTGCTGTATATAACATTTATATTTTCCGGATTAATTTTAAAAGTTTTACTGATTTCGTTTTTACTGTATTGCGAAACAGTTGCTATTATTTTTGCTTTTTTTGAAATTAAACGGTATTGCCAGCGATTATATGCGCGTATTATTTTATCTTTTAAACCGGAAAAATCATTGGGGAAGAGTTCACAGTAAATATCATGAAGAAAAACAATGCCTGGAGCAAAGGGCAGGGCAGTATTGCCGAATTCAAGCACTGTATATCTGCTGTTAGTTAAAAGAAACCATTGCAATGTAAACATTTGCCAAAGTACATGCTGAATACTTTTTCCATAACGTATAATTTTTATATTTTTATATTCAGGAATATTTTTTATATTTTTTGGAATAATAATAGCAATTTCGTTTAATCGGCAAAGCAAATCAAGCCGTTTTGTAATCTCATATGCATAACGCTCTATTCCTGTGAGACGGCGGCATAAAAAAAAACCATTTATGAGTATAATTTTTTTATTTTTGTTTTTTATAATAAAAAAAACCCTGTAAGCGTCCGTTAAACGATGCATAACGTACTTTTTTATTATTATATAATATAATATTAATAAAGCATTTTAAAATACGAAGAAAATAAATAGGCAGTAAAATAATAAAATTATAATAAAAAACTGCTTTTTTATATATAGCGCCGAAACCTTTGCCGTATTCAAAGGCTTTTTCTGCAGTTTCAGATTTAACAGGATGATAAATATAGTTCCCGGCAATATAACGTCCTTTATTATTATTTTTTAAAAGAAATAAAATAAGATCGCTTTCTTCTCCGGAGCCAAAGAGGGTTCCAAGCCCCAGATTTTCGTCAAAATTAAAAGTTTTAAAAGCTGAATTACGTACAAAAATTGTAAAGGAAATACCGCTGTTTGTAAAATTAAATATAGAAATATCTTCATTATTTTTTTTTGTTTTTAATACAGAACCTTCTCCTCTTATATCCCTGGTATTGCATATATAAAATGAATAATTTTGATTTTCATTAAAAAATGCCGCTGCTTTTTCCAATGTATCAGATTCATAAATGCAATCATCATCAGGAAAGGCGATTATTTCGCCAGATGTATTTTTTAAACCAATATTACGATTAACACTTAAACCTTTCACATCATTGTGAAAATATTTAATATCTAATTTTTCTTTATAATTATTATAAATATTTAAAACACGATTATCTTCATTTTGGTCAATAATTAAAAGTTCAAAATATTTATAAGTTTGTTTTAATAATACTTCTAAAAAAGAAATAATTTCTTTATCTCTTCCTAATGTTGCCATAATAAGTGAAAATTTAGGAGAGTGCATTAATTTCCTTAATTTGATTAGTTATATAAGAGTAAAAAGAATTATCAATTTTATTATATTTATCCGCAGGTATTTTAAATGTAAGTTTATGACAAAAAGATATATTTATTATATTTTTCCATATTTCATTATCAAATGCTGAAAATAAATATTTAAATTGCAAAAAATGCGGATTTTGATTATTAAAGTATGGTATTTTATTAAATATATCCGCTGCATTGGAATCATATCTTATAATAACCTGTAAAAAATAATGAAAAATAAAATAATCTATACATGTTTTTTTAGTATGCCAATATTCCAGTAATAAACATAATAGTTTATACAAGGCATAGTTTTTATTTTTTGCCGCAATAATAAACCAATTTGAAACAGGACAATATTCATCATTAAGAGGACTTTTAAAAAAGAAGAGATTTTCTTTTAATAGTAACTCAGGAACTGATTGCGTAAAAAAAACAGTTGAATCAAACCATAGACCGCCATAGGTATAAAGTAAATAGGTTCTAATAATGTCTGTAAATTGAGGAGCCTGTATATATCCTTTTTTATGTTTATCATGAATATAATCGGGCAGGGAAGTATAAGTTTTTAAATTATCATAAGTAATAATAATAATACGGCATCCATTAATTATTTTTTCTGCTGATTTTATGCAAGATTTAACTAAATCCGGCGCTTTATCAATTCCCTGCAGCCAGCATGTCCAGTAAATAAATTCATTGCCGCCTATATCATTTACAGGCTTGGTTACTTTGATTTCAATATCTTTATTTTTTTTATAGAACTTTTTAACATAAAAATATGATGATTTTGCATATACATAATCTGCTATAAAAATATCTTTAAGACGTTTATAAACTGATGTTAGCAGGATTTTTCTGACACCATGAAAAAACCCAAATGTTTTAAAGTGATATAATAAAAAATTAATAATGTTTTTATGCATTGTTTTCACGTAAAATATCTACAGTTCTTAATAATCCGTCTTTTAAGGAATATAACGGTTTCCATCCAAGTTTTTGAAGTTTAGAGCTGTCAAGAAGAGCTTTGGTAATTACAGAATATCCAGCAATCTCTTCTGAAGATGGAATATCAAAAATAACTTTTTTATTAGAATATTCAGTAAGAATGTTAGCTATTTCAAACAATGATAAAATATTATCATTATTTGAAATATTATAAGCTTCGCCATTTTTGCCATTTAATAATATATATAATAATGCCGAACAAGTGTCAGCTACATAACAACAAGAATATTGCTGTTCACCTTTACTTTTAAGTATAATATCTTCGTAATTAATTGTTTTTTTAATAAATTGTGATGTTGATCTTGAATCATCTTCACCCATTGTTGCTCCGTAAATACGGCAGCAGCGGGCAATTTCAATATCAAGATTTTTTTCTTTTATATACGCCTGACATAATGCCTCAGCTGCTCTTTTTCCTTCAGGATATCCGGCTCTTAAAGTATTGCAGTCTATAAACCCGCAATAGTTTTCCTTAAAAGTATCAGTATCACCTCTATTATCTCCGTATATTTCGCTTGTTGAAATAAAAATTATTTTCTTTACATTATTTTTACATGCAAAATCAAGTATATATTTTGTTCCAAGAACAGAAGTCATAACAGTATTTATAGGTTCTGCTGCATAAGCAATCGGGTGAGCGTTACTTGCACCATGAATAATAAAATCTATAGGAACGTCAAGTGTAAAAGATGTTTGAATGTCTTTTTTTATAAAATTAAATAATTGCGAATCAAAATAATTCTTAAACCTCAGCATTGCTTTCTGTATACTGCGTCCTACAGCATATATTGTTATGTTATTATTGTATTTTAAATTTCTATACATTAATAGATCTATTAAAAAAGTTCCAATTAAACCTGTGGCTCCTGTTATAACTATACTTTTATTGCTAAAAATTTCCCAATCAATATTAATTAAAGAGATTGAATGAATGTCATCTTTATATAAAGAAGAATTTAAATACATGTTTTTATCTTTTAAAATCTTTTCTTTCAGACAGATTAAGCAAAGCTCTGAATATATCTATATCATCTAATGTTGTTATTTTAATATTTTTTTCAGAACCATTAAAAAAAAATATATTTTCCCCTAAAGATTTCATTAATGAACATGCTGCGGAAGGCTGTTTTATTTTTCTTTTTTCCACCTCATCATGAGCCCATAATAATTTTTCTAGACTAAATATATGAGGTGTCTGAGTACGTAATAAATGTTCTCTTGGTATTTCTTCATAAGGATTTTTTTTAGTTTCACTTTTAAAAACCACTTCTGTACAAGGAACATAAGCTATTGCAGAACCATATTTTGAAAAAGTAAAAAGACCGTCAGAAATTATATCTTGTGATATCATCGGTCGATTACCATCATGTATAATTATAATATCAGTAGAGTTGCAATGTTTCTTTAACTCAATAAGACCATTATGAATAGAGGCGTGATTTGAATCTCCTCCTGAAACAACCCATTTTAATTTACTAATATTGTATTGTTTTGAATATGCTTTTAATATATCATGCCAACCATCTAAACATACAACAAGAATAGCATCAACACTGGGATGCTGTTCAAATGCTTCTAATGTATACATAATAAGAGGTTTATCTTCAATGTTAATAAATTGTTTAGGAATATCCTGTTTTATTCGTTCGCTTATTCCGCTTGCTGTAAGTAAAGCTATAGTCATTAAACTATTCTCCTTGTTCTTCATCACCAAATTTTATAAATAGGGGCTCATGTGTTTTTCGCTGTTCAATAGGAGGTAATTCCATATAATTATTATAATATTTTTTTAGATAAAAATCCCAATCTTTTGGTATATTTAGTTCACGTCCTTCAAAAGACTGTTTGGAAAGCGGGAATATCATATCACGTTTATGTGTTTCTGTATTAAAATCAAAAATTCCTGAAAAAACAGATATATATTTTGTTTTTATTCCATTAAAAAAAAGATAAGGAAGCAATTGCAAAGACCTTGATAATTTTAAAGGAATTAGAAATCTTATTCGTTTTATTATAAATAATTTAATTTTATTTTTTGGAATATCAAAACGCATTTTCAAGCGATATAACCTTTTGGCTGCTTCAATAAGAGAAGCTTGAAGACGAAGAAAGATTGGAACGCTGTTATCAAAAGGGAAAATATCTATAAAAATTCCAGAATAATCATCCGGATTTTTTCTATAGCTTTCAGCGAAAACTGTGCCTTTTTTACATAATTTTGCATAAGGTAAATAATTATAATATGTGGTAATGGGACTTTTTCTTGATAATATATAATATTTAGGATTATCATCATCTTTAAAAAGTTTAAGTAATTTTTCGTAATCATTTCTGGGCATAATAATATCTACATCATCGTCCCAGGGGATAAAACCATTATGTCTTACCGCGCCAAGTAACGTACCGCCTGCTAGGAAATAAGTAAAATTATTTTCTTTGCAAAGACTGACGAAGTCGTCTATTATTTCCAGCATTACGTTATGAAGTTTTTTTAATGTATTATCGTCCATATATTAACTTAATTATTGTATTCTTATATTTTTTTTAGTATATAATCAAAAAACCAATGCGGAACAGATAATGGATCAGATAGATAAACTTTTTTTCCATTTTTTTCAGCAAAAAAATCAAAAGAACCATTCATTTTTAAATTTGAATTATCAAAAAAAAATGCTTTATCAGATAACTCAAAAGCAGAATATAAATTATTCATTGTTTTGTAATATCTGGAATTTACCTTATCCTCTGCAACATCGTGTCCGCCGCTTTCAACCCTGTTTTTTACACGCTGTATATTAATTTCAGGATTGGATGTAGCTATAAAATATAGATAAATTTTAAAATCTGCATTTTTTGCATCTTCTAGTATTTTTATTTTTGATTCATGAGAAAAAACTGATTCAAAAGAAAAAGATGAATTTGAAATGATCATCTTTGTTCTAATAAAATCAGCTATTACTGCAGCAAGATAACTTATATCTTTTAAAGATTGATACTTTAATGATACTTTATTTTCATTGAGTGAAATCACTTCGGAAAATTTATAATCTACTTTAGATTGAAAAGATGATGCATTAAGAAAATTTATCAATTCATCATCTGAATAAATTATTGGAAAATTATTTAGATCAAAAGAAGTATTTAAATCTTTCAAAATTATATCCGGATTAATATAATAATATGAATGAAACGCCTCAGTCTTAACCAAATAATCATAAAGAGTTGATTTGCCAGATCCATTAGGACCAGCAAAAACTCTTAATCGTTTAACATGTATACTCAACGAAGCTTAAATATCCTTTTCTTAACATTTATCCTAGGTTCTATTTTTCCTATAATCACTTTTTTTCCGTCAGAATATTCTAAAACTATTTTGTTATCTTCAACATAAGTTAATGGAAGTCCTCTGGCTCTTGCATTTTCAATTGCAAAATGACCTGCATTAGAGCAAACTTTTTGAAAATTTGAGTATCTTTGAGTACCAATAATACGCTTATCTTCGGCGGATTTAATAAAATATTTCATATTTTATCCTTATATATAAAATATATATTAAAAATATCATATTGTCAATATATATAATAAATTATTCAGTTATTGCAATAAAGGTATAAATCTATTTATAATACTATCTTCATTATGTGATAAATAATCAGGATCATATTCAGGTAAATTGTATTTATCTGCCCCAGGCCAACCCTCGCGGCTTTTAATTATTTTTTTTGTGTATTCTTCATAAGATTTTGTATAATAGTGATTAATTCGAATTTTCTCTATACTCGACTTTGAAATATTGCATAAAAATGAATCTATTCCTTGTTCGTTAACAACTTCGATATTAAAAAAATGTGTTGCAGAATGAACATAATATTTTATTACAGTTCTAGGATTAACAATAGATTTATAACCCTCGTGAATACCGTCATTCCTTGTAAAATTTTTTATTATTAAGCCTTTAGGTTTTTCAAAATGACTGCAGAAACCGTACATTACCCAGTTTACAGCCAGACCAACAAAAGGTTTCTTTCCCATAACGCTTTTTACTTCGTTAATTACATTTAATATATTGCTTTCTTTTACCGGAAGTAAAAATTCATCTATATCTATAAATCCTATCCACTTTGAAGTATTTCTATATTTTTTTATTATTTGATTATATGCATAAGCCTGAAATGCCCAATATTCCGCTTTTTTATTTTTTTTTATAAAATCTGCCTGTGTTTTTGGATAAAAATAATAATCCACAATGCCGGATTCAATATAAGGCTGTAAAATGTTCTTGGTATTGTCTGTACTGTTATTATCATAAATAATGAATTTATCAACTCCGGCAAGTTTATGATAATCAATCCATTCTTTAATATAATTTTCTTCATTCTTTACCATTGCAGCTATAGAGAGATTGTATTTAAATTGGTCTCTATTATGAAAAATATAATTAAAGCAAACATTAATGTGTCTTATAGGAAATAAAAAAACGCATTTAATTCTTCCAATAAGTGTTATAAAATTAACAGGTAATATTTTTTTTAATGATTTTTTTATATTCATTGATAAATTACGTTTACAATTTTGTCAACAACTTTTTCCGAAGCTCTTCCGTCTTTAATGAATCCTGTTTTATTATAAAAAACATCAAGTGAATTAAGATATAATGTATTATTAAATTCTTTCATTTTTAATAATAGCTCATCATTATTTGCGGCATTTGGAAAAGGCAATGAATATAAATCAAAATAAAAATCCCTTTCTACTTTATACTCATTATAATCCTTTATATATAAAAATACAGGTTTTTTCATCAATGCGAATTCAAACATACAATCAGAATAATCGGATATTAATATATCCGATGCAAGCATCAATTCCTGCATATCATCGTAATGACATGCATTGATAATATTTTCAGTATATTTAATGGAATCTGATTTTTTTGTTATATTAGGATGTAATCTTACAAGAAATATCCAGGGTGTTTTTGTTTCTTCCTGTAAATAATTTAATATTTGCTCGTAATTAATATCATATACATCAATGCTAAAATTATCACGAAAGGTAGGAGCATAAAGGATAATTTTATAATTATTCTTTATATTATAATAATCTAATACTTTGTTTTTTAAATTAATATTATTAATAAGCAAATCTTCTTTTGGAGAACCGCATTCCAGAATCTCTCCGTTATACCAAAAAGAGGATTTATACAGCTTACTTGTAAAATTACACTCTGATATAAAAAGATCTGCCAGAAAGGAATCATGTTTTGCTTGTTTTATATAATAACCAGAAAGATTAAATTCAACATCTTTTTCAATTCTCTTTAGATTAACAGTTCCATGCCATGTTTGAATATAGTATTGCTTTTTTCTTTTTTTTACATATAATTGCTTTCTGCAATTATCTATCCATATTCCGGAAGTTGCTTCTTCATATACTGCTCTAATGCTTCTGTAAGGAACAATTTTTATCATTTCCGGAATATTCTTATAATATTCAGGAATAGCAGCCCAAACTAACTCGAAATCAAGATTGCGCCGTAATATTTCCTGCGCAATATATTTAGGGTTATCACCATAACCCTTACCATTAAAATTTTGGAAAAATATTTTATTTTTTTTTATTGGGAAAATACGAAAAAAATAATAAAAAAAAGAATAAAAAATAAATTTAATTATATTCTTCATTGCATTTAATATAATCTAGGAAATATTGCCGTCCTCTATACATATTTTTTTATCGCAGCGTTCAACAGTACTCAGACGATGAGCAATAATTATAAGAGTTTTATTGGCGCTTACTGTGTAGATTTCATCCATTATTTTTTGTTCTGTTTCAGTATCAAGAGCGGAAGTTGCTTCATCAAGTACAAGTATTTCAGGGTTTTCATAAAGTGCGCGCGCAATGCCTATTCTCTGCTGCTGTCCGCCGCTTAATTGAATTCCTCCGTCGCCTACATGAGTGTTAATACCGTCTTTACCTTCGAGAAAATTCCAAATATTTGCTTTTTTTAGAGCGGTAATTATTTTTTCTTTATCAGGTTCTGAACCGAATGCGACATTTTCTGCAACAGTTCCGTCAAAAAGATAAATACTCTGAGGTATATATCCTATTTTTTTTCTCCATGAACGGATGTTATCATCTGTTATCTCTATACCGTCTATTAAAACTTTACCGGAAACAGGTTTATGAATACCTGTTATAATATCTACAAGAGTTGATTTGCCTCCGCCGCTTTCGCCTGTTATAGCAATTTTTTCGCCTTTTTTTACATCAAGCGAAATACCTTTAATGACTTCATTTCCTGTTAAATATTTAAAATGAACATCTTTAAGAGTTATTAAACTGTTAAATGCTATATGCTCACAGCCTTCGGTCTCTGTTTTTTGAAGAAGACTTTCATAAACACTATCAAGTGTTTTTTCTGCAAAAGCTATGTTATTAAAATTATGAAGCATTCGGTTTAAAGAAGGCAGAATACGATAAAGAGCAAGAGCATATAAAGTTATAATTGGAATAACTTTTGAAACATCATTGTAAACCCATAGAATAAAAACAATCACAGCAACAAGAAAAGAAAAACCTATGCTTTCAAGAATATTTTTTGGTATAACGCCAAGCACATTATTAATTATTTCAGCTTTTGTGCGGGTTTGAATAGCTGAGTCATAAGCACGAAGAACGCCTTCTTCATTTCCTTTTAATTTAATAAATTTAATATTACCAAGAGTCTCTTTTAAAGTTTTATTCATATTTCTGCTTGCAATAAGCCTTTTTTCACCTTGTACTTTGCTAATTTTAGTCATAATAAAAAGAAGAGCCAATACTATTAATAAAAGAATAGCTGTTACAATTAAAGTCATTTTCCAATTTATAAATAATATAACTGTATATACCATAATAACCGTAAAAAATTCAGAACATAAATTTAGTAAATTTAGAATAATTTTACCGACTTCATTTGTCTCACTTGAAATAGACTGCATTAAAACAGCTGAATTTTTCTGTGAATATAATTTATATGAGATTGATAAATATGTTTCAAATACTTTCCTGGAAAAATATTTATAAGTTCCAGAAGAAAATCTATTTATATACCATGTAAGAAAAACAGAATATATAGCTCTTAAAATATAAAAACATATAATACCAATTCCCATAACAATAATAAATTTAACAGCGCTTGAGTAACCAAAAAAGTCATATATTTTTTTATACCAGCCGCTGTTTATAAGATCCGGATCCGAGGCAAGAGAAATAAAAGGCATTATAACAGAGACGCCTATAGTTTCAATAATAGAAAAGCCAATTGTAAGAATAAGCAATAGAGTTAAATAAATTTTATGTTTACGGATTAATAATTTAGATAACTTACTGAGAATTGGTTTTAAAAATGTTATTTTTAATATAAGATTCATTGCGAAATATTAATCAATAAAATAAATCCATTCCCAAAAACAATTCCATGGGTGTTCTTAAGGCAATATCCGAGAAATCCCATCCTGCGGAGATGCGGAAGAATAAACTGCGCCAGCGTCCGGGAAAGATAATTAGTTCAATGCCGCCTCCCATAAGCAGGTTATCTTTGCCGTATGTAGTTTCTTTAAAAGTATCCTGATAAAAAGCGATATCAAATACAGGAACAAGATGCATGTCAAAATCAAAAATGCGCATAACTTTATTGTTTGGAAACCACTCAGAAGGATGTATTCTAAGCATTCTAAAAGGTATATCAATATTTAAGGATGCAATGTAATCGGCGTTAACCTTGTTGTCAATAATGCCGCGAATTACATTGCCTGCGCTTGATGAATAATCATTGAAATAATGGCGGTAAATAATACGGCTAGATAAACCTAAAAAATCAGTAAATTTAAAATATCCTGCTGCTGTTATGTTTATGCTGCTGTATACATCATCCCATTTTTCATCCGGGAAATTATAAAAACGATTAAATGAATTTGAAATGCTTGCAGAAAAACCTTTTTTAAAGTTGCCGATCCAGTCAACTCTTCCAAAACCTAATGTGTGAGAAAAGGAAAAAGTTGCTCCGTTTCTGCTGTCTATTAATTCCCATTGCGGTAATTCATGGTTAATCGATGCAGAAACGCAAGGAGTATAAGTTAAAAAACCGTAATAACCAAGCTCTAAAGGAGTGGGTATTTTCCAGGAAATTTCCGGTCTGCTTGACATGTACAAACCTTCCTGGAATTCCAAGGGTAAATATTCAAGCTTTTCTTTATTGGAAAGTTCATCGTTTAAAATAAAAAGTTCATGAAAGCTCGGGGTTAAAGTAGTAACTCCAATTGGAATATCTACAGAAATGCCTGTGCTGTTTTTATAATAATATTCAAACTCCCTGTCTGGACGGTAATAAAAATCATGATCAAAATCTAAATGCCATTTAACGCCGAATAAAATAAATGGAATGCCTGAATCAAGCATCAGGGTATAATAAGAGTTTTTTTCTTCATCGTATCTGTAACCGAAATCAACGCGCAGCGCGTTCATCGTACCGAAAAAATTATAATCGCGGGCTTTGATTGTTAATTCTAAACCGGAATTTGAATCGAATTTTGGGTAGGGCAGGGCTATAATATTCCATGTATCTTCGGTATAGATTTCCAAATCCACGGGGATTTTTCCGTCTTCCCCCGGCTCTCCGAGAGTATATTCAATTCTGACATTGTCTTTTAAAACTCTTTCGTTTATTAGTAATTGTTTTTTATCTTGTATAAAACTTAATAATTTATTATGACCTTTTATTTCTTCGCCTTTTTTTAACTCGGTTTTGGTATTCAGCATAAAGGGAAGCGTTATTCCGGTTACATTATAGTTAAAAGAATTAATTACAAAAACGGTATCTGAATCATATCCTGAATCATTCTCATTTTCTGCATCTTCTTCAGCATGGTATTCAGTGTCTTCTTGTGCATCCTGAGAAAAAACAGGGAAGCATAATAAAACAAAAAACGCAGAAAGTAATAATATTTTTATTTTCATTGAGCAATACCGCCTTTTAAAATGTTAATAATCAATTTTGTTTCTTTTTCAGAATCAAAAGTAACAGGACATGCCCCTTTTGCGTCAGGCACAATAAACCTAAGTGAATTGCTTTTATTTTTTTTATCGTTTTTCATTGCGTTAAAAAGCATATCTGCGTTTCCTGATAATTCAGCAGGGTATACGCAGGAGTAGCCGAAAGATGCAATAAGCTCTTTAATCTCTGCGGCTCTTTCCTTGGGCGTTATACCCACAGAAGAGCCAAGGTCGCAGGCGCGAACCATGCCCCAGGCAACAGCTTCGCCGTGCGAAATTTTTCCAAGTCCTGCAGTGCTTTCAAGCGCATGTCCAAAGGTATGCCCAAGATTTAAAAGTATGCGTTTGCTTCCGGTTTCTTTAGGGTCTTCGCTTACAATGCAGCCCTTAAATAAAACAGCTTTTTCTATCAGTTTTAAAAGAAGATCAATTTTTTCACTGTTAAATTGTTTTAAATCTTCCCTGTTAGCCGAAATTAAATCCATTAATTCGCCGCTGCCCGATAGAATTGCGGTTTTTAAAAGTTCCGCCATGCCGCTTTTCCATTCATTTTGCGGCAGTGTTATTAAAACATCCGCCGGTATAAAAACTTTTTCTGCGGGGTAAAAAGTACCTATCAGATTTTTTATATCAAAAAGATCAAAACCTGTTTTACCGCCGACAGAAGCGTCTGTCATGCCAAGCAGGGTAGTGCTGATTAAAGCAAACCGGCAGCCGCGCTTGTAAATTGAAGCTGCAAAGCCCGATAAATCGCCTATTACACCGCCGCCTGCGGCTAAAAATAATCCGTCTCTTCCCAGTTTTTTGTTATGAGCACATTCCAGTATTTTTTCTGCCGACTGCCAATTCTTATTTTCTTCTCCGCTTTCTAAAATACAAAGCGGTATATTATGTATGCCGCGAATTTTTTCTGCAATATACGCGGTATTTTTGTCCGCAATTATAATTGAATTTAAGAAATTTTCCGCAATTACATTAATTTGCGGAATTTCACGTGTAATTATTACTTCTGTATTGTATTCGCCGAATGAAAAATGCAAAAAAAAACCTTTTCCGGCTTTTTACCGGAAAAAAAAGAGAAGATTAACCTGTCTGAAACTATAAAAACCGAAAGATTTTTTAGTCAGACGGACACCAGGAATTATGGCGGCCGAAACACGCTCAAAAAACCCAATGATTTTGCTTACTATGGAAAATATATCATTTTATATAAGCTTATTCAAGAAGGTTAAAGATGTTTTCTTCAATGCTGTTTAAAAAGGTAAATTTAGAAAATTCGCTGATATCCTGCTTGTTTTTTAAGAATTCTTTCCAATTTTCCAGAAAATCCATAGCTGTTTTACGGTGCAGGGGCAGATATTTGCCGTTTAACATATCTTCGCCGCTTTTATTTCGTAAAATTGACCTTTCTTTAAAGACAATGCGTATGTCGGTCAGTATATTTTTTTGCGCTCTGGCAAGAAAAACGATGGATTCGCTTGAGGAATAGCCCTCGCAGTAGAATTTTTTATAAATTTCATAATTCCAGGGTAATAATGGCAGCCTAATTTTTGTAAGAAGCTCCAATTTTTCAAGGGAAGTATCGTCAGATGAATGAAATCTGGCGGCCGAAACCCATCTTGAGGCTTGAGCTCCCCTTAATTCATACTGAGCATCAAGGGCGACAAGAGGCGCAGGAATATCCAAAAGCCGCTTTTTACTGCAGATATTACCGCCTATGGCCGCAACATTTCTAAGCTGAACGCCGGCTATGCTTTGAATGCAGTCTTTTAAAACCTTCGGCACGATTTTTCCAAGTTCCAAAAGTTTATTTAATTTTGTCATGCTGCCAATATCAAGATATTGCTCGGTTCTTGTTATGCGATGAAGCTCCGGGATTTTTTCCAAACCAAGAAAAACGACAGGCAGTTCAAGAACATTTCTTTCCTGTCTGCTTATTATGTCCGTTCCTCCTGCGTAAAGAATCGCCTCCGGAAAGCGATTCCAGGCGGCGAATAATTCCTGGAAAGATTCTGGAAATATTACCTGATTAAGTGGAGCGCCCATCGAGCCTCCTGTTCCGTACTTCTGCAATTAATCCTACAGCTTTAACTATTCTCTCTACGCTTGTACACCTGCATTTAATACCTGAAAATCCATGAAGGATTTCTTCTTTTTTTGGATTTGGAATTCTGTCTAAAAGAGCTTCTGTGCAAAGTATTTTTCCGGCTTCGCAGTAACCGCAGTTTCCCAAATGTACTTCGGCAAATCCGCTGATAATTTCCTGATACTCAATTGTCTGCGAAAAACCCTCTATGGTGATAATCTCGCTGTCTTTAATTTTAAAAGCAGGTATCAGGCAGGCAGGGCTTACAAGTCCGTTATAGATTACAGAACAGGCTCCGCATTGCCCTGCAAGGCATCCAGGTTTTGCGCCGAATAAACTGAAAGAGCCGCGAAGGATATCTATCAATCTGACTCCGGCTTCGCCTGTAAAAACAACATCTTCTCCGTTCAAGATAAAATTAATTGTCATTCTGCCCCCATCTTACCATTTCCCAAATGTCGTCTCTCTTTAAGGGAATGGATTTAAAGCTGTGATCCATAGCCTGGGAAACAGCCTGTAAAAATGCGGAAGGAATACATGCGGAAGGGAGATCGCCTATACCCTTTGATTCAGAAGACGTTTCATTCTCAAGGAATTTAATATGTATCGGAGGAATTTCCATAGGTGAAAAAATCTTAAAGTTCTCGTATTGAATTCTGGGAAGCGCTCCGTCAATGTATCCGATATTTTCTGTGAATGCCCAGCCCAGCGCCTGTGCAGCTCCCCTTGTGAGGCTTCTTCTTGACCTGTTTGTGGATAATATTTTTCCGCCGTCAACTGCAAGCCAGACACCGCGGACAATAGGGATACATTCAACAAGGTCGATTGTTACTTCTACAATTGCGGCAGCAAGACCTGGTCTTTGAAAACCATTGATGTCCTGTACTTCCCAAAGACCGCCTCTTACGCTTCCTTTCTGCGGCTTAATTGTCCGGCGCACCGTGATTGGAAGCGGATCGCGGAAACGCTGTTTTTGAATTGCAGTACAGCATTTTTCTACAAGCTTTGTAATTGCGGTAATGTTTCGGGAAGAGCATGAAGGACCTGCATCAGGAGCTTTCTCTGTAATAATCTTTACTTTGTCAGCTTCTATACCCATTGTTTCCATTGCAACCTTTCGCCATATTCTGCCGTAATCTTCTGATGTTGTAATGCTGGTTGTAATTTCAAACATGCCGTCTTTGCTCAGAGCAGCCTCGACTGAGTAAGAACCTTTGTCTTCACCTTGATAAAGCAGAGAGTTCCCCTGGTAGCCTATTGCTATTCCTATCCCTCTGGGGTTTTCACCCTTTAAAAGCGTCTTACCTTTTCTGCTTTGACGCAGCAGTTCGTAAGATGCCCACTTACGGGAATAATCGCTCATCTTGCATGCCAAATCAATAAGCTCATCACCTGCGGGAGAATTCTTGGGCGGAGGGACAGGCAAGATTGCTTTGGTATTAATATTTTCAAGGCGCCAGAGAGCAGGGTCTTGGTTAACCGTGTCAGAGATATGGGTAACATGACGCTCTGCTGCAAAAAGTCCCTGCGCTATGCCGAAACCTGAGAATGCGCCTTGAGGCGGAAGGTTAGTGCGGTTAGCTCTGGCTGTCAATTTTAAATTCTTGTAATCATATACTCCAAGAGCTCCCAGGCATACTTGATCCAGTATTTCTTTTTCGTTAACCGCATAAGCTCCAAGGTTAACAAAAATATCTATAACTGCAGAGGAGATACTGCCTTTTTCATCGATAGTGCTTGTAAATTGTATATTGGTGCTGCATCGTTTTGGAGTATACAAAAAGTCTTCTTCCCTGTTTAGAATTAACCGCACAGGTTTCTTTGTGATAAAGGCGCAGAGAGCCGCATGGCAGCTTACAAGTGAAGGATACCAGAGCTTTCCGTCCATGTGCAGATTAAGAGCTGTCGGTTTAACATATACAGAATCAGCCTCGAGATTAAGACAGCGAAGAACAGAGCGTTTAACGTGAAAGGGCCATTGAGTGGCTGTCATTATAACAAGCGTTGAACCGCGGTTTTCGTAAAAAGCAATTGAGCCTATAGGTTCGGCATACCAATGATCCTGTATGCCTGTTTTATAACTGCCTGTAATTGATAAACCGCTCTGCTCAGATATCTGTGCAGTCTCGCCTGTTTCAACAGTGCGTTCAGCGGCAAGTTCTCCTTCTTTTACATCAAACACAGGAGTTTCTTCTTCTGCAATTACAGAACACCTGGAGACAAGCTCATCAAGTTTTGATTTATCAGGACCCAATAAAATTGCGATAGGTTCACCGATATACGAAAGTGTCTTGTCCGCAAGTATCGGCATATTTGTATCTTCGAGTTGATTTTTTCCGGGAATATCCTTTGCAGTAAGCAGCAGAAAATCGTCAGGAAGGGTAGGAATATGTATGCTTTTTAATTGACCTTTCGCTATGGGGGATCTGACTGTAGCTGCATATAACAGGTTCAGAGGGTAGATGTCTTCAAGGAAAGGCAATCGTTCCATGTGGATGTATTCTATTATGAAAAATCAATGTTTTCAATCAGGATTTTCTTGAGTAGTTTTGAATCTCTGTAGTCTTTGGATTTTGAAGCGTTGTAACAGCAGACAGGACGCAGTTCTTCCAGCATTTTTTTAATATCGAGGGTCTGCTCGTTTTTTCTGTTTATTCTAAGGATACGGCTGTAATCTGTAAATGAGGGCATTTCATCTGCTGATAACAAAGATTCATCGAGTCTTTCTCCCGGTCTAAGTCCGATATATTCAATTTTAATTTCTGTTTCAGGTTCATATCCATGGAAACGGATAAGCTGCTCTGCAAGATCGCGGATTCGCACAGGCTCTCCCATATCCAAAAGATAGAGCCCGCCGTTTTCTCCGACGCCTCCTGCTTTTAAAACAAGGGAGCAGGCTTCGCTTATCGTCATGAAATACCGGGTAGCATCCGGGTGTGTAACTGTTACAGGACCGCCTTTTTCTATTTGTCTCTGGAAAAGCGGAACAATGGAACCGCGTGAACCAAGCACATTGCCGAAACGCACAACCACAAAATTTGTATTATTCTTTTCCGTATTGGATGCTTCCAGAACCATGCGTTCGCAGATGAATTTCGATGTGCCGTACACAGAACAGGGATTTACCGCCTTGTCTGTCGAAATATGAACAAAGTGTTTTACATTGTATTTAATTGCAGTCTTGATGAGGTTTTCGGTTCCAAAGACATTGTTTTCGATTGCGGCGACGGGGTTTTCCTCCATCATGGGAACATGCTTGTAGGCGGCTGTGTGGAAAATCGCGTCCGCTTTTAATTGGCTGAAAATATAATCTATATA
>Ga0209755_10002579_pt1 | contig 24579 bp, 20 predicted proteins | sample TergutCo191P1_FD_187301 | JGI IMG/M metagenome (GOLD analysis project Ga0209755, IMG submission 187301) | Cornitermes sp. P1 segment gut microbial communities from Petit-Saut dam, French Guiana - Co191P1 (SPAdes) (version 2) | ecosystem: Host-associated > Arthropoda: Insects > Digestive system...
TTATAAGATAAGGATTTACAAACGGTTCGTTAGAAATGTACTTCTGCGGCCTAGAAGACTCGAACTTCCATACCTCTCGGCACTAGCACCTCAAGCTAGCGTGTCTACCAGTTCCACCAAGGCCGCTATAGACTTCTTAACGTATCATAAAATATCATGGCATATCACTGGAAATTCTGACGATTTTAAAGGAAAAAACAGCCAAAATTACCAAGACATATCATGTCATTCCTTTAGGTACTATGGCATTTTAGCGAAAAAGTGTCAAGCATTCTAAAAAGTATCAAACAGGTGTCAAACAAAAGCCTTGAAAAGTGGCTTTTTGGGTGTTTTTAATTATATAAATACTCTCTGCTTCTGGCTATTTTGGGGTGTAGCGGAGGTTATTTTGGATAAATCTAAAGCGGATAAAATTGCATTAAAACTTTTGGCTATTGCCGATGGGTTAAAATTTGGGTCTGTTTCGGTAACTGTCAAATTTTACGGCGGACAGATAGTAACTGTCTCTTATGCTAAGACTGAATAGACATTGGAGCAAGAAAAAAAAGACGAAAGAAGCGAGGAATAATTTTTTTTGTATTAGTTTTTAAGGTTTCCGATTTGTCGGAAGCCTTTTTTTTTGCCCTAACCACTGCTCTGAAAATGGGTGTTTTTAATCATTTATTTTGGTTGTGCGATAACGGATATTTATTCAAAACAAAGATTTTGGGAGAGGTGATTTGAACGGTTATTTAACGGCTAAGGAGGTTGCTTCGCTTTTACAACTTTCTTTACAGACAATTCGGTGGTAACAATGCAAAAGAAAATTCCGTTTCACAAAATTGACAGGGCTGTACTCCATTAAACATCATTAATTTTCCCACTTTTCCGTAAAAGAGGAGATTACACATTTTTTTAATGTGTCAAATAATTGAGGAGAATCTGCCCAAAAGTACAGTTTGAACTGGACTTTTTTCCACTGAATTTTTTTTAGATAAAATATAATTTAGGTGTGTTTTCATTAAAAGGAGTATAAATGAGCGATTTCGAATATGAAGAAAGTGACGGCACCGCTGGTGTCAGCGGCATCGTAATAACCAAATACAGTAAAGAAGCGCCAAAAGACGTAATAATTCCCGCAGAGATTGACGGCAAAAAGGTAACCGGAATAGGCAAAAGAGCGTTCAGCAGAACAAAACTTACAAGTCTGACAATTCCCGAAGGCGTTACCTTTATAGGAGACAATGCGTTTAGTTACCACGAACTAACAAGCGTTAAAATCCCGGACAGCGTTAAATCAATCGGTGAAGAAGCGTTCCGCGCAGGAACACTGTCAAGCGTAATAATCGGAAACGGAGTTGAAACAATCGGTAAAGAAGCGTTTTCGTGTAACAGAATAAGCGAGCTTGTGTTAGGTGAAAATTTAATAACAATCGGCGAACAAGCGTTCAGCAATAACAAAAATAATAATCTTGAAACAGTTATCATACCAGACAGCGTGCAAGGTATAAGTAAAAAAGCGTTCTCAGAAGCCGGAATAAAAAACTTGACAATAGGAAACAATGTAAAGACAATCGAAGAACAAGCGTTTGCCAAAAATCAAATCGCGCAAATAATTTTTGGCAATAGTGCAACTGAAGTTGCTATTGAAACAATAGGCGAATACGCATTTTATGAAAATAAACTGACTGAACTTGTTATACCCAAAAGCGTTAAATCAATAGGCGATTCAGCATTCAGGATTAATCCTTTTAAAGCCGTTGTATTGCCTGAGAATGCCGATTACGGAAATACAACAGATAAGATATTCGGAGCCAGAGTAACCTATTTATCCGAAGCGGCTCACTCATGGGAAAAAGATAATACCCAATACGCGAATCCCGATGATTTTAAATGGAGAAAAACAAAAGACGGCAAAGCTATTATTATCTTTAGTTATTTAGGCAAAGAAAACGAAGGTTCTTCTTTAGAAGTAAATATTCCGCCGCAAATTCAGGGGCTTCCGGTAATTGAAGTTTGTTTTACAGACGGTGTAAAAAAACAAAACAGAATAAAAATAAAACATGTAACCATACCTGACAGCGTTATAACAATTTCCAATAACGCTTTTGAAGGACACGGACTTGAAAGCGTGATAATAGGCAAGGGAGTAAAAACAATCCAAAAAAGAGCGTTCGCCGGTAATCTGTTAACCGAAGTAATTATACCCGACACCGTTACCTTTATAGGATCATCGGCATTCATTAATAACAAATTAAAACACATAACTATTCCCAAGGGTATTACATTTGTTTCTGTAACGGTGTTTGCCGAAAATGAACTTACAAGTGTTACACTGCATGAACGGCTTATATCAATTGAAGACGGCGCGTTCATGGATAACAAAATTGACAGTTTAACAATACCGCAAAGCGTTAAATCTATCCGCGAAGACGCGTTCGAGAATAATAAAATTAAAAGCATTATTATTCCTGACAGGATTACGCATCTGGGCGAAGCGGTATTCAGAAAAAATAAAATCGCAGAGCTTACCATAGGCAAAGCTTTAAGAATAATTCCGCAGAGAGGCTTTGAAGATAATAAACTTACGGAAATTACAATACCCGCGGCAATCAAGGTTATAGGCAATGCAAAAATTGCGTCAGGAAGCTATAATGCTGACGGTCTTTCATTTTATAAAAATAAAATTACAAGCATAGATTTGCCGGAAGGCGTTCTTGTCAGACCGTATTCATTTACTAATAATCAAATTAAAAGCGTTATACGTCCTAAGTACGCCGATTTTAGATGGGATATGCCTGATCGCGGAGCAAAAGGCGACGGCACCCCGACAGACGGATTCGGACCATTTGATCGCGGTGTAACCATAACAAATGCTGATGATGAAAGTAAAAGAGTTTATCCGCAGGTAAAACCGTTTGTTTATCCTCCCAAACATGAATCATTACAAAAACTTGACAATGAATTGAATTGTTCTATCGCAGATGCAAAATTTACCGCAAAAGATATCAAACCAAACAGGGGAGTAACGCCTGATAAAAATGATTTAATTCTTGCATATAATAATTATGCCGCTAATCTTAATAGCTTCGGACTGTTAAGAATGTATAGAGGTTCGGTTAAAGAAGTAACGCCGGCGGGAAACTGGAAGTGGGAACTTGAAGCCGAGAATAACGAATCAATCGCGGTTATTATCTGCTGGAACAGCGAAAAAGACGCGGACAGAGCCGAAGAAACATATAAATCAACTCCGGGTATTGTGAGCCGCCGCTTTGGAAACGCAACAGCGTATGTCAGAACCAGTATTGAACTTGGAAGTGTTCTGGATATACTAAGTCCGTTTACAAATACCGGACAAGGAATGAAGCCTAAGCCTTTAATAATAAAAGGTTATTTGTGAGTAATCGGAGGTACATTATGAGATTGAAATTAAACTTAATTACGTTATTCGCAATGTTATTCATTGCGTTTTCCGGCGGTGGCAATCTTTTCAACCCTGTTGGGTTGTACGCGCAAGATGCAGGCGACACAGCGGAAGCTCCTGAAGCCGCAGGAACCGATTATATCGAACCGGGAGACGATGAACTTGCTTCGCTTCTAACTGCACAGCCCAATCCTAGCGCCGTAGTCAGACCGCTGATACAAACAAAATGGGGACAAGGAAGCCCTTATAATGATTTGTTCCCTCATTTGCCTAATCACGCGAAAGCCAACAGCAGAAACGGTCGGCTTGTTACAGATTGCGGAACTACTACGATTATGCAGATAATGGCGTATCACAGACATCCGGCGCGGGGAAGCGGACAAAGCACAGTGTTGGGTCCGCATAAAATCACAGTCCCTTCCGTAAATTTAAATGCCGCGTATGATTGGAGCAATATGCTTAACAGCTACCGCCTTGACGGCAGAGACAGTAACGAAAGACAGCGAAACGCCGTAGCTACATTATTTTATCATTATGGTATGGCAAGAAGCGCAAGCGGCGGTCACCAAACGGCTCTTGTTAATAATTTCGGTTACGACAGAAGCATTCAAAGACTTTCCCGTGTATTTTATACCGATGCCGAATGGGAAGCAATAATACGGCAGCAGTTGGATGCGCGTCTTCCTCTTTTTTACTGGGGAACCGGCAACAACAGCAACCACGCTTTTGTAATAGATGGATATGACAGTCAGGGAAGGTTTCATATAAATATGGGCTGGAGAGGAAGGGATGACGGATGGTATTTTCTGAACAATATAAACCCGGGCGGAAACAGAAGATGGTTTAACAGTCAGGTAATGATAATCAATATAAAACCAAATCAGGGCGGCACAGGCAGCGATGAACTTTTTATCGAAAGTATAACTTCCAATAAAACAAATATATCTGTGAACGAAACGTTTTCTGTTACTGTCAATATGAGAAGTCCCGGATTTTTCCCCGGAGGACAAGCGGCAGCCGCGTTGACAGATAACAACGGCAGAATAGTAGAGATTATTGGAACCGCAAATTACAGCGCGCGAAACCCGAGTGCTACAGGCGTAAGGGAAATGCAATGTTATGTGCCCGGATCAGTAAGACCGGGACAATACAGATTAATGATTGCTGTAAGAACGACAGGCGGAGAATGGAAAATTATGACAAGATCCGCTGTCGGAAGCGGAGTGCCAAACTTTCTTAATATTACTGTTACTGCGGGAAGGGCTGCACAGGGCGGCGGTTACGGAATGGCAGTAACAAGTTTTTCTGCCAGTACAACTTCCGCAGCTCGAAATGAACAATTTACTGTCAGCGCCAGATTCAGGAATATTAGTTCTGAGAGATTTCCAGGCGGTAGCTACAGCGCGGCGCTGGTAAATGACGCAGGACTTATTGTGGCAGTCATACGCTTGGTAAACTCCTCTGCTGATCCGCGAAATCCCGGATCACAAACCAGTGTTATTAATATGGATTGCGTTGTACCAAATACCGTATTGCCGGGGCGTTATCAATTAAGAGCTGTTGTCAGAACTACAGGCAATGAATGGAGAATCGTGACGGATTCTACAGCGTCGAATGTTCCCACCAGTATTGATTTTACGGTGAGGTGAGAAAATAAATTAAAAGGAGTTTAGTTAAAATGAAATTGAAATTAGTGTTGAGTGCAATTTTCGCGCTATGCGTTTCAGTAACAGCGTTTGCGCAAACCTCAAATACAGCGGCGCAGGAAAGGCGTGTCGTTGAACTTATCAATATTGAAAGGGCAAAGCAAAATCTGCTGCCATTGGCTTGGCATGATACGCTTGCTTCTATTGCCCGCGCTCACAGCGAGGATATGCTTCGGGGTAATTTTGTGAGCAGCACAGGTTCGGATGGATCTACTCATGGGGATAGGATAAGGCGAGGCGGTATCACAAATATAACTTGGTGGAATAGTTTCAATTATGGGGGCAATAACACACCCGAGCAAAGGATTACGGCTTGGATGAATTCTTCCGCACACAGAAATATTATTTTAAGAAGAGGGCTCTCGCACATCGGTGTTGGGATTGTTCAACGACCGGCAGGTTCTAACGCCAGTCAAACAACCTATTGGTCAGTAAAGTTTATAGATATGCTTCCTGCCACTGCATTTTCCAACAATATTAATGTTCAAGCTGCTATATACAGACCCGTGACAACCATCAGAAGTATTTCCCAATCTCAAAGAACGGAGATAAGGAATTATACATACACTCTTGCAAACGGCAAAAGTACTACAATTTTTTACACTATGCCGCAAACCGTAAATAATGAAACAAAAGTTTTATTCGCTATGCGCCCTGAAAGCCTGAACGACAGATCAGACGCGGAAGGGACAATTAATACCATGAGGTATTTATCGGAAACAGAGAATATTATTGTTATCGTACCTGAATTTGAGCGGGGCACTTTTCCTGCCGCTGAATATCAAAGATTAAATATATCGGGCAATATTGAAAACCCCGAAAGATGGATGCCGCGGGAAATTGACAATATGTATCTTGATTTTTGCAGACGTTTTAATATACGAGCCGGCAAATACATTCTCTTTGGTCAGTCCGCAGGGGCTCAATTCACACATAGAGCGACAATGTTAAGCCAAAGCAGTTTAATGGATTATTCGATAGCGGCAAACACCGGAACCCTTACATTCCCTGATGAACAGACAGATTATATACTCGGCATCAGAGATTTACTTCCTCTTTACAGTAATTTAATAAATCAAAATTTTGCAAGGCGCATGTATATCTTAATCGGAAATCAGGATAATGATCCCAATCATTGGGCGCTTGCAAGTTCGGCAGGAGCAGCACGGCAGGGAAACGACAGGTACGAAAGAATGCTGAATTTTTATCAGGCAAGCAAAGATTATTGCGAACGGTATAATCTTCCATTTAACTGGAAGCTGATAATTATGGACGGCGTAGGACACGGCACTGCCGGCACACGCCCTTATGTCATAGATATTGTTAAAGAAATATATGACCGTAATAGCGGTAATTAAACAAAAGGAAAAGAACATGAAAATTTTTTTAACAATCGCACAAACATGGTTTGCAATCATAGTGATTACCGCAATGGCTTTCACAGCCTGCACAAAAAAAAGCGAAACGCAATCTAAAAGTCCAATGGAAGGCGATATAAACATGGTTCAAATACAAACGCCATTGACAGATTTTGAGATTGACGGCACAACATTGGTAAAGTACATAGGAAATGAAACAAGTGTTGTCATTCCCGATAGCATAATCCATATTGAAGAATCAGCGTTTTACCAGAAATACTTGACAAGCGTTATCATTCCCGACAGTGTTACTTCTATTGGTGATGGCGCTTTTTTTGATAATCAACTTACCGGTGTCATCATTCCAAAAAATGTTACTTCAATCGGTCAAACTGTATTTTGCAAGAACCAACTATCAAGTGTAACTATTCCAAACAGTGTTACCTATATCGGCAAATCCGCTTTTTCTAATAATAAACTTACCGGTGTAACAATCCCTGACAGTGTAACTTCAATCGACTCTTTTGCATTTGCGTACAATCAACTGACAAGCGTTACCATTCCAAACAGTGTTACTTTAATTGGTGATGAAGCATTTTCCAATAATCAATTGACCGGTGCCGTCATTCCTGACAGCGTTACTTCAATCGGCGATCGGATATTTAACAGAAATCCGTTTACAGAATCGTCATCTGTTTATTATGTAAAATTTAACAATAAAACAATTCCCATTACAGTTTTTTATTCTTCAAAAAATGATTATGGCAGCAATCTAGACAAGGTAGTTTTCAATTATGATGATGTAACGCATACCATTCATCTTAACGGAATGGAATTTGACAATGAAATGTATAATGGTTCTATTAAGGCTGTTGATAATAATTCTGACGGGTTTATGGATATAAGCATTAATGATTATATTTCAATATACAACCCGCAAACAAAAAATTATAACCAACAACATATTACTACCATTGTATCTGCAGCTCAAGTAATAAATTCAAGTGGGGAGATAGAGTATATTAGAACTACCCGAACTCTACAAGATGATGGAAAATGGGTAGAACATAAGGAAAAGATTGAAGATTATGAATATTATAAATATTATGGTAATTAAAAGGAAGCAATTATATAATATAACAATAAAGTGAGGTATTTTATGAAGATAAAGAACGCCATCGTATTATTTTTAATAATTCTTGTATCATTGTGCGTTTCATGTACTAAAAAAAACACGCAAGCGTCCGTTGAGACTGAAAGGGATGCGGATTCATACGCTGAAAGCGAGGCATATTTTGCGGCAATGTGGGCGGCACAAGATGCGGCTGGAGAATATGATCCTAATGTCTTTAATTATGATAATATCTTAAACGGGGATTTATCAGAGTTTTCGGCATATTGGATAAACGGAAGAAGCGAGAGACTGCGGCTTAATTCAAACGGAACAATTTCTTCAAATCAAACACAAACAGCAAGCGGTTTTCGTAAACATGGAGACGCTTATACATGGAATGTATCGGAGGGGGATTTTGGCGGTTTTGGGGTAATGTTATACCCTGTCGGCGTGGATGTCTTATTAGGCAGAAGTATTCTTAAAACTGATAATACAAAAGTCCGTTTAACTTATGGGCATGATCTTCCCGATGATCCTAAAGATTATTTTTATTTAGAATCTGATATAGGCGCTTTGTCCGGAAATGCAATTATTCAGATAGGATTTTCTCGTGATAAGCATTTTACTTTTAGGAAAGTTCACGAATTCGAAGATAAAGGTAACCTCGGCGATGTGATTGCGATAACATCAGACATCACGGTTAAGGATTTTAGTTTTATAGTTGTCGATTATGATTATGAAGCCGATTCTTGGATAGTTGAAAGTACATTGTTTACAATCCCCGAATTAAAATCTTCTGAACACGGGGAAGCGTTTCAAGCAAATACAAATGTCGGCGGCGGAATGCCGTCTCGCGGAATATCTTTTACAGACGGAAATACAAGAAGATATTTTTATATAGGTGAGAGCGGTTTTGACGGCTCTCTTTCGCTGACAGAGTTTCAACTTAGGAAATAATAAAAGAAATATTTATGAAAATAAAATTTGGTTATCTTGTATTTTTGACAACGTTCTTCTTATTTCTGATTGGAGGCAATATGTATGCGCAAGACGCATTGGAAGCAGACGGAGGAAGCGTTGCAATCATACCAAACGATAACGAGATTGCTTCTTTATTAACAGAAGCGGCTAATCCAAATGCTGTTGTCAGACCCTTATTGCAGACAAAATGGGGGCAAGGAACGCCATATAAAAATATGTTGCCGCAAGGACACCGCAGTTTTTGCGGTTTAGTTGCCGCCGCTCAAATAATGAAGTTTCACAATCACCCTGCACGAGGCAGAGGACAAAGCGAAGCGTATACAATGAGTAATGGAGTGCGTGTACCAGCCTTGAATTTTAATTTTACATATGATTGGTCTAATATGCTTAACAGTTACCGAAGTGACGGCAGAGACTCAAACGACAGACAGCGGGAAGCAGTTGCCGCGTTTATATACCATATCGGAGTTGCGCGGGGAAGGGATTTTATAAACGGCAATAATAGAAATTCCTGGGCAGTTATATTTACCAATCATTTTGGCTATGACAGAAGCATACAAAGGCATGATCGCAGATTTTATACCGATACAGAATGGTTTGCGTTAATAAGACAACAGTTAGATGCAGGTTTGCCTGTAATTTATGCAGGTTATGAACCAGGCAGTGATCATACTTTTATAATAGACGGTTATGACAATCAAGGCAGGTTTCATATAAATTGGGGTTGGAGCGGCAGACATGACGGCTGGTATTCGCTTGATAATCTTAACTATTCAGGCGTTAGAAGATTTTATAATAATCATAATGTCGTTACAAATATAAGACCTGATAGGGGCGGTACTTCCGCAGGCGCCGATGTGGCGTTAATAAATTTTTCCGCTTCTAAAACATCAGTAAGTCAAAATGAAATATTTACCGTTTCTGTGCAAGTAAGAAATAACAGTGTTTTAGATACATTTAATGGCGGACGTTGGGGCGTAGCGTTAGTAAACAATAATAACAACATTGTAGCAATAATAGGAGACAATAACGCAGGAGTACGCAATCCACTTGCAAGTACAAGCATAATCGAAATAAATAATTGTTTCGTGCCTGAAACAGTAGCGCAGGGACAATATAGATTAAGAATGGCAGTCAGACCAGATGGGGGTAATTGGACAATTATTACAAAATCCGCTGTAGGAAACAATGTGCCTAATGAAATTCCTTTCACTGTTACAACAGCAAGGGGAACACCAAGCGGAGGTTATGGATTGGGATTAGCGGCTTTTACAGTCAGTAATACAACAGTTACACGAAATGAGCAATTTACAATTACATTTACACTAAGAAACATGGTGCAGGAAACATTTCCAGGAGGACATACAGGCATAGCATTAGTTGATAATAACGGAAATATTGCAGGAGATGTAATGGGAGTAGGAACTTCACAATCAAGAAACCCTGGTGGACAAACATCACCTATTGTAAGAAATATCAGCATACCAAATAATGTAACGCCCGGACAATACCAATTAAGAATTGTAATTAGACCAACAGGCGGAGAATGGAGAATTGCCACATTGTCTTATAATAACGCTCCTACAAGCATTAATTTTACAGTTAGGTGAAATATTGAAAAATAAAACATATATCGTGTTTTTTTATAAGAGGTTTTTAATGAAGAAGTTATTTTTAGTTTTAATTGTATTACTTTTATCGGTTAATACCTTTGCCCAGACAAATAGCAACATTAAAAATCTAGGCAATATTAAAGAGCATATTTCAGGCAGCAATTCCGTAAACTTTGCTTATGCCCGTAATGTTTGGGATATGCATCTCTTTGGAAACCGTATTTACATAGGATACGGAAGCTGGGCAAACTCTTCTCCCTCCGGCGCGGTAAACAGAGGACCAATACCGATCCTCGCAATAGATACAGCGGCAGATCAATTTGTCAGAGAAGAAGTATATGTTAATGTAAATGGCGTGCGCACACATAGACCAAACGGCGCTGACGATGAACAGTTATGGATTTTTCGGGAAATTAACGGCACAGACGGAGTCTGCAGGCTCTACGCTCCCGGAACAGATGCCAGAGGTACAGTCGGCGCATCCAGTGCGGAAGGTTGGGACTGGGGCAATTATTATATCAGGCAGACAGACGGCACATGGCTGAAAAGACCAACCATACCCGGCGGAATACACGTTCTTGATATTACCGGCTTTAACGGAAAATTGTATACAGGTATTGGCGGTAATTCCGATATAGAAGGTTCTGTTGGAATTATGTATTCCTCTGATGATGGCGAAACTTGGTCGGCTCCTGTAAACTTAACTAACACAGCGCGAAATTATTCATTGATTGCATGGGGAAACCGCTTGTATGCTTTTGCCGGAGACAGCGCAAGGAGAGTAACAAGCGGAGGACAGCCTCAAACCAGATTGCGCGGCAGAGTTATAGGCGCAAACAACAGCACGACAGATAGCACTACAGTCCTTGGGATTTTTTCTGAAGTATTAGATGACGCCAGATACATTATAAGAAAATATGCCTTTATAGGAAATTCAATTGCTTTTATTTTGTATAAGCAAGGTAAAACTAACGATAGCTGGGAAGAGCCTGCGGGCTTGTACTATGCAAGTAGTTTTTCTACTGCAAGTACAATCTCTACAGCCGGTTTACCAAACCCGTCTGCCGAGGCAATAGACATTATCAGCCGAAACAATGATACATTTGCTTATATACTTGCCAATGTAAAAAATGGAAATGATTATACCGTAATTGTGTACAAGACTAGCAACTTAATAAATTTTGAAACAGTTTGCAGTTTCCGCTTTGGCACTTTTGCGCGCTCATTTGAAGAACATAACGGTAACTTTTATTTCGGCATGGGAACAATGGACGGAGAACCGGGTACTCTTTCTGAGCTTTCCGGTACTATAATAAAAATTCCATTTAAAGGAAATTAACAATAAAAAGGAGTTATGAAAATGAAAAGATTTATTTTTAAAGACAGGAGTTTTGCGAAAGCAAAACTCCAAGCTACCAGCCTCTGGCTGGTAGCAGTAATCATCGCAATGGCTTTTACAGCTTGCACAAAAAAAAGCGAAACGCAAACAGCCGTAACAGTAACAGCCAATCCGTACCCTGAAATCCTGAACGGAGATTTTTCCGCTTTTGCCGGAATTTGGGAAAATGGCAATGGTGACAAGAGACAACTCAGACCTGACGGGTTTCTCACTGACGGGTCTTACGGAGATTATGGTATTAATCCTTACCGTTTCGATATTAACGGCAAGGGTGCAAATATGCATTATTCATGGATGATATTGGACGGCTTGGATATAAATCTGTATCCTGCCGGAGTTGAAATAATAACCGAGGATAATCAGGTTATTCAATCGGATACAACAAAAGTCCGTATTGCCGTGTATCCCAAATCAAGCAATGATATATATTATCTTACCGCCGCCGGCTATTCCGGCCCTTATGTAGATCATTACGCCAAAATCTTGAACTTTGATTTTTCTGATTTTGCCGGAACATGGGTAAACGATCATGGAGGCGGTTCAGTAGTGCTGACAGAAGACGGACTCCTTCAGAACATAGGTTTTTTTCCTATATCCAATTTAAGAAAAATCGGCGGCGCTTATGCATGGGATTTATCTACGGGTATCGTTAGTTTGCCTGTATTTCTGTTTCCTGCCGGAGTGGAAGTAACAGACGAAGATAACCGGCTTGTTCAAACCGATACAACAAAAGACCGTATTGCCATAGACAGACGCTATAGTAATCAAGTTTATTATCTGCAAGGCGGAGCCGCTTCACAATCAAAAGTGTGGGAACCTGCCGAGTTAACAGGGGAATGGCATTCCAGATCAATTACAGGCAGTTGTCACGGACAGGAACATTATATCTTTACCGCAGACGGCTATTATAGAAAAGGCGATTTATATCAAAAGCACGACGGCACATGGACTTTAGTAAGAGACGCCGCAACGGGTAAATATCACTTAACGCTTCAATATAAACAATTCATTGATTTTGAATCCGGCTGGTCACCCAATGAATTTACTGCATATTCGGAGTATGAAACAATAGATCCCAATAATATCGACTTGTTATTGCCCGGCACAGGTTGGATTGAATTAACCCGTTGCCATAATCCCGGCTGGTCGGCTCAATAAATAGTCTTTTTTGTAATATTTAATAAATAGGCAAAAGGGGGTTAATATGAATAGGTGTTTTTTTACAACGATCACGATCATAGCGATTACCGTAATATCTTTTACGGCCTGCACAAAAAAAAGCGAAACGCAAGCAGATTTCAACATCTACAGTATATGGCGTTATGTAAGCAGCGCTGATGTAGAACACGGCGGAACGTGGGTCAATGAAAGTGAAAAATCAATTGCCATTTTCAATGACGGCGAATATGCTGTTGTTATTTCCGGCAGTTACGCCTGGCGCGGAGTTCTTCATGACAGAGGCGATTATAGTTATACATTTAACGCCGTTACCCGTTTAGATTATGAGACCGGAATATTTTACAATGTCGAAGGACAGTCTCCCTATACATTTGTTTTAAAGTACGATCCTCAAACCCGTCAGCTTGTATCAGCAGACGGCACAGTTGAAGAATATTATGAATGGTTCTCTGAATCAGGGTTTGTACCTGACCTTGGTTTTTCCAGCACTCATCAGGAAATCCTCACAGCAGATATATCCGCATTTGCAGGAACATGGGTAAACAGCGAGGGAGGAACATATACAATACCGCAGCCTCAATCATTGGAGAATGAATTTCCCGGCGGCTTCAAACAATTTGAAGAATATTATACATGGTGGCATCCTTCAGGGGATTTTGGAATATATCTTGTTCCTGCCGGCGTTGATCTGATATTGCATGGAAATGTTTTGTCGACAGATAAAACAAAAATGCGTTTGGTAACTGAAGACCTTCATTCCGCGCCTGTTGTATATTACCGCGAAGGAGAGTTGCCGGTGGGAAATAACGCTGCAGCAGATGATCCGCAGCTAATGTTGCTTGGCGGAAGAATATGGCATTTTCAATCCGGCGAATGGCTTTATTTTTTCCAGCATTTCAGGGAATTAACCACAGTTTTCTTCTACTCTGACGGCAATGTACATGTAACCTCAGAAGAAACATCTTTATCGGTTTCCGGCAAATGGAAAATTACCGATGACGGCGAATTGGAAATAAGACCTGATAATCAGGGAGGGGAATTGAATATACCTGAGGTTTTATATTTTTCATATCAAATAAGGGGAAACATTCTTACCCTTACAGATAATAATCCGAATTTTGGAAAAGCCGGCGATGAAGGGACTTATTATGAAGTCTTCCGCAGAGGCAGATGAAAGGAGTAATACATGAAAAAGAAAATCTATTTAACAGTTTTATTGTTAATCGCAGCGTTTATGTTCGCATCTTGCGCGAAAAAAAGTGAAACAATAACAGCTAAAAGTGACGACCCTAACGGGTCGTATGCAAAAATCCTAAACGGGGATTTATCTGGTTTTGCCGGAACATGGGTGGACGGTTTTGGCACAAGAAGCCAGCTCAGAGCTGACGGAGTTTTTACCGGCGGCTCAATGAGTGATCTAGAGGCTGATGGTTTCTCCGTGTATGATTACGGCGCTTATTATTGGAATGTAAGGAGCACAGAGGGTTACGGCGGTTTTGGAGTAATGGTGTATCCTCCCGGCGTTCCAATTAATATATACGATGGGAGTACAACAGATACAACAAAAGTCCGTATTATAGCAGGTCATGATGGTCCTTCTTCAAGTGCAGAAGTATATTATCGTGAAGGGGAAGCGCCGGCAGCGCATTTTGCTGATGAACACGAAGGCGGACCCGGCGATGACTACGAAGCATTACCTCCCGGTTTTGGCTACCCCTATACCGCAATCCTCGACAGTGATTTATCCGATTTCGCAGGAACATGGGTAAACGGACGAGGAGAAAGAAGACAGCTCAGGGCGAACGGAACATTTAATGCAGGGGAAACAGCTTACGGATTCAAAAGAGGAAATGAAAATGATCAGCATATAGCCGGAACCTATTATCAATGGATTGTTAATATGGGGGGAGAAGCTGGCGGCTTTGAAGTATGGCTTTATCCTGCCGGCGCTGCCGTTAGAATCTACATCGAAGATTACGGCTGGGATGTCGTTGCAACGCATAATACAATGGACCGCATTTTTGTGGAATCAGTTGGTTCAAGCTATGATGTGTATTACCGGGAGGGTGAACTGCGCCCCCCCAGCGATGATTGGGTTCTTGGATCATGGATGTTTAAAAGCGGGAGTTTTGTTAATTTCTTTGGGCAAGCTCCTTCAATAGATTTCCTGACTGACAAAACGGTAAATGTTTATGAACAAGGCGATCAATCCTTGCGTTTAGCCCGCTCCGGCATTTGGGGCTATACTCCGGAAGGTCGCTTGTTTGTTGAGTATAACAGGAATACTTATTTGTTTACATTCAGTTCAGACATGGAGAATCTTATCATCATAGACTCTGACGGGGACAGAGGTGTCTTTGGCAAGGTTTATGGGTAATGGAATGAGAAATGAGGAATTTATGATTTTGCAGCGAATGGGAAGAATCTTCCCACTCCCGCGCAAACATTTATTAACAATCGCGCAAACAGGGTTTTTGATTATAGCAATTACAGTAATGGCTTTCACAGCCTGCACAAAAAGCAACGAAACAAAAATATATAAAATCGGAGATACAGGTCCTGCCGGCGGAATTATTTTCTACGACAAAGGCAATACCGATGGCGGCTGGCGGTATTTGGAAGCGGCGCCAGCCTCTTCGGAATTTTCCGCTGAATGGGGTTTGGCTTATTTTTCACTTAAAACTGATCCGGAAATCGGTACAGGAAGGCGTAATACCGCTCTTATAATAGCCGCTCTTAATAAAATAAGAGAAACCGCAGGCAGAGCCGCCAGGTTAGTTGACGATATGAATATAAACGGGTTCGACGACTGGTTTCTGCCAAGCTGGAATGAGTTGGATTTGATGTATTTAAATCTGCACAAGCAGGGTTTAGGGGGATTTAAAAATGACTATTACTGGTCGTCATCGTCAATCAGTGACGGTTACGGTGATGACACACGCGGCGCTTATAATATGTTCTTTGACAGCGATGATACAGGAGGCGGCGGAGCGGGTTTCGGAAGATATCAAATTTGCCTTGTCCGCGCTGTCCGCTCTTTCGGCGGCGAGGCTGAACCTTTAAATATAGATTTATCTTTTTTAGAAGGGGGAACGCCGGAGCAGATATCTCAAATTGCGCATAACATAACCTTTAAAGATCAATTAATCCCCATGACTGTTTTTTATCATTATGACGATGAAAGCGGATATTATTTTACAGAAAAAATAACTTTCGATTATAACGGCGATAATCATACGCTTGATATTCCTGAAAACTGGTATCCGTATAACTCAATCGGTGAAGACTGTACTTATAATATCGAAGTAAATGATTTTAATTTTGACGGGTATATGGACATTGCCATTTATAACGGATCAGGAGCCTCTACATTCTGGTATAATTATTTCATCTATGATACAAAAGGAAAAAGATACGAGTACAATGAAGAATTGTCAGGCTTGCCGAATATTTTCATTAATGAAGAAAGGCAGATTTTAAATTTACATACAAATGACGGACACGCAGGTTTGATGTATACAAGCAGCGATTATAAATGGATTAACGGCAAGTTAACTTTAATGCGCAGAGATTATCAGGATTATGATCCTGATAGAGATATTTATATCCTCACCAGCGGAGTATTGAATAATAACGGCATCTGGGAAGAAAAGAAACAGCAATTTACAGAAGCGCAGCTATTAGAAGAATTTTGAATAAAAAAATAAATATAAAGGAGAAAATATATGAATTTTAAATTTAGTTTAATTTGCGTTTTAATTTTTGTGTTGATTTTTACATCATGCAGTAAAAAAAGCGAAACACAAACAACTGCGGCAATAGCCGCCGACAGTTACGAAAAAATCCTCGACGGAGATTTATCCGCAGCGCAAACAAAAACAGCCGCAGGCTCCGGCTCTTCCGGACAAAGTTCTTACACAAAAATCCTCGCAGGAGATATGTCAGATTTCGCCGGAACATGGGCAAATGCCTATACCCAAAATCAACTTTTTGTAAACGGAGTTTTCGTCAACATTTCTACAAGGTCTATAGACGGTATAACGACCGGCGATTTCAATGAAAACAACGGCGCTTATCTTTGGAGTTTATATGACGGAGGACATTTAGGTTATGAAATAGGGCTGTATCCTGTAGGTGTTCAAATTTACTTAGGGCAGAATTTAGTTGTATCTGATACATCAAAGGATCGTGTCTTAATTTTTCAATTTGACGGTTTCCCAACAAACGATGATGTGTTTTACAAGGAGAGCGAAGCGGCATATCAGGCCGCCGCAAACATTCCCTCAGACATTGCGGAAATAATACATAAGCGCATTGAAGCCATAGAGAACGGTGACATAGCGGCATTCAGGTCTACATTATCTGAATGGGAGGATGGCGCAGATTATAATTACCAGCTAAATATATTAAACCGCTTTTTCGGCGACTTGTTTGGAATAAATCCTGCCGCATTTAATGAAGCCATATCAGACGGCACAGAAGAATTATCAATATACGCAGATAAATTATTCCGCGGCTCTCATTCTCCGCAAAAAAGAAATACAGGACTGCGCATAAAAAGCATAACAGATGATTCTGATTCGCTTGTTTACAGGGTTACAACAACAAATAACAGAAACGAAGAATCTGTTATTAATTTTTCATATTCAAGTTTTTGATATTGAATATGCTGTAATTTAGAGACGCAAAAGAATCTGTTATCATATTAATGGAAAATGAATTACCTCTTGCCGGAAAATCTGAGATTGAGCAACTGCATATTCAATATTTGAAGAACTCGGAAAAGCCGATCATGCCGAGTCGTTATTCAAAATAGGTCTTTGCTGTTGTTATAGAATTGCTCAAACGGAAACAAAATCAAAATATCTCAAAGTTGGTGAATATTTTAAGAAAGCGGCAGCGCTTGGACACAAGGGGGCGAAAGAAATGCTTGAGGAGCTCGAGGAACAAAGCAAAACAAAGTATGACTGGAACAAATAAAGATAACGCAACAGCCGTAAAAGCGTATAGGTGATATATGCGCTTATTATAAAAAGATATAAAATGTTGTGAATTTTTTTATAAATTATTACTTTAATTATAACGGCTATTGTAATAAAAAACCTGCACAACAAGCGCATAACAAACAATAACTGCTCCGGCGTTACCCCCTTAAAGTTATGGCAAAAAGAATAAAAATATGGACAAATGTTCTCAATATATGGACAAATGTTGCTTTATTAAAAAATATAGTTGTAAAAATACAGTATTTTTGGTATATTTACAGAAAGTAAAGGAAACATGGGGGATTTTATGCCAACTTATTACAAGACATCAGATGGCAATTCATATGATTATGAAACTGAGGCGCGGCAGCATCAGGATTATCTTGATGGGAATACGCCATACGATTATGGTAATGATAATTCAAAAGCCACTTATATTTATAATAATTTGGCTAGCCATTTTAACTCTGCAAATTGGAATTTACTAATTCATACATTTGAAACGCTTCCTCCAGGAGATAAAACAATACTTAATAGATATTTTAATGCAAAATTGAATTATTTGTTAGCTATTGCACGCGCAAATACAGATAATAATTTCGAAAAAGCATTTATTGCCGCTAATTGGGGTAATTATAAGCCACAAAATCAATGGGGTGATCCTAAAGAATTATATCTCTTTGAATGTACAATGAAAGCTGGAAAAGAAGCTTTTAAAAGAAAAAACGGGCGTGAAATAACGGAAGCTGAGTTAAGTACAATGAAGAATCAATATGATATTGATTTTCTTGAAAGCTTTTGTCGTAAAAATGTAGAAGAAGATGGTTATTTTTATGAAAGCAAAATAGTTGAATGGGAAAATCTTACCGGAAAACAAATGACAAAAGAAGAAATGATAAGAATTACAGGAAGAATATTTGATATAGCTGACAATAATGGCAATATATTAAAAAGAAGATCAAAAAATACCTCTGGTAAAGAAACATCATCAAGCGGTGGTTTCAAAAAATTTATTATCATCGGTATTATAATGATCGCAATTATATTCATCGCTCCTCGTGTTTTGAGTTTCTTTGTATCTGCAACATCAGGAAAATCAACATCGACAACTCAAACACTGACCGCAACAATAACAAGCGCTTGTAATTTCCGTGTAGGTTCTTCCACAGATCATGAAGTAATAAAGCAGTTACAGCAGGGCGACATAGTCACCATGACAGGCAAAACAGACGGCGGTTGGTCTCAAGTTACGCATAACGGCGATACAGGTTGGGTCAGCACGCAGTTTTTGGGGAAATGAGAAGCGGTAGGTGTAAAATTAATATATTTTAAGTAAATACTTCCCTTTAGGGATGTAAATAAACTGTCCGTATGGGCGGTTAAAAAATTATAGAGAGGTGAATTTATGAAAAATAAACAAATACTATTTGTGTTTATTTTAGCGGCAATCGGTTTTACTTTTATTGGGTGCAGTAAAGTAATTTTATTGAGTACAGTACCGTATGAAATTGAAGCAACGGAAAAAGCGTCAATTACTTTTGAGAGAAAATCAGGAATAATACAAAGAGCATCAAGCGGTGTTTTCTGTATTGCGGCAAGCGGAGTACCTCTTCCTGAGCAGAATAAAGCATACAATCCCTTGCAAATCCCGGCTAATTCAGAAAAATTGCTTAAATTGCGAGTTTATCATTTAGCATATGATGCAATAAGTGTTAACCCTAATTATAATATGGATAAAGAAATTGAATTTATATGTCCGCCGCTTTCACAAGGACATTATACAATTACATATTTATTTAATTTTTTTGGAGGCGGGAATAAAAGAATAGCTCTTAAAGACTCAACAGGTAAAATAATTAAAGAGGAAAAATTTTAATTAAAGTTTCGCATAACAATTTTAAAGGAAGATTAATATTGGCTGGATCTAGCCGCAAAACAAGGTTATGATTCAGCAAAATACCATAGAGAATTAATAACAGAAGGAAAACTAACATTAGAAAACAGAACTTATGAAGGTTTCCTGTATAGGAATATACCGCATGGTAAAGGAAAATTAATATATAAAGACGGTTCTATATATGAAGGAGAATTTAATGAAGGAGTACCGCACGGAAAAGGAAGAAAAATCTATATAGACTGTAGAATATACGAAGGTGATTTCAAAAAAGGATATGAGCATGGAAAAGGCATAGCAGTATTCGCCAACAAAGATGCATACATTGGAGATTTCTTTTTCGGAAAAATGACAGGATTTGGAAAAAAGAAATACGCAAACGGAAAAATAGAAAAAGGAGAATTCGAAGACGGCAAGTTCATAAGGGAAAAACTATTACCTGAAGAAGATATTTGGTAACAAGGTGTCAGGCACGCATTTTAATTAAAAAAGGAGGATTTTATGGGATTATTTGGCAAAAAAAAAGGAAAAAAGAAACTTAAAGATAAGTATTATGTGCACATTTACGAAGGCGATTTAGTTAACGGCAAAGCTCACGGTACGGGGAAAATGGAGTTAGACGCAATGGGTGAAATCTACGAAGGCGATTTTGTCAATAACAAAAGAACAGGCAAAGGAAAAGTAACTGCTTATAATATCCACGGCGGTGTGCGTTTTACTTACGCAGGCGATTATGTTAACGGCATGTTAAACGGTAAGGGGAAATATACAACTTCCACCGAAGAATACGAAGGCGATTTTATTAACGGCAGGCAACATGGCAAAGGAAAAATTACAATTTGTTACGGTGATGTTTATGAGGGAGATTTCGTTGAAGGATATATCGAAAAAGGAAAATTAACAAAAAAGAACGGTGATATTTACGAAGGCGAATTTAATCACAATAGAAGCGGACATGGGAAAGGAAAATTAATGAGAAAAAACGGCGATGTCTATGAGGGCGATTTTTATAAAGGAAGTTTCCACGGCGAAGGTAAAATGACTTACGCAAACGGCAAGGTAGAAAACGGCTATTGGTTTAAAGACAAATTTTTGGGCGAAGGTTCGTCAGGTAATGCTGAATTTGACAGATTAGAAGAAACAGCAAACAAACCAATGAGCGATGAAGAATGGGATGCAATGGCATTACAGGGCAGAATTTGCCCGTAACAGTAAAATAATAAGGAGGAAAAAATGTTAATGTTGGAAATAACAATGGAATCGCAGGTGGGCGAAAAAAAATTGTATGTTAGAAGATCATTCCCTGTGGAGAAAGGAGTCGTTGACATAAGTGAATACGGGTATCCGTTCAGCAAGTACAGAAAGTTTGAAGTTTATTATGTTGTAGGAATGCCGAATGAAATTAAAAACGGGGCGGAAGTTTATCTTGAATTTAATTTTGCAGGCAGTAATTATAAAGCTTTTCTTAACCGGTTTTTTACAATAACGAAGGAGCATGATACAGGGTACATAGACCCGTATTTAAAAGCCCATGTTCAAGGACCTGTTGAAACAGTGTATATAACTTTTTATTTGCATGTCGACTAAAAAAAAATAAAAACATGGACAGCAAAGATATTTCCTTTAAAGCATAAATTATTACAACTATCCCGCTAATCCGTGTTAATCCGTAAAATCCGTGAAAATCCGCGGATCATGTCAACCATATTTTATACTTTAATAAACATCAATTCCCTGATAATATGTCCCTTCGCTAAGCCCTTTTCTTCGAACCTTGTTTTTGGTCTCCAGCTTTGCGCAGGGGCGAAGCCTTCAAAAGCGTTATTTAATGCGGGAGTCGCGGTTAACTCTTCCATGGCGTGCAAGGCGTAATCTTCCCAATCTGTTACCATATAGAGATACCCGTCTTTTTTTAAACAATCAGCGAGTGTTTCCGTAAAGGGGCGCTGGATAAGACGGCGTTTTCTGTGCCGTTTTTTAGGCCAGGGATCGGGAAAAAAAATATGCACCGCATCCAAAGATTGAGGTTTTATCATTTTTGCTACTGCATGTACCGCGTCATATTCAATTATTCTTACATTTGATAAAGAATAATGATGAAGTTCCTGTAAAAGCCGCCCTATGCTTGGGCGGTGAACTTCGATACCTATATAGTTTTTATCTTGATTGGTTTTTGCAATTTCAATTGTCGCAAAGCCTGAACCGAAACCTATTTCCATCGTAATATTATTTGAATTATTAAAAACATTTGTAAAATCAATATACTCTTCAGAGAAAGGGATTAAATATTTATCCCCGTATTTAAAAAACGCTCTTTTTTGCGCGTCTGTAAAACGCCCGATCTTTCTGGCATAACTTTTAAGCATTATTAATTCTCTTATTGATTGATCGATACTGCGTTTGTATATGCGCTGCAAAAATTATTTTCATCTTCCGCCCAAAGCGCTACAGTCGTTATTGACTGCGGTAATCTCAACTGGGAAATACTGCCTGAGAATGAATCAAGGGTAATTGTAGAAGAATAACTTCCTGTTCTGTCAAAACAAACTAAACGGTTAACAGGCCATTCAGATATAACTGTATAAATACCGTTAGAAATTTCTATTTCAGGAAAAGGAAAACGCACATTACCGTCAAAAGTAAAATTACGCTCTGAACTTTCACCGCCTTTGTTTACAAGCACCGCTCTGAATACACCTTTTGGTAATTCTCCATCCCTTATTGCAAGGCTTCGTGTCCCTATCCAATCTTTCCCTTCATGATTATAAGTAATCCAATCATCTTTATTTATCTTCCAGCGTAATTGTTCTTTATCATGATATAAGTATAGTTCGTCAAGGTTTTCCATCCCGTCAGCATCTTCCGGTATTATAAAAAATGAAAAATGCTGTACAGGATCGGGATTTCCCTGATATAAAACTAATTGAATAAAACCGTAAGTTATTTCAGGTTTTGTTCTTGAACAGGAAATAGATATTAAAATTAATAAAATAAATAAAAAATGCAATGAATTAAATTTAATTCTCATAAACCATCCTTTTTCAAAGTAATAATTATTTTGTTATTTTTATTTCATCAAACCATATAGTATTTGTCAAGTCTGAATGTTCTGCAACAAATTGCAACTGGTTTACAGAAACCCATGAAAAATTACCTCTTGGGGAAAGCCACTTTTGTGTTTTACTATTCCATGCACCATGTTCATTCATATTTCCAAGAGGTATACGTATTAGCTGCCATTGCCCGTTAGGTGTAAGTGTTGATTCATTTATCGTATAACGCATGCGCCAAGGAATAGTTGTATCATTTTCACTGTTTATAAAACGCACATCAATATTTACAGGATGATTTGTGCGTGCGCGGAATTCCAAATAATAACCATTTTGTACAAGATAAGAAAGATTTATATTTGATGGAAAAAACTCAAAATTAAACACATTATATTGTTTTGCATTCCCCCATCTTATGGCGAACTCACCTTGCGCTGTGTTTCTATCATACATAGAAAAATCTGTATCCTCTCCCCAATAACTTACACTTACATATTGATGGTTAGGATAATCATCATAAATTGTAAACCCGCTGTTTATTGTCTGAGTAATACGTTCAGATTGGGGAGGAGGCGTAAAACCCAATGCTCTTGCAATATCTGTGTTAAGATCGTGATTAAAACTTCCGCTTCTTTCTGTTTTAAAAAGTCCGAAACCTCCGTAATAATCCCAACTGGTACGCGGTATTTTACGCCTATCTAATGCGCTTGAAATTACTTGATACCATCTTACACGATCATCATTTAAACTGTTGATCAAAAACACACCGAATTCTCCGCAAAAAACCGGAACATCTCTTTCTCTGGAAAACCTAACAACTCTGTTAAGCGGCTCAAATAAATTTTTTGCAGAAGATGTATTTTTAAAATTTGAAAGAGCACTTTCTACCCATGTCCCGATTAAATTTGAAGGAGTATGCGGCATTCTCTTGCTGTCATAAGGAAAAGGGACGCCTTTTAAATTACCCAAAGAAGGTTCCCCCCAAGTCGCTCCCTGATGTGTGAAAATATGAGGATCATAAAAATGAAAAGTGTAAATTAAATTATTATCTGAATATTTAGGGATCGAGAATAATTTCCCTATCGAATTATAATCGGTGCCTCCGACTATTATCGCGTGTTTTTTATCGATACTGCGTATCGCTTCTATCGCTTTTCCTTGAATTTCACCCCATCGTGCGTCAGAAATACCGTGAGGTTCATTTAATATTTCATAAATAATTAAATCGCTTCGATCTTTGTAGCGGTTTGCAACTTGCCGCCATACAGGAATTAGAACTTTATCAATATCATTACTTGTCGAACGTACCGGATCAAAAGAATGATTGTCGATTATTAAATACAGCCCGTATTTTTCCGCCCAATCAACGGCTTTATCCAGAAATTGCATTAAGAGCGGATCCAGAATATAATCAGGCTCCCCGTTTGTCATGCTGTGCATTCTTATCGGCAATCTTATAACATCAGCGCCGAGGCTTTTCACGTTTGCAAAATCTTGTTCGTTATATTTTGTAAAAGGGATAGAACCTGCAGAATAAGATTCAAACCAACCTGAAAAATTAACTCCTTTGGAAAAAGGAGCGCTTTTAAGAGCTGCGTCAATATTACCGGTTTCAGTATATTCATCCATAGGTATTTCTATTGAATTGCAGGTAACAAATAGAAGTGTTATTATAATAAAAAAAAACAATTTTAATTTCATATTTTTAACCCCATTGCATTTACTACTTCTTTATTTAAATCTTCAGGGAACTCCCCTCTCCCTTGAGTATTAAATAAACCGAAACCGCCGAAATAATCCCAACACGCCCAGGGAATATTTAATTTATCCAATTCGCCGCAAATAAACTTATACCATTTAACACGATCTTCCTGCGGGCTTTGAATCATAAAAACAC
>Ga0209755_10002580_pt1 | contig 24577 bp, 22 predicted proteins | sample TergutCo191P1_FD_187301 | JGI IMG/M metagenome (GOLD analysis project Ga0209755, IMG submission 187301) | Cornitermes sp. P1 segment gut microbial communities from Petit-Saut dam, French Guiana - Co191P1 (SPAdes) (version 2) | ecosystem: Host-associated > Arthropoda: Insects > Digestive system...
TCACCGACCCCGCACTGCTGGCCGTAACCGGCGGCATCGTACAAGGCATGAGCGGCAGCCCCATTATCCAAAATGGTAATATTGTAGGGGCGATAACCCATGTGTTTGTGCAAGACCCGACGAAGGGGTATGCGATTTTTATTGAATATATGTTGTAACGAAAGGAAATTCCCATAACTTACATTAGAAATCCCGCGTTGCACCTTGTATAATCCTCGCGGGGTGATTGATATGAAAAATTACAAAAATATTATTGGCGCGGCGGGCATTGTGGCGATAGTTGCCTCTATTCTTGCCGCGGCATTTTTTTCCCAGCGCGATGTGCCGGAGTTTGTGCCCTACGCCGCGTTCATGGCGGCGGTGGGGGAAGGGCGTGTGGCAGACGTCCACGTAGACGCAGGCGCAACCATGCGCTTCACCCTGGCGGAAAGCGACGCCGCCTACATAACGAACAATCCCCGCCGGGCGGATTTAATTGAAGCGCTGCTGCTGGCGGGCGTCAATGTGTCCGAAGGCACGGCGGGCGTTGACTTTGTGGCGCTGGGCGTGGTCATTGCCATCGCAGGGGCGGTCATTTTCATGACCACGCGGCGCGGCGCGGGCACAGCCATGGCAAAAAGCGGCATCACCCCCGTGACGGTGGGCGTCAACGCTGAAACGAAGCGCTACAGCTTCAACGACATCGCAGGCAACTTGGAGGCCAAAGAAAGCGTCAGCGACATCATCGACTACCTGCGCACCCCGGAAAAATTCACCGCCTACGGCGCGCGTATGCCCCGCGGCATTCTCCTGCACGGCAAGCCCGGCACGGGCAAAACCCTCATGGCGCGCGCCATGGCGGGCGAGGCGGGCGTGCCCTTCTACGCCGTCACGGGTTCGGACTTTGTGCAAATGTATGTAGGCGTAGGCGCGGCACGCGTCCGCGACCTATTTAAAAAAGCCCGCGAACACGGCAAGGGCGTCATCTTCATCGACGAAATTGACGCGCTGGGCAAAAAACGCGGCGACGGCGCAAACGGCAACGACGAGCGCGAGCAAACCCTAAACGCCCTCCTCACCGAAATGCAAGGCTTCAGCGACGAAGCAGGCATTATCGTAGTCGCCGCCACCAACCGGGTAGACACGCTGGACGACGCTTTGCTGCGCCCCGGCCGTTTCGACCGCCGCGTAGAAGTGGGGCTGCCCGACATCAACGCCCGCCGCCAAATCATCGCCCTGCACACGAAAAACAAGCCCATCGCCAACGAAGCCGACCTGGAAAAACTAGCCCACGATACCGTTTTCTTTAGCGGCGCGATGCTGGAGGGCCTGTTAAACGACGCCGCCATCTCCGCCGCCCGGCGCGAGGACGGCACGATAAACAACGGCGACCTCTCTGCCGCCTACTACACCGCCGTGGCGGGCGCGGCAAAAAAAGACCGTTCCGCCCTGCGCGAAAAAGACCGGGAAATAACCGCCTACCACGAGGCAGGCCACGCCCTAGCCTCTGCTTTGCTTTCCACCGAAAACCGCGTCACCAAACTGACCATCATCCCCTCCTCATCCGGCGCGGGCGGCTTCTGCGTCAGCATCCCCCCCGAGCGCATGTACCACACCAAACGCGACATCGAAAACCAAGTCGTCACCGCCTTCGCCGGCCGCTGCGCCGAGGAAATCCGCTTCGGCCAAGACAACATCACCACCGGCGCATCCAACGACATCGAAAAAGCCACCGACCTCATCCACCAATACATCACCCGCTTTGGCTTCGGCACAGGCATCCTTAACCGCAACCAACTGGACGACAAACCCGCCGCCAACCAACAATGCCACGACCTGGCCCACCGCCTCTACACCCAAGCCCACGAATTACTACAAAAAAATTACGCCACCCTGGAAAAACTGGCGGCGCAATTACTATTGAAAGAAACCTTGGACGGGGAGGAAGTGGCGGCGATTATTAGGGGGTAACTGCCACGTATAACGGCGTGTTGTTTAACAACGCGTCTCGTAACATGGCTTCTTTATGTTCATCCAGCGGCGCAAAATCGCTGATGCTGTCAAGCATTCCCTGCATTTCCTCCATGGTCAGCCGACGCGAATCAAGTACGACTACATCATCCGGTTGCCCCCCATACCCTTCACGCGCCGCTCGTATTATTTGTTGCAGTTCGGCGAGGTCGTTTCTGGCATATACAACACCATTGCCAACAGCGGGAGTTGTGGGTATCTGATAATCGTACACAACGGGGGAATATGCTGCTAATTGCGACAATTCAACCTCTGTACGTGTTGAATGCCAATAAAATCCTAGTACGCCAATGAATATAATTGTACACAAGGTCATTATTTTTGCATTTCTTTTTTTATTGTTTTCCACAAAGTTACCCCCGAGCAATTAATGTTTTATAAAGCAGCAAAATGCTAACATGAAATTCCCCGTTGCACAACCTCAATGAAATTATAAAAATCGCATTGGTTAATTATTTTCGACCAATGCGATTTAATTACATGAAAAACGAGATATTTACTTTATGAATATTAAAAACTAATACTCGCACCACAGTGGCAAGAAGCAAATGTTCTGCATGTAGATAAGCTCCAATTGTGAGGTACAGTCCAGCTACCAACCCTATCAAATCCTGCCTCAGACCCACACCTGCTACAAACAAATCGATTGTATATATTTCCCCTCATGCAATAGGAGAAACACGCCCCATGCGTTGCAATTATATACCTTCTGCTTGAATCTGAAACATGATTGCATCCTAATAACCAGCAGGTAAATCCATGCGGTTCTATGTCGATACTGTATGAATCTACAGTATAACAAAATAATTCATATTCATTATTGAAGTAGTAAGTGATGGAGATATTAAATCCTCGAATCATATACATAAATTCAGCATATGGAATTTTTACGAGAGATGATTCTTGAAAAAATAAAACATTCGTATTATCGCCTTCGGAATAATAATGAACAACGATGTTTAATCCTGGATTAGCGTTAATAAAACATATATATGATATTTTTTCATGTGCATCCAGCCCAATTTGATTAGCGCGTACAAGCATTGAACCGCCAACCAGTGCAGATGCAAGCATACAAATTATTACTGATATTAATGCAATTTTTCGTTTTAATTTCATTATTTATCCTCCTAAATTAACTAATGTACACTTCAGTTACTGTGCCTGCCGTTTTTGCTTCCTACAGTTTAAGTGCATTTACATTTGTGCTGATTCTACGTAGACCTCATTAAGCATCTCCCCCCTATCTGTATCATAATTTTACTTTCTTAATATTAATCTGATGAAATTATATACCTTGTTTTCTAAAAAAACATATCAAATTTGGCAGACACAAATCTGCCAAATTTGATATGTTCATTTTTATGTAGTCAATTAGAATCATTACATCAAATATCTTACGGAGGTGCTTTATATGAAACGGAGTTTGTGGAAGTGTGTACTGTGTGTAGGGCTGACGGGGTTGTTGTTGGTAATGCCGCTTGCGGTCAGTGCAGCAGAGGCGTGCGGTGATTATGTTGCGCCTGCGCCGTTTAGTATTATTGAAATTGACGAAGTTCAAGATTAAACAAAATCAATACCAAGACGCTCTTTCGCGTATTTTTTAGCCGCGGCATAATTATCGTTTCTACCGATTAGCTTTGATGCATAATGACCTTGCGCAAGCAGGGTCTTTCCCAATTCATCATTTCCAAGTTCGCATAAATTCCATGCTCTTGTAATTGTAAACGCCGGTATGTTATTAAGATAGCCGTATTTAACGCACATTTCGTCACCTTCTCCAGCCAATGTTAATGCATCATTTTTCACACCCATTAGCCCTAAGAATTTTGTGTAGTTACTCAACACAGTAGGGTACATCCGCATCCGCTCGGGTTCATCTACGATGTTGGTGTCCATATTAACAAGCAAATTTTCAAATATCCGCGTTCCCCGCCGCAAGTCACCCTGCTGGCATGTTAGGCAAGCAATTTGGTTAACGGTGACAATCTCGTAGTAAGTAAGCCGCGTTTTGGCAATGGTTAATTCGTCATAACGCGGCTTTGTGGCGCGTATGGCGTCCAGCAGCATGTCCATGTGCTTGTTATCAACCTTATCTTGTTTCCGCCCGTATATGGTGGCATTGGCTGATTTAATAAATTGCCGGTTAATGGGGTGTTTGTTAAATGCCTTCATATTGCTCAATTCGGTTAGCAGTGCTTCGGCTTCGGTGAAGCGCTTGTGTGTCAGTAAAGAATTAATTTCTTCCCGCAATTCCTTTTGTTCAAAATCTTTAAGGCACATAAAGGTGTCAAAGTAGCTGTCCATATGCCGCCCCAGGCGTTGCATGAACGCTTCCAATAAATAGACATTGCCGGTAATGCCGATGCTATCGCTGGCAACCAGCTTGTACAGCACCGAAGAATCGCATAGCCCTTCGCATAATGCTTTTTCCGTAATACCGGCGATTTTGCACAAGCTACGTAAAAATTGCCCAAAGGTATTGCAAGGTTTTGTTTCGCCAAATGATACGGACAAATCCGGCACTTGCATGGGAAGCGCATCTGCGCCATAAGTATTAATTTCATAACCTAACTTGCCGGCAAGTTGAAGCACCTCGTTAGCCTTGCCGGGCAAACACATGGATGTATAACCGAAATAGACGGGGGTCAGCAGTTCGGTGCATTCTTTTTTTCGCCCCATTTGCAATAATGTTTTTGCTTTGCTAAACACAAAGTCGGGGGTATATTTGCCCCGGTTGCGTTTTATGGACAACGTGTTGCCCATTTCAAACAGCTCAAGTGCATCGGTCAATTTTCCCTTTTCAGATAAACATTGCCCCAGGTCTAATAAAACAGGGGTTAGCAAATTTTCTTTTGTACGGTTGTCATGCGGCAGCCGTAACAAGCAAGCCCGTAATTGTTGCAATTGATTAATGGCCGTGTCAATCTTTTCTGCGCGGTGGTGTGCAATGGCTTGTGCATGTACTAATTGCGGTTCGTCAAATAACAGGGCCTCCCCTTGGAAATTGTGTGGATTAAAGTGGTCGTGGGTTAATTGAATCCCTTCGTTTGTAAGGTCTACTATTTCATAAGGATTTTTGTGCAGTACAAGATTATATTGCGCTTTGGCGGATACTATATATTGCTTTTTCAAACCTTCGTCGAATCCGTCCATTTTACTAAGTCCATCAATTAATGTTTTTGCATATATTTGCCGTTTTGTATAATGCATACACCAAAATAATTCATGCCCAATTCGATTTTTTATGTTGAATATGTAAGGGTCAAGTTGGTCAAATATTGCGCAAAAATAGCTGTCTGTATTTGCGCCCAGTGTATACAATATAGACGCAAACACATCTTCCCCCGGGTTGTGGCGGTTTGTTTCTACCCGCGACAAGTTAAGGTCAATAAATTCACCAACGTTTATTAACCCATCCTGCGTTAGCTGTCGTCGATTACGCAATGCTCGGATGGCACTGCCTTTTATTAATGTAGACATCCGCGCCCCCCATCACGGGTTATAACAGGTTCGACAAAAATTGGCAATAAAAAACCTGTACAAAAAATGTACAGGATGGTCTCGAGCCTTCGGTGGAGTAGAATTGCCGTCGTTGGGTAAATACGTGCCAACCTACATCCGCTCCGTGCGCGTGTTTTTAGCGGGCGGGGGTTTCTTCTTCCTCCGTCGTAACCTCCCCCGCCTTGGTCAGCTCGGTGATAATCCGCTGGAACATATCTGCGCTGGTGCGCCAGTTGGTTTGGATGCGCTTGGCTTGTTCGCGGGTGTCTACGGTGACGAATACCTCTAGTAGGGCGCGTTCGTCCTCGTATATGCCGCATTTTACGCGGAATTCGTCGTTTTCGTCATCGGGGAAGTAGGTGGCGGTTTTTTCATATTCGCGCTTGATGTCGGTGCGCATTTCATTTACATAGCGGTTTAGGGATTGGCGGGTGATGGGGGGGATGCGCTTCTCGAAGTATTCCAGCGTGTTGACGCCGTCCTCGGTGGCGACGAACAGCGTGGTGTTATTATCGCCCGATATTTCGTGGGATGCGTCTAGGAAGCCCATCTCCACCATTTCGGACAGGCTTTGCTGTAGGGTGTAGTAGTCCATAAATTCGCCGTCCAGCACCACGTCGGACACTTTTCCCCGCGACATAGGTAATCCTGTACGCTGAATCAGGTACAGGATTACCAATTTATTTTCAATTTCTTTGTAATCAAGCATGGGCTAGTTGATAACCAGCGGCGCGTTAGACGTTTCCACCGTCATTTTTACCCGTTTGGCGGCCATGTCGAATTGGGTCGAGCGCGCTTCTGCCAAGGTGGGGTCGTTGATTAGGAATTGCAGGCCCGTCAGCCCCAAACGGATTTCGCCCATGGCGGCGTGCGCCTTGATGTGATAGCCCAAATTAGGCAGCGTGGGCAGGTTCATGTTTAGCTTGGCGTTGCCGGTTTCTACCGCCCACAGGTAGTCGTTGTGCCGGTTGAAGGTGGACATGATGATGGACATAGGGCCGTTGTAGTTGGTCAATTTTAATTGGGCAATGTCCAGTTCGTCGGCTTCTACTGCGCCGTTTACGTTTTCAAACGTGGCGGATTCGGCGAAAATATTGGACACGATGAAGCGGCCGGAAGAGCTTTCCGCCGTCAAATTGACTGCCGAAATATTGGACAGGCGCAAATTGCCGTTGGCGTTTGTCACCCGCAAATCGTTGGCGGAAAGGGAGGACACGTCAATATGCGTGTTAAGCCCGTCGATTTTCACCACGCCGAAGGCGCGTTCGGGCACGTAGGCGTCGATGATTACCCGCTCGAAGTCGTCGGTTTCGTAGTTGAGCTGGTATTTGTTGCCCAGCTTCATGAAGTCGATGTCTGTGCCGGCGCGCTTGGGCTTGTAGGTAATCTTGGCGGTAATTTTATCGCCGTTGTAGCCCTTGATGCGGATTTCGCCGTTAATGCCCGTTAGCGCCAGCTCGTTGAAGCCGGGGGCGACGGCCATTTCCACGTTTTTCTCAATCATGCCGCCGGGGGCGACAGGGCGCGGAGGCGGCGGGGCAGCCGCGGGCCGATACCCGGACTGCGAACCATGATGCGGCGCAGGCGCGGCGTGGGAAGTGGGCGCGTGCGGGTCGGCGGCGAACGCCTTCGATAACATATCCGCCCCCTGGGTAATTTTTTCTGCCACCGCTTCGGTGAAATTTTTCAGCTTGGGCTCCATGTCTTTGGCGAAGGATTCAAACTTGCGCCCTAGGTCGTCAAAGCCGCTGCCCGCGGGGGGCGGGCGATGGCCGCCGGGGCTATTGCTGCGCGGGTCATGAGGGTCATGCCGGGGAACAGACCGCGGCGGAGGCGGGGGCGGCGCGTGGTGCGACGGCGCGGCATAGGGCGCGGGCGTCGGGGCGGGCGCTGTGCCGCCCACTTCTACGGCTTGTAATAATTGGGCGGCGTCGGCCGAGGTAATTTTTCCTTCTTCTAACATTTTCAGGATGGCTAATTTTTCATTTTGCATAGGGATTCTCCTTGTGGTTTTTTCTATTATGCCGCGCCCGAAAAGTGAGAATTTATGCGTGCAGCTAGGTGCAAATGCAAGGAGGGCATGACGCGCATATCAGGCGAATATGCAAGGAATGCCCGACGCAGCAGTTGTGCCTTGCTGTGCGCAGAAATTCTTACTTTTCGGGCGCGGCATAATACATATACGAGTATAGCACAAATATGTTAGTATGCAGTCAAATTATGATAACGGAGGGATTTATTATGCAAATTGGTTGTATGTTAGAAAGTTTTGCCATTGATTTGAAGGAAGCGGTTACACGCGCGGCGGCGCTGGGGTGCAAGGGTATACAAGCCTACGCCGTAGACGGCGAGCTGGCCCCCGAAAATATGACCGACGCTACCATCCGCGAATGGTTAGACCGCGTCAAGTCTAACGGCATGGTGTTCTCCGCCATTTGCGGTGATTTGTCCGCCACGCCGGAAGCCGTCGGCCATGGTTTCGAGCGGCGCGAAGCCAACCCCCTTCTCATTGAAAAATCCAAGCGCATTTTAGACCTCGCCAAGAAGCTGGAATGCAATGTCGTTACCACCCACATCGGAACTGTCCCCGACGAAGAAAATGAAACCAAGCAAATCATGCGCGAAGCCTGCCGCGAGCTGGCCCTGTACGCCGACTCCATCGGCTCGTACTTCGCCGTAGAAACCGGCCCGGAAACCGCCGTTGTCCTGCGCGATTTTCTGGACAGCCTGGGCGCAAAAGGCGTGCGCGTCAACTACGACCCCGCCAATTTAGTCATGGTCAAAAACGACGACCCCGTGGCGGGCGTTGCCACACTGGCGGACTATATCGTCCACACCCATGCCAAAGATGGCGTGCAACTTTCTGCCAACCCCTTAAAATGGGAAGAATTGCCCCTGGGCAAAGGCGGCGTGCAATGGGATGATTACCTGCGCGCTTTGCACACCGCGGGCTTTAACGGCTTCCTAACCATCGAGCGCGAATGCGGCGATACCCCCGAAGCGGATATCAAACTGGCCGTGGCATTCCTAACCGAACGGCTGGCAGCGCTGGGGTTGAATAAATAAGGGGGTGACAAAATGGACTTTGTGCGTCAAACGGTAGAAAGCAGCGTGCTAAGTGATGTATTCGACCTGCCACCCTCTATGCGGGATACGCAGGTAGAGGTAATTATTTTGCCGACATATGGTGAAAATGAAAAACGCAATAATAAAATTAACATTGGATTTATGCCCGGGCCGCCGCTGCCGGATAGTTTTTTCGACCCACTTCCTGAAGAGGAGTTGCAAGCATGGGGGTTATGAAACTGTTGCTCGATACACACACTTTGTTGTGGGCGATTCGGGGAAGCGAAAAATTAGGACGAACGGCTAAAATGTTAATGAACAGTGATGATTATACTGTTCATTATTCAGCGGTCAGTGCATATGAAATAATGTACAAACACAATTTGGGGAAGTTAATGGGTTATTCTGATATAGCAGAAAATTATTTTGAAGCGTTAATTACCCTCGGTGCAGAAGAACTCCCCATCACCACGCAACATGCGCACTTCGCGGGCAAATTTGACTGGTCGCATCGTGACCCTTTCGACCGCCTGCTGGCAGCACAAGCTTTTGTCGAAGGCATGATATTGCTGACGGATGATGCGGCGTTCAAGACACTGCCCTGGGTAAACACTGCTTGGTAATACAGCAAAAGCCACGTTTCATACTAAAAACGTGGCTTTTTAATAAGGAGCAATTATATGAATATACTCGTACTGGGCGGCACAAAATTCGTTGGCGTGCATTTGGTCAATTATTTGCTGGCGGCGGGGCATGATGTCACCATTGCCACGCGCGGCCGGGCGCAAGACCCCTTCGCGCAGCGCGTTGGCCGCATCATTTTAGAACGCACCGACGAGGAAAGCATCCGCCAAGCGCTGCGGGGCCGGCATTTTGATGTGGTGTATGACAGCCAGGCGTATTCGTCCAATGAGATAAAATATTTGTTGGACGCAGTGACTTGCGAACGCTATATTCAGGTTTCGACGGCGTCTGTGTATGCGCCGCATTTTAGGCTGGCGCAAACGGAAACGGACTTCGACCCCACCACGCATCCATTGAAATGGTGTGCGCGGGATGATTTTGGCTACGACGAGGTTAAGCGGCAGGCAGAATGCGCCATGTTTCAAGCCTATGGGCATGTGCCGGCGGTGGCGGTGCGCTTTCCGCTAATCGTTGGGCCGGATGACTACACTCAACGGCTGTATTTCTATGTACAGCATATTGTCCAATCGAAGGCGATGCACATTGATAATTTGCCTGTGCAGCTGGCATTTATCCTGTCCGACGAAGCGGGCAAGTTTTTGGCGTGGTTGGCACAGTCGTCATTTTGCGGCAGCATTAATGCCGCCAACGCGGGCACGGCGCAACTGCGCGATATAATTGACTATGTGCAAAATAAAATAAACACGCCCGCCATCATACTGCCTGATGGCGGGCGTGCCAGTTTTAACGGTTTCCCGGATTATGGATTAGATTTACAGCGGGCGAGCGGAATCGGGTATACCTTCCCGGCGCTGGATGCGCCATTATACGCGCTGCTGGATACTTACATGGCGCAGGCAAGCACGGAGGCTTAACGCACCAAAAAGGCGCAAAGGTTGGGAGGCCGATGGTGTGGTCAACGTGTAAATGACGTAACAAAGATGTCGGGGCTAACAGGTAGCCCATCCTGCTCGGCCTCCGGCCGTTTAATACCCGAATCGGCATCCAGTACCAAAAGTTGTCCATTTTTCCACTGTGATGCAAGCTGGTGTTACCGCCGTAACGGGTAATGTCACAAACCACTGCGCATTCGTTTGTTGTTAGGAAATGATAATACAAAATGGTGCAAAAAGAATGAGAGGGGCATTTTTGACCCGCTCACAATCGTCTTGTAACGCGTGCCTTCCATTTAATGGCATTATTGCGTGTAATCGTTGTTATGCACGTGTCGGTGTTAATATGTATATTAAAATGCCGCAATATATCCATTCCCATTGTACCCACGACATGATGGTTTTGAGGTGCATTCCACACTTTAACGGGGTAATTTTTAAATGATAATCCACAAAAATGAAAGTGCGTAAGCGTACATATATTAGCGAAAAATGCGCCGCCCGCGCCAAGAGATTGCGTCGTGCTTTTATTAAATAACGTATACCCTAATTTTGCCAGCGCATATTTTGAAATCATCATGGATGTACCGCCGGTGTCAATAATAAAATCGAGGTATCGTTTATGCGTGCCATCAGCGGAATACACCAGTACCGCCGCAATAATAGCGCTGCCCGGTTGAAATTGAATATCCAGCATTTCAAAATCCATCATAATGAAATTCTGCTTCTACTGGCTGCCCGGTAAATTTGATTGCCATGATGTCGCATGTTTCGTTGGGGTTGTCTAATTCAAAGCGATTAATACCTTCAAACTGAGCGCACGCGTATACCACATAGGCAGAAATTAAATTGCCCCGGTTGTATTCCATTTCCCGCAGCAGTACCCAGCTGTCAGGGTGTTTGTCTTTAATCGAATCCCATGTACTGCGCATAATGCACCTCCCGTCGTCATTATATCACGCTTGTTCAAAGATGTATCCTTCGCCCCTGTTCCAGCCTATTGACCAGCCGCAGCCTTCTATTTTGGCACGGAGGCGTTTTATTGCCCCTTTCAGCGCGTTATTGTCTTTTTCCATGGAGGTGCCCCACACTTTTTCGTATAAGTATTCGGCGGTGAAGGAACGCTCTTCGTGTTGGATGAATAGGAGTAGCAGCGCGTATTCTTTTTTCGCCAGCAGCAGGTCTTTGCCGTCGTATTTGGCTATGGCGGCGGTTAGGTCAATGGTTAGGCGGCCCTTGGTGATGGTGTCGGGCACGCGGGTGGCACGCCGCAGCAACGCTTCTATCCGGGCGAACAGCTCATCAAATTGGTAGGGTTTGGTCAGGTAATCATCCCCGCCGGCGCGCAAGCCCTGGGTAATATTTTTTGATTCGGACAGGCCGGTTAATAGCAAAATGGGCACGGCGGCGGCGTCTCCTTGGCGCAGCTCTTCAATAAATTGCAAGCCGTTGCCGTCGGGCAGCAGGATGTCCAGCACAATAAGCTGCGGCCGTTGCTGCTGCAAAAACGCCCGCGCTTCCGCCAGCGTGCGCGCGCAGGCTATCTCATACCCCGCGCGTACAAATTTGCGGACATTGGCGTCCATTATTTTTTTATTGTCCTCGACCAATAGAATCATGGGCTACCCTTTCCATGCTGTACTTCGTTATAAGATACCAAAAAAGCCACGCGCACACAACAAAATGAATTTGCTTAACGAGTTTCATTTTTGTAAAATGCAAAGAAAACAACACACTTTTTATAAACGCGCAAAGGATGTTTAGGATGAACATTCGACATAATGGAAAAAGCGCAGCAGCGCATCGTTCTTTAAGTATTACAGAAGTAAATACACGCCGTGCTTCACAACGGCTTTCTAGCGGGTTTCGTATAAATTCTGCGGCTGATGATGCCGCGGGTCAGGCTATATCCGATAAATTGCGGGCGCAGTTGCGTGGGCTTGACCAAGCGCACCGCAACGCGCAGGATGGCATTTCGCTTATTCAAACAGCCGAAGGCGGCATTGCAACCATTAACGCCATGATTATTCGTATGCGCGAATTGGTGGTGCAGGCGGCTAATGACACCAGCGCCCATGATAATAATAATTTTGCCCAATCCGACCGGGCGCAAATTCAACGGGAAATTGATGCATTAATTAGGGAAATTGATGCGGTTTCTGTTCGGTTGCAATTTAATACGCGCACGCTGTTAAGCGGCAATTATGCACGTCAGGTTGCCATGGGCGCAGGGTTGGCCGCGGCGTTTAGTGAACCATTGTACATACCACCGGCCCCAATGGTTGATTATACGGTCAACATCGCGGGTGGCCCGGCTTCCGGCACGGGCTGGTCTTTTGACGGCACTACATTGACGGTTAATAACGGGGCTAATATTGCCGTTACGGGCACAATTTTTGGCGCACAGCGCATCGTTGTAAACGGCACGGCTAACATGACCTTGCAAGATGTTACCATGACGGCAACGGGGGCAAATTCGCCCATTCAATTAAACGGCGGCGCGAATTTGACGCTGGCGTTAACGGGCAGCAATACCATAACGGCAGGGACTGTCGGGGTAACGGGCCACGCGGGGATTCAAGTCGGCGCGGGTACTAGCCTGACCATTGCCGGGGGCGGTTCGCTAACCGTTAATGGCAGCGGGACTAATGGCGGGGCAGGCATTGGCGGTGGTTTTATGCAGTCTGCCGGGAATATTACCATTCAAAGCGGCACGGTAGTTGCCAACGGCGGCGGCATGGCGGCGGGTATTGGCGGCGGCGGGCTGGATGGCAACGGTGGCAATATTACTATTTTGGGCGGGTATGTAACCGCCACCGGCGGGTTGGCAGGCGCAGGCATTGGCGGCGGGTTAGGCGGCAATGGCGGTAGCATTAACATACAGGGCGGTACGGTTACTGCGCTGGGCGGTCAATACGGTGCGGGCATTGGCGGCGGCTTGGATGGTCATGGGGGCAATATTCTACTTACGGGCGGGACTATTTATGCCCGCAGTGCCTATGTAGGAGCGGGGGTAGGCGGCGGCGCGGGTGCGCACGGCGGCAACATACATATTACAGGGAATGCAAACCTAACTGCAACCGGGGGAAACGGGCGGTTGCTTGAATTTAATGACGGCGGCGGCGCGGGTATTGGCGGCGGCGGGGATGCCCCCGGCGAAACGCGGCCGGCAGCCCCCGGCGCGGACAGCGGCACGATTATTATTGAAGGGGACAATGTCACCATACTGGCAACGGGCGGTTCACCCCTTGGCACAGGCGGCTATGGCTGGGGCATTGGCGGCGGCGGCGGGGCAGGCGGGCAGCCCCCGGGCTACCGCCCACCCGTTTCTGTAACGGATGTGCCGGGTGTCACCACCGTACATGGCGACCCGGTGGTATGGATTAGTCAACAACCCACACCCACCAGTTTTACCTTCGATTATGACGAACCTATTAATGAAACGGTTTCCATAGCGGCGCACAATTCCCATGGGGTGCGCACCTATCAATGGACACACAACGGCACAGCAATGACCAGCGAAACCAACGCAAGCTTGGACATTCCCGATGGTTTGAGTACGGGGGTGCATGAATTTCGCGCGCGGATTTATGTAGACGGGCAATTTTTTGCCCTATCGGATGCGGTAATGGTGGGCATTGATGCCCAAATTCCCGACCCCGGCCCCGGGAATGGTAACGGTAATGGAAACGACCCTGGTAATGGTAACGGGAATGGAACATTGCCGCCCATTGAAGATGTAAGCGGCCCGTTGTGGCTTCAATTAGGTGCAAACGCATCGCAGGGCATGTTTGTTTATATCGAGGCATTAACGGCCTATTCGTTGGGGCTTGCAAGTATTGCGGGCAGTCCGCATATTAATGTATTGCAAGAAAGCGGCATAAATATTTCGCCCTTGTTAGCTATTTTGGACGAGGCATTACACTTCGCCATTAACGAACGCGCTACGCTGGGCGCAAAACAAAACAGGTTGGAGTTTACGGCTGCCAACCTGCAAGTTTCTTCTGAAAATATGGCGCAATCCATTTCACGCATTTTAGACGCAGACATGGCAAAGGAAATGATGCGATTAACCCAATCCAATGTGCTGCAACAAGCCGCCGTGTCTATGCTGTCTCAAGCACAACTCATCCCTGAACGGGTGTTGACGTTGTTGCAATAACCAGCGGCGCGTCGGGCGTTAAGGTTTCGTTTTTCTCATAAACAATCAAGGGCATGGCCTCGCCGGATTCCAAGGTGAATGCAGTCGTGTCCTTTTTCATTTCCACCGAGAACACGCGCCCCTGCCAGCTAATACGAAAGCGCAGCGCTTGCCAGCGGCCGGGCATACGGGGGGCAAAGTGCAGCACCGCATCATCGCTGCGCAGCCCGGCGAAGCCATACACGATGTTAATCCACGCCATGGCAATGCTGGTGGTGTGCAGTCCTTCGCAGGTGTTGCGGTTGTAATTGTCCAAGTCCAAGCGCGTGGCGTAGCCGAAGAAGCGGGTGGCCTCGTCCATGCGCCCCAGCTCCGCCGCCAAAATGGAATGCACCGAAGGCGACAGGCTGGATTCGTGAATGGTGCGCGGCTCGTAGTATTCGTAGTTGATGCGCTTTTCTTCCGGGGTGAAGGAGGAATTGTACAGGTACAAGAACATCAGCACATCGGGCTGTTTTATCATACTGGTACGGTAAATACGGTCGTATGACCAGTGGGTGTACAGGGGGAATTCCTCGATGGGGATGGCGTTGACGTCGATATAGGGCAGGTCGAAATAGCCGTCGTGCTGCTCGATAAGGCCGTCGGGCGTGGCGGGGATTGCCATGTGTTGGGCAATGTCCTGCCAGCGGGCTATTTCTGCGGGGGAAAGGGCGGTTTTTTCTGCCAGTGCGCGGTAAGCCGGGGCGTCGGTTTTCTCCATCCGCGCCAGCACTTCGATGGCATATTCCAGCGCGCGTTTGCCCATATAGTTGGTGTAGGCATTGTTATTGACCATCATGTGGAATTCATCCGGGCCCATGACGCCGTAGTAGCCGTATGCGCCGTTGTGGGGGTTTTGGCCCACGCGGCTTGCCATGAATCGGGCAATTTGCAATAGCATTTCCGCACCGTACTGCCACAGGAATGCGTCGTCGCGCGTGACGGTGACATAGTGCCAAATGCCGTAGCTAACTGCTGACGACGGCTGAAATTGCAAGCTGGCGTGCTGCCACAGGTTGCACGCCTCCTCGCCGTTCAGGGTGGCGATGGGGTAGCACGCGCCTTCGCAGTCCAGCATCTTGGCACGTTCCAGTGCCTGGGGCAGCGTGTTGTAGCGGAACACCAGCAGACTTTTCGCCGCCTCCGGGTTGGTGAACAGGTAGAAGGGGAAGCAGCAAGCCTCCGTATCCCAGAAGGCGTGGCCATTGTACGCCTCGCCCGTTAGGCCCTTCGCGCCGATGTTGTGGCGCACGTTGCCGCCCTTGTAGGTCTGCGCCATTTGGAAGGAACAGAAGCGGATGCCCTGCTGTTCTTCCGCCACGGCGTCGGCGTCGGCGGAAGATGGGGTAATTTGCACGTCGTTTAATTCCCAGTGGCGCGCCCAGTAGGCGGCTTGGGCGGAAAGGGCTTGCTCGTAGGAAACGGCGGCAGAGGCTTGCAACTTGGCAACGCCGTTGGCTTTTAACTGCTCGCCATCGGTGAAGTCGTACAAAATAACCGCGCGCTTTATAATAGATGCGGGCTTGTTTTTAATTAACTGCATGGTTGCCGTGCGCGCCACGATGCGGTCGTTGCTATTTAACGCGCACTGCGCGTCGCCGCCGTCTTGGAATTGCACCATTGCGCCCGCGTATACGGACTGCTTGCTCTGCAATGTCGTGGCAATTATTTCGCAACTACCCGCGGGGTCACAGCCTTTATGCTGTACTTCCCAAAAGCATTTATCCCGCCCGGCGTGCTTGCTTTCAAATGAAATACCGCTCGTCACTTTGGCAGTGGCGTCGCCGTTCAGCGCGCACAGGGTTATCGCCTGATACGCCCGCTCGCCGTGGTTCATGTCTACGAAGCGGGTGAATTCGCACTGCACATCTTTGCCCGATGCGGTATGCCACACAAATTTCCGCGTCAAAATGCCCTTCTGCAAGTCCAGCACCCGCTCAAAGGCAGAGAATTTCACCTTGCCCAAATCCAGCACTTCGCCGTCGATGTCAATTACCGTGTACAGCCAATCCGCCGCGGGTATCATAAAATGGGTCTTATCCACGATACCTTTGTACGAGCGGGGCAGCTCATCCACTTCATACACGCCGTTAATATATGCGCCGCGCAGGCTGTCCACCGTGCCGCCTTCGTCGAAGCTACCGCGAATGCCCAGCGTCTCATTGCTCAGCGCGAAAACAGATTCGCTTACCTTGGCATAGTTTGCATCATAGCCCGTTTCTGTCACCAGCCACGGGTGGGTTTGAAAATATTTGTCGGCTTGTTTAGCCATCGTTCACCTCTCGCTATCCTTTAATCCCCACGGAAACAATATTCTCCGTCAATTTCTTTTGGAAGATAAAGAACAAAATAATAGGGGGTATCATCGAAAACACCACGGCGCGCATCAAGTCGTCATGGTTAATGGTCTGCTGGGTCGAAAATTCAAACAGCCGCACCATAACCGTTTGCCACGGCGTGCCGCGCAACACCAAAAACGGCAGCAAAAAGTCGCTCCACGCCCCGTTTACGGTAAAAATCGTAATAACTACGCAAATCGGTTTTGACAAAGGCATGACAATGCGCATGAAAATACCCATCTGCGTACAGCCATCAATGCGCCCCGCGTCAATTAGCGACGGCGGCAATGACAGGAAAAATTGGCGAAACACCACAACATAAAAGGCATTCGCCCCCGCAGCCATCCAAAGGGGCGTGAAAAAGCCCACCAAGCCAAACCGCGTCAGGCTCATAAACAAGGGCACAAGCGCCAGCGTCGCCGGGATAAGCAGCGATATCATCACCAGTTTGTGGATAATGCCCCAGCCCTTGGGCTTTAAAATGGCCAGCCCATACGCCAGCAACCCATTCGACACCAGCGCGAAGAACACACTGCCTACAATTAAATACAGCGAATTCATATAATTGCGCATGATGCCCAACTGCCGCCACGTTTGCGTATAGCGTGCCATCTCAAACGCTTCGGGGTGAATGCGCGTGGTGGTCATAAATTCCCGCAAATTCATAAACCCTGCCATGATGACCCAGTAAATGGGGAACAGCGACACAATAACAATGATGCCGCACAGGAGATACACCACCACCGTGGCAATTTTGACGCTAAGGCGGTGGGCGTCGTAGTCTCGGATTATACCCGTTCTCGTTTTATTCATCGCTTACTCCCACTCCGTGCGGCGTTTGTTTACATAGGAATACAGTGCGGTGAAGCACAGCAAAATTATCGCCGTTACCACCGCCACCGCCGATGCGCGCCCCATATCCATGACACCGCTGAATGCCAAATTCCACATATACAGCATCAGCGACAAGGATGCATTGTCCGGCCCGCCCGCCGTCAGCACCATGGGCTCGTACATAATTTGAAACACCGCAATAATTTGCAAAATCAGCAAGGTTGAACCCAAATTAAAAATCGCGGGTATCGTAATATGCCGAATCCGCTTGAAAATACCCGCGCCGTCAATGGTGGCGGCTTCGTACAACTCCGGGTTAATGCCCGCCAAACCCGCCATATAAATGAGTGCGGTAGCCCCCGCCCCCCGCCAGGTCGATACCATAACAATGATGGGAATAACCATGCGCGTTTCCGTTAAAAAGGTAAACGGCCCGCGGTCAATCCAACTCATGATGATATTAATGACCCCGGTAGGCTCGGCAGAGAAGAAGCGACTGAACAAAATCATGGCCGCCAGCCCCGGCAAAATATTGGGCAAATACGCCGCCGTGCGGAAAAACCCACGCGCCCGCAGCGTTTCCCCAATCACCAGCGCCAAAAAAATAGGCACTAAAAAGCCAATCAGCAATGACCAACCCGTATAAACAAACGTGTTGGTCAATGCCTGGCGGAATTCTTGCCGTCCGAAAATGCTGATATAGTTTTGTAAGCCCACAAATTCAACCAATTCGATATTCACCGTGCGGTAAAAGCTCATGCGCACGCTTTGCAGCAGCGGTATCCACAGGAAGAAAGTGAAAAGGGCAATCCCGGGCAGCATGATAAGCCAGCCGCCCAGGTGTTGTTTAGCCTTTGCCATGATTAACGATTAACCATATCATCCAAGAATTCTTGGAAGCGGTCTTGTGCTTGCTGTAACGCGGTAAACACGTCGGCATTTTCGCGGGTAATGATGCGCTGAATGGCGGCGGTCAAATCCCGATACATTTGCTGGGTGAACATGGGTTCTTCCCCGCGCAAAGACACGCGCCCATCTACCAGCGAATCAAAAAAGTCGTTATACAAGCGCATATCTACATTAGAAAATTCGGCAGCGATAGCGCGTTGCTGGGCAATAAAATTATCATCTGCCCAAGCGGGGATGGGGGGCAGCACGGGCACGCCCCGGTCGCGGGCAGAGATTGCCCCGGCGCGCATGGCGGCAACGGTATCGTCTGTAATCACGGGCAGTACGCCAATGATTTCCAAGAAATGCAAAATAGCAATGGCTTGGTCGTGGGTGGTCTGCGGCGCGAACATAAACGCCGTGCCGCCCGTCAACGCATACGAGCCACCCGGGCCGGCGGGGAAAGGAATGAGTGCAAAGCTTTCCACGGGCAGGCCGCGCCCGGCGGTGGGTTCTGCCACGGAGTCATTGGCGGCGAAATTCATTGCCGCGCGCCCCGTGCCCAAAATATTATGCGAACCCGCCCAGTCAGTCGTCGTGGCGTCCGCGTTCAAAATATCATAGTACCAGCGCAATGCGTGCATGAAGTACATCGCCTCCACCATGGGGGGCGAGGTGAAATTGGCGCGCCAGTTGCCGTCAGCGTCTTGGTACTGCATGGCATGTTCGCCCGTTGCGCCGAAGTTCCACGCGATGTTAGAGAACAGCCAGCCGCCAAAGGTTTCGCTGGCGGGGAAAACAAGACCGGCCGCCCCGGTTTGCTCGCGGATAATGCGTCCTTTTTCCGCTACTTCCTGCAAGGTAGTGGGCAGCAGGGGGAAGCCGTAGTCGTCTACCAGTCCGGCTTCAACGAACAAATCTACATTAATATGCATCCCCAGCACATATCCATCGCGGGGCAGGCCGAACAGGCGGCCGTCATAGCCCAGCAATTCTACATAGGCGGGGCTGAATTTTTCCAGCAGGCCAAATTCAGCCAGCGCGTCGGTGACATCGGCTACCAAGCCTTGGCTAATCAGCAATTGCGGGTCGGTGAAGGGGGGTTGGAACAAATTGGGGGCTGTGCCGCCCAACGCCATGGGCAAGTAACTGGTCAGTGTGTACGAAAAAAACGCGGGCACAACCGTTACATTGGGGAATTGCTGGCGCATAATGTCGCGGAATCCATCGAAGAGTGCCAACTCTGCCGCGGGGGCGGTGTCGGGCGGCCAGTTGCCCAACGTGATGGTTGCCGTCAGATACGGGTCAACCACGTCCAGCGCAATGTCCGCAATTTCTTGCAGTACCTCGTCCGAGGGCAGCTCGCCGAAGGGGGCGGTAGGGCCTTGGCCGCCAGTGTCATCGCCGCAGGCGGATAAAAATAGTGCGGCGCATACCAACGCCAAAAATACTAACCATTTTTTCATGATTTTTTCCTCCTTTATTATGGGTGGTACTTTAAGAACCGAAAACGCGGATGGCGGCGGCCTGTGCGCCCATGGTGCGGGTGGCGGTATTCGCCGTGAAGTGGACGCGCACATACTGCGCCGCTGTAGCCGGGAAGTCTAACCGCACGGTGTTGCCCGTCAGCGGGTCAAAATCGTGCAACGCGTGGGGCACAACCGTGGTGAAATTGACGCCGTCGGTGGAAACTAATACTTCAAATGCCTGCGAACGCGCTTCCCACAGCAAAGATGGATTCACCTGCACGGCAACGGTGCTGACCTGATGCACGCCGTCCAGCGTAATCGTAAAATCCGCCGGGAAGCCGTTGCTCTCCCAATAAGATGTCACCGTGCCGTCTACGGCATTGGCGGGGATGTACACATCCGTGAAAGACGTGGCGTGTACGGGCCTGCCTTCGGCCAGGTTGGGGGTGGCGGGCAATTCTACGATTAATGACAGCGGGTTAAAAACGGCGGGCGGCCATTCGGCTTCGGTTTGCTGGGGCGGGCGCACAATGGTGATGTTACTTTCCCCGCCGTCGCGCACCACGAAGGCTACAATCCCCGCCGCCAGCGAGGCTACAATTACCGTACAGCATACAATCAAATATAGTTTATTCATGGCTCACCTCAATAGATTACGATATTGTGCGCATAGGGATTTACATGGGCGCGGAGTTGCTGCAACGTGGTAATGCGTTCGCCCAGGATATAAATGTTGCGCATGGTTACATTTTCCAGCGTGTGGTATTCGTTGTGCCCCCAGAAGTTGGACATGGGCACATCGCCGTACAGGGTGCGGTGTACGATAAGGCCATCAATGACCACATCGCGTATTTGACCCCATTCATCCGTTACGGTAGACCAGTGGGTTTTTATCATATTAAATTCGATTAGCTCGTTATTATGCCCAAAATCGCCCCGCATGAATGCGTTATCCACAATAATATTTTGGTACAGGATGTTATAAATCAGCGCGTCGTCGCCATTGTGAATAGAAATAATCGGCTTGTGGTTGTTATACAGCACAAAAATATCGCGGAAGGTAATGTTGGAAATGGTGGGGTTAATGGTCAGCCCCATATTGGTTTCGTAGCCAATTTCCATAGATTGCGCCAAGTCCGTCCAAATTTGGATGCGCTCAAACAGGATATTGTCCGACGACCCGGCGTAATTTTTAATAACCAGCGAGTCATCCCACGTCCGCACGAAAGAATCGGTTACGTGGTGATTACGGCAGGATTGGAAGGTGAAGCCGTCGCCGTTTTGGCGACCGCTGATGATTTTAATATTCGTCGCGAACAAATCCACTGAATTGTAGGAATTAAATTTCCACGCGTTGCCGTTGATTAGGATGAAGCCTTCGGCGGTGATATTGCGGCTGGAACGGATATCAATGGGCACGCGGGCATACGCACCGGGTTGGTTCCACGCGGGGAAGCCGTAGCCGCAAATGACGCCGCGCCCGCGGATGGTCACGTTTTCGGCATTATCTACCAGTACAATGGACGTCACCACTGCGCCGCCTGCGATATACAGCGTTTGGTTGGACTCCAGCACGATGGCATCCAGCGTCCAATGGCCGGGGTCAATGAAAATGACATTGGGGTCATCCCGGTCGGGGATGTCGGTGTCGATTGGATTCGCGAAAATATGCGTTGCCAAATGCACATGGTCATTGTAAATGAGGGTGAAGAAACCCGGCTCGCTGATGGTAAAGCTGACGCGGTTGTTATACAGCGTGGGGGTAATGCCCAGCGCCGCGGGCAAGATATGCACCTCGCTGATACCCTGCGCCAGCCCCGGCACTTCTACCTCAATCGTAACTTCCCCTTCAAAGCAAAAATACGCCATAGGCGTGCGCGAGGGGATGGTGTTGTGGTTCCAAATGTGTTCATGATTGACCATGACATCGAAAACGAACAGCTCATACCCTTCCACCCACACGCGGGCAGATTGCGATGTGGTCATGGTGGCCGGCCCATCGTACAAAATAACCGTGGGCCTGTCGGGGTTGTGGGCGGCTTCTACCGGGCGTACAAACATAAAAACGGCAAAAGCGACACATACTACCGCCAGTATGCCCAATAGCGCGGCGGATAACGGTGATTTTTTCTTTTCCATACCATCCCTCCGAAATAAAAACCAGTTTAGCGTTAAATTGGGCACATCATACAAAAGACATGGGCAAATTGCAAGCAAATATAAATTATGACCAAAAAAAAATATTTGTTGTTGACATTTATGTGCAACATTGCTATGGTGTGCCACAAGTTTAACGGAAAACGGCAAGTGCATACTTGTCAAAAATTATAAAGAGGAGAATTGCTATGAAGAGGAACTTGTTTAAAAAACTACTGCTGCCCATCGCATTATTGCTATTGCTGGCAGTAGGCATGGCAGGCTGCGGCCGCGGTGAAGAAGAAGCTGCGCCCACGCCTTCCCCCACCCCGGCGGCGACGCCCACCCCCGCCCCGGCAGACCCGCCCCCCGCGACCATTACCCGCACTGAATTTAGGTGGAATGACTTCGCCGGGCGCGACCCGCACAACAACCCCGGTATTTCTGCCGAGGGCGCACCCATTTGGTGGGACAACTGGGCCAACTTGCGCGCTGCCACCGGCGGCGACTATGTGCAAATCGAATTCCGCCCCGGCGCGTTTGACCCAGAAGATTTTGACGATTACGACGATTTCTACGCCCGCGCATTCGACTGGATGGGCAACTGGGGCGAAGCCGTTGACATGTGGAGCTTGGACTATATCAGCTTCTGCCGGTACATGCGCATTCGCATCCGCGGCGCACAGGGTGGCGAAGAGCAGGCACTGCTGTTACACTTCCAGCCCAACGACGGCCCTGTTTTCATGGTACCCTTCGACCGTCTAGTAACCCGCGGCGGCGAATTTGCCCGCATTACTGCCGACACGCAAGATATTTATATCGACTTGCAAGCATCGGGGCTGCCCGGCATGACCAATCGGATGCATATCCGCGCGTTTGCCCCGGCGACTATTTTCTTGTACTCCATCGATTTTGTTGACCCGGTTGGCTTGGTAGATGCAACCAATAACGAAACCATTGCGGCGGGCTTTACCGTAACGGAAACCGGCCCGATTTTGGGCGAAGCGTTGCGCCAAGTGCGGCGCGGCGGCGCGGCCGATTTTATCCATTGGAATAATTTCATTGGCCGTGACCCCCACAACAACCCCGGTACGTCTACGGGCGGCGTGCCCATTTGGTGGGACAACTGGGCGAACCTGCGCGCCACCCCACAAGACGACGGCGTGGAAATTGAATTCCGCCCCGGCGCGTTTGACCCGGAAGATTTTGACGACTACGACGAATATTTTGCCCACGCATTAAACTGGATGGGCAACTGGGGCGAAGCCGTTAATACTTGGGCAAAAGACGACATCGGCTGGATGCGCTATTTAGTCATCCGCATGTCCGGTGAAGCAGGCGGCGAAGAAAATCGCTTGATTTTACACTTCCAACCCGAGGACCAACCCGTATTTGCGGCACGTTTTTCTGATTTGGTACTGCGCGGCGGCGGCAACCCCGAAATTACTACGGATATGCAAGATATCGTTATCGACTTGGCGGCGTCCGGCTTCCCGGGGATGACCAATCGGATGCACATCCGTGCCTTCGCCCCCGCTACCATTACCTTGCAATCCATTCACTTTGAAACATTTGCCGGGCGTTTAGACCCCGACGCACCGTTGGCGTCTGCGGGCGGCACGCCGATAGAAGGCGGTTTCGCCAACTTGCCGATTCGCCAATGGGCAGAAGAGCTGTAGACTAATTATTTTGCAATAATCCGCACCCCCGCAGGAAGCGCGCAAACGGTTCTTGCGGGGGTGTTGCTTTGCAGAGGGAGTATGTACGATGGTGACATTAAAAGATATTGCGCGGGAGGCGGGGGTCAGCGTAACCACCGTGTCCAACGTGGTGCATAACAAGGGCGGCCGCGTGTCCCCCGCGTTAAGCAGACAAATCAACAATATAATGAAGCGTAAAAATTACGTACCCAGTTTGGCGGCGCGGGCATTGTCCAGCAAGGTTGCGCCGATTATCGGCGTAATAAACCATGTGTTCCCCCAAAATGAGGACGGCTTTGTGGCTGACCCGTTTCACAATTTATTCATCGACAGCATCGAAACCAGCACGCGGGAACGGGGCTATTTCACCATGGTGCGCAGTGTGGAAAACGCGCGGGACTTGGCAATGGTGTGCAAGACCTGGAGCTTGGCGGGGGTCATTTTAGTCGGTTTGTCGGCGGGGGAATTTTTTGATGCGGTGCGGGCGCTGGGCATTCCCTTTGTGCTGATTGACAGCTACATTGCCGCGGGGGATGTGTGCAATGTGGGCTTGGAGGATGTGCAGGGCGGCTACTTGGCAACGAAGCATCTGCTGGAGCATGGCCACCGCGCCATTGCCTTCGCCGCGCCGGGTGCGGGCGATGTTATTGACCGCCGCTTGCGCGGGTACAAGCAGGGGCTGGCGGAATTTGGCGTGCCCTTTGACGCTTCGCGGGTGTTTGAAAGCGAATTGAACGTGCGCGCTGGCACGCAGCTGGGACATGCACTAAGCGCGCGGGCGGATATTACGGGCATTTTCGCCACGGCGGATATGCTGGCGGCGGGCATTTTGGCCGGGCTGCGGGACAAGGGCTTGGAAGTACCACAGGAC
>Ga0209755_10002581_pt1 | contig 24576 bp, 22 predicted proteins | sample TergutCo191P1_FD_187301 | JGI IMG/M metagenome (GOLD analysis project Ga0209755, IMG submission 187301) | Cornitermes sp. P1 segment gut microbial communities from Petit-Saut dam, French Guiana - Co191P1 (SPAdes) (version 2) | ecosystem: Host-associated > Arthropoda: Insects > Digestive system...
AAATCCACTTCATCAATGTTGTAAAATGGAGGGAGCAGCGGGACAGGGACATCGCGAACAATCCGCTGCACCGATGGCTGGCCTGGCTCGATCCCGAGAGCCCGCGGGAGCTGGCCGAGGAGGCGAAGGGCATGGACAGCGCGATAGCGTCTGCGGATGAAAGGCAGGCGTTTGTGATGCAGAAGAGGGAAGCGCGTGAGCTTTACGAGATGCGCCAGAAGGCGGAGCGGGATCGCAGGAGCGAGATTGCCTTTGCGGTGGAGAAGGGCATGGCGCAAGGCACGCGGATAGGCGAGGAAAGAAAAGCGGCAAAAATCGCCCGAAACGCTTTGGCTGAAGGCGCCTCGGCTGAATTTGTCAGTAAGATCACAGGCCTTGCCATGGAGGAAATCGCCGGCTTAGGGTCTGGCAAATAGGCGCAGACCGAGCCTGTTCCAAAGCCTGGCTGGCATTGAAACAGGCTCGGCCCTGCCCCCGCGCCGCAAGCCCAAAACCCGCAACCGCAGGCCAACACCGCGAACCCCGACCCCCAAACCCGCAGACGCAAATCAAAAAACGCTAGCGCCATCACCCCCGCGCCGCAAACCCGTGCCGGCAAGCGCTAACCCGCAGCCCGAAAGCCCCGCACCCCAAAACCCGCAGGTGCAAATCAAAAAGCGCTAGCGCCATCACCCCCCGCGCCGCAAGCCCAAAGCCAGCAAGCGCAGGCCAACAGCCGCAAGCCGTGAACCCCAAGCTGCAGGCTCACACCGCAAGCGCATGTCAATAACCCCAAACCGCAAGCGCAGACCTAACTCTCCCGAGCCGCAAGCGCAGCCACACCCCCAAACCCGCAGGCGCAAACCAACAAGCGCCAATGCCATCTCCCCCACGTCAGCTAGCTCAAACCCTGCCCCAAACCCGCAGGCGCAGACCAACAAGCGCTAGCGCCATCTCCCCCGCGCCGCAAGCCCCAAAGCCAGCAAGCGCAGGCCAACAACCGCAGCCCCGCACCCCAAAACCCGCAGACGCAAATCAAAAAACGCTAGCGCCATCACCCCCGCGCCGCAAACCCGTGCCGGCAAGCGCTAACCCGCAGCCCGAAAGCCCCGCACCCCAAAACCCACAGGCGCAAACCGACAAGCACTAGCGCCATCACCCCCCGCGCCGCAAGCCCAAAGCCAGCAAGCGCAGGCCAACAACCGCAGCCCCGCACCCCAAAACCCGCAGGCGCAAATCAAAAAACGCCAGCGCCATCTCCCCCGCGCCGCAAACCCGTGCCGGCAAGCGCTAACCCGCAGCCCGAAAGCCCCGCACCCCCAAAACCACCAAGCGCAAGCCCAAACCCGCAAACCCCCACCCCCCAGCGCCGCGCCTCAAAAACCCCAAAACCCAAAAAAAAAGCTGCCCCCGAAGGGGCAGCCCCGCCGCCGGCGCCAAAGCGCCGGGCGCAAAACCAGCGGCCTAATTGCAGCCGCGCAAAACTAGAACCTGATGCTCACGTTGGCGTCAAACCCAATGGTCTGCTGATCCTCAACATTGAAGAGCCTGCGGGCGAAGTTGTTGAGCCCAAGCCCGAACACGATGTTCTCCGTGGCGGTGAAGGTCATGCCGAGGTTCAGGTCGCCAATGTTGACGCCATGGAAGCCCCAGGCAGACAGGGTCGCATCCGCGCCATCGTCGTCGCCATCGGTATTTGCCCAGGTGGTCCAGTCAAAGAGGCGGATGCTGGCGCCTGTAAAGAGGCTGATCCGCTCGGTGGCCTGCACCCTGCCGCCCACGTGGAAGTTGGCGCGGAGAGTGGTCCACCTTTCGCCCAGCCCCTGGCCATCGTCGCTGGTGGTGCCATCATCAGTCGACCAATTCCCGGACCTCGTGCTCAGGCCGAAGTCCAAGGTGGGGCGGAACGCCAGCGCCGCAGGGCCTGCGTCAACCCTGTGCAGGACGTAAGCGCCAAGCCCGAAGCCAATTCCGCCGCTGCCATCTCCACCTGCGCCTCCGCGATCGTCAAAGGCGTACCCTCCATAGCTGCCCCTCCTCCTGTCGGCAAAGTGGCCGGCGAACCAAATGTCGCCGCCAACAGCGGTGGTCTCGCTCATGATGAATCTCGCGCCGCCGGCAACCTCAATCGCGCCGCCGCTCGTTGTGACCATGTAGTCGCTGTCGTCATTGTCTTCGGCAGTCCTTTCCCTTTCAAGGGCGAACCTGTAGCCAACCCTCACCCAGGGAGCAATCTGCCCCAGATTCGCGCCCCAAGTCAGCGCAATGGAGGAGCCGCGTCCATCAACAGCATCCGCCGACCTCGTCCGAGTCACAGTGTCGTCGCCGGTATTGCCATCCCTGCTGGACTCTGCTCTTGAGCCGGTGTCCACAACCACGTCAAGGCGGATGCCCATGCCCGCGATCCCGAGCAGCACAGCCAGGTTGTTCCGCCAGTCAGCCGCCCTAACCCTCTCGTCAGTTTCATCGAGGCCAGCATCGATCTCCCTAAAGCCGGCGCCGTACACGAAATGGCCGCCGTAGAAAAACGCCAGGTACATGCCGCCAACAGTCGTGCTGAACCCAAAGTTAATCGCCGGGCTGCTGTTGAAATCGCCGCCCACAAACATGAAGTTGCCCTCTGCTTCCGGGTTGTGCCACCTGGGATCAATGAAGTGATCCACGTTCGAGCGGAACAGCCCCGCGCTGTTGCGCGCCTCAACGGAAAGCCCGCCGCCCGGCACAGCGGTAAGCCCAAGCTGCCTGCCGAATCCGCGGCCTGCATCTATTCTTTCCAAATCGGGGTCAAGGAGCCAACCAGGCGGAAGAGTAGGCATCTGGTCTGCAATGCTACCGTCTTGGTAATCATCGCCAATAATGTCGCCGAGGTCCCTACCCCACGCCACGCCGGCCGCCAGCATGGCGACCATCAAAACCAAGAGAACTTTTTTCATGACAGTTTTCTCCTTTCGCGGAGTCGAAGCCCCCCGCAAGGCTTGATCCGGCTTCATACGAAGCCCATATTTCAGCGTTCCCCAGCCCAAAACCCTCTCCAACTGACAGTCGGGAGCCCGAAAGCCCAGATTTTTGACGCGTGAGGCGTTGCTTCCCCATCCAGCCGCCTTCGCGGCGGCGCCGCCCGCCAATGCGGCGCGACCCGCCAAGGCGGCGCAGCCCGAAGCGCCCGCCCAAAAGGCGCCACCCCAGGCCCTGCCCTTTAGGCGCCGCTTTTCAGGCGCGGCATGCCCAGCGCAAACGGGCGTTTACCCTAGGCGCAAAGCCCGGCGCCCTCGCTGCATGCCTACCCCATAATTGCCCGTTTTTTGCTTTTTTGTCAAGCGCTCGGTCGTATCTTTCGCAAATTTTTTTCGCCGCCCCAAACCCCGCGCCAACGTCCCCTTCCATTAATAAGCATCAAAGCGCCCTCTGCGAAAGCCCCGCAATCGTCTCCGCGTCAAGCCCCGTAATCTCGCGAATCAGCTCAAAAGAAAGCCCCTTCGCCAAAGCATTCGCCGCAACCGCTTCAATGCCCCTCCCCATGCCCATCTCAATACCCTTTTCGAAGCCCTCCTCCCTTTCGACTTCCAGCGCGGTTTCGAAATTCCAGTCGTTTGCAAGCATGTTTACGTCCTCCTGACTCATCTTTTCCCAGAACTCAGCCAGCAACCCGGCTTCCTTGCAGTCGCGGATCGCCTGGCGGATGGCCTTCAGCGTTGTTTCCCCGCGGCTAAGACCTTCGCTCCGCGCCGTGATTTCCTTTTCAAGCCGCTTCGCCCGCGAAACGAAAAAGGCGTAGCCTTTCAGCTCCTCGCACGCTCCCATTATAGCGCTATTTCGGCCTTCGTTCACGTTGTACACGTCAACCGCCAGCTCGAGGGCTCGCCCAGCGTAGCCGCCGGGGAGCGGCGCTTCGTAGGAGTCGGAAAGCAGCATTTGGCTGTAGTCCTCGCACGGCTCGGCGCCGTTGAAAAAGACAATGAACCTTGGCCGCGGATGCCTGACCAGCGCCTTCCTGTACACGTCCTTTTTGTCCGTGATGCCGCTTTCGAAAAGCCGGCAGACGTACTGGAGCATCCTGTACGGCATGTTTTTGTTGATTGTCGACTGATGCTCCGCAATCACAACGAGGCTGCCGTTGACCGTGAAGGAAAGGTCGTTTTTCCGCGGCGTCCACAGGGTTTCGGCGAGGGTGGTCATGACGATCTCGGCGCTCCCCGCGCTGCGGCTTTCGCTGCTTGCGGCGCTTCCCGAGCCGAGGCCGCCGCCGCTTGCGGCGCCCTCAGCGCCGCAGCTTTCGCCGCAAACGGCGCGGTAGAGGGCAAGCGCCGACTTCTCGTTGTTGAAGATCGATCTGAAAAGGCTGTCTTTGTAGGCCATAGGCTCGCATCGTACTGCTTTTGGCTCGGCGTGGGAAGGGGCGGCTTGCGGCGCTGCCTGAAGGCGCGGCGCGGATGGCGCAGGCGGCGCTGCAGGTTTTGGCGAGAAGCGCCGGAATTCGGTTGTAACTGCGGGGGGGGTTTTATATTATCTAGGTGAGGCGAACTCAAAATTTCGAGGGCCGCGGGCCGGAGGGGAGTATTCATGAACCTTGCGCAAAAGTTGTCGTCAAAGAACGTGCTGGTGTTTAACCTGGTGCTGGTGGGCATTATTTTTGGCTTTTCTCTGGCTTTCGTGTCGTTTTCATGCGCGGCGCCGAATGCCCGCGTCATTGTCAGGGCGCAGGAGCCGCCGCAGGTCGTCATTCCGGAGAACGCTTTCGAGGCGGCCTACGGGCTGCAGCTTACGTTCAACGCCATTGCGGACAAGGTTCTGCCATCGGTTGTCGAGCTTCAGACTTTTTCCATCACCCAGCGCAATGTCCCAAACCTTCAGGGGATTCCGTGGGACTTCTTTTTCGGCCCGCGCGATCGCGCCCCGCCCCAGGGCGGAGGGCAGCAGCGCGAGTTCCGCTCGCAGGGGCTGGGCTCGGGGATCATCGTGCGCCATGAATACGGGGTGTATTACGTGGTGACGAACGATCACGTCGTCGCGGACACTGCCGAAATCCGGATCGCCACGAAAAACGGCAACGAGTACGCCGCCGAAATCGTGGGGCGGGACCCGCGCAGGGACTTGGCCATGGTTTCGTTCAGGTCGAGCAACGCGTATCCCCTGGCCAGGCTGGGCGACTCCGACTCGGTTCGGGTTGGCGACTGGGCGATAGCGATGGGCAATCCCCTGGGGCAGCAGTTTTCGTTTTCCGTGACAATGGGCATAGTCAGCGCCGTGGGGCGAACCGGCGGCCCCGGCGGCAACATCAACGACTTTATCCAGACTGACGCGCCGATCAACCAAGGCAATTCCGGCGGGGCGCTGGTGAACATTCGCGGCGAGGTTATCGGCATCAACACCTGGATAGCCAGCACGACCGGCGGCGGCAACGTTGGCCTTGGCTTCGCGATTCCCATCAACAACGCCAAGCGCACGATAGACGAGTTCATTGCCACCGGCGAGGTCACTTCCGGCTGGCTTGGGGTGTCGCTGATGGAGCCCACCCGGGAAATGGCCGAGGCGCTTGGGGTGCAGGGCAGGCACGGGGCGCTGGCGGCGCAGGTTTTCCTTGGCTCGCCGGCGGACAAGGGCGGCATTCGCCCCGGAGACTTCATCACCCACGTCAACGGCCGCGAGGCGCGCGGCGTGAACCAGCTTACCATGATGGTGGGCGACCTCAGGCCCGGCGACAGCGCCGTCTTTGCCGTCGTGCGGGACGGCAGCGCCGCGGAGATTCGGGTCGTGATCGAGGCGCGCACCGACGCGGTCGCCGCCGACAACAGAAGCCTCTGGCCCGGCGCGACGCTGATCCCGCTCACCGACGCCGCGAGGCGCCAGCTCGGCCTGGACGGCGACGCGAGGGGGCTGCACGTGGCGCAGGTTATCGGCAACAGCCCCGCCGACATTATCGGCCTGCGCGTCGGGGACCTGGTGACCTCGCTCAACGGCGTGGAGGTGTCGGATTTGGCCTCCTATTTCAGGGCCCTGCGCGAGACGGCCGGCGCCGAGCTGCGCTTTGGCTTCACGCGCGGCGGCGCCAGCCTCGAGTCGCTTACGTTCCGGCGGCAGGGGTGAGCTAGGCAGGCGCAGGCCGGGAGGGCTGCGCGGCGCGAGGCGGCTCGGCGCTAGGGGGGCTGGCGCCAGACGGCGTGGCGCCGGGCGGCTCTGCCTGCAGTTTTGGCAAATAGTTTCTCGAGCCACTGGAAAAAAGCGCCTTTCCGGGCTATGCTTATCAGAGGAGTCACTAATGAGCGATACTGGTTTTTCCGCGGAAAACAAGCCCAAAAAGAGGAAAATCCCCCTTTCTTGGGTGTGGGTTGCGTCTCTGGCGCTGCTCAGCTCGGTGTTTGCCTTCGCCTCCGTGCCGGGGGTGATCGCGCAGGTTCGGGACGGCGGGAGCTTGGCTGCGGGCCAGGCCGAAAACGTTCAGAGAAACCGAAGATATGCCGTAATCCTCCAGCAGGTGTTTGACTTCATTCAGCGCAACTACGTTGAGGAGGTGGATTCCCGCGTCATTTTCGAAGGCGCCATGACCGGCATTTTCGAGGCGCTGGGCGACCCCTACTCTGCCTTCCTGCCCGAGTCCGAGATGCGGGGGCTGAACGACACCACGCAGGGGACTTTCGGCGGCGTGGGCCTGTTTATTTCCCAGCCCTCCAGGCGCGTGGGCGACAGGCCGCCCTACGTTGAGGTTTCTTCGCCCATTGAGGGGACTCCTGGCTGGCGCGCCGGGATCAACCCAGGCGACCTGATTATCGCGATAGACGGCGAGCCAACGGACAGGCTCACCATGGACGAGGTTCTGGCGCGGCTGAGGGGGCATCCGGGGACGGACGTGAGCCTGATGATCCGGCGCGGGGACAGGCTGGAGTTCCCGGTCACGCTTACCCGCGCCATCATCGAGGTTCCCACTGCCAGGCACGCCATGATCGGCGACATTGGCTATCTCAGGCTGACCTCCTTCACGCCCATGACGGCGAACCGCGCCGCGGAGGCCATCGCCTACTTTCGGGAAAACAACTATCAAGGGATGATTCTCGACCTGCGCAACAACTTCGGCGGGCTTTTGAACGCGGCGATTGACGTTGCCAGCCTGTTCCTCGACGGCGGGGTTGTGGTGCGCACCCACTCGCGCATTCCCACGGAAAACCAGGTGTTCATGACCCGGCGGCCGGCGCTTGTCCAGTCGGACATTCCGCTCGTCGTGCTGATCAACAGGGGCTCCGCCTCCGCGTCGGAGATTGTCGCCGGCGCCTTGAAGGACCGGGGCAGGGCTTTCCTTGTCGGGGAGACGACTTTCGGGAAGGGCTCGGTGCAGCAGGTTTACCCGCTGGGCAATGTCGGCTTTAGGCTGACGACGGCGCGCTACGTCACGCCAAACCACGCGGCCATCGACGGCATCGGCATTCCGCCGGACCGGCTGGTAAGCTTCCCGGATTTCACCTCGGCGGACGCCGATCAGCTAAACCGGCTCATAAACGACAACCTGATTCCCGTCTTTGTGCGCGAGAACCCCGACGCGGGCGCGGCGCAGATCGACGGCTTTGCCCGCTCGGCGGCGGCGGAGTACGGCCTTGACGTTATGCTGGTTCGGCGCCTTATCCGAAACGAGCAAAACCGAACGGCGCTGGCGCCGATTTACGATCTCGAGTACGACGTTCAGCTTTTGGAGGCGGTGAACATCCTGCGCGGCGGCAATTTCCAGTACCTTCTGCAGTCGGCGCAAACCCTCCAGGCCTTGCAGGAGGAGCTTTTGATGGCGAGGGAAGAGGAAGCCGCTGCTTCGTAAGGGGCGCGCTCGCGCCTGGGGCGGCTCGCTGAAGCGCTATGCGCCGAGGCGCGCGCTCTTAGGCGCAGGGGGCGGCGCTCCGGCGCGGCTTCGCGGGAGCGCGATTGCGGGGGCTTTTCCGATAGATGAAGCAGTTCGTTCTGGCTCGGGAGCCTGACGAAAAAGGCCGGGTTGCGCTGAGCGGCGGCGATTACCGCTACCTTGTCCGCGCGCGCCGCCTGGCGCCTGGGGAGCGCTTCCCGGCGCTGCTTCCCGACGGCTCAAAGGTGAGCGTGCTGGTGCGCTCGGTTGACGGCTCAACGCTCGTGGGCGAGGTTGACGCCGGCTTGGCGGCGCAGGCCGCCGGAGGCGCGCTTGGCGGCGCAGCGGGCGCAATGGCGGCGCTGGGCGGCAAGGCGGCGAATGCATGGGCAGCGCAGGGCGGCATCGCGGCGCTTGCTGCCGATGGCGCTGCTGCGGCGCCTAGGCTGCCGCCGATTTTTCTGCTTCAGGCCATCCCGAAAGGGGAGAAGATGGACCTTGTTGTCAGGCAGGCGGCGGAGGGCGCTGTTGCCGAGGTTGTGCCATTCGAGTCGGAGTTTTCCGACGTGAGAATCAGCGGGCGCGGCGTGGGCGAGAGCAAGTTTTCGCGCTGGGAGCGGATTGTCAGGGAGGCCAGGCAGCAGAGCGGCTCGGCGACGGCCACTGCGGTTCGCAGGCCGGTGAGCTGCGACGGGCTTTTTGATTGCTGGGAAGAAATCAGGGCTGAGCGCCCCGGCACGGTTGGGCTTTTGTTCCATCATCTGCCGGTCGAGGAGCGCGGCCCAAAGGGCGCCGGCGCGGCCCCTTCAGAAACAAGCCTCCACGGGTGCCTTAGCGCAGAGCCCGAGGCGGTTGCGCTGGCCATCGGGCCGGAAGGCGGGTTTTCCCCTGCCGAGGTTGAGCGGTTTCTGGCCGCCGGCTTTCGGCCTTTTACGATAGGGGACACGGTTCTGCGCGTGGAAACGGCTGCGCTGTATGCGCAGGCGGCAGTCAGAATACTTTTGCTGGAGAGAGATTCGTGGAAAGCAAAATAGCGGCGAGCGCCAAGGCGGCAGGCGCCGAAGCGCTGAGCGCTGAGGCAAAAAACGCTGAGGCGCGGGATGCCAAGCCCGCGGGTGCCAAAACGCAAAGCGCCGACGAGCCGGGCGCAAAGGCGAAAGGCGCGGGGGCGCAGGATGCCGCGGCGCGGATTGCCGAGGCGCAGGACGGAACGGCAGGCGCGCGAAGGCCCAGCGCTGCCGTTCGGGCCTCGGAGCTTAAGACTGAGCGGATTAGGCTGCTCAAGGTGCCCGTTGACATCGTTGCGCCGGAAGACCTTGACCTAGTGGTGTTCCGGCTGGCAAACGAGCAGGACGAGCACGGCATTGTCCTGCTTTCGGTCTGGGACCTTCTTCGCGCCAGGCGCAACGCCGAATACCGCGAATACGTGGACCAGGCGGCGCTGGTTATCCCCATTTCGAAAAGCATCGTCGCGGGGGCGCGCTTCCTGCTGAAAAAAAGGCCGGTGCGCTACATGCCGTTTGACTTTGTGATTCGCTGCCTGTCCGTGCTGGCCGAGCATGAGTTTTCCTGCTACCTGCTGGGCGGCAAAAAGCGCACTTTGCCCAGAATCGAGCGCAACATTTCCGAGACTTTTCCGGGGCTTCAAATCGTTGGGCGCTTTCCGGGGCCTGTCAAGCGGCGGGACGAGATTTCGGTGGTTGAGGTGATTCGCAAGTCGTCGCCCTCGCTGCTTTTGGTGGGCGAGGGGGTGCGCAGCGGCGAGCTGTGGATTGCGCGGAACTCGGGGCGGCTGGGGAACGGCTTCAAGCTGTGGTGCAGCGATCTGTTCGACGTTCTGGCCGGCCGCAAGTGGCGCCCGCCGCGCAGGGTTTTCGACCTGGGCTTCGAGTGGGTGGGCTACTGCATGCGAAATCCGGCCAAGCTGCTGCGCTTTTTCCCCTTCCTGTACTACAATTTCCTGCTGCTTGCGCACAAGGCCTTCAAAAGGCCCGGCGCTGCCTGAAAAGCCGGCAGCGCTCCATGCTCAAAGCGCCTATATTTTGGCTCTGAGCGAAAGCGCTGTTTTTTCGCTGCAACTTTTTGTTGACTTCGCCGAGCGGCTGTGCTAGAATCTGAGTATCCAGTTTGGAAAAGCCGTTCATGGTGGCGTTTTTGTGGTGCGCGTTGGGGCGGCGGTTATACTTCTCTCTTGCGGATTAAGCGATGCAGTATTTTGACACTCATGCCCATTTGGGGCTGATCGTTGACGACCCAATTGAGCAGCTCATAGTGATACAGGAGGCGCGCCAGGCCTCCGTCACTCGGGTTATGTCTATCTGCAACAGCCTTCACGGCTTTGCCACGGTTTACGAGAATCTCAAGTCGACGACGAACGTGTACCACGCGGTCGGCGTCAGCCCGTCCGAGGTGAAAAACCCGGGCAGAAACTGGATTCAGAGCATCGAGCAGTATGCCCAGCTTCCGCGGGTTGTTGCGATAGGGGAAATCGGCCTGGACTATTTCCGCAAATTCGGCGACAAAAAGTCGCAGATCGAGCTGTTCATTTCCCAGCTTGATCTGGCGGCGAAGCTGAATCTGCCGGTGATCATTCACAACCGCGACGCCGGGCACGACGTGCTGGAAATCCTGCGCGACCGCCTGCCGCCGAAGGGCGGCGTCATGCACTGCTACTCGGAGGATGCCGCCTACGCGAGGGAGGCGGTTGACCTGAATTTGTACTTCTCGTTTGCCGGCAATCTCACGTACAAGAACGCGCGCAATCTCCACGAAACGATCCCCGTGCTGCCGCCAGAGCGCATTCTGATTGAGTCGGAAAGCCCGTTCATGGTGCCGACGAGCCAGAAGGGCAAGCGCAACATGCCCAAGTACCTTCCGGAAACGGCGCTGTGCCTGGGGAAAATGCTGGGGATGGAGCCGGAAGCGCTGGCCGCGCAGGTGTGGGAAAATTCCAACAGGTTTTTCGGCCTGCCTAACTGACGCTGAGCTTGCGGGCCGGGCGGCGCGGTGTCCCTCAACTGGAAAGAAATCGACCTTATCCTGCGGGAGCTTGATCTGCCCGGCGCCCAGATCCAGGGCGTCGCGCAAAGCGCCTTTGACGTAATTGCGCTGCGGGTGCGGACGCGGCCGAAGGGCGGCGCCAGCGGCGCGACTCGGCAGGTGCTGATTGCGCTGAGCCCCGGCGCCTGCCGCATTCACGAGACTTTCAGGGCTTTCCCAAAAAGCGACAAGCCCCTGCGCTTCGCGCAGTTTCTCAAGTCCAGGGTCGCAAACGGCTGGATCGAGGAGGCGGCGCAGCTTGGCGACAACAGAATAGTCCGGCTGCTGGTGCGCCGCGGCGAGACGCGCTTTCGCCTGTACATCAGGCTGTGGTCGAATGCGGCCAACTTTATCGTGACCGACGAAAGCGGCGCCGTGCTGGACGCTATGCGCCGCATCCCCAAAAAAGGCGAGGTCACCGGCGGGCGCTATGCCCCCGAGGAAGCGGCGCTTGCCGCGGCGCCCGGCGGCTCAGGCGCGGCGCGAACTCGCGAGTACGAGGTGCGCGATCTGCCCGGCGCTTTCGCCGGCGGGGAAAGCGCTGCGGCCAGCGGCAGCGCCGATGCCAATGACAGCGTTAATGCCAGCGAAGGCAGCGCTGCCGAGGCTGGTCCGGAGCAGATTGCCAATTCCTTTAACGCAAAAGTCGACGCCTTTTACGCGGCGCACGGCAGCGCGCTTTCCCTTGAGGCGCTGCGCGAGCAGGCGCGGCGCGAGTGCGAGGGCAGCATGGGGCGCTTGCAGGCGGCGCTTGAGCGCCTGCGCGAGAAAGAGCGGGACTTTGCCGGCGCGGATCGGCTGCGCGCGCATGGCGACATTATCCTGGCCAACTTGGCGCGGATAGCGCTTGGCGACGAGTGGCTCGAGGCTGACAATTTTTTTGAGGCCGGCGCCGGGGGCTGCGCCACGGGCGGCGCTGCCGGCAGCGCCATTGGCGAAAATGCCGCCGGCGCGGAAACTGCAAGCGCTGCCGGCGCAGGCGCAGAGCCCGGCAGCGCCGGCAAAATCTGGATAAGGCTGGATCCGCGCAAGGCGCCTTCGGCGCAGGCGGAAGTTTACTATGCGCAGTACGGGAAGGCGAAAAAGGGGCTTGCCGACATTCGCAGGGAAATTGAGGCGGGGGAGCGCGAGATTTTCGAAATCGAAAAAAAGCTGGCGCTGCTCGTTGCCGAGGACAACCCCCTCGTATTGGCAAAGCTCCTCAAAATCGGCGCAAAAGGCCAGGGCGCAAAAGGCCAGGGCGCAAAAAGCGGCGCAAAGGCGCTTGGCCTTTCGGCGGCGAAGGGCAAGAAGCGCCCGGGCCTTTCCTTTCAGAGCGGCGACTGGCTTTTAATCGTGGGCCGCGACGCGGAGGAAAACGACGCGCTGCTGCGCCGCCACGTCAAGGGCGGCGATCTCTGGCTGCACGCCCGCGACTTTCCCGGCTCCTACGTGTTCATCAAGCAGCGCGCCGGAAAAACCTTTCCGCTGGACATACTTCTGGACGCGGGAAACCTTGCGCTTTTTTACTCAAAGGGGCGCAACGCCGCCGAGGGCGATTTGTTCTACACTCACGTCAAATACCTGCGCCGCGCAAAGAACGGCCCAAAGGGGCTGGTGATTCCGACGCAGGAAAAAAACCTGCGCGTAAAGCTAGACAAGGAGCGCCTGCGCAGGCTGGAATCCTGCCGCGTCGAAAAGTAGCGCGGGCCCTTGGCGGGGGCGCCTTGGCGGGGCGCCTTGGCAGAATCTTTCGGCTTTCGCGTCTGCGCCGCGAAGTCTTTGCAAAGGCGCTTGACAGCGAATTCCCTTTCGAACATGATGTTGAGAGAAACGCTGAGCGGCGCCGGCCAATCGGCGCTCCTGATCTCAATCTTGCAAGGAGAAAACCATGGCAGAACTGAAGGGCTCAAAGACCGAGCAGAACCTGATGGCGGCTTTTGCGGGGGAATCCCAGGCGCACGCAAAATACCAGTACTACGCCTCAAAGGCCGAAAAAGAGGGCTTTGTGCAGATCGGCGCTTTCTTCCGGGAAACGGCGCTGAACGAAAGGGAGCACGCGAAAATCTGGTTCAAGCTTCTTCACAAAAATGACGTGCCCGGCACTAGAGCGAACCTGAAAGACGCCGCCGACGGCGAAAACTACGAGTGGACCGACATGTACGCCGGCTTTGCAAAAACGGCAAAGGAAGAGGGCTTCGGCGAAATCGCGGCGCTGTTCGATGGCGTGGGAAAAATCGAGAAAGAGCACGAGGAGCGCTACCGCAAGCTGCTGGCCAACATCGAAGGCGGCAAGGTTTTCTCCAGCGACAGCGAAAAGCCCTGGCACTGCTCCAACTGCGGCCACATCGCCGCGGGCAAAAGCGCCCCCGAGCTTTGCCCCGTCTGCAAGCACTCCAAGGCCTACTTCCAGGTGCGCGCCGAAAATTATTAAAAATCCCGCCGGGCGGAAAGCCCGCGGGAAGCGCTGCGCCGCATCGGCCGGCGCTTTTCAGGGAAACTGCCGGCGCCGGCCGGCGCTTCCCTGCCGCGCGGGCTAGCCGTCTTCCTTTTTGTAGCCGTACAGGTGTATGGCGTTGCGCACCCTGTTTTTGATGTTTTCCATGATGTACGGCTTGGTGATGTAGTCCGCGGCGCCGAGCTTCAGCGCCTTGCGGATTTCCTCAGACGTGTTTACCGATGTCAAAAAAATTACCGGCACGCTTCGCGCCTCGCTCATGGCGCGCATTTGGGCGTAAGTTTCAAAGCCGTCCATTCCGGGCATTAACACATCCAGCAGCACCAAATCCGGCAAAAGGCCGCCGGCCAGAAGCTCCAGCGCCCTGCCGCCCGACGCTGCGAGAACGACGTCATACTCGCTGTTCAAAATCACGTCCACAAACGACAGTTGGATTTCGTCGTCGTCCACTACAAGGATTTGTTTTTTCCTGCCGGTACTGTCCATGCCAATCGCCCCCCATGCGGCTTTGCATCGCCGATGCTGCAAAAACTTTCGGCGATTTTTGGAAAAATCGGGCTCTGCTTGCCTGGCTAAGCCCGCGCAAATCGTTGCAGTATCTTTAGAGGGGAGTTTTGCACGGCTTTGGCCCGCGTGTCAAGGGCTCGAAGCGCCGGGCCGTTAGCGAAGGCGGCGCTTTTCATGCAAAAACCGCCGGCGCGGAAAAATTTGCCGGCGCTGCGCGCAGAATGGGTTGATTGTAATGGCCAATGCCGCCGATAATCTATAGTATGAGGCGAAAAATGCTGCCGGCTTTTCTTCTTTTGGCCATTTTTGCGCAGCCGCATTTTCCGGCCGCGCAGCAGCGCGACTTTGGCGTTCATTCCGAGGTGATCCGCGGCGAGGTCTGGGTGGATCTCGAGCCCATCCACGGAGACAGGCCGGACGAGGAATTCCCGCTCAGCCCGGAAACCGCGGCGCGGCGGGCGCTGGAGGAAGCGGCGCTGTATTTTTCGGCGATGATTTACGGCTGGTCTTTTCGCTACGAGATTGGCGAGAGGGCGCGCGGCATCCCCGAGGACTTCGGCGAGCTTGAGCCGATGGGCGAAATCCGCTGGGGCGATCCGCGGCTGGCCGTCACCGACGTGCAGCGCTTCGACGCCCGCATGCGCGTCTGGGCGGATTACCGCATGGACGGCTCGCAGCAAAGGCGGATGCAAACCTGGCGAATGGGAACCGTGCGCAATGCGCAGGGCACGGGGTTCAGCCCGCTGTACGGCCCCTCGCCCGACGCGAACTGGCTGGACATTCGCTACGCGGCGCTGACGGATGCGGCGCGGGTCGCCGTGCGCGAAATGCTCCGCGCCAGCGAGCGCAACCGCCCAAGGGAAGCGTCCGGCTTTATCAGCCTGGCGTCGTTTCCGCGCTTTTACGTCAGGTCGGGCCAGTTGGCCGCCTCTGCCCGTTTTCGCGTGCAAATTACCGAAATCGTTCCCTTCTCAGCGCATTGACGGGATGGCGCTGGGATGATTGGCATTAGCGCCGGCGTTGGCAGCGCTGATGTTGGCAGAGCCGGCGCTGGCCGCGCCGGCAGAAGGTGGCAGCTTTGGGTGTTGTGAATGCGCTTAAAACTTTGCTCAAGCCCAAGCAGCGCGACAGCATCGGCTATGTCAGCGATCCTGACAGGCGCGCCGAAGACTGGACTGCTGCCGAAATCGAGGCCGAGTTTTCCAGGCAGCTTGAGCTGGGCTTTCCCATCGGCCTGTATCTGGAGGGCAACTGCCCGTGGCTGATTCGCGCGCTGGATAGCGCTAAGGAAGTTAAGCGCCCCATCGTCGCCCAAGTCAACACCGGCCCCCCCGCCTCGTTTCAGGGGCCTTTCAAGCCAGACGCCGGCTTGTTCAGGCTGGCCAGCGAGGGCAAGGCAAAGCTGTTTTTTCACCTCCCGTATTTGTTCAACCTGTGGCTGCCGTTTGACGCGAGCCAGGCGAAATGGCCGGGGGAAGAGGCCAGGGTTCCATTGATTCGGGCATACGTCGAATATTTGAACGCTTTTGTTGCGCTAATTCCCGAGGGGCTGAATATCGGCATGGGCTTCATCCTCCACGCCGGTTGCCCCCGCTGGCCCGGCGCTCTTGGCAAAAGCGCCGGCGATTACGTTCCCGCCATGGGAAGCGCCGGAGACGAGGCGCTTGAGTTTGGAAAAAGGTTTCGCAACAATTTGGCCTGGCTGTTCGATTCCTTTCTGGGCGGCCTCTCGCGCAAAGGCGTCCAGGGCAGGGTTTTGATCGAGAACATGGCTGGCGCGGACAGGCACCCGCTGCAGTTGTCCTCTTTCAAAAATTGCAAAGCGCTGCTCGGCGGCTTTGACAAATCCCGCTACGGCCTTTGCTGGGATACGCTTCACTCATGGGCCGCCGGCGAGAGCCTTTCGCCCGCGGATTTCAGCAGCGCCGATGTTGGCCTTATTCACATGAATGGCGGGCCTGCAAACGTTTGCTTTGGCAGCAGAAAAGATTTGCACGGCTACACGGAGCTGAGCGCGGCGGTGAAGCGCGGAACGGCGTACCCGTGGCTGGGCGACGCGGCATTCCAAAACGCGCCAATGGTGTTTGAGAGAAAACTTTGCAGCGTCATGCTGAAGGATTCGGCCTGGCTGGCGCAAAAGTGGGGCTTAGCTTGACGCATTTTGATGAAAGCGGCAACGCGGTGATGGCGGACGTCTCCGCCAAAGAAAGCTCCGTCCGCCGCGCCGTCGCAAAAGGCAGCATCGCCATGAGCGCCGAAGCCATGGCGGCCGCGAAAAGCGGAGCCGCGAAAAAAGGCGACGTTCTGGGCGTGGCGCGCATTGCGGGAATTTGCGCCGCAAAACGCGCCGCAGACCTCATTCCCCTCTGCCATCCGCTCATTTTCGATAGCTGCAAAATCGATTTCGCCATTGACGAAAAAAACCTGCAAATCGAGGCAAGCTGCGCCGTCAAGCTTTCCGGCAAGACCGGCGCTGAAATGGAAGCGCTGGCCGGGGTGTCGGTGGCGCTGCTCACCGTTTACGATATGTGCAAAGCCATTGACAAGCGCATGGTGATTGGCAACATTCGGCTTTGCGAAAAATCCGGCGGCAAAAGCGGGCATTTTGTCAATGACGCTAACTGACTCTTTCGGCAGGGCCATCAGCTACCTGCGCCTCTCGATTACCGACCGCTGCAACTTGCGCTGCCTGTACTGCATGCCCAGCGAAGGCGTCGGCAAAATCGCGCACGCCGATGTGATGCGCTTCGAGGAGCTTCTGCGGGTGTGCCGCATTTTCGCAGGCATGGGAATCAGCGCCGTCAGGGTAACCGGCGGGGAGCCGCTGGCGCGCAAAGGCGCGGCGGATTTTGTCGGGCGGCTCAAAGCCATCGCCGGCATCAAGCGCGTAACCATGACGAGCAACGGCTCGCTTCTGGGGGAGCGCCTGCCGGCGCTGGTCGCCGCCGGGCTTGACGCGGTGAACGTCAGCCTTGACACTTTGGACGAGGAGCGCTTTCGCCGCCTGACCCGGGGGGGGGGCGGCGACGTTTTGCCTGGCAGCATTCTTTCGGCCGTCGACAGGGCCTTGGATCTGGGGCTGGAGGCAAAAATCAACTGCGTGCCGATTCTAGGCTTCAACGAGGAAGACATTGCGCCGCTGGCAGCGCTGGCGCGGACCCGAAAAATCGCGGTGCGCTTCATCGAGCTTATGCCTCTGGGCGCCGCCGCCGCAATGCAGCCGCTGCCGATAAGCGCCGTCGCCGGCATTATTGAAAAAGCCTTCGGCCCCTTGACGCCCTCGCCGATGAGCCCCGGAAGCGGCCCTGCGGTTTACCACGCGCTGCCCGGATTCGCGGGGCATATCGGCATTATCGGCGCGCTTAGCCGCGGCTTTTGCGAAAACTGCAACCGCCTACGCCTGACCGCCTCGGGCGTTTTGAAGCCCTGCCTTTCCAGCGATTTGGGCATTGACCTTCGTCGGCTTGTGAGGGACAATGCTTCTGACAAAAAAATCGAAAGCGCCGTGGCGGAGCTTGTCGGGAAAAAACCCGCGGGGCACAGCTTTGGCGCGGCGGGCGAAAAGCGCGAACACCGCCAAAAAGAAATGTTTCGCATTGGAGGCTGACATGAGCGAGCGCGAGGCGCAGGCACAGACGCAGGCGCAACTAAAAACGGGAACGGTGCTGGCGGTGTGCCTGAGCGCCGAAAAAGGCACGCCAAAGCGCAACGCGGGCAGGGGCGAGCTTGTCGCGCGGCACGGGCTGAAAGGCGACGCCCACGCCGGCAGCGCCGAGCGGCAGGTCAGCCTTTTGTCCCTGCAAAAAATCGAGGCGTTTCGCGCGCAGGGCGCCGAGGTCGAGTATGGCGCTTTTGGGGAAAACATCGTTGCCGGCGAAATTGATTTTGCGAGCCTGCCTGTCGGGGCGAAGCTGCGCTGCGGCGAAGCCCTGCTGGAAATAAGCCAAATCGGAAAAGACTGTCAGAATCGCTGCGCAATTTTTCATCGCATGGGAGACTGCATCATGCCCAGGGAAGGGGCCTTCGCCAAAGTTTTGCGCGGCGGCGCAATACAAACGGGGGACGAGCTGCATGTCGAGTAGGCCATACCGCGCGGCAATTGTTACCGTTAGCGACAAATGCTCCAGGGGGGAAAGGGAAGACGCAAGCGGCAAGCTCATTCGGGAAATTCTGGAGGCCAGCGGCTACGCCGTGTCAAGCTGCGCGGTTCTGCCCGACGAGCAAGCCCTGCTGGAAAGCGAGTTGCGCCGGCTCTGCGACGAAGGGCTCGCCGACCTCATCCTGACCACCGGCGGAACCGGCTTTTCGCCCAGAGATCGCACCCCCGAGGCCACCATCGCAGTGGCGGAGCGCTTGGCGCCCGGAATCCCCGAGGCAATGCGAGCGCAAAGCATGGCCATAACCAAGCGCGCCATGCTGAGCCGCGCCGTCGCCGCGATTCGCGGAAAAGCGCTCATCGTCAATTTGCCCGGCAGCCCAAAGGCAGCGCGGGAAAGCCTTGGGTTTGTCGTTTGCGAACTCAGGCACGGCCTGGACATACTGACCGGCAGCGCCAGCGAATGCGGGGGGGAGGGGGGTCAGTGATTAATTTTAGCAGCGCCGTCGCCGCGCCAGCCAACTGCACCGCTCAAGCAGCCGCGCAGCCGGCCTAGCGCTGTCACCCCACCGCTTTCTTCAGCGCTTCCACCTTGTCGGTTTTTTCCCAGGGGAAACCGGCGCGGCCGAAGTGGCCGTAGGAGGCGGTCTGGCGGTAGATGGGGCGGCGCAGATCGAGGGCCTTGATTATTCCCGCTGGGGTCAGGTCGAAGACTTTGCTGATGGCCTCGCCGATGCGGCGCTCGTCGGCTTTGCCGGTGCCGAAGGTGTCCACCATGACGGAGACCGGGTGCGGCACGCCGATGGCGTAGGCGAGCTGGACTTCGCAGCGCGAGGCGAGGCCGGCGGCGACCACGTTCTTTGCGACGTGGCGAGCTGCGTAGGCGGCCGAGCGGTCAACCTTCGTGGGGTCTTTGCCGGAAAAAGCGCCGCCGCCGTGTCGCCCCATGCCGCCGTAGGTGTCGACGATTATCTTGCGCCCGGTCAGGCCGGTGTCGGCGAAAGGCCCGCCCACTTCGAACTTGCCGGTCGGGTTGATGTAGTAATTGGTTTTCGCGTCAAGAAGGCCGGTGGGCTCGAGGATCGGCTTGACGACCTTGTCGATAATGGCACTCTTGATTTCGCCGTGGGAAACGCCGGGATCGTGCTGATGCGAAACCACCACCGCGTCGATGCGCGCGGGCTTGTGGCCTTCGTATTCCACCGTCACCTGGCTTTTTGAATCCGGGCGGAGCCAAGGCAGCGCGCTGCTTTTGCGCAGCTTCGTCGCCTGAAGCAGAATGTCGTTTGCCAAAGTGATGGGCAGGGGCATCAGCCCCTCAGTCTCGTCGCAGGCGAAGCCGAACATCATGCCCTGGTCGCCGGCGCCTTGCTGCCCCTTGTATTCGTCCAGGCCGGTGCCGGAAACCCCCTGCGATATGTCGGGGGACTGGCTGTGAATCATATTCATCACGGCCATCGAGCTGCAGTCCAGGCCGTAGTCCGAATTGGTGTAGCCGATTTCCCTCACCACCTCGCGAACGACGCGCTGGACGTCAACGAAAGTCTCGGTCGTGATTTCCCCGCCGACCAGCACCAGCGAAGTGGAGGAATAAGTCTCGCAGGCGACCCGGCTCATCGGGTCGTCTTTCAGGCAGGCGTCCAAAATGGCGTCCGACACCTGATCGCAGAGCTTGTCCGGGTGCCCCTCGCTTACGGACTCGGATGTGAAAAAATATCGCCGCGCTTCCATGCTTGTCTCCTTGCGGATGGTTTGCTCCGTACAATATACCAAAAGCGCCGGCCTTTTGGCAAGGCGCCGATGGCGCGCCTGCCCGAGCCGGAAGATGCGCCGGGCGCCGGAGACACGGCGCGAAGTATCGGGTAAACTGAAGGCGTGCTGCTTGCCGTCGACATAGGAACGTCTGTTTTCAAATCCGCGATTTGGGACTTTGGGGGGAACCGCGCCGCCTTCGCCTCGTCGCCCCTTGCCATCGATCTGAGCGACGGGACGCGCCACGAGACGGACAGCGGGCGGTGGCTGCGCGCCTTCGAGTCCTGCTGCCAAGCGCTGGGCGCGAAGGCTCCGCTCGGCGCCATCGAGGCAATCGTCGTCTGCGGCAACGGCCCCAGCCTGGCGCCGGCGTTTGGCGGGCCTTTCGCGGATGCTGGCGCGGGCGCAGGCAGCGCATCGCACTCATTCGCGCGGAGCGTTCCCGCGGCGCCGGCGCGGCTCTGGCTGGACAGGCGGGCCGAGGAAGCGGCGCGGCGGGTTTCCGCGGTTATGGGCGGCTTCGTCGACGCCGGATTTTTCCTGCCGAAAGCGCTGGACATCATGCTCAACGAGCCGCGGCTGTACGAAAAGGCAAAAGTTTTCCTGGGCTGCCCGGAGCTGCTGGCATTCGCGCTGACGGGCGAGGCGCGGACGGTTTTCCCCTCGGACGGCTTCGAGCGCTGGTTCTGGACGGGCGAGGCGCTCGCGCTGCTCGGGCTGGACGCGGAAAAGTTCCCGCCGTTCATTCGCCCTGGCGAGGCCTTCGGCGCGCTTTCCCCCGGGGCGGCGGCGCTATTCGGCTTTTCGCCGGGGATTCCCGTGATTTCCGGCGGCGCCGACTTCATCGCGGCGATTCTCGGCTCCGGCGCAATAAGGCCCGGGCAGGCGTGCAACCGCGCCGGCACCTCGGACGGGATCAACGCCTGCGCGGCAGTCCGCATCAGCGACGACCGGCTCATGTCCTACGGGCATCCGGTGAAGCCTTTCTGGAACCTTTCGGGAATCGTCTCCACCACGGGAAAGGCCATCGAGTGGGCGCGCGCCTTGCTCGGCGCCGAAAGCCTCGACGCCTTTTTCGCGCTGGCGCAATCCGCTCAGGCGGGGGGGGGGGGGGGGGGTCGCGTTCCTGCCCTACCTCGCGGGCGAGCGGGCGCCGATTTGGGATCCGTCCGCGCGAGGGGCGCTTCGCGGGCTGGGGCTTTCCACGGGCCGCGCCGAGATCGCGCGGGCAACGCTGGAAGGCATCAGCTTCGCAATCCGCGACATCGTTGAAATAATGGAGAGCGCCGGCGCGGCGGTCGATGAGCTGCGCGTGGCAGGCGCCGCGGCTGGGAACGATTTGCTGAGCCAAATAAAAGCCGACGTCACCGGGAAGCGCGTGGTCGCCCCCGCCTGCAAGGAAACCGAGCTTCTGGGCCTGGCCGCGATCGGCTCCTGCGCGCTGGGCAAGCACGGCTCGTTCGCGGAGGCGGCGCAGGCCTTCGCGCGCGACGGCGGCGTTTTCCTGCCCGGCGCTGAAAACGCGGCGCTGTACGACGACCTTTTCGGCAAGTACCGCGAAATGAGGGACGGCCTTTTCGGCAAGCGCCGCGGGCCGAAGGCCTGACAAGTCAGGCCCGCAGCCGGCGCCTCCCGCAAAGCCAAATCCGCAAGCGCCCGGCGCAAAGGCCGGATCAGGCTGGTGCCTCCCGCAAAGCCAAACCTGCAAGCGCCTAGCGCAAAAGTCAGCCCTGCTGCCCGGCAGCGCCCAGCGCGATTCCCCGCGCTTCCGCCGCCAGGTAAAACGACCCGGCGCAAAGAACCGGCAGCCCCTTCGCCCGCCCCAGCTCCAGCGCCTGCCGCACCGCGTCCGCGGTGTCCGGCGCGAAAACCGTCTTGCTGGCGCCGCTTCCGGAAAGCCCTGCGCGAAACGCTCTGAAAATTTCCTCCGGGCGGCTGGCCCTGACGTTTCCGGGCTTTGTGACGATCACATGCGAAAAGCGCGGCAGCAGCAGCTCCGCCATGGCCGCGACGTCTTTGTCCGCGGCGCAGCTAAACAGAAGCGCCCCCCCCTCCCCGTAAAGCGAGCAGAAAGTTTCGGCGCAAAGCGCCACGCTTTCCGGCGTGTGCGCGCCGTCAAGCACGAAAGGCGGATCCTCGGAGATTTTTTCGAACCGCGCCGGAATTTTCGCCTGCGCCAGCCCGCGGCGCAAAGCGTCCTCGCCGATTTCCGGAAACGCGATCCTCACGGCCGCCGCCGCAATCCCCGCGTTTTCCGCCTGCACGATTCCGGGAATCGGGATTGACAGCCTGAGCGGCTGCGCGCCGAGCCCGGCGCCGCCCGCCGCGGTCGATGCTGCGCCCGGCGCCGCAGTCGGCGCCGCCACAGTCGGCGCGCCCCCCCATCCCTCGCGAAAGCCCAGGGAAAAATCCGTGCCGCCCCGGTGCAGCCGAATGTCATCAACGCTGGCAAAATCAGGGAAGTAATGCAGCGGGCTGTTTCTTTCCGCGGCGCGCTTTTGGAACACCTCCAGCGCCTCCGCCCGCTGCCGCGCCACGATCGCGGGCTTGCCGGGCTTGATGATGCCGGCCTTTTCCCCCGCGATCTTCGCGATAGTGTCGCCGAGCCACTCGGTATGCTCAAGCTCGATAAGGGTGATGACGGAAACCAGCGGGTCGACCACATTGGTGCAGTCCAGCCGCCCCCCCATCCCCGTCTCCACGACCATGACGTCGCACTTGCCGGCGCGGGCGCAAAGGAAATAGAACAGCGTCAAAAGCTCGAAGTAGGTGGGCGCCTCCCCCTCCTCGGCCGCCGGATCGAACAGCGCTGCCTTCGCCGCCGGCAGCTTGCGCTCGACCAAGTCGCGCAGCTCGTCGCCCGCCGCGCAGTAAACGTCCTCGCCGAAAAACGAGTTGCCCAGGCTCACGCGCTCGCGAAAATCGCTGACGTGCGGCGACATGTATCGCGCCGCCCTCAGCCCCTGCGCCTCCAGCACCGAGGCCACCATCGAAGTGACCGACCCCTTGCCCTTCGAGCCCGCCATGTGAACCGAAGGCGCGCAGCGCTCCGGATTTCCCGCCAGCCCCGCCAAAATCTCCGAGCGGTCAAGCCGGTAGCTTTTGGAGATCGAGTGCCCCTTCTCGAAATTGATGAAACCCGAGAGCCAGGAAAAAATCTCCCCTGACGATGAAAAACGCTTGCCCAGAATGCCCTATCCTTTGCCTGGCCTTTGCACCAACTGCCGCTGAATCGCAAGCAAATCGTTTGCCTGCCTGATGAGATAGTCCTGCAGAAGCTCGTCAAGCTCCGCGAAAACGCCTGAGAGATGCTCGAGCTTCACTTCCGACATCGGCCCCAGAAACATCTCCCCCTCCCCCGTCTTCAGCCAGTCCTTGCTGACCCTGAAGTTCGCCGAAATCAGATGGATAACCCGGTCGCTGATCCTGCGGTTGCCCATCTCAATGTCGCCGAAATAGCTTTGGGAGAGATACAGGCTCTTTGCAAACTTCCTTTGCGAAAGGCCCAGCGCCGAGCGAGCCGCTTTCACGCGCCCGGCAATTGTACTCGTCTCGGCTTTTTCGCCAGTCTCTGCCCGCATCTGCTGCCTGAATGTTACCCGAAAAACCGCTCTGCGGCAAGCGGGGGGATTGCTTGCCACTGCGCGGGGGTTTTTGGTATAATGGTGCCTCTATGGGACGTCGGCAAGTGGTAAGCCACCGGGTTTTGGCTCCGGCATTCACAGGTTCGAATCCTGTCGTCCCAAGCAGTTTATTTTGCGAGGTATGGTATGAGCAAGGTTGTTTTGGCGGCGAAGAGCAGGTCGGAGACGGGGTCGGCGGTCGCGCGAAGGCTCAGAAGGGCGGGGTCCATTCCAGGGGTGCTTTACGGGCGCTCGGGGACGTCGGTGCCGCTGGTGCTGGACGAGCTGGAGTTTACTCGCGGCATTAAGGGGATTACAGAGAGCACCATCGTGAAGGTCGAGGTGGACGGGAAGCCCCACGACGTTTTCGTGAAGGACACCCAGCGGAATATCATGGACGGGAAGATTCTGCACGTCGATTTTTACGAGATCGAGGGCGACGCGGTTCTTCGCGCGAAGGTCGCGCTGGTGATTCAGGGGAACCCGACGGGGGTGCGCGAGGGCGGCATTCTCGAGGCTCCGCGGCAGGCTTTGGAGGTCGAGTGCCTCCCGAAGGATTTGCCGGAGCGGGTTTTCGTCGATATTTCGGAGCTGAAGATCGGGCAGTCGATTCACGTTCGGGACATTCCGCTGGGGGACGGCGTGAAGCTGCTTTCCTCGCCGGACAAGGTTGTCGCGCTGGTGAAGTTTCCCAAGGGCGTTTCCGCGGCGACCGCCGCCGAGGGCGCCGAAGAGGAAGCGAAGGCCTAGCTTTCGGCTTTTTGCTTGCCGGCGCTTCCCGCCTGGCCGCGGGGGCGTCGGCGGCGCGAGGTGTTTTTGCATTCGCTTCCCTTTGAGGACGCCGTCGCCGCCGCGCTTGCGGTCGGGGTTTCCGCGGGGCCGCCGGGCAAGCCCGCGGAATCTGCGGTTTCCGGCGCGCTTTTTCTGGCCGCGGTTTCCGGCGGCGCGGATTCGGCGGCCATGCTGGCCGCGCTGGCCGCGCTTCGGGGGCGGCTGGGCTTCGATCTGCGCTGCATTCACGTTGAGCATGGCATTCGCGATGCGGCCGAGAGCCGGGGCGACGCGGAATTTGTCCGCTCGCTCTGCGCGGGTCTTGGCGTGCCTTGCCGCGTCGCCTCGGTAAAGCCGGGGAAGATCGCGCAGACGGCGCGAAGGCGGGGCGTGGGAATCGAGGCCGCGGCGCGGCTTTACCGGCATCGGGCCTGGGAGATCGAGGCGGCGCGGATTGAGGCGGAGGCTTGCGGCGCGGCGCCGGGGCTTGCTGCGGATGGCGCGGCTGCGGCGGCGCTGGGGGATGGCGGCTGCGGGTCGGCGCGCGGCGCCA
>Ga0209755_10002582_pt1 | contig 24565 bp, 19 predicted proteins | sample TergutCo191P1_FD_187301 | JGI IMG/M metagenome (GOLD analysis project Ga0209755, IMG submission 187301) | Cornitermes sp. P1 segment gut microbial communities from Petit-Saut dam, French Guiana - Co191P1 (SPAdes) (version 2) | ecosystem: Host-associated > Arthropoda: Insects > Digestive system...
GTTTGATGCTGAAGCGAGCATAACGTCTGATTCGGTAATCGCACCGGCACCGGTATGGATGATGCGCACGCGTACTTCGTCATTGGAAAGTTTTTCAAGTGATGAGCGCAGCGCTTCTACCGAACCTTGAACATCGGCTTTAACAACCACATTAAGGTCTTTGATTTGACCGGCTTTGATTTGGTTGAATAAATCATCAAGGGATACTTTTTTCTCGGTTGATTTGGTCATTTCGCTGCGGCCTTTTGCCACCACAGACTCTGCAAGCTGACGCGCTTGCTTGTCGTTTTGTGCGGTGTACATAATGTCACCCGTTACCGGCACGGATTGAAGTCCAAAGATTTCAACCGGCATAGAGGGGCCTGCTTTTTTAACAGAATGTCCGTGCGAGTCGGTCATTGCACGTACTTTACCATAACATGCACCGGCAACAACGGCATCGCCGACTTTTAACGTACCTTCTTGAACCAAAATTGTTGCCACCGGACCGCGTCCTTTGTCGAGTTTTGCTTCAATAACACTGCCACGGGCAGGTTTATCCGGATTTGCTCTAAGTTCTTTCATTTCTGCTGCGAGCAGAATCATTTCAAGCAAGTGTTCAATGCCGATTTTTTGGCGGGCCGATACTTCTGTGACAATGGTGGTGCCACCCCATTCTTCAGGTTGAAGGTCATGCAGTGACAGTTGTTGCTTGACTTTGTCCGGGTTTGCATCGGGTTTATCCATCATGGTGATTGCCACGATGATTTCAACGCCTGCCGCTTTCGCATGGTTGATGGCTTCAACGGTTTGCGGCATCACACCGTCATCGGCGGCGACCACGAGAATGGCGATGTCGGTGACTTGTGCCCCGCGCATACGCATGGCGGTGAATGCTTCATGTCCGGGTGTATCAAGGAATGTGATTTTTTTGTCATGAATGGTTACATCATAAGCACCGATGTGCTGTGTGATGCCGCCGGCTTCACCCGCTTGGATGTTTGCATTGCGGATAACATCCAGCAGTGATGTTTTACCGTGATCAACATGACCCATGACCACCACAACCGGCGGGCGGGGTTTTAATGACGCTTCGGTATCCGGAGCGGAATCAAAGGCTTCTTCAAAGACATCGACTTCCACATATTCATCAACGAGCACACCAAAGTGTTCCGCCACCATGGACGCAGTATCAAAATCAATGACTTGGTTTGCGGTGAGCATCATACCCTGTTTCATTAATATTTTAATAATGTCCGCATTGGAGCGTTGCAATTTTTCTGCCAAATCACGAACCGTGATTTCCGGAGCAACCGTAATCAATGTTACACTCGGTTCTATTTTTTTCGGCATCATTTTTTTCGCGATCGGTTTTGATTGTTTGGGACGTCCCCTTGAATCAAGTGCTTGGCGATTTTCCTTAGATCCGAAATCTTTTTTATCTTTTTTCGCTGAATGCATTGCTTGGTTGGTGCTCCAGCGTGTGCGTTTGTCATCTTTGGTTGGTTCTGTTTTCTTGGGTTCTTTTGATGCGGCGGCGGCATTTCCGCCAAAACCGCCGGGTCTTGCACCGCCGGGACGCGGACTGCCGGCACCACCCGGTCTTGCACCTCCTTGTGGGCGTGCACCTTGAAAACCACCTTGACCCGGTGGTCTTTGTCCGGCCGGCCGATTGCCTTGCGGACGATCACCGCGTACGCCATCTTGTCTTGGGCGCGGCGGTAAAGGTTTACCATCCGGCCCTAAACGCGGTGGACGTGAATCACGGTTTCCATCTCTGGGTGGGCGCGAATCACGATTGCCATCACGCGGCGGTCTGCCGTCACGGTTGTTGTCTCTGGGTGGACGCGTGCCTTGGTTAAAACCTTGTGATCTTGGCGGCCTTGTATCGGTACCGGCGGATGCCGTTCGCTCGTCTGTTCGCGGACGTGCAGGAAGTGGCTGACCATCCGGTCCGAGTCTTGGTTCACGCGGCAAAGGTTTGCCGTCCGGCCCGAGTGGTCTGGGTCTTGGCGGCAAGGGTTTACCGTCCGGTCCAAGCGGCCTGGGTCTTGGTGGTAATGGTTTGCCATCAGGGCCGAGTGGTCTGGGTCTGCGCGGTAAAGGCTGCCCATCTTCTCCTAGCGGACGTGGACGCGGCGGCAAAGGTTGTCCATCAGGACCCAGTCTTGGTTGCCGTGGTAACGGCTGTCCATCGGGGCCGAGCGGACGTGGACGCGGCGGCAAGGGTTTGCCATCAGGTCCTAGCGGTCTGGGTCTGCGTTCGCGTTGTTCATCGCTTGTTTGTGTTTCTTGTATTGCCGGCTTTATTTGTTCATTATTACTTTTTTCCATTTAATCCCTCTTTTTAAAAATCACTCGTTTGTGGCGTTATATTTACTGGCTAATTGTTCATAAAATTCCGGCGGAATTGTACGTCTTAGTGACCGTTCAAGTCCTTTTGTTTTTACCGCTTTTTGATAGCATGACAATGATTTACATAGGTATGCGCCGCGGCTTTGTGCTTTTTGGGTATCGTCAATGATGAGTTTGCCGGATGCATCATGGGCAATGCGAAACAATTTGTGTTTTTCGATCATTGCCCGGCAACCGCAACAACGTCTTAGCATCATGCCCATTGTTATTTTTCTTCTGCTTCCACAGATGCTTCTGCCGCACGGCTTCCGTTTTCGTCGTCATACTCATCGTCATAGTATTCATCATCATAATACTCGTCGTCATAGTATTCATCATCATAATACTCATCGTCATAGTATTCATCATCATAATACTCGTCGTCGGCATATTCTGCACTGGGCTGAATGTCTGTTTCTTCTGCGATGATTGTTTCAGGTTCTTCAACCGTTTCCGGATCTGTTGTGACATCGCCGGGTGTTTCTTCGATGTTTTCCGTGTTTTCTGTCGCTTCTTCTTCGTCGGAAGCGATTTCATAGAAATCGGCATAAGCGGCTTCCAGTTCTTCCTCTTTAATTTTTTCTTCTACCGGTAATAAATTCTCCAGTTCAGGGAAGATGAGGAAATCGGTACCTCTGGCTTGTGACTCACTCTTAATGTCAATGCGCCAGCCGGTTAGTTTTGCCGCGAGTCTTGCATTTTGGCCAACCTTGCCAATGGCGAGGGACAATTGATGATCCGGCACCACCACACGCGCAGCGTTATCCAGTGGATTTACAGAAACCGCCACCACTTTACTGGGGGATAGGGCTGCTGAAATATATTTAACAGGATCTTCGTTCCATAAAATGATATCAATTTTTTCATTGCCCAGTTCTTGAGAAATAAGGTTGACGCGCGCGCCGTTTTGTCCGACACAAGATCCAATCGCGTCCACATGTGGGTGCTTGGTGAATACCGCAATCTTACTGCGGTTTCCGGCTTCGCGTGCCACAGATTTAATCTCCACGATGCCATCATAAACTTCAGGCACTTCATGTTCGAACAGTTTTTTTAACAGTTCAGGACTTGATCTGGATACAAAGATATTGGGCCCTTTGTTCGACTGTTTTACTTCGGTTACATATAGCTTCATGCGCTCACCGAAAACATATTGTTCACCGGGAACCTGTTCTGTTTGAGGCATGACCGCATCGGTTCTGCCAAGATCAAAAATAATGTTTTTACGGTCTCGGCGCTGCATGGTGCCGCTGATGACATCATGTTCTTTATCAATGTATTCGTTGTATAAAATATCGCGTTCTGCTTCACGGAATTTTTGAAGCACGACCTGCTTTGCCGTTTGCGCCGCAATGCGTCCAAAATTTCCGGGGGTGACTTCAATTTCAACGATGTCGTCAAGTTCATAACTGGAATTGATTGCAACCGCATCTTTTAAAGAAATTTCTACTACGGGGTCGGTGACTTCCTCAACAACGTGTTTTTGTGCCAGCACCGTATAAATGCCTGTGCGCCGGTTCATGATTACATTAATGTTTGCGTTTTGTCCATAATGCTTTTTACATGCCGAAACCAGTGATGTTTCAATGGCTTCAAAAATTATTTCCTTATCAATGCGTTTCTCCTGCGCGACCGCCGATAATGCATCAATGAGTTCCCTGCCGTTTTCCATTTTTTCCGGGTCTCTCCTTTATATAGCTTACTGTATTTTTATGATTCAAAAACCACCAAATTGCACGCAGACACTTGATCCGGTGCAAAGGTGTAGCTTTGTCCATCGTCATCGGTGATGGTTATTTTATTGTCCTCAAAAGCGGTTAAAACACCTTTAAATTTTTTACGTCCCATGACGACGGCGTCATCCGTTGTGTGGGGTGAATAGAGTCTGACTTGAATTTTGCTGCCAACATACCGCTTAAAGTGCTCCGGTTTGGTCAATTTTCGCTCAACACCGGGTGAACCGACTTGCAGACGGTAATTGCCTTGAATCGGATCATTTTCATCGAGCACCAATTCTACCGCACGGCTGACACGTTCACAGTCATTGAGAGCAACGCCTGTTTCCGTATCAATAAACAATCTTAAAATGCGTTCGCCGCCTTCTTTGACATATTCCAAATCATACAGTTCACAGCCTTGCGCTTGTACGGTTGGTTCAAGCAATGCTTGCAATTCTTTCATCATGTTCATATATTCCCCCTTACGCGTAACAAATGTCGTTACAATAGATAAGAGCGGGTTTCCACCCGCTCTTTCCGCCACAACAGTATAATTTACGGTAAATATTGTAACATACATGCCGCGTGTTGGCAAATGCTACTTAATGAAGCAAACTGCTGGGTTCTTTTATGCATTTTCGGTACTTCTGGTTTTTTGCTCTTGGCGCATTTGGATGTGTCGGTTCAATGAAGCCGGCTTGTATTGCCGGGTTTAAATAATTTGTTCTGAATGTGTGGCGGTGTGATAATTTTAATAAATTCATAATTTCAACAGCGGATAATGTATCATTGGCGACAACGGCCAATAATTGTTTTACTTGGTCGGTTGCTTGGTCGGTTACTTGGTCGGTCGTTGATTCAAATTCTAATTTATTGATGGTGTCCCAAATTGTTTTTAACATATACTCAATAAAAACGGTGCAATCGCTTCGTTCATCAGATGTATGATTTTTAATGCGTACCAATGTTACATCAATGCACCTGAATATAATAATCCGTTGGTTTGATGGCTTTGCCAATGACGCTAAAGGGAATGTTTTTTACATTCATTTCACAAACAAAAGCATGCAATGCATCCTCACTGATGGCAAACAAAAGTCCGCCGGAAGTTTGCGGGTCAAAAAGGACTGATTGCATCGACCGTGAGACATTCTTATGAAATAAAACATTCTTTGTTAGGTATGCTTCATTGCGCAGTACTCCGCCGGGGATGATGCCTTGTTCGGCAAGTTCGAGCGCATGTTTAAACACAGGGATGTTTTTTGAATCAATCTCTAAGGTCACACCGCTCGCCTTTGCCATTTCGCCGGCATGTCCCATAAATCCAAAGCCGGTAATGTCCGTGCAGGCATGTACATTTAAATCCACGGCAGCATCTCTGGCATATTTGTTCAGTGTCGCCATGGACTCAGTGGCTTCTTCAAATTCCGCTTGTGTAATTTTATCTTGCTTTGCCGCCGTCGCAAGAATCCCATTACCCAGTGGCTTGGTTAATATGATCACATCACCGGGCTTTGCACCGGCATTGGACCATATATATTTAGGGTCGATGCATGCTGTCACGCACAAACCATATTTGGGTTCATTGTCTTCAACCGAATGGCCTCCTGCAATAATGGCGCCGGCTTCTTGCACTTTTTGTGCACCACCCGCCATGATTTGCGATACTTCTTCCGGCGATAAACACGAAGGGATGCATAAGATATTCAGTGCAAGGTTTGGAGATGCCCCCATGGCATAGATGTCAGACAATGAATTTGCGGCGGCAATTTGACCATAGCGGTATGGGTCATCGACAATGGGCGGAAAAAAGTCCACCGTTTGAATGAGCATCAAATCATCACGCAGCATATAAACGCAAGCATCGTCTGAAGTGTCGAAACCGACCAATAAATTGGGATCATGATTGGATGGCAGTGCTTTTAAAATATCCGAAAGGGCACCCGGCCCAAGTTTTGCTGCTCAGCCAGCCTTGCTGGACATATGAGAAAGACGATGTTTCTTGTTCACGGCTTGCCTCCTTCAATAGTTTGTAATTTTAGAAAACCCCGAATGCAATACATTCGGGGAGTATTTTTGGCGGGAGTATGTGGGAATCGAACCCACCTAAGCGATTATAAGTCACCAACACAAGTTTTGAAGACCAGGAGGCACACCAGCACCTATCTACTCCCAAGGAACATAAAATATTGTAAAGCCATTAAAAATAAATGTCAATGAAATGTCATTATCTGTAATGTTTTCTGTTATACTTTCTTTGTTGCATCGCATGCAAATGAAATTCATTACATGCAGCATAAAATACATTCATTATGAAAACAAATGAAATATTAGTTGGAGTGAATTGTCAATGAAGCCGAGCATTGCAAAAAAAGTGATTGCCGTTATATTCTCATTGTTTATAGGGATCCCCATGATCCTATTTATTGCGGCATTGTTGTCGCCGGATGCCAATGATGGGTTGTTGCAAGTGGTGCGCCATCAAAATGCGCAACAAGCGGCGACCAACGAAGCTTTGGCGCGTGCAACCGCAACAGAATCAAGCGGTGCAATCACCGGCGATAATGACCCTGCTCAAATCGTCACACCAATTGAACCGCAAGCCATTGTCCGCATCATTCCGCCTGATTTTATACCGCAGCCACCCATACCGGTGTTTGCGGCGGATAACGCGCAATTGTGGGAAAACTGGTTTATCCAAGTACCGATTGGGACACCGATGGATGCACTGGGATTACCATCCACCATCCAAGTTTTATTCGAAAACGATACACAGGCAGACATCCCAATTCTATGGTCCGTGACCGAAATGCCATGGACGGCACGCAATGATGACTTGGTTTTTAATCCTGACATCGCCGGTGTTTTTACATTTACCGGTGTGTTCAGTGATACGGAAAACATCACCACCAATGCGGCATTGTTTGCACCACAGATGTTTATTGAGGTAAGAAGCGGTGTGCTGCATCATTATCCGCGCATGATGGAATGGCTTGACCGCGCAGTGGTTGCGGTCCCGGTGCGCGGCGGTGGCGGCAATTTGGTGCAGTGGCGTTTGCTTGCACCGGAATATCAAGCCAATTTATATTTTTATGTATATCGCGGTGATGAACGATTAATCATCACCAATCAAACAAATTTTATTGACACAGCGGGACAACCCGGAGATGTTTATTATATTGTTCCTGTGGGTGATACGCGTGATGGTGTGCATGCCGGTTTCGCAGCGGCATTGCCGTCAAATTATTTTGACATCCCTGTTCAAAAGCCGCGACCTCGTTCCAACCCCGCCAATGCATTTGGTGGTGATGGTGCCGACATCAGTTATACCCTCAATGATATGGCGGTTGCCGATGTGGACGGTGATGGGCGGTATGAGATTCTTGTAAAATGGACACCGAGTGAAAGTCAAGATCCCGGACTTGCCGCAAGGCATACGGGGGAAACTATTTTTGACTTATACACAATGGATGGTGCTTTGTTGTGGCGCATCAATATGGGTATTAATATCCCTTCCAGTGCACACCATTCCATCATGCACTTTTTTGATTTAGACAACGATGGATTTGCAGAATTTGCAATCAAAACCGCCGACGGTACGCGGGTGTATCATCCCGATCCGGTGACGGGTTTGGTGCGTGAAACCTTTGAGGGTGGACAACCGGTGTACATCATCGGCGGCGACCCGTCCACCAATCCACTGACCAATTTTGATTATAATGCCATTATTGATTTTTCGCGCAATTTCTTCTTGTTGGGTGAAGCCTCGTCGCATCCGCAGAATGTGTGGGTGGGTGGTACGGATTGTCCGGTGCGCGGTGTTCGAAACCGTGCGTCCACAGGGCGTATCAATAACGGTCCGGAATTTTTTACCGTATTTCATGGTCAAACCGGTTTGCCCATTGACACGGTGGAATATTTTGCACCCTATGGAATCATGCGCAACCGTTGGGGTGATGAACGGCAAAACCGCAGCGACCGTTTTATTGGTGCGGTTGCAATGATGCCATATCGCGGTATTTCCGGTGCACGTCCACATCCGACCATCATCGAAGGCAGACAACACTATATCGTGGGTTTTGTTGCCGCATATCAGCTGATTGACGGCAGACTGATGCAACTGTGGACTTATGATCACCGTGATGTTTTTCCGGGTGGCGGGGGCAATCATCAATTAACCGTTGCGGATGTTACGTTTAATGGTTACGATGATGTTGTCTTTGGTTCAACCGCGCTGGATTTTGCCGGTAATATTCTATGGTCGGCGAACACATCACGCGGCACGCTGATGCTTGGGCATGGTGATGCGCTGCACATGACACCGGCACTGCCGAACTCGCAAGAATTTTACCGCATGAGTCCGCATGAAATCAACAGTCCCACCAATGTGACGGTGCTTCATGCCGCAACAGGGCGACCGGTTTGGACTTATGGCGTAAGCCGCAGCGATGTTGGGCGCGGGGTGATGGCAAACATCACGCCGCTACCGGGTTTTGAGGTGTGGGCATCGGGCACACCGGTACACAATTTATACACCGGTGAACAAATTCATATTGTCGGCGGCAGTGTCCCCATCAACCATATGATTTATTGGACAGGACAGCTGACGCGCGAATTTTTAGATGGTGCGAACAATCAGCCATTAATTATTTCAAACCTTGCTAATTTTAATTTTGAATATGTGCCCGGCAACGGTTTGGTGTTAAATGACGGTGCGCGCCGTCCGGAAGCGGCACGCAATGAAACTCAGGTGTTGACCGGTACATTGTCGTCAAATGGAACCAAAGCCAATCCCGGGTTGCAAGTAGACATTTTGGGTGATTGGCGTGAAGAAATTCTTGTTCGGCGTGCAGACAATCAGGCCATTCGGGTATACATCACGAATTTTTATACGGAATATACCATTTATACGCTCATGCATGATCCCACATACCGGCTTGCGGTGAACTGGCAAAATGTTGTATACAATCAGCCGCCACATTTGGGTTTTTACTTAGGACCTTCGGTATCGCAGGATGTGCGGGACCGAAATCTACCCGTACCCAATCTTATTTTTACCAATCCACAAGAGTGAAACATTTGTTAATCAAATTTTTATACGGCGCGCGGCGTGCGCTCAGGTTAATCTGATTGATTGGCCGAGCAGCGGTTTGCCGCGGCCCGGTCGGCTTGTTCCGCCGCCATCAGCGGCATGGATTAATTCATGAAAAGAGGACGCATATGAAAACAGCGATGAAAACAGTTCTGGTCGGTATTGCAGGGTACGGCGGACGCGCTTTCGGCAATTATTTAATGGAAAACATGGATCCGCATTTAACGCTTGAAGCGGTAATTGACCCCTTCGCTTCAAAATCCATACACTACGAAGCGTTTAAAGCAGCCTGTCCGATTTTTGATAATTTTGATGCATTTTTTGCTGCCGGCCATCAAATGGAGTATGCCATCATCACATCGCCCATCCATTTGCATTTTGAACACTGTGTCACGGCACTGGAGCATGGTGCGCATGTGTATTGTGAAAAACCGCTGGTGCCTACGATGGATGAACTCAATCAATTAAAAGCTGTTTTACAGCAATCGGGTAAAACGCTTTCGGTGGGCTTTCAGTGGTGTTTTTCGGATGTGATGCAACATTTAAAACAACGTGTGCTTAGCGGTGCACTGGGCAAACCGAAAATTTTAAAAGCCGTCATCAGTTGGCCGCGCGGGGATAAATATTATCACCGCAATACATGGTCCGGCAAAATAAAAACACCAAATGGGCAAATTATCAACGATTCCGTACTGTCCAATGCATCGTCGCATCATTTGCAAACCATGTTGTATTTATTAGGCGAAGACATGGAGTCTTCTGCAAATTTAAATGATTTTGCAATTGAGACCTACCGCGCCAATGATATTGAATCTTTTGATACTTGTTTTTACCGAGGTGCCGCGGGTGATGCAACACTCTATCTCGCGGCGAGCCATGCGGTTTCAAGCGAGCTGGAAGAAGGGATGTGTTTTGAATTTGAGCATGCAACCGTGCGGATTGATGAAATTAAAACCGAAGGGGATTGCGTCATTATCTACAAAGACGGCACAAAAGAACATTTAGGGAAAGCTTTGCGCGAGGGACTGAACAACCGCGTTCGGTATTCCGTGGAGATCGCACTGGGCATGCGAGATGCCATTTGTTCGGTAAAAACAGTCACACCCATCACTGCATTTATTGATGCGGTGTTTCAAGATTTAAATACAAAGAATTTTCCGGCAGCGTTAATCTTACGCAATCCGGATTTGCCGCAAAATTATGTCAAAAATTTACACAAAGCCTTACTCGAATGTTATCATTCGGCAGAATTGCCGTCAGAAAAACAATATACATGGGCATGAAAATAAATAATACACATCACAAAATTTATGTTGCCGGATTGGTTCTGTCCTATGCGGCTGTAAAAATTTAAAGATAAGGCTTGTCTATATTTCATGCATCGTGTATACTTGCCGATGGACAAAAAGCTGAACAATTTGGCTTTTTTATGGCGGATGCTTGACATCATGCCAATATAAAAGGAGGCAATATGAAAAACATTATTTCAAGGGTGACGGCCGTTATGCTGGCATTCACCATTGCGTTTTCAGGGCTGATGGTAGCCGCAGAAACAGCACCTGATGCGCCTGTTTTCTCTGTTCGTGAAATTTTCGAAGAAGAGGGTGTCGTTATTGAATGGCACGAAACGGAACGTTCCATTGTTATCAATCTTGACGGCACGGTGATTGTGTTGGTGGTTGATGAAATTGGCGCAACCGTTAACAATGAACCTATTGATCTTATTGATGGCGTTTTCATTGAAAATGATCGTGCGTACATCACAGTCAACGATTTGAGCATTTTGTTTGGTCTTGATCCGGCCATGATTTTGATGATCTTTGATGCGACGGCGGAACTTGACCAAGTTCATTTGGGTAATACGATCTTTACCGCAGAATTGGTTGCGGCGCAAGTCATGGACTTATTTACTGTACAGGGGATGACCATTGCCCTCGTGGATGCAAACACCGGATTTACTTGGACACAAGGTTTTGGTCTTGCGGACAGCACCACCAATACCCCTGTTGATGAATTGACACTTTTTAATGTTGCATCGGTTTCAAAAACATTTACAGCATTGGCATTAATGCAATTGGTTGAAGCGGGACTTGTCGATTTGGATACGCCGGTGGTGTACTATTTACCGGATTTCCATTTACCTTCTGATGCTACCGGTGAAGGGGATTACCGAAATATTACCCCAAGAATGTTGTTGGCGCATGCATCGGGTATGCAAAATGACATTATGGGTTTGGGTGTGCTGACACATACCGAATATAATCAAAACTTCATGAATGATTTTCTTGACATTATCGCAGAATTTCCAATGTTGATGCCGGAGCTGTCTGTATTATCTTATGCAAACAACCCCTTTACATTGGCCGGGGTGCTCATTGCAGAAGTGATGGGTTATGAACATGCGTTTGATGGCTTCGTAAGCTTTACCAATGAACACATTTTTGCAGCGCTCGGCATGGATCTTTCAACATTTGCATTGACAGATGCACATCGACCGTATGTATCACAAGCGTATATTCAAACCGGCGAACAAGATGTGTTCTTGTATTACAATGCACTTCCGGCCGGCGGTTTGTTCTCTAATGCACATGACATGGCTATTTTTATGCATATGTTGCTGAACAATGGTTATGCAAACGGTGCACAATTTGTTTCAGCGCAAACCATTGAGCAAATGTTTACCATTCAATCATTCGACCTTGCATCAGAATCAGACCGTATGATTCCAAACATGTATCCGGGTCTGGGTATTCTATACATTGAATCAATTGAAGGCTGGAGACATTCCGGGCATCCAGGAAACTTGGTGCATTATCATTCGATGATGGCACTGGACCGCGAAACCGGTCTTGGTGTGTTTGTTTCGGTAAACTCCATTTCAGGTATGGCTGTGCCGCAAATTGTACCGCAACTTTTGCTGCAAACGGCGATTGTTGAATTAACCGGTGCGCTGGAACTTCCCACGCCGGATTTAACCGTAACATTTGTTGAGCGTGATGCGGCTGAATTTGAAGCTTATGTGGGTATGTATGTTATCCCCGGATCGGCACATTTTGGTTCTGTGTTTATCGACGATGGGGTGTTGATGCTTGTTGGTTTCCTCGGTATATCTGATGAGCCGATGGCGCTTGCACCATTGTCTGACGGCAGTTTTGCATTCGGAGACCTTGAAGATGGTTTGCGTATTTGGTTTGAATCTATTGATGGTTCTTATGTGCTGCTCGTGGGTGAATTCCAATCGCTTATGGTTGGTGTTCAGATTGACACTGAGGCGGTGACCAATGTTGAAGGCATCGAAGAATGGATTGGTACTTTCTTGCCGGTGGTTGAAGGCAATGATGTCAGTCTTTTGGTGTATGCCGTGGTGGGTGTCAATGAAGACGGTGTTGCATACATGCGTTTTCTTGCACTGCATGGTGTAGAATCAATTTCACCGCTGACCAACAATGGCGATGACAATTTTGGCGGCATCCAGTTCTCAATTGAGGGCGACGATGTGTTCATGGAATTTTCAGGACAACGATTCATACGTACGGCTGTATAGTATCAAAGATTCAGCATTAAGCCGTAGATATAAAAAAGATTGTGGATGCGTCCGCAATCTTTTTTTGATGATTAGATATTTTATGTCACAAGTTGTGTCCCTTGTCCGTTTTTGGTGACATCGGATTCACACATGTTTTGCTCACGTGCTAAGATTTCCATCAGTTTTGTTGTGCAGAATCCTCCTTGGCATCTGCCGCCTTGTGCACGGGTTCTGCGTTTGAGCGCATCCAGATTGTATGCACCCGGATTTCTGTGGATGGCATCAATAATTTCGGCTTCGGAAACAGTTTCACAGCGGCAGATAATATTTCCGTAAGCAGGATTCTGTGCCACAATCTCGCTTTGTTCTTCAAATGCCAAATTGTGCAAACGCCGAATCGCTGCGCGGTATGGCTGAAAATGTATTTTTCGCTTTGGCTGAAAATGCGCAAGTGCCATGTCTGCCAATCGTTTGCCGATGGCGGGTGCAGAAGATAAGCCGGGGGAGTCAATGCCCAGTGCATTGATGAATCCCGGTTGCGGTTCGTTGATGATAAAATCTTCGCTTTTGTGTTTTGCGCGGATGCCGGAAAATGCAGTTATGCGGTCACGGATGGGTGTGTTTTTTAAAGTCATCGCGGCTTTTGTAAGCACTTCCGATAAACCTTCTGTTGTGGTGGACGCATTATGAGCATCATCCGTCCATATTGCTGTTGGTCCGAGGAGCACATTGTGGTCTACGGTGGGTGCGACCAACACACCCTTACCCAGATTTGTGGGGCACTGAAAAATGGTGCGTGTCACAAGATTTTTTTGTGTGTTGTCGAGTAAATAATATTCGCCGCGCTGCGCAAGGATGGTTTCTTGTGTTTCGTTGATCATGTTGTTTAAATTTCCGCTGTTTATTCCGGATGCGTTAATAATCATCGGTGTATAAAAATTGCCTTTGCTGGTGGCGATACAATATATTTTTTCTAAATCGCTCTTATGATGCGTCATCCCGGTTATGTTGTGTAAACAAGCGTCTGCGTACGAGATGTTGCTCACGAAAGTCTCCAGTGAAAATGCGACATCATGTGCTGCTGCGTTTTCAGCAAATGCGATGGCGGCTTCATAAGGTGATATAATGCCGGCGGTTTTTGCCCATAATGCACCGCTGATATGCTTGTTTAAATTGGGTTCCAGCTGCATGGCCTCTTCCGCGGACAACAGTGCCATGTCCGGCACCCCATTTTTCAATCCGCGTTCATATAATGCGTGCAATTGATTGTGTGTGTTTTTTACAGCTTGTGGTGGCGATGTTTCCATGTGCGTATCTTGAATCGGTGCGATGACCAGTGAACCATTCCATGTGTGAGGGATTTCGAGTTGCTGCACCAGCGTGCGGTACATGGATATTCCTTCGATGTTTAGTTTTGCCTTTAGCGTACCCGGCACGCAGTCATACCCGGCATGTAAAATACCGCTGTTGGCTTTGGTTGCACCGCATGCGACATCCGCGGCAGCGTCCACGACCAACACATCCAAATGATATTCGGATAAGAATTTGGCGGTTGCGGTACCGATGATGCCGGCACCAATGATAATGATGTCGTATGTATGTTTCATAATATTATTTCATGCCTCCTCACTGGCGTGGTGTGTGGATAACTTATACTCATCATACACCAAATAAAAAAGAAGCGCGATTGTTTTCGGCTTCTTTATGTTAAAATCTTTATTATTTTAAAAGTGGCGCGTGCAAATGCATCGATGTCAGATCGACAAGCAATGTTATTTATCCATTATTCTAAAATCCATACATAGATATGCCTTCTGCCAAATTGGATGGCATCGTACCAACACTCCATGAATAAATCAATCATGTATCCGCGGATTGCGCCGCCCACATCAGCCGCCAGTGCAAAGCCGTACCCATCAACATACAACATGGTGCCCAGTGGAATCACGGTACGGTCAACCGCCACGATGCCATGCTCTACTTCGATGCCGGAAGCGGTGATGCGGTACCATGGGTCACAGGGGTGTTTTCCGGTGCATCCATAACCGGCGGTGTATGCCGTGGCTTCCATGCGCACACGGCGCACATAATGAAAATCTTCTGCCCATGGGTCGGTAAGCGTCCCTAAAATACCGCGTCCTATGTCAATGATTTCGGTCACCGGTTCTTTAATGAGTCCCGTGCTGATGATTTCGCGGTTCATCTCTATACCGCCTATGTACACCACATTAATCAGGGTCTCATATTCACCCATGATGCCGGACTGACGTACATGTGATCGGCCCAGCCGAACTCTGCCGGTGGTGTTTTCATACACCTCATAAGGGATTAGTTCAATGTAAGATGCGATGCGCGATTTAAATGTGTAAAATTCAATCACCTCATGCGGCATGATGTTGTGCGTCATTTCACCGCGGTGAATCAGTGCCAGATTCATTTCATCTTGTAACAAGGTGAGGACTTGATATACAGTGGTGCCGGCGCGGAATGCTCGTTCCGATGTTTCACGCTCACGGTCATGGATGATGATGGTAATGGGTACTTCTCTTGCAATAATGATGTTCATGCCATCATAAATGTGTGTTGCCAAACCATAATTGGTCAGATCAAACCCTTGTATGCTGATCCCGGATTCGCGCAATGTGTCCGCAACCGTGTCTGCGCCTGTGAGCTTTTCGGTGATCATGCCGTCATCATTAATGGTTACGGCTTTTAATGTTTGTTCTGCCGCGATGACATTCGTCATTACAATCGGAAACAATATCGCTGCAACAAGGACACAAATGACGGTGGTCAACTTTTGAATGGTATTCATATTCATCTCCTTACAGTCAAGTGAAAATGCACTTGAGTTGGTTGGTGCTGATGGTTCATCAGCCAAGTTTTCCAAAAAAAGAGGATGCATTAGCATCCGTTGGAAGATTCTGGGTTTTAATTTTAGTGGGAAACGAATTGTAACAGACTCCATATATTTTCGCAATCAATTTTAAAGCCATTTAAAAAACTTTGGTAATATCATGGAAATATATGGAGGAATTTGCGATTGGTTTTTGACAGAATTAACAGGTGAAGGGTGGTTTTAAAATACCCTTTTCAGTAATAAACCCGGTAATGAGTGCATTTGGGGTAACATCAAATGACGGATTGAATGTTTTGACACCTTTCGGTGCAAGCCTTGTGGTGTAATGCAGTTCGGTAATTTCGTCTCCGCCGCGTTCTTCAATAGCAATATCATCACCTGTTTTGGTATTTAAATCAATCGTAGAAAACGGTGCACAGACATAGAATGGGATATTAAAATGCTTTGCAAGCAGTGCCACATTATAAGTGCCGATTTTATTTGCCGCATCGCCATTGGCAGCGACGCGGTCACAACCAACAAAAATAATATCAATGAGTCCCTTGTTCATGACCATGGCGGCCATGTTGTCGCAAATTAATGTGGTATCCACACCGGCAGACACCAATTCAAAGGCGGTGAGGCGTGCACCTTGTAAAACCGGGCGTGTTTCATCTGCAAATACGCGGAGCGGCATTCCTTGTTCATGTGCGACATATATCGGTGCCAGTGCTGTACCGTATGAATGTGCCGCCAATGCGCCGGCATTACAATGTGTCAGTACGCCCATGTTTGGCTTTAACAGTGCCGAACCGTGGACGCCAATAGATTTACATGTTTTTATATCATCCGCCAAGATTTTTTTTGCTTCTGCCTTGAGTGCATCGCAAACATCCATCGGAGACAGGTGCAGATTTTTTATAAATACGGCATCCATACATGACAACGCCCAGCTGAGATTGACGGCCGTTGGACGGGAGGCATTTAAATAATCAGACGCGCGGCGAAATTCTGTGTACAGCGCATCTGAAGATTCAAACCGCGCCGCCACAGCCGCCATGTGCATAAAGATGCCCATGGCGGCTGTGATGCCAATGAGCGGTGCTCCGCGTACTTGCAAGTCCTTAATTGCATGATAAACATCCTCTAATGAGGTGAGCGTTATATATTTTTCTTCACCGGGTAGGCGGGTTTGGTCGAGTATAACGATGATGTTGTTGTATTCATCAAGCGCAATGGTTTCAAAATTAAACATATTACAGTACACATCCTAATAATTTTTAATTTTGGGATTCTTATTGAGTAAGATATAAGATCAAACGTCATGCCATTAGAACAATTCGTTTAAATTCAATCCATGCCACCGAAGGCGGCAGAACAATAAAACAGAATCCTTTCGATTATATCATAAAAAGCCGTTATAAGCCGTTACAAAAATCAAAAACTTGACATTTAGCTGTAAAGGGTTTATGCTTTATAAAGATTTTTGCTTGATACCAAGTTGTTGTGAAAGATGAGGCTGCGCATGGACATCAATCTGCTTTTCGATTTTTACGGAGAACTGTTGACCGAGCGTCAGCGTGATGTTTTTACTTTGCATCATATGGAAGACTATTCACTTGCAGAAATCGGCAATGAACTAAACATTACACCTCAGGGGGTTGCTGATTTGCTCAAGCGCAGTAAACAACAACTTATAAAATATGAGCAGTCTCTGTGTTTGGCCGACAAACATATTTTACAACAAGGTCTTTTAACACAAATGATAACAGCACTCGATGATCTCGATCATTTGAGTGATTATGATATTTCGGAAAATGTATCAACCATTAGGGATTTAATTTCCTCATTGAAGGCGGTGAATTAATGGCATTTGAAAATTTGGGTGAAAAGCTTCAATCCGTTTTTAACAAACTTAAAGGCAAGGGTTTGTTGACAGAAAAAGATGTTAAAGAAGCCATGCGTGAAGTGCGACTGGCACTTCTGGAGGCCGATGTTAACTTTAAAGTCGTCAAAGATTTTATTACGCGCATTACTGATAAAGCGGTTGGCGGCGACATCTTAGAAGGGGTCAACGCCGGCACGCAAGTGGTCAAACTGGTGCATGATGAGTTGGTTGAACTTTTGGGCAGCACACAAAGCCAGCTTACGTTTTCATCAAAACCACCCACTGTGTATATGATGTGCGGACTGCAAGGTGCCGGTAAAACCACATCCAGCGGAAAGATTGCGGGTATTTTACGCAAACAAGGAAAACAACCATTGTTGGTTGCTTGTGATATTTATCGTCCGGCGGCCATTAAACAACTTCAAATCGTTGGTAAGACATACAACATACCGGTGTTTGAGATGGGCAATCAGGTGAGTCCGGTGCTCATTGCCGAAAAAGCCGTTGAACATGCAAAACAGCAAGGCAATGATGTGGTGCTGATTGACACCGCAGGACGTTTACACATTGATGATGCCTTGATGGATGAACTGCAAAACATCCGGAAAACCGTGAATCCTCAAGAGATCTTGTTGGTCATTGATGCAATGACGGGTCAAGATGCGGTAAACGTGGCCAAGACCTTTGATGAAAAACTTGGTTTGGATGGCATTATCGTCACCAAACTGGATTCTGATACACGTGGTGGTGCCGTACTTTCTGTTAAAGCGGTCACCGGAAAACCGGTAAAATATGTTGGTCTTGGTGAAAAACTTGAAGATATGGAGGCTTTTCATCCTGACCGAATGGCATCGCGCATACTCGGTATGGGTGATGTGCTGACATTATTTGATAAAGCACAAGAAGCATTTGATGAAAAACAAGCCAAGGTATTGGAACAAAAAATTCGTGAAAACACCATGACGCTGGATGATTTCTTAGTGCAAATGCAGCAAATGAAAAAGATGGGGCCACTCAAAGACCTTATCGGCATGATTCCGGGTATGAACTCCGGTGCGCTCAAGGGTGTAGAGATCGATGAAAATGCCATGGTGCATGTGGAAGCCATCATACAGTCCATGACCATGAAAGAACGAGAAAATCCGGATATATTAAATGGTTCACGCAAACGCCGCATTGCGGCGGGCAGCGGCAGAACCGTTCAGGAAGTCAACCGTCTTTTAAAGCAATTTGAAGAAATGCGTAAAATGATGAAGACCATGACGGGTGGCGGTGGCATCATGGGTAAGGGGAAAAAAGGTAAATTCGGCAAAAAGGGTATGTTTCCCTTTTAAATAAATAATATGGCGCAACGCGTCAATCCGCAGTGTGTATCGGATTCATTACGGTACGACTACGGAAATAGGGGCAGCACCCCATAAAGATAGGAGAAATAAAATGGTAAAAATTCGTTTAAAAAGAATGGGTCAAAAGAAAGCACCCTTCTACAGAATTGTTGTTGCGGACAGCCGCACACCACGCGATGGCAAAACCCTTGATGAAATCGGCACGTATGATCCGACAAAAAAACCAACGGATCTTAAAGTTGATTTAGATGCCGCAAAAGATTGGATTGCCAAAGGCGCACAACCAACCGATAAAGTACGCGATTTATTAAAAAAATCAGGATTATAAACGCCGAATGTTCACACTTTTAGCGGTGACACTGAAATATTTATAAAAAGTGTCACAACAACAATTTGTGACGCCGACGAAGGAGGCATGGAATAGCGTGAAAGATTTATTAATAATCTTGGCAAAAAATTTAGTAAATGATCCCGGCAGTGTTGAGGTCATTGAAGAAATTAGGGACAACACCACGTTTTTAAAGCTGAAAGTCGCACCGGATGACATGGGTAAAGTGATTGGCAAACAAGGACGTATTGCACGTGCCATCCGCACCTTGATTAAAGCCGCGGCAATCAGTGAAGAAAAAAAGGTTTCCGTAGAAATCGTATAAACCATCAAGAAAAAGTCTGCATATTTTACATGTGGTCTTTTTTTTATTAAAATTTGCGTTATAATAAATGTGAAACTTTTGCGAAATAAATTTTACATAATAGAAACTAAAAAGGAGTCATTATAATGGACAAACATCGTTGGCCAAAAGAGATTGCGACAATTGAATTTACGTTTGATGAATGGGGTGCACATGGTGTCGCGGTGTTTCAAAAAGCGCATGAATTAAAACTTTATGCGGGTGCGACGTTACAAATGACGCCGGAAATGAATCAAGATGGCACCAAAAACTATTCGGCACGGTTTTGTGAAACATTGCGTGCTGAGCATGCCGATGCCATCTGCGGCAACCAAACCATTAAAGACATTATTTTTAAATCACCCAATGAGTTTGGTATCTTTCTGCGTTATGGCGGGGCAAACACGTGGCTGAGTTTAAAAGATGCGCACGGAAAAACACTGAACGATTATTGTAAATATTAAACTAAAGGGGTATGCATGTGATTTTAGTAACAGGAGGCGCCGGCTATATCGGTTCTCATACTTGCGTTGCATTGTTGGACGCGGGGTATGACATTACGGTCGTTGATAATTTTGCGAATTCAAATCCAAAGGCGATTGAACGCATTAAAAGTATTACCGGAAAGGATTTTCCATTTTATCAAATTGATGTATGTGATTACGACGCGCTGGATCGTGTGTTCTTTTTACACAACATTGATGTGGTGATTCATTTTGCGGGGTTAAAAGCAGTCGGTGAGTCTGTTGCAAAACCACTCATGTATTATGAGCAAAATCTAACATCAACCATTGCATTGTTGCATGTGATGCAGCGGCATGACACAAAACATTTGATCTTTTCTTCATCGGCGACAGTCTACCATGCCGACAATGCCATGCCGCTTACCGAGGACTCTCGTTTGGGCTGTATCAATCCATATGGTTGGACGAAACTTTTCAATGAGCAGATCATTACCGATACAATCAAAGCACAGAAAAATGCTTCTGCGGTACTGCTTCGATACTTTAATCCCATTGGTGCACATCCATCTGGCAACATCGGTGAGGACCCACTGGGTATCCCCAACAATCTCTTTCCATATATTACGCAAACGGCGGTGGGTAAGTTAAATTCTTTGCCCGTTTACGGTAATGATTATGATACGCCGGACGGCACCGGCATCCGCGATTACATTCATGTGATGGATCTTGCGGAAGGGCATGTGGCGGCGGTGAAGTATGTGAAAAAGCATAAGGGTACGCATGCATTTAATCTTGGCACCGGAGAAGGTACTTCGGTTATGGAAATGATTCATGCTTTCGAAGCCGTGAGTGGTGTAAAAATCAAATATCATATTGTGGCGCGCCGTCCCGGTGATTTGCCCATTGGCTATGCCGACCCATCCCATGCGGAGAAAGAGCTCCGCTGGAAAGCACAGAAGACCTTGCAAGAAAGCTGCGCAGATTCTTGGCGATGGCAATCTAAAAATCCAAATGGTTATCAATCAGAATCATAAAATGTCACCGGATCACGTTTTCGGTGTATAACGAGGAGTTTAAAATGAAATCACCCATTTTAGTCATCATGGCTGCGGGACTGGGCAGCCGTTTCGGTTCACTAAAGCAAATTGCACCGGTGGATGATGATGGACACATCATTATTGATTATTCATTGTATGATGCGCACCGTGCAGGCTTTCGTGATGTCATGATTGTCATCAACCCTGCGCGTGAAGCCGAATTTGACGAACGCATTGCCGATGCAAAAAAACATTTAAACATCACTTATGTATATCAAACTTTAGATAAAATTCCTGCGGGCTATGTCATTCCGGAGGGACGTGAAAAACCATGGGGGACCGGTCATGCTGTTTTATGTGCGAAGCCGTTCATTGATGCACCATTTGCGGTCATTAATGCTGATGATTTTTATGGTGTTGGCGCATTTAAAAAAATCTTTGATTTTTTAACGAGCACGGCGGATGCATCACATCAAGCCATGGTTGGGTACATGCTTGAAAATACATTGTCAAAAAGCGGCAGTGTGGCACGCGGTGTGTGCCATGTGCAAGACAATCGCCTCATCGACATTGTGGAAACGCTTGAAATTTCTCCGGCGGATGGTGGTGCAACCTATCCGCTTGATGGTGATGAAAAATTTTTACAAAACGGCACGATTGTTTCCATGAATATGTGGGGTTTTGGCGCTTCGGTAATGGACACTTTTGAAGACTGTTTTAAAAAAGTATTGGATGCACAATTGGCAATCAACCCACTAAAATGTGAATTTCATTTACCTCTGGTGGTCAGTAATTTATTAAACAATAAAATGTCTGTTGTTGAAGTGCTCCCGACCACAGAAAAGTGGTACGGGGTGACTTATGTTGCGGATATGCCGGAAATACAATCCGCATTAAGTGCGATGCGGCATAAAGGGATTTACCCAAATAATTTTTGGTACAACGAACTTTAATGCAACGGAATGTTTTTTTTGTGGTTATTAAGATTGCATGATTATAATTTTAGGAGTTGGTTAAGATTAAATACCTCGTTGGATTTTTAAAATGGACCGGTGTCATTCTGTTGTCATTGTTGTTACTCATTGCAATTTTCTTTATGATTCCGCGCAGAAACTCAGTGGAATACAATCCGTTCCTCATTGAACGCGGCACACGTCCGCTTCTTGTCGCGCATGGCGGCGGCAATTTGGAGTTTCCCGGAAACACATTAGAAGCTTTGTTCAATACTTATTCTGTGTATCCCAATGCAATGTTTGAACTGGATGTAAACATGACGCGTGATGGGGTGATTATTCTATCGCACTGTACCACACTTGATCGCAGAACCAATGTTCAAGGCAACATTCATGATTGGTATTATACGGATTTGATTGCGCAAGAAGTTAATTTTAACTTTTTTAGCCCCATTAGAAATGGTGTTCGGATTGATCCGGAAATTTTAATTCCCTTTACCAATTATGCCGGACGAACCGTGACACCACGGGACGTGTCCTATCCCTATGGTGTAAGACCACGCCATGATACTATATTTTTAGCGACAACACTCGAAGAAGTAATCACCACATTTCCCAACAACACAATTTCCGTTGAAATAAAGCAGCGGGGAGAAATCGGGCTGGCGGCACTGGATACAGTGATTGACATGATGGTGCGCCTTGATGCGCGGTACAATACTTTTGGGCGTATGGTGCTGGCTTCATTCCATTCCGAAATATTTGAACGCTTGGTTGAACTTAGAGCAACCCATCCGAATTTGATGTTTTCACCGAATGAATCCGGTTTGATTACATTATACATGACGCATTGGGTTGGGCTTGACTGGATTTATAACACACCCATTACCATGATTCAAATTCCGACGCGGCAAGGCTCATTACCGCTGGATACGCGATTGTTTATCCGTGCCGTGCAACGACACAATATTGCCGTGCATTATTGGACCATCAATAATGAAGAAGACATGCGCCATCTTATTGCGCAAGGTGCTGACGGAATTACGACCGGCAGACCGACACTCCTCAAATCAATTTTGGATGAATTGTTCCCGTAGAAAATATACCGTATTTTTCATAATTTAACATTAAAAAAAGTTGACCGATGTGTGTCAACTTTTTTAATGTTGGATGGTTATTTTTTATTATTGCATTATTTCATCATTGTTGATTGAAACAGTCCCGCCTTCAAAATATGCATTGTTCATGCCGAATACAACTCGGAAAAAACTGATGGGTACAAATGTAAGGTCATTATAAATCATGGCGGCATATTGAAGCGTTATCGGTGTGCCGTTCACATAAAATGCAGCACTGCCCGGATTAAAGGTAATGATTCCGTTTAATCCTTCAAGTGAAATGGTGCCGGTTGCTGCATTCCAGTTAAGGTTTGCGCCCAGCGCTTCAGCAATGGCACGAAGCGGTACATGGGTCGGAAACCAATCTTCATTGATGATGATCCATTCAATGTTGTTTAATTCGGTTCCGTTCACAACAACATGCCCGGGTGTTATATTCATCGCGGTGATTGCAGGACGCACAAGGGTACTTGGAAATGGCGGTGGGGTAAACATACCGGGACCTGCCGGAAGCGTTACCGGTATTTCATATTCATTTTCAAAACCGGCCAAATCTTCCGGTGTTAAGTTTAAAATGGGGTGCACAGCTTGTTCAAAAAGTACAACAATTAATGACGGTGTGGTTTGTGCGGGGATGCTGAATGTATTGAGTGCATAAAACACGATGAGCAACCTTCCTTCAAGATCACCATCAAATTCAGTGCCATCTTGTAAAATGATTTTCGTGTCTGCGTCAATGTTAAGCGATAAAACACCATCGGTACTGATGAGATTGTTGGTGGGCTGTCCGTCCAATGTAAAATCAAAACGGCTGATCATCGTATTGATGATTTCATCGGTAACCATCAAGAGTGCTTCATATTGTGGCGGCCAAATCGTGATTGCTATTTCCGGCATGCGGTAAAAAGCGGTTACGGTATCACCGATGGTGATGCTTTCACCCACGGTATATACATTTTCTGCGACTTGAAAATTAATCACTTGTCCCATTTCGTTTTCCACAAGGATGAGCGCATTTTCATTAAATCCGATGTGGATTTCTTGCACGATGCCGGTAAAACTTTGGATGCCTTCATTACCTTCGTGCATCTCTGAAACACCACCGATGTCAATCATCAGCGGCACAATATTGGTGCCGGGCAGCGGCGTGGCTTCAATGATGTTACCCTCTTCGTCAAATTCTGCAATGGCAAATGCCATGACGGATGTTGTCAGCACCATGATGGTTGCCAAGGCGAATGCGGTGATTTTTTTAAGTACTTTCATTTTTGTTTTCCTCTCTGGATGCATGAGCGAAGTGCAGATATATTATCTGCGGATGCTCATTATGTCATCGATCCTGTCCATGACGCATCATCATTTTGTCCGTTACAGTACATGAAACGTGATGCTTTGTAAAAAAGTTCCTCAAAAAAATAAAATTTAAAAAATTTTTTCAAAATGGTATAATCCCATCTTTGACACTTGTGAAACAAAAAAAGCCTCCAAAGCCTGATAACATCGGGCTTTGAGGCATTTTTGATTTTGAATTAAAACTGCA
>Ga0209755_10002583_pt1 | contig 24562 bp, 15 predicted proteins | sample TergutCo191P1_FD_187301 | JGI IMG/M metagenome (GOLD analysis project Ga0209755, IMG submission 187301) | Cornitermes sp. P1 segment gut microbial communities from Petit-Saut dam, French Guiana - Co191P1 (SPAdes) (version 2) | ecosystem: Host-associated > Arthropoda: Insects > Digestive system...
GTTTTTGGTTGGTGTTTTTTGTGCTGTGGGCAGGTTTTATTGTAGGTGTTGAGTGGTTTTTATGTAAATTATTGGTTTTGTGTCGTTAATTTTGGTCAGGGCAAACCGGATTTTCCATAGAAAACAAATTTACCGATGGCCATAGGCAATATGTCAAATGTTGAGGGTGTCCAATCTGTGGATATGATTACTAGAACTTATCAATCGATAACTTTTACAGATGCCAATGGCGATATGTTTGGGTATTGGACGCAGATGATAAGTTTTCCAAATAATTCACGAATTTATGATGAATGGTTAAACAAGCCTGATGATGGCATACCTGAAAACACTGCATACGTTCTTGCCGGTACTGAGCTATCAAAAAAAGTCGCTATTGGTGATAATGTCACTGTAACCATAAGTTTTGATCAGCCAAAATATAGAAATGCTACATCTTTTGACCTTAACTTGACGATAGCTGGCTTTGCAGCGTTAACAGATGAAGGTTATGCTTACAGCACTGGCGATATATATGTGCTCTCTCCTGGGAATTATATCAATTATAAGCAGGATTTGCTGTTTATTGGTTATGATAGCACGCTTATGAAGATGTGGAATTCCACGTTGGATAGCAGTACTGTTGATTTTGTGTTTTCTATACACGTGAATCGAAAAGAAATCATCAGCCCCTATAACGTCCAAGCTTCAATCAATAAATTAAATCAGATAAGTGATAACATCCAAAAGTGTGTTCTTGACCTGTCTCTCACCCGTTTTGGTGTTAATAATTATGTTGTTAATGAACTCTCGAGTTATAATTATAGTTTCCAAAACATGCTTCTTAGCTTTGTTTTAGTTTCTTTTCCAATATTTTTTGCGGCTTGGTATTTGGGCTACACAGTATCTGCTGTGTCCTTTAACATACGACGACGTGAAATTGGGCTTCTCTCAACAAAGGGTCTCTCAAGTGGACAAATTCAGAGACTATTTTTGGGCGAAGCATTAGTGATAGGTGTAATAGGCGGTTTATTTGGAATAATCGGTGGTTTAATTTTAAACCAGTATTACGCCGGTGCAGTTAACTTGAACAGTCTTTTTAGTTCAGGTCTGCTAAATCCAATAGTTGCTGTAGCCACTATTGTTTTTGCTGTCATTTTGGCTGTTACCTCAGTATATTGGTCCTCCCGTAGAGCCTCACGGATGCCAGCTATTGATGCTCTTCGTGATTATATGCCTCCTGCGAAACAGAACCGAAAAAGATTCCCTATAATTGCTCTCATCTTAGGTGGTTACAAAATTGTTATATTTCTCTTAGGTGTAAATGTTTCACAATTACTTAATCAATGGACCTATACGTACGGTAACATGTTTCTATCTGTTGCCGCAAGTGGGTTGATTATCTTTGATACTATTATGACATACATTGGTCCATTACTGTTTTTTTGGGGTTTTACAGCCCTTATTATACGGGACTCAACTAAATTCCAAGCGGCAGCAACAAAGATTGCCTCCACTATGGGTGAGTTGGGTGCTTTAGCGGCAAAAAATGTTAGACGAAACCCCGAACGGTTGGCAGCAATTGCCTTCTTGATTTCTCTAATTATAGGTCTTAGTGTACAAGTTACAGTGCAAACAGCGAGTCAAGAAGACTTTGTTGTTCGAAATGTCCATAATAGTGTCGGCGCAGATGTATCTATACTCGTTGTTAATGCTTCCAGAGGTCAAGAAATTCTTACTAACATTACTAAAAATGTGCCTGGCATACGGAACGCTAGTTTAGAAGGTACTATGACTGCTATGTTAACTGATCGTTATTCTCGTATGTCAGTAAAAGCAATAGATCCTGAAGAGTGGGCTGCTTCTGCTTATTATGAAGACAGCTGGTTTACTGGTGAGTTTACAGTAGATCAAATGATGAATGAGTTAAAAATCAGTAATAATACTATAATTCTTGAGCGCGGTGTCGCCAAAAGATACGATCTCCATTTGTATGACACTATGATAGTAGATTTCGACTCAGGTGCACGTCAACTAAAAATAGTAGGATTCTTTGGTCCTGAACCTCAAGAGACAGACAATACTGATATCATCGGCCGCTACTATTATTCGCCTTTCTGTTCCTATATACCCCAGAATCTCTTCAACATGACTGCGGGAAGCGAGATTTTTACTATGGAGCGGAGTTGGAGCACCAGAATTCTCCTAAGCCTTGAACCCGGTGTTAACGGCACTGAAGTTGCAACCCAAATCCACGATCTTGGCTTAGAAGTATACGGTATTGACTCCTTCGATACGCAATGGCAACGTTCTGTTAACATGGACAACCTCAACACGTACAGTGACCTTAAAAATCTAGAGTTACAAAACTTTGGGCTCATATTTGCAGTACTCTCTGCCTCCGTGGGAACAGCCTTGGTAGCTATCGTTAGCTTAAAAGAACGAAGTCGCGAGGCAACTTTGATGAGTGTACGTGGCTTATCATATCGTCAGCTTGTATGGATGTTCCTCATGGAATCCTTAGCAATAATAACTTTTGCAGTAATCTTGGGCATAGTAGTAGGGATGGTAATAGCATATGGTAGCATAACTACAGCTAACGTGTCCATTTCTACATATAATCTTGTAACTCAACGCCTATTTTTCCCCCCCGGCACCTTAGCTGTTATAGGAACCTACATCGCTCTCATTTATGCATCCACCATAGGCGCAATTTTAGTTATGACTAGTCAATATGTTACTAAACTAGAAAAGATGGTTAGAACAAGATGAGCGGACTGAATGTAAAAATAAGAGATCTAATAAAAATTCACCACACCGGAAAAATCGAAGTGCAAGCCCTAAGAGGCTTAAACCTTGAAATATCCGAAGGCGAACTCGTCTCCATCATAGGACCCAGCGGTAGCGGTAAATCAACCCTGCTAAACATTATCGGCGGACTTGACAAAGCCACTGCGGGTACCGTTACTGTAGGTGATAAAGTTGTTACACAATTATCTGTACGGCAACTGGTTGACTTTCGCAGAAAAATGGTAGGACACATCTTTCAAAACCTTAATTTAATTCCAACTCTTACAGCGCAAGAAAACATTGAATTCTCTATGATAGCCTCCGGTGTTAAACGAGACAAACGCAAACAACGCACACAAGAACTTTTACAAATCGTTGGTTTAGAGGCTCGTGCTCACCACAAACCTGAAGAGTTAAGTGGAGGTGAGCAACAACGCATAGCAATAGCCTCTGCTCTAGCTAATGATGCTCCAGTTCTTTTAGCCGATGAACCCACCGGTGAATTAGATACTGCTAATGCCAGAATTATAGCTGAGTATCTGTTAAAAATTAATCAAGAGCTTGGTAAAACCATTATCATGGTAACCCATGATCCAAGCGTTGCCCGGGTCTCTAACAGAATTCTACGCATCGAAGACGGCATCATAAGAACTGCTATTGCCCCCTCTGAAGCTATTGGACAAGAAAAAGCCGTATCATATGTAGACCAAATCAAAGACCGCATTATGGAAATTAATACCCAACTAACACAACTAGACAGTGATTTCCGCACAGACAAAATAGACGGCGATGAATACACCAGTAAACGTCAAACCCTCAAACAAATACGCGATAGTCTAAAAGAAGAATGCAGCCGTATGGGCGTCATCCCCCCATAATCTTTCATAAAAACACGTTCAAGCGACCACTATGGTTGAAAGTGGCCCTTTAAGGCTTGTAATTATCTCTGTTGTTGTTCTATGTGTCAATAGTTCAACTTGGCATTAACAAGCTCTATTTAGTTATGCAACTGTTGAGCTTTATTTTATATCATGTGTTCTCGAAACACAGCCGTATGTGTTTAAGTGCGCCCAGATAGGGTCTGATATGCTGTAGGATAAGGTTCTGCCACGTAAGATAACGCGTGAAACAATCGACCTAACTGAAACAGTGAAAACTAGACGGGAAAACAGTATGGTCGAGAAGCGATAAGTCGTCTAAAGGCAATCGGACGCGACTGAATTGTAATGTTAAGGAGTACGAGGTTTAAACTATAAAGTGTTGAATGCGAGTTTCCAATTTCCATTTATGCTGGCAGGGGAAAGTGCCTAAAACCTATGGCATGAAAACAGCTATGACCGCTAAACTCTATTTGGTTATCAAGTAGTGTTTATGTAATCTGCCAGAGATCTGGTGGTAACGAAACTAAAGCAGAACCGACAACTCCACTTACCGACATATTGGATTAACTGGGGATCCGCTAAAGGAAACTCTTTAGAGTTTTTATGTGGACAGAGTGTTCGTAGTAGTTTGAGGATGGGAAAGCCATCTGCGTGGCGAAGGGGTATAGCTGTTGTGGAATAGGCTAAAGGTGTGATGTTAGGGCGGATTTCCTCATTTGAGCCAATTATTGTGTTTTTAGCGATAGCCTATTGGAGGTAGCAGTGGAAAGTTGGATGTTTAGAGATAAGCCCGTCTACTTTGGGAAGAGTTTGCGCAAACCTGCCAAAGCATTGCGGTAAGGTAGCGCTCTCATATTTTCATCCTGTTGCGAAATTTATGAATAATGTTGCAATATTGTATGTTATTGTTCATAATCTCTGAGACGGCCTAAACACGTGCGGTTATATTATTAGCATTCCATAGATTGCCAGTATTACACTTGGAATAAATGCTGTTGCCCAAACTTTTTTGTCTACGCTAAAGATTTTATAGCCATCTAAAATGCTAACGGGTATCAAGTTGAGAACTGCCATAATCGAGTTAATATAGCCAACAAATGCAAAAGTATAACTATACGGTGAACTGAAAGGGAGCAAAATCAGTGATGTTGCAAAGAAACCTGTAGCAAAGATTATGTTTGTGATTGGTCCTGCGACTGAAATTTTTAGTATGCTTTTTCTGTCTGTAGTGCCGCTAATCATCATTGCACCAGGCGCTATCATTTTGAACATAGGCAGAAACACTGAAGCAAATGTCATTAGTGTTCCCCACATGTTCAAACGGAATTCTGCCCACAGCCCCTTTTTTTGGGCGGTAAATTTGTGTGCAAGCTCATGCGTTAAAAATGATGTCATCAGGCAAACTGCAAAAATAGACATCGCACCTAAAGTCCAATTAGGGTCGCCATAGAGTCTACTGTTGTAGTAGCCTATTGAGAAGCCAATGCCTATTACAAGTAAGATTGCAATGCTCATGTGTTTTAATTCTTTAAAGCTGGAAATGCTACGTCGATGCGTTTTGGTTTGTTGTGGGTTAAAGTTAAAACTGTAATTATAGCCATTGCTACCTGTTTGATTCATTGTTTCTTTAACGGTGTTTTGTCTTTGAGTGCGTGCTCTGCTAATTTGTGGGCATGTATGGTTTTCTGGTAAACGGTGTTGGCTACAGAATTGTCCGCCGCAGTAAGGACAACTATATGGCATTACAGTATCTATTCCACAAATTTGGCATTTCATTGTTTCTCTACTCTACTTTGTCGTATTTAATGGTTTAATATTTTTCCCCCAATCTGAGTTTTATATCTCTGTTTTTTGCTATGCAAGAGTTTGATGCTATAGTCTGTTATTGTTGTACTAAAGGCTTAAACATTGCAAATTTATTTTTTAACTGATCGTGAGGTTAGAGTTTGAGACCTTTTAGTTTTGTTCACGCTTCCGATTTACACTTGGGTTACTCACAGTATGGCCTTGAGGTAAGGCGTCAAGATTTTGATAATGCTTTTGCTGAACTTGTGGATAGAATTTTGGAGCTTAAACCCGATTTTATGATAATAGCCGGTGATTTGTTTCATCAGCCTAGACCTTCAAATGTTACTCTTGAGAATACTATTCGTAGTTTTAAACGGTTAAATGATGCTCAAATTCCAGTGCTTACTGTTGATGGTTCTCATGACTCTGCTCCTAACACTATAACTGGAACGATTCTTCATCCCCTTGATAGCGCTGGTTTAATTTATTATCTTCCACGTCATGAAGGTGCTTGTTGGTATAAGTCTGATTGTTGCTATGTTTACGGCATACCTAATTATCATACTAAAAATAAAACTCAAGAGGCTCTGCCAAAGTTTATGATGGAAAAACCATCCAATCCTGTGGAGGGTGTTTGTAACATTTTTGTTTTGCATGGCGCCGTGGATTTGCCTAACGTTACGCCCTCTTATATTGAAGCAGAATTAACTCCCGACATGTTACCCTCTGGTTTTTGTTATTATGCCGCTGGTCACATACATGAACCGTTCATTACTAAATTCAAAGATGGTCACCTAGTCTATAGTGGTAGCATTGAAACAACAGGGTATGATGAAGCTAAGTATGCAAAAGGTTTCAATTACGTACAAGTAGACGAAAATGGTGAAATGCATATAGAGCAAATAACTCTTAATGTGCCGCGTCAGTTTATTGTTTTAGATGAAACAGATTTTTCTGGTATGTCTCCTGCTAAAATAACTGAGTTGGCAACTCAAATGGTTAAAGATGTCGACATAGATGGTGTCATTGTGGTTCCTGTACTGCGGGGCATTCTACCCGTGGAGGCTAGTCGAGCTGAAATTGATATAGCACAAATTTGTGCGGCAAATAAGAAAGCTCTACTGGTCCACCCCGTGGTATTGCTTAAAGAATCAGCGGTTTTAGATACGGTTGTCAAGAATATTTTTGAAGACAATTTTAAAGATTTAAAAACTAAGTCTTATGAATATTTTGCGCAAATTTTTGGTGAACGCTACTCCAAAGCAGAAGCAGATCAGATTGCCACATTAGCTATAGCGTTAATTGATCCCCTTGTCCGTAAACAGGATGAAAAAGTTAAACAAGTTTTGGGGGAGTTGTTGTAATGAAAATAGATGTTGTTCAATTAGAAAACATTCGTAGTCACGTTAAATCAACTGTGCCCTTCACCCGTGGGTTTAACTGTGTTGTAGGTGGAGTAGGCTGTGGAAAATCCAGCATCATGTATGCGGTTGATTTTGCATTATTTGGCGGTTCTATTGCTAGAGGGTTTGAATATTTACTTCGCGAAGGTGCTGCTTCTGGAAATGTAACTGTCCAGTTTTCTCAGAATGGGAAAACCTACAAAATTGCACGTGGTCTAATTCGTAAAGGCGGCAGTATAAGTCAAGATGTTACCCAGCTTTGTTTATACGAAGAAGATACTTTAATTGCTAGTATCAAAAATGATGCTGTAGCTGAACAGCTTAGAGCTATAACGGGTTTAGATCGTGATCTTTATCGTGAACTTGTTTGGTTTCGGCAAGAACAGTTAAAAAAACTTTTAGACATAGCTCCTCGTGATAGGCAAAAACGTCTTGATGAATTATTTGGTATTTCTGATTATGAAGTAGCCTGGAGTAACATAGCTCAGTATCAACGTGATTATGAAACAGAAAAACGTGTCTATGCAAAAGATCCTGATGTTAATAACATTGAATCTTTAAGTAATGATTACAATCGTGTAAGTGAAGAGTTTACACTTTTAGAAATGGATCTTGAATCTGCTGCTCAAAAATTAACTATTGCAAAACGTGTTCTTGACGAAGCTGAACAGAGCCTTAAAGCTGTTGAGGAAAAAAAGCTTAAAATGGAAGAACTTGGGCGAAAAGAAGTTCAAATACGTACAAGTCTGCAAAATGAAGAGAGCTCTATTACGTCTCTTAACCAAAAAATTGCGGACAAAAAAACTCTTATTGACAATCTAACTCAACGACAGATAGTTACGTATTCCCAAAAACAACAGTACTTAACAAAGTTAACACAAACAGGTTTGCCTCCTAATCAATCGTATGATCACTTAAATTTCTTTTTAGCAACTTTTGATGATAAAATTAGTAGTCTGCGTGGAGAACAGGAAGCTGCCTCTAAAGGTGTTTTAACAGACCAAAAAAGAGTTACTCAATTATCTAAAGAAGATAAATGCCCTCTATGTGTTCAAGCGTTGTCGGGCCAATATAAAACTGATCTTCTTGTTCGTATTGAACAGGAGAATGTTGAGCGTCAGCGAATTATAAATCATCTTCGTCTTGAAATTGCTGATTTGCAAAAAGCTAAAACTAACGCCTCAGAAGCCTCTACAGGTCTGCAAACATGTTTAACCCGTGAAACTGACTTAAAGTCTCGTGTTAATGAAGAGGAAATTAATCTTGCAAAATTAATAGTTGAGCTTGAAAGTCATCAAAAGTTAGAGCTTGACCAGAAAGTTCAATATGGCCTGCTACAGGATGAAATTGCACATTTAGACCTCACGAATATAGGCTCTATTCGTGCACGGCGGGAGCAAATGTTTAAGCAATACTACGTTTTAGTCTCTGATCTTCGCATTAAAGAGAACCGTAAAAAAGATCTTCTATGCCGTATAGATGAGATAAAGCTACGTATTGATGCTGCTCAAGCGAAAGCCAAAAAAATTGAAAATCTCGGACATATAATAGACATTCTATGTGTTATCCGTGATGCATACCGTAGTATTCAACCTAAACTTCGTATGGAATTTGTTAAAGCATTGCGTAACTTTATTCAGCAAGTTTTTGACAGCTTAGTTGGCGGTGAAACTCCACTGTTAAATATTTTTATTGACGAATCTTATACGCCTTATGTGAAAAGCACTTTGGGTGTGGAGCGTGAGGTTGATAATCTTTCAGGTGGAGAGCGGACTCTCTTGGCGTTTGCTTACCGATTAGGTTTGGGGCAATTAATTATGCAATCAAGAAGTGGACATGGCCTAAGTCTTTTAATGCTCGATGAACCTACTGAAAATCTTGGAAGCGAAGATGGTAGCATTGAACATTTAGCTGAGGCGATAAGTCGATTTAAAGCTATAGAGCAAATTATCGCTGTTACTCATAGTGAGGTTTTTGCAGATAAGGCTGAGCATGTAATTACCTTGGAAAAAGAAGATGACATAACTAAGCTCTCAATGGATCGATAATTTGCTGTTTAGTTGCTTTGATTTCTTGATGTTTCCCGTATGTTTTTATTTGTCATCTTATTTTCTATTCTTAGTGAGACACCGTGATGAATGGAAAACCCCTTGTTAGTATAGTTAGTGCTGGCATGTCTAAATTTCAAAAACATGAAGGGTTACTTGCAAGAGAAATTTTTACTTTAGCTGTTCAAGAAACCTTTACAAGATGTCCCAAACTTGAGCCAAAACGTGATGTTAAATCCATGTTTATCGGGCATATGGGTGAGGGTTATGAACATCAAGGTCACATGGGCGCAATTATTGCTGATTGGACAGGTTTACTTGGAATCCCTGCCACTCGATGTGAAGCTGCCTGTGGCTCATCAGGGGCGGCTTTGCGTACCGGAATTTATGCTATACTGTCCGGACTTGCAGACGTTGTAATGGTAGGTGGCGTTGAAAAGATGACTCATCGCACAACTGCTGAAGTTACGGAATATCTTGCCATGGCTTCCGATTACCCCTTTGAACAGTATCACGGTATTACTTTTCCGGGCTTATTTGCGTTAATGGCGACCCGCCATATGCATGATTACGGTACAAAAGAGGAACATTTTGCAATGGCAGCTGTTAAGAATCATTATCATGCAAGTCTTAACCCTAAAGCACATATGCAAAAAGAAATCACCCTAGAAACCGTTATGCAATCCCGATATGTCGCATGGCCTCTTAAACTCTATGACTGCTCCATAGTTACTGACGGCGCAAGCTGTATAATTTTAACTAAACCTGAACTTGCAGCCAAATACACTGACAACCCTGTACATATTGTTGGCAGCGGACAAGCAAGTGACTCCATTGGTTTATATGAACGTAAAAGTTTTACCTCCCTTACCTCAACAAAAACTGCTGCAAAAACTGCATACGAAATGGCTCAGCTCTCCCCTAAGGATATAAATCTAGCCGAAGTTCACGACTGCTTTACCAGTGCCGAACTTATGGCCTATGAAGATCTAGGTTTTTGTAAACCAGGTGAAAGTGGTAAACTATTAGAAAATAACCAAACAACACTTGGCGGGTGTATCCCCGTTAATACAAGTGGTGGCTTAAAAGCTAAAGGCCACCCCGTTGGCGCAACAGGCACCGCACAAGCGTATGAAATGTATCTCCAACTTTCTGGTCAAGCAGAACGTCGTCAAGTTAAGAACGCTAAAATAGGTCTAACCCACAACGTTGGAGGCTCAGGAGCGACGGCAGCAATTCACATTTACAGGAGTGCACAATAAATGAGTACCCAAGAACAATTCTTTTGTATAGAGCAATTCTACAAATCCATTACTCAAGGAAAATTGTTGGCTGGTAAATGTTTAAAATGCGGTAAAATTCATCTACCCCCACGACCCTTATGTGACAACTGCTATAGTAACCAATTTGAGTGGACACCTATTCCAAACAAAGGGGTACTTTTAACTTACACTGTAATTCACATAGCACCGACTCAATTTCAAAACTTAACCCCCTACATTATAGGCATCATCGAATTAGAAAACGGTCTAAAAATCCCCGGCACAATACAAGGTGTAGCTCAAGAACAATTAAAAATCGGTATGATTCTGCAAGTAGACTTTAACACCTGCAACACAGCAACACAACAACAACAACTACCGCTACAACCGCAGACTTGGCCGCAATGGCCCAAATACTGCCTAAAACCATGAGGAAACTGAACAAAAACAAGAAAACTTGCATTGTCTCTTGCAGTGTTCTTGAACCTGAACTTCAATACTTTGTTCAAAATGGCAAACTTGGTAATGTTGATCTTGTTTTTGTCAACAAACCTTGTGAATTGCCCGTCTATAGTGCAAAATCTGTGTTGATCATTCTTTTTCTGAATTTTTGTATCTCTGTCGTTAGGTACCTATCTTAAAATCCTGAAAGTGTAACTGTGAAATCTCGTTAAAAGGGTGGATTAGCGAAATTAAGGTTTTTAAACGAATTAAATTGTAAAAGCTGTTATATTGTGCGTAATTATAACTATGAGAACAAAAATTGTGCCAACATTGTTCACTGCCGGGATTAACAACATTAGACCTTTAGGCGTAATTATTTGAGTATTCCCTATTCTTAAGTGTGTATTATAAATGATGCATTTCTTCGATACTTAAAACACAAACACCACACTTGTACACTGACAAAATATGTGCCCTGCCACCAAACGCTAATTACGCCTAAGGTCTAATATTGAATCTATTACCGATAATTTACTTGAGTTGATAGTGCTGCTCATTTTAGACACAACTCTATAAGTGTTAAATGGTTTGCTTTAAGATAAATTTTTGTACATGGGGGTGTGTGAATCTTTGCTATTATCAGGTAAAATATTTGCACGCGATCAAATGTAAAGTATTTAGTCATGATAGGGCACGTTTTTTGTTGTTGTAGCGGTTTTTAGAGGGTTGTATTTAGTCACGATTAACCATAAATATTAAAGAAGTAATTGTATTATAATTTAATTAATGTTTATCTAAACTGGTGGTCTCGTTGGCACAAATTAACTCTTCTCCTTCGATGCGACGTGTTGATGACTGGAAGTCGCGTTTAATTGATTTAACACGTAGAAATAACTTGCTTTATTTCCATGCGTCCAAACGTGGAAATTTGACGATAAATGAACCGGATGCAGAAACGGTTTTTAAAGAATTGGTGATAAAAAAGAAGCGACTTGAGTTTTTGTTGCCTCCTCTTGAGGGTGAAACTGAAATTGACATATCACCTGATGATGATTTGTCTGTTGTTGAGTCTAAAAAGCCTAATTCAAAACGGCTTGTTAGCAAAAATGTAGCACGTGTAGATCTTGAACGTACTCTTAAAAGTTTGCAAAGGCGTTCTTTGCTTGATTTTAGAGAACGGGGTGTTCGAATTCTTTATGCTGCCTTTGGTCGTTTAATTTGGGTTGATAATGAAACTAGAGAGAAAGTGCTTTCTCCCTTGCTTTTGGTGCCTTTAGAGTTAGTAAAAGAGACTATGCGAAAACCGTTTGAAATTTTTGTGCCGCCTGTTGAAGATGAAGTTGTTGTAAATCCTGCATTACAAGTGAAATTGAAAACTGATTTTAAAATTGATTTGCCAGCGCCCCCGGAGGATTGGGAAACTGAGACGCTGTCTAACTATTTTGACTCTGTTGCCCAAGCGGTTTCAGAGTTAGGTTGGACTGTTGAGTCAACTGTAGATTTAGGGTTATTTTCTTTTCATAAACTTGTCATCTATAAGGATCTTGAGTCTAATGTTGAGCTTGTTACTCAGCATCCTATCATACGGGCTATTGTTGGTCTAAAAGATGAACCGCTTGTGTTGGATCAGCTTCCAGACGAAAAAGATGTAGATAAAATACAGTTGCCTGAAAAAACCTATCAGGTTCTAGACGCTGACAGTAGTCAACGTATAAGTATAGAGTATGCTCTTCGAGGACAAAGTTTTGTAATGCAAGGTCCTCCAGGTACAGGTAAAAGTCAAACAATTGCAAACATTATTGCTGAATGTATCTCTCATGGTAAATCTGTGCTTTTTGTTAGCGACAAAATGGCTGCTCTTGATGTAGTTTATAATAGACTTACTGCGGTAAATTTGCAGAATTTTTGTTTAGAGCTTCATAGTAGTAAAGCTAACAAGCAAGAAGTTATCGCTGAACTTAAACGCTGTCTTGATGCACACGTTAAACCTCCGCACAGATTGCCTTCAGCGCATGAATTTGAAACAATGAAAACTTATCGTGATAATTTGAATGGCTATGTTACTGCGTTACATGAAAAACGTTCGTATATGCAGGAAAGTGCTTACGATATTCTTAGCATACTTGCAAGTCTTGAACGTGTTCCCTATGTTGCAGTAGGTTTAACTGATCTTGGTACTTTAACCCCTCAAAAGATAAGTGAGCTTGAAGGTTTAACTTCTGAGTTAAGCAAAGTTTGGCAAGTAGTCGATGAACCCGATTTTCCCTGGGCAGGTTATCGTGCTAGTATTTACAATCTTGAAGTACGTTCTGAATTGTTAACTTCCATTGAGGTTCTTGCTCACACAATTGAAGACCTGCTCTTAGAAAGTGCAAATTATGCTGGGCAATTAGGGTTAAACTCTCCTGCAAGTTTTGACAGTATAAAATGGTTAACTAATCTTGGTAAATTATTATATGAAAGCCCAAAACCTGAAACTCAATGGCTACTTAATAGAGATGTTGAAGTGTTATTAACTGAAGCTAAAGGTTACAATGAAATTTGTCAATGGGTTAAATTAACAAGAAAAAATCTTATGGAACGCTACACTATTTCTCTTTTTAACTTATCTTTTGATAGGTCTAGTGAATTAAAGAAAAATTTGTTTATTCTTGAGAAACTGTTTCCAGGCGTAAACTTGCAAGAATCTGCCTTTTTAGAGAAGCAAGAGAAACTCTTAACATACATTCGAAGTACACAGCAGAATGTTAAGAAATGGTGTGAGAACACGCAAGCTCTTGCAGATCTTTTGGGCTTGTCTATTGACACTTTAAACCTAAAAAACGTTAAACATATTTCCAAATTGGCTTTGTTCTGCTTTACTGAAGATAAGCCTGAGGCTCAATGGTTTGACCCTCTGATTTTTCAGCAAGTAACCGTTGCTGTTTCTAAGGCAAAAGACACTTATCAGCAGCACAATTTGTTAAAGGAACGGTTAAGCAAAATTTACACTGCAGGTCTTTATAACTTGGATCTTGACGAATTGGTAGTTCGTTATAATAGTGGTTATTCGGGTTTAACAAAAATGTTCAGTTCAAGTTTTCGCAATGACCAAAAACAAATAGCACGTGTTAGTATAGACGGTAAAGTTCCTGAAACTGTTTTAGCAGACTTAATTGATGCGCGTAAAGTAAAAGCTCTTAATGCAGAAATTGATGTTCAAGCTGAAAACATTAGAAACCTTCTAGGTCGTTTCTATCAAGGATATGACACTGATTTTCTTCGGATAGAAAAAGCTCTAAACATCATAAGGGAGCTTAAAGCGGTTCCATGGTCTAATGTGCTTTCTGAAAACGTGATTAAACTAGTTACCAGTACGACTTGTCCTACGCCTATGATTAAACATTTAGGCAGTGAACTTGAAGAGTCAATAATTAAATGGGAACAGCAAGCCAAAGATGTTTCTGAATTGCTTCCTGAAAGTTTACCTTACTCAAATGTGGTGTTAAACCAGACTGCTCTGCAGCGACTTGAAGAATGGGTTCTTGATGTTGAAAAACAGCTTGCGCCTTTGAGTATACTAACAAAGGAAACTCTTGCTACGGCAGTTTCTTTACCTAAAACTTTTAAACAACTTTTTGAAGATCTAGCAAATGCTGAAGAAGTGCGCAGAAAAGAGGCTATGGTAACAGGTGAGAAATCTCAGCTTCAAATTAAATATGGTTCACGTTTCAATGGGCTTGAAACAAATTGGTTGGACATTATCTATGTGCTTGACTGGGTAAAAAAGACGCAGGCAGTTTTCGGGGATGTCATAATTCCAGAGGCTTTTGCATGTCTCGCAGCTGCTGGGCCCTCTAGTGCTCCCTCAGATGCAAAATTAAACAGGTATAACGAGACTGCTCTAGAGACGCTTGCTGTTTTTGAGGCTCGTTTTGAAACTGAACTTACATATCAAAATCAGAAACTTTGTAATTTACCTCTTCATGTTATTTATGAACGGATGAAAATTCTCCGTGAACAAGTTGATGAATTGCAGATTTGGATTGACTTTAAAGATCTAAGAAACCGTTTTGCCCTAAGAGGTTTAGGTGGTTTCTTTGAAAGATTAGTTGAGCAAAAAACGCCTTCAAGTCAACTCATTGACTCTTTTCGGAGAGGGGCCTATCAGGAGTGGATAAATAACCTCTACGAAAAAGATTCCCGTTTAGGTAGATTCCGTCGTGAAAATCATGAGCAGCTAATTAGTGACTTTAAGCAACTTGACACAGAGCTTATCTATTTAACCTCAAGCATGGTTATTGAAGCTGCAAACAGCCGAAAACCCCAAGACATACTAATTCAAGCCAATGACTCTGAGGCAGCTATTCTTATGAGAGAAGCGGCTAAAAAACGGCGTATAATGCCCATACGGACGTTAATGCAGAAAATTCCCAACTTGTTAGTTAAACTAAAGCCATGTTTACTTATGAGTCCTATTAGTGTAAGTCAGTTTCTTTCGCCTGAAACAGCCCACTTTGATATTGTCTTATTTGATGAAGCCTCTCAAATTGTACCCGAAGACGCCATAGGCTCAATTTACCGTGGTAAAACCCTTGTTGTCGCAGGCGATAACAAACAGTTACCTCCAACTAGCTTTTTCCAAAAATCCTTAATTGATAATCTCGACTGGAGTCAAATAAATGATGAGGACTTTGAAGTCTTTGACAGCATACTTGACGAATGTCTAGGTATTGGTTTGCCTGTAAAAACACTAAGATGGCACTATCGTAGTAAACATGAAGACCTAATAGCCTTCTCCAATAACAAGTTTTACGATGATCACCTTATTACTTTTCCAGCTGCAAAAGCTCAGCATGATAGTTTAGGCGTAAAAATGGTATATGTTACAAACGGGCTCTATGATAGAGGTGGAAAGCGCGATAATCAAGTTGAAGCCGAAAAAGTTGTAAATCTAGTGTTTGATCATTTCACAAAGTATCCTAAAAAAACTTTGGGTGTAGTAACTTTTAGTGTACCTCAAATGGAAACAATAGCTGAAGCTATTGACCGTCGACTAAAAGAACAACCTGAGTTCGAAATTTTCTTCAAAGAGGATCGATTGGAGGGGTTCTTTGTTAAAAATCTTGAAAACGTGCAAGGCGATGAACGTGATGTCATATTTTTCAGTGTTGGCTATGGACGTGATCAAAACGGGCAGATAACCATGAATTTTGGGCCTCTAAACAAACCCGGTGGTGAACGCCGTTTAAATGTTGCTGTGACGCGTGCCCGTGAAAAAGTTGTAATAATTGCCTCAATTAAAGCCGCTGATATTGATGCTGAAACTAAAGCTGAAGGCGTTCAAACTCTGCGCAACTATCTTGAATACGCTGAAAAAGGTCCTAGTAGTCTTGTTACGATCCATAAACAAACCGGCACATACGAGTCTACACTTAATGAAGACATTGCCCTAGAAATTCAAAAATTAGGTTACGATGTTACACCTCAAGTAGGTTGTAGCGGCTACAAAATTGACATAGGCGTTATTGATCCTGTTAATTCGGGTTGCTATCTTTTAGGGGTTGAATGTGACGGAGCAACATATCATTCAAGTAACAGCGCTCGAGATCGTGATCGTCTCCGTGAACAAGTCTTAAAAGGTTTAGGCTGGCGAATTCACCGTGTTTGGGCTCCATCTTGGGTTGCTCGTCGTGACTCTGAAATTAAACGCTTAAAAGACGCTCTTGAACAGGCTCAAAAATTACGTTTAGACCAAGAAGTTCTTGAACCCTCTGTTGACTTAAAAGATGACCAACACGTAGTAGAGCCTGAAATGCGTAAAGTTAAATTTGCAGGTATAGAAAAAATTGGTGTGCCCTACAAAATTTGTTCCCTTAAAGCAACTTTTAACCCCTTTATTAAAGTTCAAACAGAAAAATCTATGCATATTTCAAATCAGAAAAACGAGTTTCACTATCCTGCAAACCGCGAAATTCAAACGCGCCTACTTGGTGAACTAGTGGAAAAGGAAGGGCCAATCCATTTTGACTACGCTGTTGAGCGTCTTGCAGATGTGTGGGGTATAAAACGTGTAACACCTAAAATTAGTCATGCCGTAAAAGCTGCTCTTGACATCTTGCTTTGTGACAAAAAAGTTACAATGAAGGGTAGTTTTCTTTGGCCCTGTCAATTAAAAGAAATACCCATACGTGTACCCATTGAAGGCGTTTCTGAAACTAGACGTAACATAGAATATATTCCCCCTCAAGAAATCGAAGCCGCTATGCTGCTTGTCGCACAATACGCCACAGGTATAAGTGACGAATCATTAATGGCTGAAACCGCTAAAATTTTTGGTTTTAATCATTCAACAATTAAATCCAAAGAATACTTTAGCGAAATCTTGAAGCGCCTCATACAGGAAAGAAAAATAGTCGATAAAAACGGCTCTATAACTATAGCCTAATTTTTTTCTTCTCTCCCTTTTTATGCCTCATAGTTAAGGTATCTTTTTACTGCGAATTGTCGATAAAACTAGTATTATTATTAGCTATTGCCCAAACAGTGAGGGCATATTGTACGGCACAAAAAACACTTTATCTTTAATTTCTTATCTTCTATTGTAAAAAATTTTGAGCATTCTTTTCTTCCAAATGAGGCAAGATTGTTTAATGCTCTCACAGGACAAGCTTCAATGCATTTGTTACAGTTATTACACATAGTAAACGGTGTTCTTTTATCTGGTACCAGTTCTACATCTGTAAGAACGGCGCTGAACCAAAGCAGATTGCCATACTGCGGATTTGTAAGTAAATAATTTTTGCCAATAACGCCAAGACCTGCGATTTCTGCGGCGTGTTTTAAAGAAATGTATCCTTTTTGCTCTTTTTTTCCATCGTTATTTATCCATTTACCACCTGTAGCGCTTATGACTTTTGTTTTATACCCCTCTTTTTTTACTTGTTTTGCTACTTCATTTGCTATGTTAGTCATTGTTGTAAGCATTGTATTTCGGTTTGCAGTATATTCATCTATGTCGTCTAAAACGTTCGGTGAAAATGTAGCTCCTAAAACGATAACAGACAGGCATTCTGGGAGTACATCAGTGGGTTTAAAACCGTCTGGTGCTAAACTGAAATCTTTGGAAGCCGCTATACCAACTATATTTGCTCCTGCAGCTATGCCATATTTTTTTGCTACTTCACTGGTTAACTCTTTTGTCATTTATTAGCCTCGTTTGTAAAACATCTGTGTTTTGAAACAGAAATAGCTTGTTACATGTTAGCTAAAACTTGTTTCAATTAATTAACCTGTGTTCTATATTATCGTGTGATAAACTATAAGTTTGTGGTCTATTTTATATGTAAGGTGATGCCTGTTGAATTTGGATGATTATAGTAAAGAAACTCTTTGGCGATTACTTGTAGATACTGTTCATACCTCTGTAATGTATCCATCGCATAAAGCTTACACAAGAGACACTGTACTTAAAGAAACACCTGAGATAACACCTAACGAACTTTCTCAACGTCTTAACATGTCCATTGGAGCTGCATTAGTTCTTTTAGACGAATTAGTTAACCAACAAAAAACTGTGCCATAGCACGCTTTTCATTTTAAGTAGTATTTTTTAACGTACACATACTGCTTTGGCCACATTATAATTAAGGGCAGTATTCAATCAGATGATAAGAGGATTGTCAAATAGGGCAAAACTCGTTAAATTAACCCAAAAAAACACTAAACACGTTCAATCAAACCTATAAAAAACACCTCAAAATATTGACCCTAAAATATAATCTGGTCAAAGCAATACTATGTTTATAGAAAACAATGATGTAGGTAAAGAAGAAGAAAGAGTGTGTTTGTTTTTTATTCGACTACGTAGCGGTATGTTATGTGTTCGCCTGCGGTTGTGCTTGCTCTTGTAATTTTAAGTATGTCGCCTGGTTTTGCGCCGATTACTTTGACTGCGGGGTCGCCTGATTTTATTTGTGGCATTTGAAATGGTTGTACTTTGTACTGTGTGAGGAGTTGAGTTTTTTCTTTTTCGTTTAGTATTTCGTGGAATGGTACTATGCCATGTTCGAAAATGTTAAACACTGGAAAAGATTTAGGTAAAAGTTCAACGTTTTTCTTTTTTGCCCCTAGTTTAACTGCGTGAGTATAGCGACCCTCCGTTATAACGATGGCGCGTTCAAGCTCTTTTTCTTTCATAATTTTGTAGAGCGTATTCATAGCGGCTATGCCAACAGTGGCTTCGCCAAGAATACACCAGACAATTGCTTGTTCTTTGTCTTGTGGAATATCTACAATATACGCGTATGCACCTTCGTAGGGTTGTTTATCTACGAGTTTGTATTTTCTTAGTTTAATGAGAACTTCTGCTTTTCTTTCTTCAATTGTTAGGACATTAGTGCTCAAACCGTGAACCTCAAGTTAGAATACTCAAACTCTAAACAAAGACTCTGCCCTTAAACTTTATGGTTTAAATAGCCGTGAAATAGTTAAAAAATTGAAAAGGACAAACTGTATAAGTACTATGCATATGTAATCTATGAGGAATATACACTTGAGTATGCAGCAAATAGTTTGGGATTTATCTGAACTTTTTTCTAACATAGACGATCCTAAAATCAGTCAAACAATATCCAATGCTATTGCGATGGCTAATAGCTTTGAAAAAAAGTACCGCGGCAAAATTTTACATTTACCCCCTAAAGAGTTACTATGTTGTTTGCAGGAAGTTGAGGTTTTTAATCAAGCCTTTAGCAATGTTGGTCTTTATTCTAGTTTAGTGTTTGCAGCTGATATGACTTTGTCTGATGTTCAGGTGTTAAATGATAAAGTTTGTAAGCTTGAAGCAAAAATTGGTAAACAACTTGCTTTTTACCGTTTAGAATTAAGTGCCTTATTAAAAAGTAAACCCCAGTTTATCTGTGAGCCTGTTTTAGCTAATTATCGTCATTTACTGGAACGTGTTTATAGACGTGTTGAGCATCAGTTATCTGAGGTTGAAGAGCAGCTTGTTATTGAGAAAGACCAGTTTGGTGTTAATGCCTGGGAAGATCTGCAAAGTAAATGGTTAAACACCCGAACTTTTGAGGTTACTGCTGTAGGTGAGAAAAAACTCTTAAGCTATGGCGAAGCTAATGGTCTTATACATCATCCTGATCGTGCTACACGTGAGTCTGCAAATCGTTCCATTTATGGCCTACTGGGAAAAGACGGTGAAATTTTTTCGTCTGCCCTTCGAAATATCTGCAATGACTGGGTAAGCATTTCTAAACGTAGAAAATATCAAACCCCCATGGAAGCTAGCTTAATTAATAATGATACCGAACAAGCAATAATTGATAACCTGCTTGCAAGTATTGCTGAAGGTGCAAAAACATATCGTCAATATCTGAAAATTAAAGCACAATTTTTGGATTTGCCTGTTTTGGGAAACCATGACCTTGTTGCGCCTCTACCCGGTGTATCTGAGCTTAAATTTACCTTCAGTCAAGCTCAAGACCTTATCGTGCGTGCATACAACCGTTTTGACCCCGACTATGCAGAGGCTGTTGAGGAAATGTTTGCAAAACGTCACATTGACGCTACACCCCGGTTTGGGAAGCGTAATGGCGCTTTTTGTGCAAGTTTTTACAATGGCAAATCAGCTTACATTCTGCAAAGTTTCAACGGCACTTTAAGTGACGTGTTTACTTTAGCACATGAATTAGGACATGCAACCCATGATTGGTACATGGAACGCAGTCAAACACCTCTAAATGTTAGTGTGCCCTCAATTGTAGCTGAAACCGCCTCAATTTTTAGCGAGTTGCTCTTAACAGATTTACTTTTAGCAGAAGCTAAATCGGATGCTGAACGTAGAGCAGTATTGTGTCTAGTTTTAGATGAAGCCGGCATGACAGCTTTTCAAGTTACTGCCCGCGTCTGGTTTGAGCAAGCTCTCTATAGATCTGTTGAACAAGAAGAATTCTTAGACTACAAAACCATATGTAACCATTGGACTAGGGCGCGTGATCGCATTTTTGGCGACGCTGTTGAATGGTTCCCTGAAATGGAAGCAGAATGGACCATGAAACCCCATTATTATATGGCTAATTATCGATTCTACAATTACCCCTACGTTTACGCACAAATGTTTGTATACGCCCTATATGAACGATACTTAGCGGAGGGCAAATTATTTGTGCCAAAATTTAAAACCGTCCTCTCGGCAGGAAGCAGTTTATCACCCTTAGAAATCGCCCAAATCGTACAATTAAACCCTAAAACACCCGATTTCTGGCACGGAGGCCTAAAAGTTTTTGAAGGCTTCCTCCAAACCCTCAAAAAAATCAAATAACCCTCCTATTTTGGGTAATTCTTTATTTATTGAGTAGACATAGCTATTGTTATTGTTTTTTCTCCTACGCGCAGTTTATCTATTTCTTCCCGACTCGTAGGTTTTATAACTGTTATTGACTTATTAAGGATGTCTTTACCATAGTTTACTTTGACTTTTTCTATTTTAGCATCTGAATAAAACGCGGTTAACTGTGCAGCTACCTGAATTACTTCCCTATTTTTTTTCGCACCCTGCAATAAAGTAATTGGACCCACAATATCGGGCAACTCAAAATAATAATCACTCCTACCCTTAAGAGTCCTTAAAGTTTTGTTTTCAGTTTCATTGCGACCTACAACAATTTTATTTTTACCTACCCGAAAATGCCTGCCAAACCGTAAAAGTGTTACATCAGCACTTGAAACCGTTTTTTTATGTTCAAATAGATCACAGAGTTTTTTAGAATACTCCTCACAAGTTAGCAAACAACCCCCCGCAGGCGAGGGATAACTAGTGATGCCAAACTCTTTAGCTAGTTGAAATTGAGGCTTACGCGAACGCCCCGAAATATCACAAAGCCTGTCTCTATCAACAAGACCTCTCTGTTCTGCAAAAGTTTCAGGCAACAATTTCGCCGAAAGAGGCCGCAATAACTTGTTTTTTAAACCCGCCTCTCTCTCAATAAGTCTAAGCGCAGGACCATGCTGAGACATTGGACGCTCACCTAACACTTCCCCTGTAAAAAGAAAATCCGCCCCCACTTCTTTTGCATACTTTACAGCCTGCTTTAAAATAAAAATTTTACAATCTATACACGGATTAATATTTTTACCATAACCATGCTTTGGCTTTCTTAACATACGAATATAATCTTTATCAACAGTAACAATTTTTAACGGCACATTTAACTGCCCAATAGTAACCTCCGCCTCACTTAATCCGTCCCTCTTAGAAATACCAAAAGGCGTCTTTACATTAAACGCAATAACCTCAATACCCTGATTTACAATAAGCTGCGTAGCAAGAATACTATCCAAACCGCCAGAAAACAACGAAATAGCCTTAACCTGAACCATTACAAACACTCTCCAAAAAGAAAAATAATAAAGTATCTATAAAAACAATCTAAACATCCCATACATTTCATCTCTCAACCAATTAACCCTGTCACCAAATTCCACAACAAAAAACAACATTGACAAGCAAAAACCAAACCAGACTGGAAAAACTCTACCACTACCTTAATCAACCTTTAAATATAGTAAGGCTTAACATCAAAAGCCATCCTACCTAAACAAGGGTTGTTAGCTCAGCACGGATAGAGCGCCAGCCTTCTAAGCTGGAAGTCGAGGGTTCAAATCCCTCACGACCCGCCACTCTTAATAAACTTGTACTGTTTTTCATGTACCTATTTTGGTTTTTGTAAAAATGCTTTATAACTAACACTTTCAAGTGTTAAAACTAAAGATGCAACGTACCTGATTTATATGTCTGTCTTTATTTTATCGTAGAATATTAACGAGTTGATAATATGCGCCACCACACGTTAAATTTGAAGACTGTTTTCAAAAATAGTTTACCTAACCTTCATAGTAAAAGTGTCTTTTTTTCTCTTGTTTCTTTACTGTTTGTTTTTGTGCTACTTTTTTCCTCTATAACTTTCACGTTTAGGCCTGTTTCTTTTTTTGTTTCTGGAGCTGAACCTATACAAGTTGGAACTCAGACTGAACTTAGAAATGCGATCGATACAGCTAATGGACCTACCATTATAGCCCTTACAGCAGACATTGCACTCACAAATTCAATGCTTAATATCCCGGCAGGCAAAGACATTACATTGGTAAGTCTTGGCGTATCGAAAGGGGTATTTTAAAAAAGGCAGGATCTTTATTTTCACATGTCGTTAAATAAAATGACATTTTATCCCTGCCCTCAACAACAACCTTGTGCAAGACCTCCGAACATATCGAATCGCCGAACTCTTTAAGCCGCGCCAAATTTTCGATAGCTTGGTCTATATTGTCAAGCTTCTGCTTCAAATCTTCCGCAAGTTTATTCTCGCTGTCCAACACCGCTAGACGTTTTTGTAAGGCTTCCTGCTGTTTATCATACTGTGCATAAGATTTTCTATACTCGGCAAGTTTAATCAAGCCGTCAAGGTGCATGTCGATTAGCCTTGTTTTTTTGTCGGCGATTTTATCAAGCCCCGCCATAACCTCATTTAACTCATCGCTTTTGTTGGGACACTCTTCAATTGCGCGGCGCACACGCTCCTTTAACTCCCGCACAACAAAATCCTTACTCTCAATAACACCGTTTAGGACGGCTAAAAAGTTTTCACGCAAAACCCATTCGGGAACGATTTTGCAGTTACAGCCGACTTTTTTGCCTTGTGGGTTGATTTTTTCTTTGCCGTATTTTTCGGCTTCGGAGCATTGCCAAATAATCTGCGGACTATTTGATGTACAATTATTAATTTTCCGCTTAAAGCTCGAATTGCAATAGGCACATTTGACTTTGCCACTCCACACATGACGGTTAGAATATCGGCTCTTTTCAACGGTTACATTTTTTCGGCGTGCAAGTTCATTTTGCACTCTGTCAAATATTTCCTTCTCAATAATGGGCGCGTGGCTGTTCTCTACAATGATGAAATTTTCCTCGCCCTCATTGACCTTGCGCTTATGACTTAGATAGTCAATTGTTATGCGCTTTTTCTGTTTTAATATACCCACGTATTTTTCGTTTTTGAGGATTCGCAATACTCGAACGGCGTTCCACCGTGTACCGCCCTTTGGTGTAGGGATTCCCCTGTTATCAAGCTCTTTGCTTATGTTGTGCGCTCCCATGCCCGATATGTACAAATCAAAAATTAATCTTACTGTTTTTGCTTCATTTTCGTTTATTGTTAGTTTGCCGTTTTTTTGGTCGTACCCTAACGCCTTCGCGCCAAATACAACACCGCGCTCCATAAGCCGCTTTTGTCCCCACTTCACACGCTCGCTCGTCTTGCGGCTTTCCTCTTGGGCTATGCTCGACATAATCGTTAATCTAAGTTCGGCGTCATTATCAAGCGTGTTTATGTTGTCATTCATAAACACAACCCCAACGCCTAACCCCTTCAACTTTCGCGTGTAAAATATACTATCTAAAGTATTCCGCGCAAATCTTGAAATCTCCTTCGTCAAAAGCAAATCAAATTTTTTATTTTCCGCGTCGGCAACCATCCGCTTAAATCCGTCACGCTTTTCAACACTTGTGCCGCTTATCCCTTCGTCAACATATAATCCGCAGAATTCCCAATCAACATTATCACTGATATACTTCTCAAAATATTGCTTTTGATTCTCCAAGCTGTTTAACTGGTCATCCTGCTCGGTTGAAACTCTGCAATAAGCCGCGACACGCTTCATAATTACAAACTTCCACGCATTATTATTGTCCCTTTATCGCTTTTATAGTTTTTTCTTCGACCTTATTTATTCCTATAAATTTGATGCAAAAAGTTTAGGGTTACGCTACTCACATTATATATTATAGCTCCCCCCCAGACTGTCTAAAAACTAGTGCTCACTAACTGCAATACACTGCACATAGCACACATTTTTTTACCGTACGCTACATGTTGCGGTTAGATTAATTGAAACCTGAGTTTTTAGACAGTCTCCCC
>Ga0209755_10002584_pt1 | contig 24545 bp, 21 predicted proteins | sample TergutCo191P1_FD_187301 | JGI IMG/M metagenome (GOLD analysis project Ga0209755, IMG submission 187301) | Cornitermes sp. P1 segment gut microbial communities from Petit-Saut dam, French Guiana - Co191P1 (SPAdes) (version 2) | ecosystem: Host-associated > Arthropoda: Insects > Digestive system...
ATTATGTTTATGTTTTGTCATTTTATAACCATGCAAAAAAAGACAAACGATTCAGAGAAGCTTTTGATGTTTTAAAATCAAAAATTGTAAATAATAAAATAATTGTAGAACGGAATTCATCAAAGCTAGAAAAATTATTTTTTTGCAAGAAGGGTGAACCGAGTGAATTGGCAACAAAACGATATAAAGAAATAATAAAAAATATTGGTGAATAAAAATAATCGTGTACGCCTTCCACTTCGCATAACGAATTTGCATAAAAAGTAATTTTGCTGAAAGAAGCTGTAAAAAAACAAATCATTTTCATTGTTTTGAGCGGTTTTTTGTCAAAAATTTAGTAGGATTTTGAGCGGAAATTAGTTTTTCTGCAGATTCAACAAACAGTATGCGCTACGGGCGCTATTCGCCCCTTCGGGGTTCGAAAAACCGCAGTCGCTTCGCTTGGTGCGGTTTTCTCTCACCCACATTCCAGCCCACCGCAAACCTGCGGTTTGCCTTATAAGGTGGGCTGGAATGTCGCATACTTAGAACGTTATACGAAATACCTAGGGGTGTAACCGATAGCATCAATAACGGCTTGAAATATTACCTTAATTATGATTTAATGATTTCAAGGAGAAGAAAATGAAAAGAATGAATTATTTTAATCCATATGATTCAAAAGAATCTAAACATGAAGACCAATTAACAAGAGCTTACATGGTTTTACTTAAACATTCATCCCATGCATTTTTTACTTTTTTTGAATACTGTAGAGATAAATTAGAACCAGAAAATAGCAGACCTTCTCTTTCAATACTTGATTATATTGAGAATGATTGGATTATTGAAACACAGAAAAATAATCCAATTATTGATAGTGATTATTTATTATCTGTATTAATTACAGATGAATCTATAAAAAATAATATTTCTATAGATTCTTGTGATAGAAATGCTAGATATGATGGAATTATAACATTTGGAAATAAATTAACTATGATTATAGAAAATAAACCTATTTCGAATAATGTTTGGTTTGCTCAGTTAAATCCCTCAAAACAAAATTTATCTGAAGATATAACGATCTATAGAAATCCTATTATTCTTGAATGGAAAGAAATAATTAAACATCTCAATTCCTTACAATCAATTTCAACCATTTCTGGATATGAAAAAATGATGATTAATGATTTTCTATCATTTATAGATGAAAATTTTACATTTCTAAATCCTTATGATAATTTTTCTTTATGTAAAAATGAAGAAATATTACTCTACCGAAGAATTGAAAATATATTAAAGGCAATTGTACATGATCCAATGAATATCAATTATCATAGAGGTTCGAGTTATTATATCAATGCTCAATTTGAACAAATAAAACAAATTGGTTTAAATTTATTATATGATGATAATGATTGGAAGCTCGAATTAAATTTTTGCTATGCTGATACTCAAATTAAAGCAAAAAATTTCTATAAACCTAATCTAAATATTGAATTATTAAAAACTTTTTCTAAGTGGGAAATAAGTACTAATTTTCATGTTTCATTTAGATCTAGTGGTTTAGTTTGGTTTAAATCTAATTTAAGTATTGAAGAGTATATAAAGTATTGGATTGAAAATAATGAATCAATTTACCAAAGAAAAAAGGAAGAAGTAAATGATTATTTAGAAATTTTGAATAAAAATAACATAATTATATATGATAATGATTCAAAAGAAGTAATGAATAAAAAATTTTTTAATACTGCAATGCAGGCATTAAATATTTGTCCAGGTTTTGTAATGAAATATTTTATTTCTTCAAAAGAAGCAATGGAAAAAGATAAAAATAGTAGTTTAGAAAAAATTATTTCTAATAAAATAAAAGAAGGTTTATCAATTGTGGGAATTAATTGGAAAATAATTTTGAAATAAACCCAAAATGGCATATAACGAGTTTGCATAAAAACTCTATATTTCACCTAACATAAAGATAAAGATCGACAAATAAATCAAATAATGTTAAAATAACTTCATTACGGCAGGATATAAAGAAACCGAAATAGAACAAGGGCTGATAATACCTGTGAATTTATATGAACAGCTAATACCGGAAACGTACGAATACACGTTAAACGATCTGATAGATAACAAAATCAATTTACGTGTATTTGATCTTAAGTACAACAACGATATAACCGGAGCAAAAGCTATAGAACCGCGTATTTAACGGATACACAAAGGCGGAAGACGCAATAAGCCTTGGGCTGTGTCTATGGCGTGGGATGAAAACGTCACAAGGTCAAACAAATAATTTACTAGCTACAACAGTGCGTAGTTAGACGCCACGTCCATTTAGCAGCCCAAGGGTTTTGCGTTTCCGCTTTTGTAGATAATTGTCATTTTAGTTTTCTTACTTTTCGGCGGAGTTTTTTCGCGAGTTCCGCTCGCACGATACTGTACAAGGGTTTTGCGTTTTCGACTTTGTAGGTTTTATCCTTATATTTTTATTTATTCATATGAAAATATTTTATAACATCTGCCTGCTCTGTTGATGTACAAAGATTAACATAATAGAGAGAGGCATTTGCATAATCGGCTTATATCAATTATGTATACGCATATTTCTTTGTTAGTAAGGTTAAACGAATTTCGTCTATAAAAAGTTATGTGCCATTTGCAATTAATCAAAGAACTGATTGACGTTTTATTGAAGATTAAATATAATAAATAATAAAGGAGATTTTAATGAAAAAATGTAATTTGTATATAATATTTTCATCTGTTTTCATAATAATTTTTTTATTATCATGTAAAAGGTCTATACCTGATTCTGCATTAATAAATTCTCCATCTATATTACAAAATAATTCATCTTTTGAAATAATAAATCAATTCATGGAAACTGGTTCAAAGATAGAGACTAATACAAAACCTGAAATTGAAAACAAACAAGTATCAAAAAATGATACAAATTATATAATTGATGAAAATGGTATTGTGTGGATTATTGAACCAAAACTTGAATATAAATCTGTTTTTTATTGTGTGTGTGGTTATACTGCTAATACTTTTGAATATAATATTGATGAATATACTGGGCAGATTGTCAGTGAACATTATGGGCATGGAGGACTGCAAGTTAGAGAGTGGCTTTATGATATTGAAACCAGAATGTTTGGTATACATAGTTATGGATGGGAAGAAGAAGTAATAATTCATCCTTTAGATCAATTTTTAATATATTTTTCATCATACGCAACTAATTTAGGTTATGTTAGACAAATTGCTTCTAAAGATATTATCAGAAATGATAATGAATGGGGAGCATCTTTTAACTTAGGAGAAAAGTATATAAATAGTAAATACGCAATTTCTTATGGTGGTACAATTTTAACAGACTTTATTTACGATAGAGCTGGTAATATATCTGATTCTTTAACATATAAAAATGCAATTCCTGTATCATTAGATGGTAAATGGGGATTTATTAATTCAAAAGGAAATATTATTATCCCATTTATTTTTGAACATGCAGAATCCTCTAATGGTGAAACAGCATTTGTTAAAATTAATGGTAAATATGGTATTATTGATGTGCATAATTCTACTTATCATTAAGTTTTAATTATTATATAAATTTGAATTAAAAATAATGTAAAAAGTTTACGTAAGGATACGCAAAGATGGCAACCATCAATTTTTCGTAGTGTTGTTAGGTGTAATGGGTACGATATATGCAGCGTAAATAAGAGAATATCTCTCGCTGGTGCGCAAAGATCGCAGAATTGATATTATTTTAATGCTTGTATATAATATAAGAAAGGACAAATCTCAAATGAAAATGTTAGAAAGATTTAGTTTTAAACTTAGGCTTAAGCATGAGAATGAAGTCGATTTTGCCTTGTGGAGTAAAAGGCTTCTTAACACATTTTGGTACATGTGCTTGATTATTTTGATCGGAACAATAATCCTTTTTATAGGATTGGTTATAAACGGCGAGTATGAAATCAAATTCAAGGATATGAGCTACTTTGAATATATAATAGTTTATGTTGCTATCCCATTCTTGCTAATCGCGGCAATCATATTATCATCTTCAGCAGCCTTAGTGTTTCTAGGCAAAAGAAATCAATATACTCTGCAAGCGTTTGTTTGTTTATTTATTTTGCCTGACTTGTATAGTGTCAATTTTAACCATAACACATTATACGGTAAGCGGAATTCATACGGCATTTTCATTTGTATGTTTTATATCTCTTATTTATGTAGATCGTAAGCCGGTCATATTTGCTGCAATAATAAGTATATTAGCATACTCTGCAATTGCTGTTTTTTTTCTTTGGAACAAGTCGGTAACAGGAGAAATTAAACACGGTATTGAAGAAATAATAACCACAATTACGATTATTATTTGTGCTACTGCAATCACAGTATACATACTCAGCCGCAAAGAAATTCTGATTGCTAACATTGTGCAATTAAAAAACGGTATAGTGTACACCATGGCTGACCTCGTGGAAAACCGCGATAAAAATACAGGCGGGCATATTGACCGAACATCGATGTACATGAAAATATTAATTGACGCTATGCTTAAAAAAGGTTTATATACAGAAGAAATTCGAAAATGGGATTTAGAATCAATTGTTTGGTCAGCACGCCTGCATGATGTTGGGAAAATAGTTATTCCGGATTCTATCTTAAACAAACCCGGTTCGCTGACAAAAGAAGAATATGAAATAATGAAAACTCACGCAAAAGAAGGAGAGCTTATAATTGATAAAACAATAAAACGGACAGGGAACGCGGTGTTTTTACAAAACGCAAAAATGTTTGCGGCTTTCCACCATGAGCGCTGGGACGGTTTGGGTTACCCCTATGCTTTGAAAAACATTGAGATACCGTTGCAGGGGCGGCTAATGGCAATTATAGATGTATATGATGCGCTTGTTTCCGAGCGTCCGTATAAAAAAGCATTTACCCATGAAGAGGCTATGGATATTATAACAAAAGATGCTGATAAACATTTCGACCCAATAATAACGGAAGTATTTCTAAATGTGTGCCGGCAAATAAATGAAGCGCGGGAAAAATATTGTCAAGAACTCAATGTTGAACAAATTTAGAAAATGTATATTCAAAATAAATATTAAAAAGATTGGAAGAATATTTTATAAATATAATCGAGCCTTATAATATTTTTAATCCCATTTCATTCATAAAATTTTCATAGTTCACAGTTTTTCTCTCTTCGAATATTATTTTTTCATAACTTTTATATAATTTTTTTAGTAAATCTATTTTTTCATTAGAATCCTGAAAATACGCCGATTTCGGATATTCATTTATTAGTTTTTTAAAATAATATTCTGCTAAATTGAACGATAAATATATTTTATTTAACACGGAAATAAATTCGTTATATGTTTTCGTCTCATATGTTGAATCCAAATTTCTTTTATAAAATTTATCAGGATGGATGTTTCTATAATATTTGATGCCTAATTTATAATAAAAATAATCTTTTTCTGCAGATTTTTTATTTTCATAACTATTATCATTTTCTTTGACTTCATTTAATTTATTAACTAATATTTTAGTAATTTCATTATACATTTCTTCTAAATAATTTTTAGTGTTTAAATCCGGATGAAATATTTTAATAAGCTGTTTTAATTGTTTTATGTATTCTTTTTTATCCATAATTCCTCCTTGCTATAAAATTTGGGCGGTTGATATCATTGCGCTGCCAATCACATTAACGGCGCAAAAACCCTCAGTACTTCCTGAATTATTCTCTGAAAAAAGTTGCGTGAGCAGTCTTTTAACGTAATTTCTTTTGATCCCGGAAGGATGCGAAGGTAATCTTCCTTGATGGCGGAAATGGTTTTGCTTGCGTATAACACTACGCCGCATTCAAAGTGGAGATACAAACTGCGAAAGTCGAGATTGGTTGTTCCTACGGTTGCGATTTTATCATCGGAAACAAATGTTTTACCGTGGATAAAACCGAATGAATACTCATAAACTTTTACGCCTGCGTTGATCAATCTGCGGTAATATGAACGCGATGTTATTTCTACAATTCGTTTATCCCAGCGGTGAGGTGTTATTATGCGCACATCAACGCCGCTTTTTGCCGCGAGAGTGAGAGCCGATAATAAATTGTCGTCAACAATTAAATAAGGCGTGCTGATGTAAACATATTTTCTTGCTTGATTTATTATTTGAATATAAACATGTTCACCGACATTTTCCGGATCGATCGGGCTGTCGGCATAAGGCTGGACATATCCCCATTCTTCAAAACCTTCGACAACTCCTTGTTCTGTATGCTCGATGATATTATTATTCCACGGAAAAAATGACGCGTAATCATCTTTTTGTTTTAAACCTAAATTCCACATTTGTAAAAAAATCAATGTGAGAGACCATGCGGCGTCTCCTTCGATCATTATCGCGGCGTCTTTCCAGTGACCGAAACGCTTGACAATATTGATATATTCATCCGCGAGATTTAATCCGCCTGTAAAAGCGACTTTGCCGTCTATCGAAATAATTTTTCTGTGATCGCGGTTATTCTGCAGCGATGAAACAATCGGACGGAATTTGTTAAAAACATAACTTTTAATTCCTTTTTTCTTCAAAGTTTTTTGAAAATCGGCGGGCAAATGCAAAAAGCAGCCCAAATCATCATACATGATTCTGACATCAAGACCCGCGGCGGCTTTTTTTTCAAGCGTTGCTAAAATAAAGTCGAGCATATGCCCTTCTTTTATGATAAAAAATTCAAGGAAAATATATTTTTCCGCTTTTTCAAGTTCTTCAAGCACATTGTAAAAGAACGATTCGCCTGACGGGAAATACACCTGCCTCGTGTTTCCGTAAACCGGAAAGCCCGCGCATTCCTGCAAATAATAAGCGTTTGTTTTGAAATCGGGAAAGGTATCAATCAATTCATAAAGCCTGTTTCCGGGAAGAAAAAACGCTTCGCTTGAATCTCTTATATTTTTATCGAGTTCTTTTCTAATCTTTCGGGGGTTTGACCAGATATTCAAAACAATATAAAGAATGCCTCCGAAAAACGGAGCCAATAAAATCAAAAAAATCCATATCAATTTATAGCCGGCTTTTCTGTTATTGTTGATTAAATAAATGCAGACTATAACGCTAACAATGTTTAAAACTATGTAGACATTTTTTATATATATGCCGGTGCCGACCAACAGAGAAAAGAACAAGGCAATTTGGACAACAAGGGACAGTAAAACAAGCGCCCGTCTACCTAAGAATATTTTCAGCCACTTTGTTCTATTCATTTATATAAGTCAATATATCTAATTTATATAAATTCTTCAAGAATTAAAGGTGAATATCAGAGAGGCCAAGGACCCGCGCCCTGACGGATGACCTGTATATCGTCTGTGCACAGATTGAGAATCGTGGAAAAAATACGATCCCTTTCCTCGCCGCTGTCTAAAATCATATCAAGACCGTCGATATCATCAAGTTCCCATGCGCTTTCAAAAAGGTCGTCTTCGGGGATAGGCGGCAGTTCAGTGCCGTGTTCGTTGTCGGCATTATCCAAATCATCATTGCCTGCCATGCTTCTTTTTGCAGTTATCGAATAAAGCGGATTCTTCAAAGTTTCGATCAGACGCAGAGGCACTTTATGATCGGGAATACGCACGCCAACCTCATGACGGCGGATATCAAGCGATTTTTCCGTTCCGAGCAACGCTTTGAGGATAAACACATACGGTCCTGGAGATATTCTGTTTATCAATCTGAAGCGGGTATTATCAAGCAGAACCATTTCGGCAAACTGGGAAATACTGGAGCATAAAAGCGTAAAATGTCTCTCATCTCTTTCTCCGGAAAGTTTCCTTAATTTTTTTATGCCGGCTGGTGATTTTAAAGAACAAACAATACTCCAGCTTGTATCGGTAGGCAAAGCAACGAGTCCGCCGCCCTCCAGTACCTTTGCCGCGCGATCTATTATTCTGTCATCAATATTTGAGGGAACTATATATGCGATCATTTTAACCTCAGGGAACCCAAATTAATTTATCCGGCGCTGACTCTTTCAAAAAAATATTCTCAAAACGCCCTGAATGTTTTGCCGAAGTATCATCGGGCATATAGGTTTTCATGAAAAACCATAAAACATCAGCCATAATATTGGAAGAATCTGTCGTTGAATAACGATACCAGATTTCTTTTTCTTCAAGAATTTTTCTTGCGTTACTGTCGTACGCGCATAATTCCGGATCGGTGATACGGCGTATTTCACTTCTTAGTCCGCCGTAATCGGTTTTTCCGACATTAAACAATCTTAGATGTTTATTTTCATCCATCCAGTAAATTTCAAAGACTCCCGCCACTGCGGGAACTTTTGTGATAATATCATATCGCTCAGCTTTTGACAACGGCGACCATTGTACAAAATAATAAATATCTCCGTTTTTTTCGGTTGCCTTAATGCCGTAATTCATGTTTTTACTTTATCATACACGCCATCGATGTACAACTCTGGCGGTGACGCGGTGACAGTCATATAAAATAATACCTGTATGAAAAACTATACATCCCGGCTTCAGATTAAGGTTTGACTGACCAAAATCATTTCGATAACTCCTTATGTAGTAAGGAATTACGATCAATATGATATAAAAATCTAACTTGGCACGGTATTTGCTCTATATATATCCGGAGGCAGGTATGCAGAAGAAAGCGCAAAAAGACACCGATGATTTGCTCGAAACATACTTCAGGCAAATTAAAGTGTATCCTCTTCTATCCTTTGAGGAGGAGCTGGAATTGTCCAAGCAAATCCAAAACGGCAGCACTGAAGCCCTGCATAAACTTGTTAACTCAAATTTGCGGTTGGTGGTGAAAATCGCCGGATTGTTCAATATACCCGAAATTCACATTATGGATATAATTCAAGAAGGAAATATCGGGCTTCTTCAAGCTGCTGGAAAATACGACTATAAAAAGAACGTGCGTTTCTGCACATACGCAAGCTGGTGGATTCGCCAGTTCATAAGCCGATACATTGCCAACAAACGCCGCCTTGTCCGTCTGCCTCAGCGTAAAGAAGAAACGTTGAGAAAAATCCAGCGCACATACAACATTCTCTGCCAAACATTGATGCAGCAGCCGAAAAATTCCGATATTGCGAAAGAACTGGGCATTTCCGTTCAGGATGTTGATTCATTTATCAACATGGCAGCTGATTCGATCCCTTTTGATCAAAATGTCAACGATGATTCGGTTTGCGCGATGGATGTTCACGAAGATTACACCTACAGCCCTGAACGCAGTTTGATGAAACAGGCATCCCGCGACAGCACAATGCGCATTCTGAGCAGACTAAAAGAAAACGAAAAACGCATCCTCAGTTACCGCTACCAGTTGAACGGCTGCGAACGCTGCACCCTGCGTGAAATCGGCGACAAACTCGCTCTCTCTCCCGAAACTGTTCGCCAAATCGAAATGCGCGCTCTGCGGAAAATACGCGTCCACGCCGAAGAACTGCGTGAATGTATTTACGTTGAAGCGATATAATAGTTAAAAATAGAAAAATAATTTATAATGATATAATGATTACCGAAAACTCCCTGGTCATTTACAAGAGCAAACCCGCGATTGTAAAAGATCGGGCGGATGGAAAATTTACCATTACGCTTCAAAACAACGAACAGGTGAAAGTGCGCGATAAAGATATCGAGCTGATTCATCCGGGACCTGCGAAGGATTTCAAACAGATTGAGAGCGGTTTCAGCGAAAACGCAGTGCGCGAAATATGGGAATTACTTTTAGGTGAAGAGAACGCGCATCTGCCTCTGAAAGAGCTGGCATCTCTTATCGGCGGCGAATATACGCCTTCTTCGGCGTATGCTGTGTTTGCTCTGCTGAAAGACGGGTTGTATTTTTCAGGCGATATTAACGCGATAACGCCGCGATCAAAAAACGATGTTGAAGCTGAAAAAAGCAAACGAAATGAAAAGTTACGCGAATCAGACGAGCGCTCTCATTATTTGGAAAAATTAAAAAGCTGTTTAAAGAATCCGGAAATTCAAACTAACTTGAAAGATCCGCGCGGCGCAGAAAACGCCGTTTTTTCGGCGAATAATGTTCTGGCTTCGCGTTATCTTCAGGATGTCGAGGCGCTTGCTTACGGCAAATCGGCGAAGAGCCGCACCATGAAAGATTTGGGTTTGAGCGAAACGCCCGAAGACGCGCATTCCCTCCTTTTAAAAACAGGTTTTTGGTCAATGTTTGTAAATCCCCATCCAAGCCGCTTCGGAATGCCGTCAAGCAGCGCAAGTTTTTGTCCTGACGCGCCGTTACGTGAAGATCGCCGCGATCTCCGCCGTCTTGCGGCTTTCGCAATCGACAGTCCGTGGAGCAATGATCCTGACGATGCCGTTTCCGTTGAAAAAAACGAAGCGGGAAAAACAATACTCTACGTTCATGTCGCAGACCCTGCCTCCTCCATTACGTTTGACAGTCCAGCTGAAAAAGATGCGCGTGACAGAGGCGCGACTCTCTACCTTCCCGAAGGAGCTGTCAGGATGCTGGCGGAAGAGGCGCTTCCGTTATTCGCGTTAGGTCTTTCGGAAGAGTCCATTGCGCTTACATTTCAACTAACGATTGATGATGACGGAACCGTAATTACAACGGATATATTCCCTTCAATTGTAAAAGTAGATCGCATAACATACGAAGAAGCGGATAATCAAATTAAAAACGGAAAATCGGAGAAAGCTGATGCGTTACGTGCAATTAATGAAGTTTCAGAAAAAATATTCAAACGGCGTATCGCGCACGGCGCTATAAATATCGATCTTCCCGATATTCATATTACTGTTAAAGACGGAAAAGTTGATGTAGAACCGATATTTCCTTTCCGATCGGGATCTCTTATCAGAGAGTGCATGATTGCGGCAGGAGAGGGGGCGGGAACATGGGCTTGTGAAAGAGGGCTTGCTTTTCCGTACATTAGTCAGGAAGTTGAATTACAAGGAGAAATCTTCGGCGGACTTGCGGGAGCGTGGCAATTGCGCCGCTGTATGAGACCGCGCGTTCTTTCTTCAAAGCCCGGTCATCATCAGGGGCTGGGGCTCAATACATACTCGCAGGTAACAAGCCCTCTGCGCCGTTACACCGATTTATTAGCGCATCTTCAGATACGCGCGTTTCTTCACGGTGAAAAAACGATCAGCGCCGACGACATATCCGCGCGTCTTGGTTTTTGTGAAGCTGCTGCGGTTACCTCTGTTCAGGTGGAACGCGCTTCCAACAACCATTGGTTAATGGTTTATCTCAGCGGCAAAAAAGATTCCGTTTGGGAAGCTGTTGCGCTTGATAAAAAGGGAAACCGAATGCAGGTAATAATTCCGTCACTTGCGCTGGAAACGCAGGTGTCTTTGCAAAAAGATGTTATGCCGAATGAAAGTATAAATTTGTTATTAAAATCCGTAAATATATCGCGTTCTGAAGCTGTTTTTATCCAGAAAACAGAAAACAAATAGTTTAAAAAATTGACTTTATGAGAAAAAATTCATATAATTGATTCAGTAAAAGCATAAATTTCTCGCATCAATAGGGATAGGTTTATGAGGATGTTTTACGGTATTAAGGCAAAAACTGTCATTTATACGGTAATTCCGGTTATTATTAGTTTTTGTATAATTTATAGCATTTTATTTTTTTCACTTTTTAACGCTCATCAAAATGCGGCGACAGCTGATTTTAGAAATATAGTAAGAACTCATACTAAAATATTTGAGAATAAAATCACAAATGTACTGGAATATTTATCATTTGTTACGAGCGTTTTGGAATTCCAAGTTCACATGAATATGGCGGACAGAGAAATTCTGCAAAAAATGATGATAGAAATATTTGAAAGCAACAATGATATCAACGGTTCCAGTATTTATTTTGAACCGAACATGTATGACGGCAAGGACGCTGAATATAAAGATACACAGTACGGATCAAAGCTGTCGGGAAGAATAAGTTTTTATTATTACCGAATAGGCAATGAAATAGGTTACCGTCCGGAGGCGCTGGAAAACGACATAGAGTTTACGCATCCGCATTATACAAACGCAAAAGAAAAAAACGCCCCCATTTATACCGATCCTTTTGAATTGGATATTGACGGCGAAATAAAATCTATGTTTGTTATCTCATATCCGATACGTGACATTAATAATAACTTTATCGGCGTAATCACCGCCGACATTCATTTAACCGAAATTTACGAACAGCTTCAGACTGAGAGTATATACAAAACAGGCAATATTGTTATCACAAATGATAACGGCAAAATAATTTACAGTTCAAGGTTTGAAGATATCGGAAAAACGCGCGAAGAAGCGGGACTTGTCCGCGCCGTACCGCCGAGACCTTCGTCAGAAGAAGCGGTTTCTTCACCTTACACAGAGGAAATCAAAAGTTCATTCAGACCAATTTCAGAGAGATCGGAAATTATCAAAGTTAAATCCGTATTTAACAACAAAGATACGCTTATTTCCAGAGAAACAATTTATTTTCCGATGATTAACTGCCGTTTTTATTTTTCTGTTGTAGTGCCGTATGCGGAAATAAACGAAGAAGGAAACAGATTATTAGTTATAGTTATAATAATCAGCGCGTTTGTATTAGTCATGATATTAATAATTCTTTATTACATCGCGGACAAGCTTACAAAACCGATAAAAGAGTTTAAAGATGTCGCCGCTAAAATCGCTCAAGGGAATTACAATATCAGGATAATAGGCGAACACCGCGATGAATTTGCCGTATTAAAAGATACCGTAAATTTAATGACAGAGCGCGTAGAAGAAAGCATAGACGAATCAAAAAAATCTCTGCGTATATTAAAAAATATTTTAAACGGCATAGATGTTTTAATTTATATTACTGATCCAAAGAATGAAGAACTTCTTTTTATCAACCAGCCGCTCAGAGAATTGTTTAAACTTCAGGAAGAAGAAGGAATTGGAGAAAAGTGTTACAAACTTTTCAGAAATAGTGATAAAAAATGCGATAATTGTCCCTGCTATAAACTTGATATAGATCCCAGCACTCCAATCATTTGGGAAGAAGCAGGCGTTGAGGAGGGGCGGACTGTAAGTCATACAGACTGTTATATCGACTGGCTTGGCGGTTACAGAGTGCATATGCAGTATTCATTCGACGTTACCGACATAAAAAAGATTACGGAAGATAAATTAAAAGCGGAAAGCGAAGCGCAGGAACTCTCTGATAAAAAAGAACAAGCGGAAGCGACATCGCGCATGAAGTCTGTTTTTCTAGCGAGCATGAGTCATGAAATAAGAACTCCAATGCACGGCATCATCGGTTTTTCGGAACTTGCGCTTGACGACAGCATACCGGTAAAAACCCGGAATTATTTGTCAAAAATTAAAACAAGCGCGGAGAGTCTTTTATTAATCATCAATGATATTCTAGATGTTTCAAAAGTTGAAGCCGGAAGACTGGAACTTGAAAATATTCCGTTTGATATAAGCGAAGTATTTAAGCTTTGCCGTTTGATATCTTCTCCGAAAGCGCGGGAAAAAGGGCTGACGCTTTTCTGTTACGCTGAGCCGTCGGTAGGAAGACTTCTGTTAGGTGATCCGACGAGACTGCGTCAGGTGCTTATCAATTTGATATCTAACGCTATTAAATTTACAAATAACGGCATGGTAAAACTGTTATCAGCAATTACGGGAAAAACCGACGATACAATTACAATGCACTTTGAAATAAAAGACTCAGGAATCGGGATGACAGAAGATCAGCTCGGTAAAATATTTCAGCCGTTTATACAGGCGGACAGCGGCACAACGAGGAAATACGGCGGCACTGGTCTCGGACTTACAATAACAAAATATCTTGTGGAATTAATGGGCGGAACATTGAATGTTGAAAGCACTTACGGATTAGGTTCAAGATTTAACTTTGAATTGACATTTAAAACGGTTGATATAACAGACAAACGGGCGATGTCGGCGCTGACAATTACTACTGATGAAAAACCGGTTTTTACCGGAGATGTTTTAGTCTGCGAAGACAATTCATTAAATCAAATGGTTATAACGGATCATCTTTCCAAAGTAGGGTTAAAATCATACATAGCAGTTAACGGCAGAGTAGGCGTTGAACTTATTAGAAGCAGAATTGAAAACGGAGATAAACCTTTTGATTTAATCTTCATGGATATTCACATGCCTGAAATGGACGGTCTTGAAGCGTCTAAAAAAATCATAGAAATGGATGTAAAAACGCCGATAATAGCGTTAACAGCGAATATAATGTCTCATGACAGGGATACATATTTTCAGGTTGGGATGAGCGATTGTCTGCCTAAACCGTTTGTTGCGCAGGATTTATGGTCGTGTCTGTTAAAGTATTTAAAACCTGTGAGTATGTTATCGATAAAAAAAGAGGTTGATTCTTCCGAAGAAGAAGAACAGCATGTAGAATTGATAGCCGCTTTTGTAACGAGTAATAAATCTACATATGAAGATATTCGCAGAGCTCTCGATTCCGGAGATATAAAACTTGCGCATAGATTAGCGCATACGTTAAAAGGCGTCGCGAATTTGGTAGGACAGACAAAATTATCAGTGGCTGCGCAGACTGTCGAGCAGTCGCTGTCAAACGGTGAAACAAATACATTAGGCGAACAGATGAATATTTTGGAAAAAGAATTAAATGCGGCTCTTCTTGAGCTCTCTCCTATTGCTGAAATTCACGCTGAAAAAATTATTAAACTGCCGTTTAACGAATCTTTTGACAGAGATTTTGTGTTAAAACTTTTTGATACTATTGACACTCTGCTGGAAGCGGACAGTTTTGACGTTTTAAATCTTGTGAATGACGTCAGATCAATTCCGGGAACGGAAATACTTGCCACTCAAATTGAAAATATGAAATTTAAACTTGCGCGCGAAACTCTTGCAGCAATCAGAAAGCATTTGGAGAATGATAATGGCTAATAAAAGAAAAATACTAATAGTTGACGATGAGAAAATAAATATACTCGCTTTAGCGCATTTTCTAAAATCTCAATATGATATAATTGTAACCACAGACAGCTTATCCGCGCTGGAAACCGCGGAAAAACACTTACCGGATTTAATTTTACTTGATGTTATCATGCCAGATATGAATGGATATGAAGTAATTCAAAAGCTAAAAGAATCGGAAATAGCAAAAGATATTCCGGTAATTTTTATTTCAGGACTAAATGATTCAGAGAACGAAGAAAAAGGCATAATGCTTGGAGCAGCGGATTTTATAACAAAGCCTTTTAATAAAACGCTTGTAAAAAAAAGAATCGAAACGCAGATCATGTTACTGGATAATAAACGTATTATCGATAATTACGAAAGTATTTCAAAAAGATCCTGAGTTGATTTATTCCAGCGGATTCCATGACGGTAACTCGCTGTCTCCGTCTTCATTTGCCGGCAGAGGCACATCATCATCAAGATACGGATTACTAAAAACAGGAACATTCGGCTGTCTTGTGTTGTTCGCCGGAGTTCTTCCTGCCGGCGTTCTTGTTGTGTTAGGAGCCGGAGTTCTTCCAGTCTGATTTTGGTTTTGATTTTGATTTCCCCGGGGAGTTTCTAAAAATTCAGGGAAAAGATCTGTCGGCAATGTCGGCAGCGGCGAAAGCGAATCCAGCAAAGTATTATCAACGCCGAAATTCGAGGAAGTGCTGGGAATAACTGTTTGGTACTGAGACGATTCACCGTGAATATCGCAGTATGTATTCGGTATTGTTCCAGCAAGGAAAGGAAGAGTTACAGCGCCGTCAGTACAGCTTTCTGTTCTAAGACGGCCTGATCTTCTGCAAACGGTTGCTTCCGCGACACCGGAAGACGGTCTTGAAAAATTTCTTTGCGGTAATCCCTGATGAAGTACGCGCATTGTATTTCCCCAAACAGGAGCGGCAAGAGCGGCGCCTGTCTGCGATATGCCAAGCGAATTGCCTGGTTTGTCAAATCCGTACCAAACCGCAGTGGTGTAATAAGGAGTGTAGCCGACTGTCCAAGCATCAGCCCAGTTTTGAGTTGTTCCTGTCTTTCCGGCAACAGGCATCCTGAAAGTTTTGCCGTCTTTGTCTTCAAAAACAAATCTGCCGTAACCGGCGCCGCCCGCAAGCGTTCCGCCTGTTGACGCAAATTCCATTACCCTCGTCATTACATAAGCATTCTGCGGAGTAATTATTTGATTCCTAGCGCCGGCTCTTTGCTGTCTTTGACGAATATCTCTCTCAACATCAAAAACGATTCTTCCGTTCCGATCTTCAACGGTACGAATTGCGATCGGCGTAACATCGCGCCCCTGATTTGCGAAAATGGCAAAAGCTCTCGCCATCCGCAAAGGCGATGTTGAAGTGACGCCCAACCCAAGCGGATATACTCTCGGAAAGAGTCTGCGGATTGTAGATTCGTCGTTATAACCTAAAAGCGTCGCGGATCTGCCGATCGCCGCGTCAAAACCGATTGATTCCAGAATCGCAAGCGAAGGAATGTTAAGCGAAAGAGAAAGCGCGTTATAAAGCAAAACAGGTCCTCTCCATGCGCCTCCGTAGTTATCCGGAATATACGGAGTATTATCATCGTTATAGAAAACCATCGGGGAATCGTAGATCAATGACGCGGCTGTAAATTTTTTGCTGTCAATCGCTGCGGAATAATAAAGCGGTTTAAAAGCGGAACCGGTTTGAACATTTGCCTGACTTGCGCGTATCAATTGATTCGATTCATCGTATTTAGATCCGCCGACAATCGCCGTGATATAACCGGTATCGTTTTCAATTGCAACTAACGCACCTTCGACAACATTTTCCTGAGTTACTTCTCTCATTTTCGCGAAACCGTGACCGGTAATATCTTTTAATTCCGAAATTCCAAAAACTAGAGCCGCCATATCAATAGCCGGATTGAGAGTTCTCGTAAACCTCGACATAGCTCTTGCTTCGTTTTGATTTGCGGTAACGGAACGTATTTCAGTCAGATTAAAAGCCAGAGAAAGCATATCTACAATAGGACGATATGTCCGCTCTGCCGAAACATTGCTTCTTCTGCTTAACGCGGCATATTCTTTGTTTGCTCTTTCAAGTCCTTCGATAACAAATCTTTCGGCGGCTTCCTGATGTTCAAGATTGAGAGTTGTGTGCACGATATAGCCATCGCGGTAATAATCCATTGAACCGTACATCATCACATCCAATTCTCTGCGGACATATTCGCTGAACCACGGCGCTTTATCTTCGCGGGTAAGATACGCGGAAAGAGAAGGACGCGTCCAATCGAAATTCTCCCAGTAGTTGGCGAAAGACGCTTCAGCCTCATCTTTATCGGCATAACCGAATTCGATCATTCTTTCTAAAACAAAATGCTGACGGTTCATCGCAAGGTTGGGATTTCTTAAAGGATCGAAACGAGTCGGACCGGAAAGCAAAACCGCCAATACAGCTGATTCGGCTAAATCAACTTCTCTTGAACTGTGTCCGAAAAAATATTTACTCGCGGTTTCAACGCCGTAAGTTCCAGGACCCATCGGCATATAATTGACGTAGATTTCAAGTATTTCATTTTTCGTGTAACGCCGTTCGATTTGAAAAGCCCACCACAATTCCCGAATTTTTCGTTTTATTGTGCGTTCGCTGCGGTTTGTGTATAACGTTCCCGCTACCTGCTGAGTAATTGTAGAACCGCCGCCCATACCGCGTCCGGTTATCTGCCCCCAGAGAGCGCGGACAATTGCTCTAATGCTGAAACCTCGATGATTGTAAAAATCCGGATCTTCGCGCGCAAGAATCGCGTGAATCAAATGTCTCGGCAGTTCACTGAGAGAAACAAGTTCGCGCTTTTCATCGGACGCAAATTCGGTAATGAGCGTTCCGTTAATATCCAAAATCCTTGTAGGAAGCGCGGGAGCAAGCTCGACAAAATTTTCCTGATTCCGGATATTCGCGGTCATTGCAAGAGATAAACCAAGCCCGATACCGATAACAATTATTAAAATAATGGTAAAAGCGGCTAATAATCTAATAAAAAATGCGGAAAAGAAGCCTCCTCCGCCTGAATTACCCATAATATAGAAGAGTATCAAATGGGGAGCTTTAAGTCAAGACGGGGTTTTGTTCCGCAGTTTTCTCAACTCGAAGAATATCATCGTGCCTGTAATCAGAAACGCAAAGCCGTCGGCGACTGGGGTCGCGGCGATCACGCCCCAGAGTCCGTGTAAATGACCGAAAATCAATATGCACGGAATAAGGGCGATGCATTGTCTGAGCATCGATAAAAAGATCGATGTTTTAGGACGACCTGTAACAACGAAAAAATTTGTCGATACAATTTGAAAGCCGGCAAGCGGCAGAAGCAGCATCATTATCCTCATCGCGCGGGATGCGAATTCTACAATCGTGTCGCTTCCGTCGGACGCGAACATTCTTACAAGCTGTACAGAAAAAATTTGAACGACCGTAAAACCAACAACGCAAATCGCGGTAGCGGCGGCAATCGCGCCCAAATATGCGCGTAACACACGAGGATATAATTTTGCCCCGTAATTAAAACCAAGTATCGGCTGCGCTCCCTGATTGATTCCGAATACGGGCATCAGTATCAGCATTAAAATCGCTCCCCCGATATTCATTCCCGAAAGAGCGATGTCTCCTCCGTTCGCGGCTCCAAGAGCGGCTTCTCCGTACCATCCCGCGCTTTTGTTCATTAAAAGCTGAACAGCGGACATCAAAAATTGTAACAGCGCCTGAGCTGAACCAAAAGCCATAATCTGCGCGACAACCGAAAAATCCGGTTTTAAAATTCGAATGTTAAGTCTTACAACCGCGTTCTTACTCAAAATAAAACTTAGTATAAAAACTGTTGAAGAAAATTGAGCCGCTACTGTCGCCCATGCGGCTCCTTCAACGCCCCATTTAAACCATAAAATAAAAACAGCGTCAAAAATGATATTTAAAACCGCTCCCAGAATCATCGCAGTCATAGTAACGCCGGGAAACCCCTGCGCCCTCGTACAATGAGAAAGCCCGAAACTTACAAGAAAAAAAACGCTTCCGTAAAGCGTTATGCGAAAATATTCTCTCGCGTAACCGAGCGCCTCGCTGCCTTCCGCCGCGCCCATCAGCGATAGAACAGGATCGAGAAACAGCAGACACACCGCCGTCATCAAAATACCGGTACCGATTAATAAAAAGAAACAATGCCCAAGCGCGTTCTCCGCTTCTTCTTTTCTGCCCTGCCCCAGCCGTATCGAGATCATGTTCGCCGCCCCAATCCCAAAGAGCATCGCAAACGCCATCCCAATCGTCATCAGCGGCAGCACAAGCGAAATACCCCCAAGCGCAATTTCGTTAACCGCATTCCCGATAAAGATTCGATCAACCACATTGTAGAGCGCGTTCACCAGCATTCCCGTAATAGCAGGTATCGAGAATTTTAAAAGTAATTTGCCAATAGACTCAGTCCCGAGTCGGCTTGCTTTATCAATCGGCGCTGCTGCGGCTTTTGAAATTTCGGGCATGGTTAAATATCTCATGTATGTTATTAATAAACAATATAAATATGAAGATCGGTTCATAGTGGCTGGCGTAGTTCGCGGTAAAAATTTCTCTTGACTAATGTTTAAACATTGTATATATTTCAAAAATAGAGGTTTTTATGGAAGCAGTAGTACAAAAATGGGGGAATAGTTTGGGAATTAGAATACCAAATCTTATTGCCCGCGAATTATCTTTAAAAAATGGATCGATTGTCGATATCAACGAAAACGGAAAAGAAATAAATATTAAACCTTTAAAAAAGAAAACTTTGTCGGAAATGCTTAATGCGGTTAATGAAAATAATATTCACGAAGAAGTTGACTGGGGCAAACCTGTCGGAAAAGAAATATGGTAAAGAAAAAATATATTCCCGAACGCGGAGATATTGTTTGGCTGAATTTCAATCCATCTTCGGGACACGAACAACAAGGTAAAAGACCAGCATTTGTTATTTCACCCAAAGAATATAACGAGAAAGTAGGTTTGGGGCTTTTCTGTCCGATAACAAGCAAAATTAAACATTATCCATTTGAAATAAAAATCGAGAATAAAAAAATCAACGGCGTTGTATTGGCGGATCAGATAAAAAGCCTTGATTGGAAAACAAGAGATATTGAATATATCACAAAAGAATCCCCGGAAAAAATCGAAGAAGTCATAAATACGATTAGTGTTTTAATATCAGAATAAAGAAGAGATTTTACCACGAACCACGCAAACTCATACCTTCGGTATCCACACGAACCCTAGCTTTGATATCTTAATCTCTCGCGTTCACCCCACCTCTAGCGTATACATTCAAAGAAGTGACATACATATATGGAGCACAGATACGGCGAACCGAAGGTTCGAGCGCTTAAGACCGAAAATGAAAATATTTTTTGTGGTGACTGTCACCAATTACGAATGAAAGTTGTTTGCTTGTGAATGAAAATGGTGACTGTCACCATTATGGCGTAAAGAAAAATTTATCTACAAACCACACAGACCAACACTAACCTTTTATCCGAATTCTTTTTCTATTCTAATATTATTTAATTACAAAGATTTCTTGAGAAAAAATAGAGTTCAAACATCAAGTTCGTGTTTGTTTGTGTCGTTCGTGGTAATAAAAAATTCTTTCTCCGCGTCTCTGCGCCTCCGCGTGAGCTCTTCTCTCAGCCCTCAGATATAGCGTACCGCCCCTAGAAAGTACACTATGAAATTTAGGTGGCTGCCATCATTGCGTTGACCATTATTCAATTTCATAAAATGTTTTCCTTAAAAGTATTATAACCTATAATAAAATATTTTATCAATATATAATTAATATTTTTGATCATTTTTCAATATTTTCAGGTTTTTATTTCTCCTAACAAACGTTATGTGATGGGCGTACATGAATTATATAGATATTTCCTCTTTTGTTATTCCATACAATAATCTATCTTTCCATATTCCTTCATGATATTGATGTTTTTTCAATTCTCCTTCTTTCTTCATCCCTAGTTTTATCAACACTTTTTCTGAACTGTTATTTTCTTTAAGACAACTTGCTTCCATTTTTAGTACATTGTCTTTTTGAAATGCATATTCCATTACTTTTTTTCCAGCTTCAGTGACATATCCTTTTCCCCAATATTCCTTCTTAATAAAATAACCAAGTTCAGCAAGCTTTTCTTTTCCAATTTTTTCTTTGACATCATATCCAATAGCACCTATATACTCTTCACTATCTTTATTTATTATTGCAAAATAGTATTTCATTCTATTTTCATTTATTGATTCTTCTATTGCCACTCGTAAATGTTCTTCTGCTTCCTGAATAGAATCTATCTTTGTACTTTTCATAAATCGCATATTTTCTGGATCGATTGTTAATTCATACAATCCTTGTAAATCACATTCAAGATTATCCCTAATTACTAAACGTGCAGATTCTAACCTTACCATAATAATCTTATTCTGTATTGTTTATATTTTATTGTCAATATCTTCCAACCAATTTAACCTGCCTTTCACATAACGTTTATTAAGCGAAGTTAGATTTACACCACAAATTCTCCAAATATTTGGCAGAAATATTCTTCGCTGTTTTATTATAGCGAGAAATCAAATATTGGGGTTTTAGCAATTTCCACAGACCAGATAATATCGTCATGAATAATATTCGCAAATACTACAGACCAGGCTGGATAATAACTTCCACTTTGTAGCCAATCATTGTTATAATCCCTTAAACTATCCGTCATCTGTGGTTCAAATGTCCAGGTTAATCCGTCAGAGGATAATCCAGATGGAATGTGTTGTGTGCCCACACTTATTGAGCCAATAACAGTATAGAACCCTATTTTTTGAGCATGAAAAACTACATCTGAGGAAAACAAGGGCATGGAATGTAGTGTTACCGAAGAGTTAGTATCATTTAGTTTAAATTGAACCTCATCACGATTAAAGTAAATTCCATTTTCTGCGATAACTTCAACGTCGATAAATACCGAATAAAAACCATTGTCAATATCCGATCTGCTCTGAACAAAAGCTGAAATGGTATATTTTTGCTCTGCTTGAACAATCGGAAAAATTACTCTTCCCGTTTCTTTAACTCGTTCCAACTGCAAGGAAGAAATCGCCCTATATGGAAAAGAAGCATCTCTTATATCAGCAAATGAAGAAATGCAGTTATAATGTCCAATTTCGCCAGTATCGTCCCATGATTGAACGGAAATAAATAAACGAACTGAATCAGATGGAATATTGGAAAAAGTTAAAAGTATGCCTTCGGAAACTGCTTCTGCAGAAAATCCAAAATGTGAGTCCAGAACTTGATTTTTACTTGTGGCGCAGCCAAAAATAACCAGCGAAAAACACAAAATTAAGGAGATTGATCTTAAAGCCTTAAAATGATGCATAAATTTTACCTCCTATATGCATAATTATTTTATTGTCGGCAATTCATATAAAAATATGCATAGATTATAATTTGCATATATATTCCACTCAAGTTGCAAACCTAATTACGCTTAGCGTTCTAGTTATATGTAGTTTGGGCTGTTTTTATTTATCAATAAATGATGTTCTAAATACACAATCAGTCCCGCCAGTCGCAAATGTTTCTATAATGTCTACATTACATTCCTTTTCAGGGAATACATATTTATAAATACTTTTTATAGTCCCGCAGCAGCAATAACACCATGTTATAGATGATGGTTTTTCCCAACCTCCTTTAGTAACATAACATACACATTTATTTCCGAAACTCCAATGTGAAATTATTTCATTATTTATTAATTCTTGTTTTTTCCCGCATCTTCCGCTTTTATTCATAAATTCTACAACTGCTTCAAGATATTTTTCATCATTATTGGGAAATTTTGCCCTAAGTTCAGGAAAATACTTTTTATTATATGCAGAATACTTATTTGCTTTTATACAAGCACATTCTTCTCGAATTTCTTTCAAATATTTTATGTCAATATTTTTTTCAAGCTGTTTAGATAAAGATGTGGCTATTTTCGCTATTTCCTTAGGAGATTCATTTCCTGTAACATTTTCATACTTTTTAAGTAATTTGTTTCCATATCCTTTACCTAATTTTGCATCAATGGCTTTATTTAATTTTTCAAGATGTTTCTTTATATTGTCCATTTTAACCTTCTATTAATTTTTCATGTTGTATTTTCATCATATTCCCAGCTTCCTCAACAATTTCTTTTGATATTTTATTTATTTGTACAAAAGCAACTGTTCCACATACCGTATATTTTTTACCATCTTCATATTTTATTATATAAAATAATTTCTTTTCATTACAGCATTTGGCACATTTCAAACAGGTTACATTTTTTAAATTACATTTTTCAGAATATAAATTTCTTAAATACTCATCATATTTTTTTATACTCTCATCAAATATATTTGAGTAACTTTTACATGCTGCAAATTTAAACCGCCAAAAATATCCATTTTTTCCTTCCTCTGCAAATTTCATAATTGTAAATTTAGTTTTATTATTACGGAAGGATATTGATATACCTTTTATTTTATCTCTTGTGGGAACATAACCTAAAATAATTGCCTTATTTGCTAATTCTTCATAAAGACTTTTATCTTCCGGTGAAACAATATCCAAATATTCCTTTAATATAGTATTATACTTTTCTGTTTTTTTATCCATTATTTTCTTCGATCCATTCATACGGAGGACGACCACCTCTAAATGGTTCATGCCCAAGTGCTTTTGCAGTTTCTTCATTCATTTGAATACACATAAAATTCTGAGCAGATACTTTATAAATATCATAACAATTTGGTTGTTGTTCAGTATTTACAAGAAAACCAAACATTACACCTCCTTTATATATTCATATAATATTGATAATATTCTTCATTCTTTTTATATCCATTTTTTTCATATAAAATTTGAGCAATTTTATTATCTATTGCTGTTGATAATCCAATGCCTTTTGCATTTGTCATTATTGCATAGGATTTTGCTTTATCCAGTAATAATTTTCCAATACCATTTTTCCTATAACTTTCTTTAACATATAAATCATTTAATATATACGACCTTTTCAATGAAACTGATGAAAATGAAGGATACAATTGGGTAAAACCAATAATTTCATTAGATTTTTCTTCTATTGCAATAAATATAATAGATTCTAAATGTTCAAAACGATCAAGTAAAAAATCTTTCGCTCCATTTATATTAGAATCTTTTTTATAAAATATTCTATATTCGTTAAATATTTTTGCAATTTCTTCAATATTTTCAATTGAAGCCTGTTTTACAATGTATTCCATTGATCCTCCATAAATATTATAGTACGTGTGTATATTATTATTTTATTACTATATTTCCTTCTAAATATAATTTTACCTTTCCAGATATTTTTACTCTGTCTCCATTATTTTCACAATATAGTGTTCCGCCCCTTTTTGATAATTGTTTTGCAATTAATTTATTTTTTCCAAGCCT